>Ga0335075_10006102_pt1 | contig 18622 bp, 16 predicted proteins | sample Lox_Sample_24_FD_206723 | JGI IMG/M metagenome (GOLD analysis project Ga0335075, IMG submission 206723) | Soil microbial communities from Loxahatchee National Wildlife Refuge, Florida, United States - Lox_Sample_2.4 | ecosystem: Environmental > Terrestrial > Soil > Wetlands | place: USA... | reverse complement strand
CACCAATCACCGCCATCACGGCCTGATACCGCTGCTCGGCCACGCTCAACTCCCTCATCTAGGGAGTGTCAAGGATCAGCCGAAACCGCTGTCAAGGATCAACCGAAACACTGTCAAGCATCACCCGGAACTGAAATGTCAAGCATCAGCCGAGGTCATACATGCCGCGATGAGCCACCTAGGAGAATCGAACTCCTGACCTGCTCATTACGAGTGAGCCGCTCTACCGACTGAGCTAAGGTGGCGTGCCCTGACGGGCGGCACGAGTCTACGGCAGGCCCGCTGACGCACCCAAGTTTCCCCGACGACGATGCAGGGTGCGCAGCGCGATGAGGAGAAGTCGGGCAATCTGGTTCAGTCGCGCAGTGCCTGCCCGATCGTGGCGACCATGGCGTCGACGGCGAATTTCGGTTTGACGTTGACCGCCAGCGCTTCGCGGCACTCCAGCACCGCTTCGATGCAGCGCAGCAACCGCTCGGGTGGGGCGTGCGCGGCCATCGCCGCGATGGGCTCCGCCATGTCGGGATGGTTACGCCGCACAGCCCCCGCGTTGCCCGCCACCAGCAGTGCGTCGCGGAAGTAGGTCGCCAGGTCGATCAGCGCGCGGTCCAGCGCATCGCGCGAGGCCCGGGTCTGGCGCGACTTCTGCCGTCGCTCAAGGTCTTTGATCGCGCCGGTGGCGCCACGCAACGCGCCTGCAGCGCCTTTACCGGTGCCTCCCGCGCCCAGCGCGGTGCGCAGCTCCTCCGTCTCGGCCTCGTCGCGCCCGGCGGTCAGCACCGCGGCCTCCGCCTCAGCCGCCACCACCAGCGCCTCGGCGGCGCCGTAGGCCTTCGACCGGGTGGCCGCGTCGCGGGCCAGCCCTAACGCCTGCAGCCGCCGCTCGCGGGCCTCCGGATCGGTGGCCAGCCGCCGCGCCCGGCCCACGTGGCCGCCACTGACCGAAGCCGCCCAGTTCGCGGTCTCGGCCGTGAGATCGTCGCCGTCGATCAGCATCTGGGCGATGGCGGCCGGCGACGGAGTCACCAGCGCGATATGCCGGCAGCGGGACCGCAACGTGAGCGCGATGTCCTCCGGATCCACCGACGGCGCGCACAGCAGGAACACCGTCGATGGCGGCGGCTCCTCGACAACCTTGAGCAAGGCGTTCGCCGCGCCTTCGGTCAGCCGGTCGGCGTCCTCGATCAGCACGATCTGCCAGCGCCCGGTGGCCGGCCGGCGGGACGCGATCTGGACGATCGCGCGCATCTCGTCGACGCCAATGGACAGCCCCTCCGGGATGATCCGGCGGACGTCGGCGTGCGTGCCCGACATCGTCGTTGCACAGGCGCGGCATTCCCCACAGCCGGGCACGCCGGAGGATGTGCACTGCAACGCGGCCGCAAAGCACAGCGCCGCGACCGAACGCCCCGATCCGGGGGGGCCGGTGATCAGCCAGGCATGCGTCATCGCGGCGGTGTGAGCCGAATCACCGCGAGCCGCTTCGGCGGCCGCCACCAGGTCGGCTTCGACCGACTCCTGGCCAACCAGCCGTGCGAATACCCGCGCCATCACCGGCAACAGTACTGCTGACCGCTGACAACTCCGCAACATAAGTGGCTGTACACGGAACGTTTTGGCTACTTTTTCGTCCCCCACGACCGATACGGTGGGTTCGTGAGCACGGCCGGAGCACTCCCTGGGCGGATCAGCGGATTCGTCCAGTGGCTGGTACGCACACCGTGGCCGGTGTTCTCACTGAGCCAGCTGCAGGCCGACATCATCGGCGCACTGCTGGTGCTGGGCTTCCTGCGCTATGCGCTGCCACCCGAAGACCGCATCGAGCTGCAAAAGTTGCCAGCCCTCAACGTGGCGATCTTCGCCGGGTCGGCCGTCTTCCTGTTCGCGGTTGGATTTGCGATCAGCGTGCGGCTGCTGGTGCCGGTATTCCGCTGGCAGCGCCGCGACGGTCTGCTCACCGACACCGATCCGGCCGCCACCGAGTTGGCCCGCAGCCGCGCGCTGCGGACGCCGTTCTATCGCACGGTGATCAACTTGGCGACCTGGTGCATCGGCAGCGTGGTCTTCATCGCAGCCAGCTGGCCGGTGGCCAAGCACGCCGCGCCGGTGGTGGCCGTCGCCACCGGATTGGGCGCCACCGCAACCGCCATCATCGGCTATCTACAGTCCGAGCGGGTGCTGCGGCCAGTGGCCGTCGCCGCCCTGCGTGGTGGCCTGCCGGAGAACATCCGGGCCTCCGGTGTCATTGGACGCCAGATGCTCGCCTGGTCGTTGTCCACCGGGGTGCCGTTGCTGGCGATCGTGCTGACCGTGGTGGCGGACAAGGCTGAGTACCTGCATGGGCCGCCGGAGAAGCTGTTGAATCCGATCCTGCTGCTGGCATTGCTGGCATTGGGCATCGGTCTGGCAAGCACGCTGCTGGTGGCCATGTCGATCGCTGACCCGCTACGCCAGCTGCGCTGGGCGCTCGGCGAGGTGCAGCGCGGTAACTACAACGCGCATATGCAGATTTACGACGCCAGCGAGCTGGGGCTGCTACAAGCCGGCTTCAACGACATGGTGCGCGACCTGTCCGAACGGCAACGGCTGCGCGACCTGTTCGGCCGCTACGTCGGCGAGGACGTTGCCCGCCGTGCGCTGGAGCGCGGCACCGAGTTGGGCGGTCAGGAGCGCGATGTCGCGGTGCTGTTCGTCGACCTGGTCGGCTCGACGCAGCTCGCGGCCACGCGGCCACCCGCCGAGGTCGTGCTGCTGCTCAACGAGTTCTTCCGGGTGGTGGTCGACACCGTCGGCCGGCACGGCGGTTTCGTCAACAAATTCCAGGGTGACGCGGCGCTGGCCATCTTCGGCGCACCGATCGAGCACCCGGACGCGTCCGGCGGCGCGCTGGCGGCGGCTCGTGAGCTGCACGACGAGCTGCTCCCGGTGATCGGTTCGGCCGAGTTCGGCATCGGGGTGTCCTCCGGGCGGGCCATCGCCGGCCATATCGGTGCACAGGCCCGCTTCGAGTACACGGTGATCGGTGACCCGGTCAACGAGGCCGCACGTCTCACCGAGCTGGCCAAACTCGAAGACGGCCATGTGCTTGCCTCAGCCGTCGCGGTCAGCGGCGCCCTGGATGCCGAAGCCTTGTGCTGGGATGTCGCCGAAGTCGTCGCGCTGCGCGGACGCCTTGCCCCCACTCAGTTGGCGCGACCGCTCAACCTGGCTGTGCCCGAGGAATTGTCCAGCGAAATTGGCAGCTAGCCGGCCGGTGGCGGGGGGGTGGTCGGCGCGGCGGTCAGATCGCTCGGCGTCGGGCCCCCGGTGGGGTAACTACCGAGGTTCAGCAGGTCGGTGAGGCCCGGCACGTTGGACGGCTGGTCGCCGGCCGGGGCTCCGGCCTCAGGCTCGGTGATGTTCTGCACCACGATCGGGCTTTCCAAGCCGTACATGACCTGCAGCAAGTCAGCGACGGACGGAGTGTTCACATCCGGGTTTTCATGGGTATTTCCGGAGAGTTGCAGCGCGGGCACCTGGATGTCGCGCAGCGGCGGCGCCGCCGGGGCGGCGATGATGACGCCGAGGCCACCGAGCGCAACACCAGCGGTGATGCAGAACCGGGCAGCGGACCTCATGACTCTCCTCAGGTGCCTGCCATGACCGTTTCACAGCAGGTAGGCCTACTGTACCTGAGAACTGGCTGAGAATCACCAGTCTTTAAGCAAAAAGTTGGAAAAAAGAAACCTAAGGGCTCCCGAGCTGCGACAACCGACGCACGCCTGCCCTCAAGACGGGTAGGGCCGGGGCTATCGGGTCCGCTTGGCCGCTTTCTTCGCCGGTTTCTTGCGCGCGGTCTTCTTGGCCGTCCGCTTCACCGGACCACGGGCCCGCCGGTCGGCCAGCAGTTCCGCGGCACGCTGGTCGGTGATCGACAAGACGTCGTCGCCCTTGCGCAGACTGGCGTTGGTCTCGCCGTCGGTGACATACGGGCCGAACCGACCGTCCTTGATCACCATCGGATTGCCCGACGCCGGGTCGTTGCCCAGCTCGCGTAGCGGAGGAGCCGCAGCGCCCTGCCGGCCACGACGTTTCGGCTCCGCGTAAAGCTTCAGCGCTTCCTCGAGGGTGATCTCGAATATCTGGTCTTCGGTCGCCAGTGAGCGAGAGTCGTTGCCGCGCTTCAGGTACGGGCCATAACGCCCGTTTTGCGCGGTGATCTCCTCGTTGGACTCGGGGTCGACGCCGACGACTCGGGGCAGCGACAGGAGTTTCAGCGCGTCGTCCAGCGTGACGGTCTGCAAGTCCATACTGCGTAACAGCGAACCCGTACGGGGCTTGGGTCCAGTGGGCTTCTTGCCCTTCTTGGCCCCTTGACCAGCGGTGCCGTCGGAATCGTCGGGTGGCTCCGGCAGGATCTCGGTGACATACGGCCCGTACCGGCCGTCCTTGGCGACGATCTCGTGGCCCGTCTGCGGATCCACACCGAGCGTGCGGCCCTCCTGGGGTGTGGCGAAGAGCTGTTCGGCCACCTCCAAGGTCAGCTCGTCGGGGGTGAGCGTGTCGTTGAGGTTGGCCCGCTGCGGTTTCAGCTCGCCGTCGTCGCCGAGCACCATCCGCTCCAGGTAAGGCCCGTTCTTGCCCACCCGCACAGAGATGGTTCGGCCTTCGGCATCGTCAAAGAGCTTGATGGAGTTGACTTCTCGGGCGTCGATCCCCTCGAGATTGATCCCGACCAGCTTTTTCAGCCCCCCGGAGCGCGCCACCGAGTCGGCCACGCCGTGGTCGCCGCCGAAGTAGAAGTTGTTGAGCCAGTTTGTGCGGTGCTCGTTACCCGAGGCGATTGCGTCGAGCTCGTCTTCCATCGCGGCGGTAAAGCCGTAGTCGACCAGCCGGCCGAAATGCTGCTCCAACAGCCCGGTGACGGCGAACGCCACCCACGACGGCACCAGAGCGCTGCCCTTCTTGTGCACGTAGCCGCGGTCCTGAATGGTTTTGATGATCGACGAGTAGGTCGACGGGCGGCCGATGCCGAGCTCTTCGAGCGCCTTGACCAGCGATGCCTCGGTGTAGCGCGCCGGCGGGTTGGTGGAGTGGCCGTCAGGGGTGAGCTCGGTGGCGTCCAGCCGCTGTCCCTCGGTGAGCTGCGGCAGCCGGCTCTCGGCATCGTCGGCTTCGCCGCCGGCCAGTTCGTCCACGGTTTCCACGTAGGCCTTGAGGAACCCCGCGAAGGTGATCGTGCGCCCGCTGGCTGAGAACACCACCTGCTGGCCATCGGATTGACCCGCGATGCGCAGGCTCAGCGTCGTGCCGCGGGCGTCGGCCATCTGCGAGGCCACGGTGCGCTGCCAGATCAGCTCGTAGAGCCGGAAGTCGTCGCCGTCGAGTTCGCGCCGCACCGCGTCCGGAGTGGCGAACGTGTCACCGGCCGGCCGGATCGCTTCGTGCGCTTCCTGGGCGTTCTTCACCTTGCGGGTGTACTGGCGCGGCGACGGGTAGACGTACTCCTCGCCGTAAAGCTGGCGGGCTTGCGTGCGTGCGGCATTGATCGCCGACTCCGACAGCGTGGTCGAGTCGGTCCGCATATAAGTGATGTAGCCGTTTTCGTAAAGCCGCTGCGCGATGCTCATCGTGCGCTCGGAAGAGAACCGCAGCTTGCGGCCGGCCTCTTGCTGCAGCGTCGAGGTCATGAACGGCGCGTACGGGCGGCGGGTGTAGGGCTTCTCCTCCACCGAGGCCACCGTCAGCTGCGCACCGCGTAAACCCGTGGCCAGCTCGTTGGCGCGCGACTCGTCGAGCACGACGACTTTTTCTGCGCCCTCTCGGCCTCCGCGTACGGCACCCAACGAGTCGAAGTCCCGTCCGGTCGCCACCCGCAGGCCCTCTACGCTGGTCAGCCGGGCGGTGAAGGTGGGCGGCTGGGCTTTCGGGTCGGACACGCTGGCGTCCAGCTCCGCGACCACATCCCAGTAGGCGGCGCTGCGGAACGCCATCCGATCGCGCTCGCGCTGCACGATGATGCGGGTGGCCACCGACTGGACCCGGCCTGCTGACAGCTTGGGCGCAACTTTCTTCCACAGCACCGGGCTGACCTCGTAGCCGTACAGCCGGTCCAGAATGCGCCGGGTCTCCTGCGCGTCCACCAGGTCAATGTCCAGGTCACGTGGATGTTCGGCGGCCGCCCGGATGGCCGGTTCGGTGATCTCGTGGAAGACCATCCGCTTGACCGGAATGTTGGGCTTCAACGTCTCCAGCAGATGCCAGGCGATGGCTTCGCCTTCGCGGTCGCCGTCAGTGGCCAGATAGAGCTCGTCGACGTCTTTAAGCAGGCCCTTGAGTTCGGTAACCGTGCTCTTCTTGTCCGGGCTGATGATGTAGAGCGGCTCGAAGTCGGCGTCGACGTTCACACCGAGCCGGGCCCACGGCTGTGACTTGTACTTCGCTGGCACGTCGGCCGCCGCCCGCGGCAGATCACGGATGTGCCCTCGGGAGGACTCGACGATGTAGTTCGCACCCAGGTAGCCGGCTAATTTGCGCGCCTTCGTCGGCGACTCGACGATGACGAGTCGCCGCGTGCGGCCGTTACGGTCGGCTTCAGCCACCTGCGCTTACGCTCACTTTCCACTTCCTCCCGAGCCGTGTCGACCCCGAGCCAGCCCCGCTTGCGCAGGTCCGACGAATAGCCGACTCCTGAAATTCAGGTACGGCGGTGCCCATTCGGACCCGGCGAACACCTGACAATGTGGCACCCGGGATGGGCCGACGCAAACCGACCCCCCGTGCAGAGCCGGTTTTACACCCTTTCGATCGCCGCTAGACGTGCGGCCAGTAAGGCAACGTCGCTAGTGTGTGCGGCGGTTCCCCAACGCTTTCTACCAGGCGCGATAGCCTGCGCCGGCCGCTGATCCGCAGCGCCGGGCGAGCCCCGCGAGTGCCGATCAAGGTTGGCGCGATGCCGACCCGCATCAGCGCCGACGCCAGCGGTGAGTGGGTGTCCGGCGCGTGCGGGTCCAGTCCAAGCAGATAACGGTCGGCTTCGGGGGTACCGGCCGCCAATACCCAGGCCCGCAGTTCGCGCGGACCGGGCAACCACAGCGGGGGTACAGTCTTGACCGCGCCGCGCGTCCAGTCAACGGCGATGGGACGCAGCCTGACGTCGACTGCGGTCCGTACCAGCGGAGTGTTTTCGTCGGTGTGGGTGATTTCGGCCACTAAGCCGGCGTCGTCAATCATCTCGGCCAGCGCCTCAGCCCGCCACGGCTGGTCGACGACCACCGACAGCCTGGCCCCATCGCCGACCGTCACAATCTGGCCCGCGGCCGCCAGCACCCCGGTGAGGTCGCCGACCGCAGGCGGCACCGACTCCGCCGAGAAGAAGGACAGCTGGCTCACGTCACCGACAGTAAGCGTCCGGATGACGATGCGCGTCGCGGCGCGGCGGCGGTTCGCCGCCTTACTCCCCGAGCTGTGGTCGCCGAATCGTGGAGAGCGAGAACCCCCCGCCGAACCGGTAACTCCGGAACGCGCGGGGGGTTGTCGTTAGGGGCGGCTGCTCAGATGGAGCGGACGCCGGTGGCCTGGGGACCCTTGGGGCTTTGTCCAACTTCGAATTCGACCCTCTGGTTCTCCTCAAGGGTGCGGAAGCCGGATCCCTGGATCTCCGTGTAGTGGACAAACACGTCGGCCGAACCGTCCTCGGGGGCGATGAAGCCGAATCCCTTCTCCGCGTTGAACCACTTCACAGTTCCCTGTGGCATTTCTCGATCTTTCCTTTACTACTCGGGTGCGGTGCACCGCCTTTCGGTGCCCCGGGCCCGTTCCGACCGCTATACCTTGCCGAGTCGCCGGAACTTCACCCGACCTACACCCTCGCAGGAACCGCGGCCGCAACGTCGATCCTGCGAAAGTTTGACACGAACACAGAAGCTGCGACCGCAAACAGTCAACCATGTTCGTCGCTTCTGCGACAGCCTCAGGTGATCAATTCAGCTACCAAGAGGTAAACAATTCAGGTGTGAAGCCGAATTTCCTGGCCACAGGGTGCCGGCCGGTCGAGGTATTCGGCAATTAGCCCATATCAGGAGGGGCGGACATATGGTGACGTTTGGCAGCGAACTGCTCGCCGCCGCGGTCGCCGGCAGCGAACCGGGAGAACATCCGTTACGCCATGTCGCCGAACTCCCGCCAAGGGACGGTCGCCGGCGTCCGTGGCCGGCATGGGCCGAACCGGACGTGGTGCGCGCGTTCACCGATCGCGGCATCAGCTCGCCGTGGGCGCATCAGGTCGATGCGGCGGACCTGGCCCATGCCGGCCGTCACGTGGTTATCAGCACCGGCACGGCGTCGGGGAAATCGCTCGCTTATCAACTTCCCATCCTCAACGCGCTGGCGACCGATCCGCGGGCCCGGGCGCTGTACGTGTCACCGACGAAAGCGCTTGGCCACGACCAGTTGCGGGCCGCACATGCGCTGACCGCGGCGGTGCCCCGGCTGAGCGACGTCGCGCCCACCGCCTACGACGGCGACAGTCCGGCCGAAGTGCGTCGCTTCGCGCGCGAGCGCTCCCGCTGGCTGTTCTCCAATCCCGATATGGTGCACTTGGCGCTGCTGCGCAACCATGCTCGCTGGGCGGTTTTTCTGCGTGGCCTTCGCTACCTGGTGATCGACGAGTGCCATTACTATCGCGGTGTTTTCGGCTCGAACGTGGCGATGGTTCTGCGCCGATTGCTACGGTTGTGCGCGCGCTACTCGGGCCACCCGTCGTTGCTGCCCACTGTCATCTTCGCCAGCGCGACGACCGCGTCGCCCGGTGCAACTGCCGCCGAGCTGATCGGCCAACCTGTCCAAGAGATCACCGAGGACGGCTCCCCACAGGGCCCCCGCACGGTGGCGCTGTGGGAGCCGGCCTTACGCACCGACCTCGTCGGCGAAAACGGCGCTCCGGTACGGCGCTCCGCCGGTAGCGAAGCGGCACGAGTGATGGCCGATCTGGTCGCCGAAGGGGCGCGCACCCTGACTTTTGTCCGGTCCCGCCGAGGTGCCGAGTTGACTGCGGTGGCAACGCGTGGGCGCCTGGAGAACATCGCGCCCGAGCTGACCGAGACCGTGGCGTCCTATCGGGCCGGCTATCTGCCCGAGGACCGCCGCGCGCTTGAACGCGCGCTGGTCGACGGACAGCTGCGAGGCCTGGCCACCACCAACGCCTTGGAGCTGGGTATCGACATCGCCGGGCTGGATGCGGTGGTGTTGGCCGGCTTTCCCGGGACGGTGACGTCGTTTTGGCAGCAGGCCGGCCGATCCGGGAGACGTGGCCAGGGCGCGCTGGTGGTGTTGGTCGCCCGTGACGATCCGCTGGACACCTATTTGGTACACCACCCGGCCGCACTGCTGGATAAGCCGATCGAGCGGGTGGTGATCGATCCGGCTAACCCGTACATTCTGGCCCCGCAATTATTGTGTGCTGCAACGGAATTACCGCTAGAAGACGCCGAAGTGCGAACGTTGGGCGCCGAAACCGTCGCCGACGGGCTGGTCGATGACGGGCTGTTACGACGCCGATCCGGCAGGTACTACCCGGCGCCGGGGGTGGATCCGCATCCGGCGGTGGACATTCGGGGGTCGACGGGCGGCCAGATCGTCATCGTGGAGAGCGAGACCGGACGGTTGCTGGGGACCGCCGGTTTCGGTCAGGCCGCCGCCTCGGTGCACCCAGGGGCGGTGTACCTGCACCAGGGGGAGAGCTACGTCGTCGATTCACTGGACTTCGAAGAGGGGATGGCCTTCGTTCACAGTGAAGATCCCGGATACGCAACATTCGCAAGGGAACTCACCGACATCGCGGTCACCGGAGCGGGCGAACGACGGGTCTTCGGATCGGTCACGCTGGGCCTGGTACCCGTTAGCGTCACCAGTCAAGTCGTCGGCTATTTACGCCGTCGGCTGACCGGGGAGGTCATCGACTTCATCGAGCTGGATATGCCGGCCCACACGCTGGCCACCACCGCGGTGATGTACACAATGACACCAGAGGCTTTGTACTGCAACGGGGTTGACGCGCCGCAGATCCCCGGATCGTTACACGCCGCCGAGCATGCTGCGATCGGACTGCTGCCCCTGGTGGCCAGTTGCGACCGCGGCGACATCGGCGGCTTATCGACCGCGGTGGGCCCCGAATCCGATGGGCTGCCCAGTGTCTTCGTCTACGACGGCTACCCGGGCGGGGCGGGCTTCGCCGAGCAGGGTTTTCGCCGGGCCAGCACCTGGTTGGGCGCCACCGCCGCCGCTATCGAGGCTTGTGAATGCCCATCGGGATGCCCGTCCTGCGTGCAGTCACCGAAATGCGGCAGCGGCAACGAACCACTGGATAAAGCCGGGGCTGTGCGCGTGCTACGCATGGTGCTCACAGCGCTTGATCACGAGGGCGAGACATTTCGGTGACGACCGACCCCTCGACGGTCGACTTCCACGTGTCTGTGTCGTGGCAGCTGCCATGAAAACGCACTTCCTCACTGCTGAAGAAACGCGCACGTGCCGAAATCACCAGATAATGCGGCGAACGGTCGGACGTCGCAATCCGTTCGCAATCCCAGTGGGCGCAGCACAAAATACCCGCCCACGATGACCTGTGCAAGTCGCCGCCGCACGTGTCGAGGTCACCTTGAGGTTGCCGACGGTCAAACTTCGCCGGATCAGGCAGTGAGGCAACAAGTTATGCCTTGCCCGACCGGTAAACTGCCGAGGTATGGCCCGCGACTGGCTGCTCGTTGAAACGCTGGGCAACGAACCGGCCGTCGTAGCGCTGGGCCGGCAATTGAAGAACCTGGTTCCGATTTCCACGTTCCTGCGGCGTAATCCGAATCTTGCCGGCATCCAGAACGCAATCGCCGAGTCGTTGCAAAAGGGCCAAAGCCTGGTCAGCATCACACCCAAAAGCCGCCGGGTGATCCGCACCGAGCCGGTGTTGATGTCCGACGGGCGCATGCACGGTGTGCATGTCTGGAGCGGGCCGGCCGAGGCCGAACCACCGGAGCGGCCGATCCCGGGCCCGCTGAAATGGGACATGACCCTCGGAGTGGCGACCGATACACCGGAGTCACTAATCAACACCGGCAGGAATCTCGAGGTCGAGGACCCGCAGGGTCGCGCGTTTGCGGACAGCTGGCCCGCGGGCGACCTCAAGCCCAACGAGGGCAGGGCGCTCGCGGCGGCGGTGAAATCCCAACCGGGACACACCCTGTGCGACACCTGGGACAGCACCGATTGGCGGGGCAACCCCATCCGGGTGAGCTTCGTCGCTCGCAATGGGCTCGAGCTGGGGCTGGATGGCCGCGACCACGTGATCGCACGGGGAATGAATTGGCGCGCTGATCCAGCCGACCCGGCCCGGCCACCCGATCAGCTCGCGCAGCGGATCCTGTACGGGTTGGCGCAGCCCGGCGTGCACCGGGCGTTGTTCGATCCGAGCAACTGGACGCTGCTGAAATGGCTCGACGAGCCGTGCCCCTTCTATGACTGGCGACGTATCACAGTCGATGCTCCGCGGATGCATCCCAGCGACCAGGCGAGGATGGCAGCGATGACCGCTGAGTTCGCCGGCGGAGCCACCAGCGGCGTGCTGCGCATGCCGGGCCACGACGGCGGCTGGGTTCCGGTGCACGTGACCGTCAACCGGGTGGAAGTCGAGCAGGAGACGTTCGCCGGACTGGTTTGTGTGCGATTGCCCACCGCAACCGAACTCGCCGATGCGGGCCTGTCCGATTCCGATCCAAGCGGCGACTAGGCCTGGTCGGCCGGTCCCGCGCGGGCGGCGGCCCGCGCGCTGCTGCCCCAGCCGGCCACGGCAAGGCGCACATCAATCGTGACGACGACATCCAGGTCGTCCACGGCGCAGCCGCTGGTGCTCACCCGCATCTGGTGGGCCACCGCTTTCGCCTGCGCGCAAGCCGTTTCGGGTCCGGCTGCCAGCTGGGCCGCGGCGGACAGCGCAGCCAGATCGGCCGCGGCCTGCGCCCGGTGGCGCGCCACCACCGCAGCGCCCAGATACGCGCTGGCGCCGGTCACGGACAGCAGTACGGCGACCATCGCGGCCGCCACTACGGTGGCTGATCCCCGTTCACTGCGACGACTCGAGCGCCGCGACGCCGGTAGCACTGATACCCAGCGTGGGAAGCAGATTCGACCGGACGGTGACGGTCGCAACGACGAACTCACCGTCCCGGTGCAGTTGCAGCCGGGCGCCGCCGGGCGCGATCCCGCGGGCGGTGGTGACCGCCGAGCGCTCATCACCCCGGGCGGCCAGCCGGGCCGCCTCGCGGGCGGCGTCGATGCAGCGGACCTGCATCGACACCGCCGTGATCCCGGCCAGGCACAGCACCAGCACCGCGACCAGCGTGACGACGCCCAGCGCCGCCTCAACGGTGCTCCCGCCGGCATCGCCGACTAAGCCTTGGTGTTGAGCGCGCGGGCGATGATGTTCGTCAATGCCGAGACGATGGAGTCGCCGGTGACGACTGTGTAAAGGATCGCGGCGAACGCCGCTGCCGCGATCGTCCCGATCGCGTACTCCACCGTCGACATCCCGGCCTCGTCTACCGCCAGCAAGATCGCACGTTCCCGCAGCACACGAAACATGTTGGTTAATCTCACTTTTCCCTCCTTCGTTACCACACCTCGAGGTCACAGCAGGCCTGACTGCAGTAAGTCACCGGCCAGTCCGGCCACCACCGGAACGATGCCCAGACAAACGAATGCGGGTAGGAAACACAGTCCGAGCGGGCCGGCGATCAGCACCCCGGCGCGCTCGGCAGTCGCCGCGGCCAGGTGTGCGGCGTCCTGGCGACACTTGGCGGCAAGCGCGGCCACCGCCTCGGCGAGCGCCACGCCCGAGGCCGCAGATCGTCGCGCCAGCCGCAGCAACGCGTCGGTCTGCGGGTCGAGGGAACCGGGCGGCAGATCCGGCGGCGCCGACCATGCGACACCCGGGTCGGCACCCAGCGCCAGCAGATCTGCGGCGCGACGCAGCACTTGGGCCAGCTGCGGCGGCGCCGCCGGCGCAGTCGCAGCTGCGGCGGTCGACACCGCCATGCCCGCGGTCAGGCAGACCGCCAGCACATCCAAGCTCGACGCGACGGCCAGCGGATCCGGGCCACGCACCGCTCGCCGCGCCGCGGCGGGCGCGCGGGCCGCCATCGTGGCCCGCGCGCGCACCTTCGCCGTCCGGACGCCGCTCAGCAAAGCGGCGGCCAGCAGCAGCGCCGCGGTGCTCATGCTGCCGCTCGATCGGTGATGCGGTCCGACCAGAGCAGCCCGCTGCAGACCAGCGTCACCCCGACCACCAGCAGCCAGCCGCCAACGTGCCCGGCCATCAGGAACGCCAGCGGGTCCGCCCCGATGAGTTGGCCGAGCGCGACTGACAGAACCGGCAGGCAGGCGAGAATAGCCGCGGTCGCGCGGGCACCCGCCATCGCCGACGTTACTTGCCCAGAGAATCGTTGCCGCTCAGCGATATCGCGTTGGGCCGCGCGCATCAGGGTGGACATCGCAAGGCCGTGTTGGGCGGCCAGTTGCCAACACACCGCGAGCCGATCCCATTGCGCGGGCAGCGCCGAGGTCTCCGCGACGCTTCGCAACCCGGCAGTGACGTCGGCACCCAACCGGGCGCGCGCCGCCACCGCACGACATGAGCTCGCGACCGACCCAGTTGTTTCTTCCGCCGCGAAGGTGAAGGCCTGCACCGGGTGGGCGCCGACCCGCAGTTCACCCACCAACACGTCCATGGCGGTTTCCAGCTCTCGGCTCTCAGCCACCCCCAGCCGGCTACGGCGACGGCGGCGGTGGCGCAGGGCGGCCGTTGTGGCGAACACCGCGACAGCCAGAACCGTTGTCAGCGGCACCATTACGGCACCGGCAACTCCGGCGCACACGGCGGACCATCCAGCTACCCGCGCCGGCGACCGGCTGTGGCCGCGACCGGGACGAACAAGTCGTCGATGCGGCGATGATGGCGATGCGAGCACAGCTGCTGACAACGCCAGCGCTGCCACTGACGCGGTCATCTCGGCATCCGGGTGTGCAACAGCCGGCGCAAGCCGGCGACCTCATCGGTCAGTCCGCGGTCGGCGTGCCACACGGTGACCGCTGCGACCCTTCCCCCGGTTTGACGCAGGGCGGCGATTTCGCTGAGTCTCCGCCGCCCGGCCCGATCACGGGCAACATGCAATAGCACCTGGACTGCCGCGGCCAATTGACTATGCAGCGCACCGCGATCCAGGCCGCCGAGAGCGCCCAATGCCTCCAATCGAGCCGGCACCTCACCCGGGTTGTTGGCATGCACTGTGCCTGCGCCGCCGTCGTGCCCGGTGTTCAGCGCCGCGAGCAGATCGACCACTTCGGCGCCCCGGACCTCGCCGACAACGATGCGGTCGGGCCGCATCCGCAGCGCCTCCCGGACGAGTTGGCGCACCGTGACTTCGCCGACACCTTCGACGTTGGCGCATCGGGCGACCAGTCTGACTAGATGCGGATGCGGCGGCGCCAGCTCGGCGGCGTCCTCCACGCACACGATCCGCTCGTCGGGCGCGACTGCGTTCAGCATCGCCGACAGCAGTGTCGTTTTTCCCGCTCCGGTGCCGCCGGACACCAGAAACGCCAACCTCGCGGCGATGATGTCGGTGAGCAGTTCGGCCGCCGTCGGCGCGATGGCGCCCGCCGCAATCAACGCCGGCAAATCTTGGGTGGCCGGACGCAGCACCCGCAACGACAGGCAGGTGCCGCCGACGGAGATGGGCGGTAGCACGGCATGCAGCCGGACCGCGAAGCCTCCGGCACCCACTCCGGTCAGCTGACCATCTACCCACGGTTGCGCGTCGTCAAGACGGCGGCCCGCCGCCAACGCCAGCCGCTGCGCCAAGCGCCGCACCGCGGCTTCGTCGGCGAACTGAACATCGGTGCGCCGCAAGCCGTTACCGTCATCGACCCAAACCGCGTCCGGCCCGGTGACCAGCACATCGGTGGTACCACCCGCGCACAACAGTGGCTCGAGGATCCCGGCGCCGGTCAACTCGGTCTGCAGCACCCGAAGGTTGCTCAGGAGTTCGGTGTCGCCGAGTACGCCGCCGGATTCCGCCCTGATCGCGTCGGCCACCACCGTGGGGCGCAGCGGGGCGGTCTCCGTCGCCAGCCGCTCACGGACCCGGTCGATCAGCGAGCCGGTCATGCCGCCTTGTCCTTCGCCCGGGGCGCCGGCCGCGCAGGCAGCACGGCCAAGACCCGCCGGGCCGCCGCCGCCAGCGCAGAGCGCCGCCCGAACCGCAGACCGCCGTGCTCAAGCTGCTCGGCCAACCGCGGGTGCGGCTTCATCGATGCCAGCAGCGGTACCCCGGCGATCGCGGCCACCTCCTCCGCCCGCAGGCCGCCCGGCGAGGGCCCGCGGACAACCAGCCCGACGTTGGGATTGATCCCGGTGAGCACCGCAGCGATCGTCGCCGTGGCCGCACACGCCCGGACATCGCACGGGCTTACCATGACAACGAGATCGGCTGTGTCCAAAGCAGTTTGAGCGGCGTCGGTCAACCGACGCGGAAGGTCGCAGACCACGGTCGCCCCGCCGCGGCGGCCGGCATCGACGACGGCGTCAACGGCGGAGGCGTCCAATTCGTATCCGCGCCGAGTGCCCGACATCATGCATACCCCACGGTGGTGCGGCAGCGCTTCTCGCACCGCCGACCAGTTCAGCCGTCCGCCTTGCAACGCCAGGTCGGGCCAGCGCACACCCGGGGCAGTTTCGCCGCCCACCACCAGGTCGATGCCACCACCCCAGGGATCCAGATCGACCAAGAAAGGATCGGTCGCGACTTGCGCCAATGCGGCCGCGAAAAGCGACGCGCCCGCACCGCCACGCCCACCGATAACGGCGACCACATCGCCGAGGACGCCGTCGCCACGCGCGGATTCGCCTGCATCGGCGAGCTCGCGGACCAGATCCCGTTCTTGGGTGGGCAACCTGAGTACCTGCCGGGCGCCCACCTCGATGGCCGCCGCCCATGTCGCAGAGGCCGGTTCGCTGCCCGTCACCACGATCACGTGCGCACGGCGGGGCAGTCCGGTGCCTGCACATCCTTCCGTCGCGGCCTCGTCAAGCACCACCGCCGCAGCCGCCGACCACGTTTTCCTGCTGATCGGTGACGTGCCGCCGGCATGGACAACCCGCACGCCGACGGCGGCCGCGACCCGGTCGACCTCATCGCGGAGCGCGGGTTCCGCCAAGACGGCCAGGATTCCGCGGCCGCCGGTGGGGGTGGTCATTGGCCCACCGTGCCCGGGCACAACCCTGAGCCGCTAGTCCGGAAAACAGATTTGTGGACAACACCCGATCTGTGCGCAACTCGACCGAAATGCCACGCGCCCTTTGCCACGGCCAGTTGTGCATGGGCGAGCGCCGGGCGAAGATTTACCCGAGAAAAGGGACGACCCCCGCCAGGGGGGGAGGAGGCGAGGGTCGTCGTGTATCAGCCCCGGGGGGTCGGGCTGATGCACCCTCGGCTAAGCCGAGTACTGCTTACTATACACATGACAGCATCTCGCGGCGCAAGTGCTGTTTCAAGTTGTGGACGTGGGATTCGGCCGCGTCATGCGCCGACTCTGCGGTCGTCACGAGCAACCGAACCGTGGTTGACCGGCGGTTTTGTGGGGCACCTCGCGATTTGCGGCGCGATCCCCTTATGCTGGGGCGGTGACCGTCTCGGACTCGGCCGCTGACCAGCAAACATCACCGACAGGCACCGGTCCCACCCCTCGCACGGCCGCTTTTTTCGATCTCGACAAGACCATCATCGCCAAGTCCAGCACCTTGGCTTTCAGCAAACCTTTCTTCGATCAAGGATTGATCAACCGGCGCGCCGTACTCAAGTCCAGCTACGCCCAGTTTCTGTTCCTGCTATCCGGCGCCGACCACGACCAGATGGACCGGATGCGTATCCATCTGACCAACATGTGCACCGGGTGGGATGTCGAGCAGGTCAAGTCGATCGTCAGCGAAACGCTGCACGACATCGTCACGCCGCTGGTATTCGCTGAGGCGGCGGACCTGATCGCCAGCCACAAGCTGTGCGGTCGCGATGTCGTGGTGGTATCTGCATCGGGCGAGGAGCTGGTGGCGCCGATCGCGCGTGCGCTCGGTGCCACCCATGCGATGGCGACCCGCATGATCGTCGAGGACGGTAAGTACACCGGGGACATCGGGTTCTACTGCTACGGCGAAGGCAAGGTGCAGGCGATCCGCGAGTTGGCCGCGCGTGAGAACTACCCGCTCGAACATTGCTACGCCTACTCCGACTCGATCACCGACTTGCCAATGCTCGAAGTCGTCGGCCATCCAAGTGTGGTCAACCCGGATCGCGCTCTGCGCAAAGAAGCGATCTCCCGCGGCTGGCCGCTGCTGGCGTTCTCCCGGCCGGTGTCGCTGCGCGACCGTATTCCGGCGCCGTCAGGAGCCGCGGTCGCCACGACCGCGGCAGTTGGTGTCAGCGCGCTGGCCGCCGGGGCGCTGACCTACTCGTTGCTGCGCCGATTCTCGCTGTCATAGCCGTCGGCGCTTCAGCAAACATGTCCGGATTACCGGCCGATATCAGTTCAGTGTTTTCATGGCATTTGAAGCTAATTGACTCTTGATGTGACCAGGGTCACGTAGTACAAAGGAGTCACGGAAGCCCGGTGCGGCCAAGAGCGATCCAGAAGAGAAGGCTCGTTCTCCCGAACTGGGCGACCCAGCACGGTTCCCGGCACCCACGCGGAGTCACAGCCGCGAAGATGGCAGAAGTGTTGCGGGCCTGCGTAATTGCGAAGAGTGGAAGGTTTCGACGGCTCCTTGGGTGGGGTCGCAGCCGGAAACGTCGCAAGATCGCCGAGGCCACCCACGCAACCCACAGTTGCACGCTTGGTAACCGAGCCCGTGCTAGCGGGCGGCGAGCCGAAATCATTCGGATCGTCGCCCGCTTTACTCGTCTGGACGCACGTGCGCCGGTTGGCGAACCGCTGCACCGCGAAGCGCTTACGGCAACTACCCGGCAAGCGTATCGGCAATCGCCAACGCCTCCTGCGCGCCGGTGCGCATGGCCCGGCAACACAGCACCAGCCACGCGGCGATGCCGTCGGGCGTCCCGGTCGCGAAATTGCGCGCGCCGTCGCGGTAATCGGCGGCGCGACGCATCCAGCTGACCTCCGGCACACCGAGCCCGTGCGGGTCAAGCCCGGTGACGATAGTGACCAGCCGCGACACCGCACGGGCCACCACACCGTCCGCGCTGCCGAACGGTGCCAGGGTCAGCAGTTCGCCGTGGGCGACCGCGGCGATCACCGGGGCCGGCGCCCGAGTGCCGCCAGTGACGATCTGCGCCAGCAGCTCCAGCCGGGGCCCGACGTCGGCGTCGGCGCGCGGCCTGCCCAGCCGGCTCTCGCCGACTTGGTCGGCGGCGGCAAGCATATGGAGTCGTGCCAGCGCCTGTAACGGCGCTCGCTGCCACACGCCGACCAGGGTTGTCTCACCGCCTTCCAGCGCCTGCGCAACGCGCAGCGCGCCGGCGAACACCGGGTCGCTGGCCGCCGAGGCGTCCAGCTGCTCGTCGAGTTTGAGTCCGCCGTCCAGCAC
>Ga0335075_10006101_pt1 | contig 18623 bp, 20 predicted proteins | sample Lox_Sample_24_FD_206723 | JGI IMG/M metagenome (GOLD analysis project Ga0335075, IMG submission 206723) | Soil microbial communities from Loxahatchee National Wildlife Refuge, Florida, United States - Lox_Sample_2.4 | ecosystem: Environmental > Terrestrial > Soil > Wetlands | place: USA... | reverse complement strand
CTGAATTTCTCGACGTACTCTCCGCGGACCTCGACCGGGAAAGCGTCCTTCACCACAGACCACTTGTCGAGCATGAAGTCGACCAGGGTGGCCGGTGCCGCGTCGATAAACTGTTCCGGTACCGGCTCTGGCGCTGCGAGGAAGGACCACTGCCAGTAAGTGAGGCTGAAGTCTTTGTCGGCACGGTTGTAGGCATCGCCCACAGGAACGACATCCATTACGGCAAGCCGGAGAACAGCGTCGGGATGATCCAGTGCCAGACGGTAGGCGCAGCGTGCCCCGCGGTCGTGTCCGGCGACGCTGAACTGGTCGTAGCCCAGCTGCCGCATCACCTCGAGCTGGTCACCGCCGATCGCGCGCATGCTATAGGGCTCGTGATCAGCGGCACTGCGCGGCGCGCTGCTGTCGCCGTACCCACGCAAATCGGTCGCGACGACCGTGTAGCGCTCAGCGAGCGTCGGCGCCACCCGATGCCACATCAGGTGCGTTTCCGGAATACCGTGTAGAAGGAGCACAGGTGGCCCGTCGCCGCCCCGGACTCCGTGGACCGATGCACCATCGCTGGAGATGTCGAACTCTTCGAATCCATCGAACATGGCCACGAACCCCTCAAGACTCAAGGACGTTCCTGTCCTGTCGCAACAGGCGGTGAGAGTTAACGGTGAACCTCTGTTGCCGATGGCCAGCTAAGCAGCCGCCCACGTACCGACGGCATGAACTTCGTAACCGAAGGGAGCACTGTCACGATATTTCCGCCTCACCGATGGAACAGCGCACAATGCTAGCCTTCAATGGTCACGCTCAGCTGAAGCGCTCCCTCAGCTAGCCTCCTCCACAGCGATGCTTGCAGGCTCGTTCCGGCCACACACCGTCAGATCTTGCAGTTCGTATTACTCCAGCACGTATGGCACACGAGATGCGCCGGAGGTCGACGCCCCGTGACCGCATAAGCGCATGGCCGGGTAGTTTTAGCCAGTTCCGTAAGCACGGACATCGGCGTCGGCCCGTTTAGGCCTATCCTTAACTTCTTGTGAGCGCTGAAGCGTCGGCCGTTCCCGAGGCACACCTGGTTGTTGGGTTTGACGCCACTCCCCCTGCCATGCGGGCGCTGGACGTCGCTGTCCGACTGCTAGCGGTGCGGCCCGGCCGCATCACGGTGGTCTGGGTGGCTCACCTGGCTACCATGGTGAGCCTGTCCGCCGACGCAGTGGCCATCGTCGAATCCGACTTCGACAAGGTCGCTCAGGAGCTTCGCGCCGCGGCCGCTAAGCGGCTAGAGGGCCACGGAGTGAGGTGGGATTTCGAGTGGCGCCAGGGCCTGATCGCACACGAGTTGATCTCGGTGGCCGAGGAGATCCACGCCGACCGGCCTGACGATGTGGTGGCCATCGTGGTCGGGAGCTCATCCAGCGCCAGGCACCGCATGGTCGGGTCAGTCGCGGTCAGCCTGGCGCATCACTCACCGGTGCCGGTCACGATCGTGCCGTAGCGGCTTGCGACGCTGCGCTGTGCGCGCGGGCGGCGGCCAGGATCAGTTCGATGACGGTGTCCAGCGGCATGGCCGTGGAGTCGATCACCAGGTGGTACAGGGCCGCGTCTGCCGGGTCGACGCGGTACAGGCGGCGGACGTAGGCGGTGCGAGCCTTGTCGGCCGCGCGCAGGCGCGCCTGGGCCTCGTCCTCGCCGATGCCCTCGATGGCAGCGCCTTGGACCACGCGGCGGTCGGGCGGACCGTCCAGCCGAACGTGGTAACCGCAGTCCTTGCCGAGCACGACCGCCGCTGCCCGGCCCAGGATCACGCCACCGTCGGCAGCGAGCAGGCGGCGGATTCCAGCTTCGCCATGGCCTCGCAGGTGCTGGTCCTGGTGCTGGGTAGACGGCGGCGAATGGGTAGGCCCGGCTGGCATCGCCTGGGTGAACGAGGCAAGCAGCCGGTGAACTGGAGTGGCCTTGACCTCCTCAGCCGACACCTGCTCATCGCATGGCTCCGGCTGCGTGACGTGCCCCTCTGAGGTGGTGACCCGCTGCAGGAATGGCAGGCCGAGCCGATCTGCCAGGGCTGGTCCGACGACACTGCCGCCTGCGCCGTAAGTCGCCGATATGGTGATCAGCCGTACTGCGGTGCCAGGTGGCGCGGTTGAAGTTTCCGGGGTCACGGACGCAAATCTCCTCCCTACTTACGCGGCGCCTGGGGCGGCCGGGCCGGCAGCCGGCGCCAGGGTGCCGGACGGCAGCACAAGCGCGCACACGACCGCCGCGCATGCCAGGATGCCGGCCGAGACCCAGAACGCGACGACGTAGCTGTGAACCGCCGCTCCGGCCAGGGCGAGCGGGGCGCGACCGTGAACCAGCAGGTAGCTGGTCAGGGCGCTGGCAGCGATGGTATTCAGCAGCGCGGTGCCGATGGAGCCGCCAACCTGCTGGTTGGTGTTGACCATTGCTGAAGCGACGCCCGCGTCCGCGCGGCCAGCGCCGTACGTCGCGGTGTTCATCGCGCATCCGAACACCATGCCCAGGCCGGCCCCGGTCAGCAACAGGGCAGGCAGGATCTGGCCAGGGTAGCTAGTGTGCAGGCCCAGTTGCGTGGCCAGGAGGACGAGGCCGCCGGCCCCGGCGAGCAATCCGACCGGCACTATCGGGCGCGGCCCGAGCCGCGGCATCAGGGCCCCGCTGCATGTGGTCGAGGACGCCATGGTCGCCGCCACCATCGGCAGGAAGGCGAGTCCGGTCTTGACCGGCGAGTAGCCCAGGCTCAGCTGCAGGTAGTAGGTCAGGAACAGGAAGATCCCGAATATGCCAATGGCCGACAGGCCGATTGCCAGGTACGCTCCGCCGCGGAAGCGGTTCACTACAATCCGCAGTGGCAGCAGCGGATGCCCGACCCGCCGCTCGGTCAGCACGAACACGGCCAGCAGGACGACGCCGGCCGGCAGCAGTACAACGGTCGACGGCGCGTCCCAGCCCTTGGTCTCGGCTTCGGACAGCCCGTAGACCACGGCCACAAGCCCGGCTACCACCAGGACCGTTCCCGGCCAGTCAATGTGAACGCCCCGATCACGAGGCTGGCCGCCCAGCAGCCGCACCACGCCGGCTACCGCCACGACCGCCAGGACAACGTTGACGTACAGGCACCACCGCCAGGACAGGTACTCGGTCAGAACCCCGCCGAGCAGCAGCCCGACCGCCCCACCCGCTCCGGCGATGGCACCATAGACGCCAAACGCCTTGCCGCGCTCAGCTGGGTCGCTGAATGTCGTGGTCAGCGTGGACAGCGCGGCCGGAGCCAGCATCGCGCCGAATGCTCCCTGGGCGCCGCGGCCGATCACCAGCATCGCGAAGCCGGTGGCCGCACCGCCCAGCGCCGACGCCGATGCGAACCCCACTAGGCCGATGATCAGCATCCGCCGTCGGCCGACTAGGTCCGATAGCCGACCGCCGAGCAGCAGCAGCCCGCCGAAGGCCAGCGAATACGCCGTGACCACCCATTGTCGGTCTGCGTTAGAGAACGCCAGCACGCGCTGAGCCGAAGGCAGCGCGATGTTCACGATCGTGGCGTCGAGGACCACCATCAGCTGCGCCAGCCCGACCACGCCGAGAATCCACCAGCGTCGGGCCGGACCCGCGGCCACACCGGACGGCCTGGCAAGTTCCGTCACAGCGACCGCCGGCTCGCTCATCCAAAAAGCGTACGTCCGCCGAGAAAGGTTAAGGAAGGCTCCGTTCTTACCCTTCAGCGGCCGCTGTGCGGCGGCGGTAGGTAGCGCGACGGGCTCACATGATGTCTTCGATGCCGTGCCGGATGAGCCCACAGTTGACCGGGAAAGGTGGTGATGAAGCCGATGAGCATGCTGATCTCGAACGCGGTCAGCGCCAGGAAGTCGGCCTTGGCGGCAAGCGGAAGTCCGTCTCCCGCGCGTGGGTGGCGCGCCGGCACGACAACGAAGTACTGGAGCACGACCCCCGAAGCCCGCACCGCAGTGGGCGGAGACGATCGGGCAGATTTCTGTGCAGTGCGGGTCCATGAACTCCAGCACTACTGCCCTGCAGCGGACGCTCGCCAGCGAGAAGGTGCGCCCTCCCTGATCGGTCAGCGTGAAGCGGCCCCCCGTTCTTGGAACCGGCGAGAGCTGCATCAGGTCAGCCGTCTGGGTCGACACACTGGCCGCTTCCCGGTCGGCCGGATCAGCAGGGCATCGTCGTGGTGGCGCCAGCGGATCGCCGCGTATCCCGCCGCTGGACCACGCCAAGGTCCGCCGCAATCGCTCCGGCCACTACCGGCGCGGGAACACGCCGTCGCCGCGTTGGGATAGCCGTCTTACGGACAAACCAGCTTATATCCGGTATTTTACTCGCTGATGCGGACTGCCTGTCACACGCCGGGCCAACCCAGGTCAGGTCATCCGGTCGCCTGGAGACGCTTATCCTTGCCGACATGCCGGTATTCGGGTTGATGCACCAATTGTGGGACCGCGTCAGCGGGACTCAGCCCGTTCCGCCCGTGTGGGTGATAGCGATGAGCGGCGCCATCGCCCTGCTGATCGTGCTGAATGCCCGCACATGGCACCTAGCGCGGAATGCGATCACGATCGCCCACGAGGGCGGCCACGCGCTGGCCTCCGTGCTAAGTGGCCGACGGCTTGACGGGATCCGGCTGCATTCGGACACCTCAGGCGTGACTCACTCGCGGGGCAGGCGCACCGGTCCGGCAGTGGTGATCACCTCGGCGGCCGGCTACCTCACCCCCTCTCTGCTTGGCGCCGGGGCGGCCTGGCTGCTAGCCGCGCACCACGTGGTCGCGATGCTCTGGCTGCTGCTCGCGCTGCTCGCCGCGACGTTCCTCGCGATCCGCAACGCTTACGGCGTAGTTGCCATGCTCGCCACCGTCGGCGCCGTTCTGGCGGTGAGTTGGTTCGGCACCGCCGCCATCCAGGCGATCTTTGGCTACACCGCCGCGTGGTTCCTGCTCCTAGGCGGAGCTCGCGCGGTCGCCGAACTGCAGAGCAACCGCCGCCGCAGCCGCCGCCGTGGCCAAGTGAGCACATCGGACGCCGACCAGCTTGGCCGACTGACTGGAGTTCCTGCAGGCGCCTGGGTCGCAGTCTTCGCTCTCGTATGCGTCGCTGCGCTGATCCTCGGTACTCGCCTGCTCATCCCCGCCCTTCTGCACCTGCCGCACCTCAGCGACTATCGACTCCCCAGACTCACTAGCGCCGATTTCACACGAGCCGGATGACCGAGTTCGGGCACAGGGCCGCGGCGCGACGCGCCTGCTCCCTCAGGTCGGGCGGCGGCTGCTCATCGAGCACAACGACAGTGCCGTCATCGTCGGACTGGTCGAATAGTTCGGGCGCGATCAGTGCGCACTGGCCAGCGCCGCGGCACCGGTCGCGGTCCACCTCGATTCTCACGGTCTCATCCCCCTACCAGGTGACGGGGAGGCGGTGGACGCCGTAGATGAACATGTCGTCGCGCATGGGCACCTCATCGGACCGCACGGCCAGGCGGAGAGCGGGGAAGCGTCGGAAGAGGGCGCTGTAGGCGACCTTCATCTCCACCCGGGCGAGTTGCTGGCCCAGGCACTGGTGGATCCCGTGCCCGAAGGCGACGTGCTGTGACGCGGGCCGAGCGAGATCCAGTTCATCGGGTTCCGGGAACTGCACCGGGTCCCTGTCGGCGGCGGCAAGCGAGGCGACGACGGTATCGCCCGCCCGGATGCACCGGCCAGCGAACTCGACGTCTTCGCGGGCCACCCGAACGGTGCCGAACTGCACAATGGTGAGATAGCGCAGCAGTTCCTCCACTGCCGTATCGACCAGATCGGCTTCTTGGCGCAGAGCACAAAGCTGATCGGGGTGACCCAGCAGGGCGTACGTGCCGAGCGCGAGCATGTTTGCGGTGGTTTCGTGGCCTGCGGCAAGGAGCAGTTGCCCGATGCCGGCCAGCCTCTCGTCGGTCAGGGCGGCATCCGCGGCACCGGTCTGGATGAGGCTGCCGAGCAGTGCGTCGTCTGGATGCTGCCGCTTCGCGGCCACCAGGTCGAGCATGTACTGCCAGAGCTCGTCCCGGGCGGCGGCTATCGCTTCCTCGCTTGCGTCCAGCCTGAGCAGGGTGGAGGTGCACCGCTGGAACGTTGTCTTGTCCTCGTACGGCACCCCCAGCAGCTCACAGATCACCAGCGACGGTATCGGGCGGGCGAATGCCGGCACGAGATCCGCCGGGGGGCCACCGCGCTCCATCGCATCGAGGTGCTCCGAGACGACCTGCTCGATCCGCGGCGCCAGCTCCCGCATCCGCCGGACGGTGAAGTAGCGCGTCAGCATGCGCCGGTAGCGGGTGTGCTCGGGGGGGTCCATGCCGATAAGTGAGCCTGCTCGCACCGCTGGTGCGTCAGGGCGGATTGGAAACCTCCGCACTGGCGAGGAGACCCGGCGACGGTCCGAACTGAACCGGTCATCGGCCAGCAACGCGCGTACGTCCTGATGCCGGGTGAGCAGCCAGCCGACCTTCCCATCGGGGAATGCCAGCCTGCTGACCGGTTCCTCTTCGCGCAGGCATCGATATCCGGCTGGCGGATCAAACGGACTATTGCGCCGCATCGGCAACGACACCGGAGAAAACGGCGCAGAACGCATCATCGACATCGGGACTTCTCCCCCGATCGGTCCCGGTCGCCAGTTCTGGCCCCAGTCAGCGGCCACTGTCCAAATGGGGGCACATCACTGAGCGCACCTGTCTTCCACGATAGCGCTCTGGCTCTTGCGGAGGCCTCACGGCTTCCTGAGCGCTTCGAGATGCGACTGCAGCTCGCCGTTGATGCGGTCGAGCAGCTCGCGGACATGGTCATCTTTCTGCTCTGACAACGCCACCCCTAGGTGCCCGGCAAGCTGGCCCAGCTGCTCGGCCACGACCCGGCGCACCTCCTCGTCGCCCACAGGACCGTGCCACAGGTCAGGACGCTGCCGGCCTTGCACACTCGGCATATAGTCCAGGGCTGATACGCCACCAGCGGTGTCCGCCGCCACCAGAAGTTCAGCCCATCTCCGTGCGTCGCTGAACAACTGGTCGAGCTCGGCGTGCAGCTCGTGGGTTTCCGGCACCTTGCGATGCGCTTGCCGTAGCGCCATGACCATATCGATCACCTCACTGAGCACCTCGTTGAGAGCGACCATAGGGTCGTGCGGGGTTGCCGACGTCATGGGCGCACCGCCCGTCGGATGCCGCAGCACCGACCCACCGCGTCTCCAGACTGCGGGCTGGCCTGGTAAGCCGGCCAGGCGAGCGAAACCGGGAAAGTCATAGTTCACTCCGATGACTGCAAATGGCTCTGCTGGCTACCGTCCGGGAGGAGCCGGGCTCGATGACGAAAGTTCCGTGACTGCTGGCACGGTAGACGATCAATTGTGCGTCGGGCAGGTCGCTGGAGGATGAAGGGGTCGACGGTTGCGGGGACGAGACCCAATCTGCCGCTAGCTTGATCCCCCGATTCGGGACGGTCCTCTGTGGCTTGAGTCCACCATCTGGTGCGCATCCGCAGTGCATCCTCTAGCGGGGCGCCTCTGGCCACGGGCTGGGAGTGAACGCACTGACGCGCTGGTCGCCGTGGCTACCCGATGGGCATCAGCCAGCGTCCACGGCACCGGGCCGGGATCGAGCCTGGCACGGTACGGCTGGGCGCGCTGACGCTGCTGGCGCGGGAGATCCCGCACAAGGGCGGCTGGGCTGCGAGTACAGGTAACCCACTCCCGCAGCCGCTGCGGCACCTGCCCATAGCACGGACGCCCTGGCGCTGCCACCAATCGTGTGTCACGCGCCGCCCGAGGGCCCCGTGCTCTGCGCCGGGGCATCGCCGACATCTAGGGGGCAGACATCGTGTACCCAGCGGCCGTCTGCCCGCAGTCTCACGTCCTGACCCGCCGTGATGACCGCTCCGCAGCGCGCGCACACCTGCCCAGGCGCATGCGCCTCGTTATCCTCCGGATCGAGGTAGGTAAGCTCCCGATCCTCGCGGTAGCGCTCCTGTATCTCGCGCTCGGGCACGTCCTCGCGATCCTGCGGCAGCACGCCCTCGGATTGCCGCCTGAGACGCTCGGACTGCTGCCTCATACGCTGTTCCTCGCCGTACTCGGGCATCGACGTCATCGTGGTCCCCGCTCTGTGCGCGTTCGCAGGCCGTTTCCCTGGCCTCCCAGTTTGGCACTGCCGCTGGCAATGTCGCGAACGATACCCTGCGGCCACGGCCGTGCAAAGGAGCGTTATGACAGCAACTGAGGACCCCAGCCGGAACGACTTCTTCCCGCCAACGTCGCTGGAGAAGTCGGTGCGCGAACTGGGCGCCGACGCGGTCCGGTACCGCGCCGACTACGTCATGCTGGCGATGCGTGACGGCGTGCGGCTGGCGACGATCGTGATCCGGCCGCGGGCAGAGGGTCGGTACCCGACGCTGATGCTCCGCAGCCCGTATGCGGAGGCGTCGGTTCACGACGCGTTCAAGCCGCTGGCCAGAGCGCAGTTCGAGCACGACTATGTGCTGATCGTGCAGAACGAGCGCGGGACGGAGTGGTCGGAGGGCGAGTTCGGTTTCCTGACCAAGACGACCCCGGACGCGCAGGACACCCTCGACTGGATCAGCGCTCAGGAGTGGTCGAACGGCAAGGTGGGGCTGCTGGGCTGCTCATCGACGGCAGAGAATCAGCTCAAGCTCGGCGCCATCGGGCACCCGGCGCTGACGGCCTGCGTGCCGATGAGCTCGGGGGCGGGGGTCGGCAACGTGCCGGGCGTGGACGGGTCGCAGGGCTGCTTCTACCACGGCGGCGTTCCCATGATCAAAACCTGGGCGCTCTGGCATGCGCCGTTCGGTGTCCGGCTGCGCCCGAAGCTGCCTGCAGAGGCCGAAGGCGACGAGCTGGCGCGCACGTTCCGCCGCTATTCGGTAAGCGTGCCCGACTTCCGGGTGCCTGAGTACGCTAAGGCGCTGAACAAGTCCACGCTCGAGGCACCGAGCGGGCACGTGCTGCGGCGGATGGGCTCACCGTTCAGCGGTTACGAGATGTATCTGGAAGAGGGGCCGGCCGGTCCGTCCTGGGAGACGGTCGACCTGATCGACGCCAGTTATAAGGGCGCCACCCCGTCGCTCAACATCAACGGCTGGATGGACGTCGGCGCGTTCGAGACGGTGAAGCTGTTCGAGTTCCAGCAGCATCACCCCGAGCAGTACCTGATCATGGCGCCCACGTCGCACTGCAGAATGCTCACGACCGCGCCGGATGCCAAGCTCGGCGACCGGCCAGTAGGCGACAGCCGCTTCCCGTACGACGAGATCCTCATCTCCTGGTTCGATCGGTTCCTCCTGGACAAGCCCGACGCTTGGAAGCCGATGCCTAAGGTGCAGGTGTTCCTGCTGGGCGCAGCGACGTGGCTGACTGGCGAGTCCTGGCCGCTGACCGACACCGAGGACCGCACGCTGTATCTGACCAGCGGAAGCTCGGCAAACACGCTGTGGGGTGACGGTGCGCTGGAGTCGGCCGCCGGCCCGGCAGGCACCGACGAGTTCGTCGCCGACCCGCACAATCCGGTGCCCTCCCTGGGCGGCGACCTGGCGATGGATACGCCGGTCTGCACGGACCAGCGCCCCGTGGAGTGCCGGGCGGACGTACTCGTCTACAGCACGCCAGTGCTGACCGAGCCGATCACGATCGCCGGGGACGTCCGTGCGGTCTTGTATGTCTCGGCCGATGTAGAAGACACCGACATCTTCGTCAAGCTGATCGACGTCTACCCCGACGGCACCGCTTACAACTTGGCCGACAGCTGCCTGCGGCTGCGGTACCGGGGCAGCCTCGACAAGCCGGAGAAGCTGGTGCCGGGTGAGATCGTGCGGATCGAGATCAAGGGCATCACGACAGCCAACTACTTCCCGGCGGGGCATCGGCTGCGCATCGAGGTGGCCGGCTCCAACTTCCCGCTAGCGGACCGGAACTGGCATGGCTGGGAACGCAACGATCTCGCCACCGACGGGCCCGTAGCGCACATCACGGTGCACCACGGCGCGGGACACGAGTCGGCACTGGTCTACCGCGCTTATACCGGCGACGTGACGGCCGACACGCCGATGGCGGTGCTGCGGGAACACGCTGAGGCGGCGCTGCAAGAGTCCTGATAACTCGAGCGCGTCCACGCGCGCAATGGGACTCGTAGATGCTGGTGGTCTGGTGCTCCTAGACGGCTGCTTCTGCTGAGCGACATCGGCGCCAACACGTTTCTTCTTTCGCCTACGACGTTCTCACGCGGCGAGCCGCGGTGGCGGTAGAAGCTAGTTCGTCGTAGCTGTCGAACAGAAGCGACACGATGGTTTCCTCGCCGAAGATGCCGCGGAACTCTATATGCAGGTCACGGGCAACGCCGTGCAAGCACCTGCGCTCCGCCTGGGTCATGACGTGACTGGCCATCTTCGTGCCTCCTCAGAGGTTGGGCAGCGTAACCTCCCGGTTCCAGGCCTGGGCGCCCATCTGTACGGCTTCCCAGGGGCTGCCGAGTGGCGGGGTGTAGGAGAGGTCGAGGTCGCTGATGGCCTCGACGGTCATGCCGTTGTAGATGGCGGTAGCAGCGATGTCGATTCGCTTGGCAATCTCGGCGTGCTTGTGGCCAAAGAGTTGCATGCCAAGCAGCCGCCCAGTGCGACGGTCACCCGTAACGCGCATAGTGATGCGGTGGCTTCCCGGATAGTAGGCCTTGTGGTCGTCAGCCGCGGACTGCACTGTGATGGGGACGAACCCGGCTGCCATAGCCTCGTCGTGACGGAGCCCTGTACGGGCAGCGGCCTGGTCGAAGATCTTCACGACCTGGGTGCCGAGGCTGCCCGCGAAGTGTCGGCTGGCTCCGAGCGCGTTCTCGCCCGCGATCCTGCCTTGTTTGTGGGCAGTCGTACCCAGCGGCAGATAAGTCTCCCCCAGCAACCGGTGATGGGTGATGACGCAGTCGCCCGCAGCCAGGACATCTGGCAGGCCGGTCTGCATCGCCGGATCTACCTGTATCGCGCCCCGGACGCCCAGCCGCGCGCCTGCCGCCGCGGCGAGCTCGGTGTCCGGTCGCACGCCCGTAACGATGAGAATCATGTCGGCCGTTCGCTGGACGGCCTCGCCGGATGCCGTGTCCGCAATGACACGCAGTCGGCCCTGTCCTGTCGAGCCCGCCCGGCTAATCTGCCGGGCAGTGGTACCCGTCAGCACCTCCACGCCCTGCGAGGCCAGCTCGGCGTGGACCAGCGCGCCAAGTTCCTGGTCGACCGTTGCCAGCACTTCCGGCAGCTGCTCCATCTGCGTGACTGCCACGCCGCGGGCGACGAGCGCGTCTGCCATTTCCAGACCGACATAGCCGGCGCCCACGATGATGGCGCGGGCCGGGGATGCTTCTTCGAGCGTCCGCATGACAGCGAAAGTGTCACCCATGGTGTGCAGCAGGTGCACGCCGTCATCAGGCCCGAGTGCGTCGGGTCCGGTCAGGCCGATGATCGGTGGCTGGACGGGGACCGCCCCCGTGCCGATGACGAGCTTGTCGTAGGAAACCAGCTCTTCTTCGCCGCCGGGTCCCGCGAGCTGCAGCTTGCGGCCGGGAACATCGATGCGCCGCGCTTTGGTGTCCAGCCGCAAAGCCATCCCGGTAGCTTCAAGATCAGCGACGGTACGATGGGCGAGGCTGCGCCAGTGGGTCACCTCGCCTGACACGTAATACGGGATCCCGCAGATGGAGAAGTTCGGATACGCGTCGGCGACGACGACAGTGACGTCGGCTGATGGGTCGAGCTCGCCGGCGCGCAGCGCCGCGCTGATGCCCGCATCGCTGCCGCCGATCATGACCAGGTGCATGGATTGGCTCCGTCGTCTCGTTAGCCGCGGGCAGGGCCGCTTGGCCGGATGGCAGTAGCGCCGGCACCGTTATCTGCCGCGATGCTCTGCGCTCGCTCGACACTGCCGGAGTGATCGTGGGGCACCATGACATCTGCGGCTTCACCGGCGGTCAGGTTCGGATAGAGGAGTCTGACGAGCCCGATGGCGAGAATGCCACCGACGACCTGGGCGGCGATGTAGGTGGGAGCTGACGACGGGGCGATCCCGGCGAAGGTGTTGGAGAACATCCGGCCGATGGTGATCGCCGGGTTGGCGAAGCTCGCCGACGATGTGAAGAAGTAGGCCGCGCCGATATAGGCGCCGACGGCTGCAGGAGTGACCCGGCTTCGGCCCGACCTGGCCAGCGCGAAGATCAGGAGCATCAGCCCCAGGGTCGCGATGATCTCCGAAAGGAAATGGCCAGCCGAGGCCCTGTGCTTGACCGAAATGCTCACCGCTGGCAGGGCGAACATCAGGTTCGCGACGATGGCCCCGACGGTGCATCCAGCCACCTGGGCAGGCAAGTAGGCGGCGGCATCCCGCCAGGACACGCCGCGGAAGGCTGCATCGACGAACGAGACAACGGGGTTGAAGTGACCACCAGAGACCGGGCCGAACATCAAGATGATCGCGAACAGCCCGGCGGCCGTGGCAGCGGCGTTTTCCAGCAGCTCGAGGCCCGTGTCACCCGGCGACAGGCGCTGCGCGGCTATCCCCGAGCCGATTACAAGCGCGGCCAGCAAGGCGCTGCCCAGGAACTCAGCAGCCAGCCGCCGCCACAGCGCAACCTCGCCCACGCCCGCACCCTCAAAGCCTACATAGACAGTTGTCGATACAGGACCAGCTTGCCAGTTTGCATCGATGTTCGTCAACATAGAGGTATGTCAATCCAGCCTTCACCTGACGGTCTGCCGATCATTGCCGTGACTGGCCCCGATGCCTGTGGCCAGGCTGCCCTGGTCAGCGAGCCGATGGACGAGGCTTCAGCGACCGGGTTGGCCCCGGTGTTCAAGGCACTCGGCGACCCGGTCCGGCTCCGGCTGGTGTCGCTCATCGGCGCTCGCGAAGGCGGCGAGGTCTGCGTCTGCGACCTCACCAGCGCATTCGACCTGTCCCAGCCCACCATCAGTCATCACCTGAAGGTGCTGCGCGAGGCTGGGCTCATCGACAGCGAGCGGCGTGGCACCTGGGTCTACTACCGGCTAGTGCCGGCCGCGCTTGAGCGAATGGCCGGGCTGCTGTCGGTGCCGGTCAGCTAAGTCCTGCCGGACGGGATGCCCCGGCGGGTCTCCATGCTGCAGCCGACGACACCCCGCCCGGCACCGCATCCGCACGTTCCATTAGTCCTCCGGGTCCGGTCCATCTCGCCAGGTGAAGTCGTCCAGGTAGGTCAGGCGCAGCATGCCCCGCGGGTTGCTGTCTGGCTAGCGCCCTCGGTCCCGCAGCACTGAGCGCCGGAGGCCGGGGCCGAGTTGCCTGATGCGCGCGCGTCAAGAGCTGCCGCGACCGCCGCCCATTCCTGGCCGCTGTCCTGGCCCCAGAACGTCTGACTGTCCTCCAGGACGGTGTAGATCTCCCACCGCTCGCCGTTGGGCGTACCCTCGATCCAGAACTTGTTCTGGCGGGCGTAGCAGCAAGTGGTGTCGCGCTCCTCGATCGATGCCAGGCCGACTCCCGCGAGCCGGCGCTGCTCGGCATCCACGGCTTCGGTGTCGGCGACCTCGACCCCGAGATGGTTGAGGCTGCCGCCCTGGCCCGGGTTCTCCATCAGGATCAGCTTCAGCGGCGGCTCGGCGACGGCGAAGTTGGCGTAGCCCGGCCGGCGCTTGGCCGGCTCGGCGCCGAACAGCTTGCTGTAGAAGGCAACGGACTCGTCCAGGTTGTCGACGTTCAGGGCGAGCTGGATGCGGCCGGTCATGGTAACCTCCGTAATATCGATGGCCGTCTATGTCTGCCAGTTAGTGAGCTTGCCACATCACATCGACGTCTGTCAATATAGACGTATGTCGAATTCCCTGATCGTAGTGGACCCCGTTGACGCCGTGGCGTGCTGCCCGCCGCTGACCGCCCAGCCCTTGTCGCAGGCTCAGGCCGATCAGATCGCGCCCCTGCTCAAGGCGCTCGCGGATCCGGTTCGGCTGCGGCTGATGTCCCTCGTCGCGTCCCACCCAGGGGGCGAAGCCTGTGTCTGCGACCTCAACGATGCCTTCGACCTGTCTCAGCCCACTATCAGCCACCATTTGAAGGTGCTCCACGATGCCGGCCTGCTGGACCGGGAGAAGCGCGGCGTTTGGGCGTATTACCGCGTCAAGCCAGAGGCGCTGGCCAGCGTTGCCGCGCTTGTCGCCTCGACGCCGGCGACTGCCTGAGTCGCTCACCCGCCGCGAGGATAAGTTGCGACGCGATCCTTCATCGTTTATCGTCGATTAACGATGAAGAATTCGAGGAGCCTTGAACGCGGTGCTTATCAAGCCAAGGACCGATGGTCACGCCGACGCCGTACTCGGCATCTATGAGTCGGGTACCGAGGAGGGCACAACCTTCGAGACTCAGCTACCGCGCGAGGATCAGCCGCTCGACCGAGCCACCGCCGCCGAGTACGCCAGCTGGTTCAAGGCACTCGCCGACCCGACACGGATCCAGATCGTGTCCCTGCTCGCCAGACGCGGAACCCCGATGAACGTGGGCCAGATCGTCGCTGCGGTCGATGTCGGCCAGTCCACCGTGTCTGCCCATCTCAAAGTGCTGGCCGACGTGCGGTTCCTCCTAGCCGACCACCGCGGCACCGCCACTTACTACCGGATCAACGAGGCCTGCGTCGACTGCTTCCCAACCGCCGCGGACATCGTCATGGGCAAGCCCGCCCCAGAGCCCATCTCAGCCGAGTCGGCATAGGAGCCCAGCGTGGCAGCGGAATTCAGCGACCAGATCGTTAGCAGGTACTCAGAACTCGCTCGTGCCGCGCTCCGAGGAGAAGCCATCAGGGATTGCGATCCCGACGACTTCGACGACGGATGCTTTGGCGCCGCCGCCTACTCAGATCGCAACCAGGCACCAGAAGCCGCCTTCCAGACCAGCCTCGGTTGCGGAAACCCGCTCACGATCGCCGAACTCCGGCCCGGAGAGATCGTCCTGGACCTCGGCTCTGGCGGCGGCCTCGACGTGCTGCTGTCAGCGCCCAGAGTCGCACCTGACGGCATCGCCTACGGCCTGGACGCCAGCACCGACATGCTTTCCCTCGCCTGGGCCAACGCCGTGAAGGCGCAGGTCACGAACGTCCGATTCCTGCAGGGTCGCATCGAGAACATCCCGCTGCCGGATGAGCACGTCGACGTCGTGATCTCCAACTGCGTCATCAATCTGTCCGCCGACAAGGCTCGCGTCCTTGCTGAGGCGTTCCGCGTGCTGAAGCCCGGTGGGCGCGTCGGCATTACCGACGTCATCGCAGACGACGGCGCCGACGCAGCCAAGCTCGTCTGCGCAGAACAGCAAGTCGGCTGCCTAGCCGGCACGCTGACCCAGCCGGAATACCAGCGTCTTCTGGCAACGGCGGGATTCTGCGACATCACGATCACCAGTACCAGCCACGCAGCGGACGGTCTGCACTCGGCCATCATCCGTGCCGCGAAGCCGAGCACTGATAACCGGCAGACCCCGGTATGACATGGCCCTTCCCGCCGCTGACGGCGGTACTTCCGGTTGGACTTCTTGCGGGACTCCGGCGACTCGGGGTGCGGGTGGTTGCGTGTCTGGCTTCGCGCCCTAGAATGCAACACGCCGGATCAACGGCACTCCGGCCGAACCGTCTGCCAAGGCTTCCGGCGAGCGGTCAGGTACTGAGCGCATGCGCCTGCTTGTCGTTGATTACCAGTAGCAGCGCGGCCTTCTCGCTGCCGTAGACTCCTCGCGCGGGCTCTTAGCTCAGTGGTCAGAGCGTCCGGTTTACACCCGGAAGGTCCACGGTTCGATCCCGTGAGAGCCCACCGCCGCCGCCGCACTCAGCCGCTAATGACACACGGGCGGAGCGGTCAGGGCACCAGATGCTCCCGCGATAGCTCCGCCACTTCATCCGCGACAGCCATCCGGTTCTGCAGCCGGGCGAGCCGCGCGTCCATGGTCGGGCCGGTAACGCCATTGACCAGCGCCACCTCCAGGTGCACGGATCCCACTACCGCCGACGCGAACCTGACCGCAGCGGGCAGGAGTGCCAACTCCGCCTCTGACAAGTTCCGCACGCTCATATATCCGTCTGCCACCGCGGCTATCCGGTCCTCGTCCGGCGCGATCAGCCACGCGTCGGGCTCATCGTCCGGCGTTGCCGAGTCCAGATGACATTCCACCAAGCAGTGAGCCAGATCGAGCACGGCCAGCCCAAGACCACCGGTTTCCCAGTCAATCAGCGTGACCGGCCCGCCCGGCAACTGCACCGCATTTCGCGCCCAGACGTCGCCATGCACAACGGTCTCGGGCACCGAGTCGGCAGCATCCCGAACCGTGACGAGCGTCTGCCTGAATGCTTCGTATAGGGGCGCCCAGGCGGTAGGCACCAGCTCGCGGACGGTGTCCAGCCGCGCCAGCGCACCGGCCCCGGCCACAGCAGGATGCCGCGACGACAGGCCGACGGGCGCGCCATCCCAGGCCTGGTCTCCGGCCTCGCCCAACTCGGTAGGCCTGGCCGGGACGTCATGCAAAAGCCCGAGCGTCACCCCAAGCGACCGAAGCTGATTGAGCGTCGGGCGCAGCACCGTACCGGGAACGACAGATGTCGCCCAGCTCAGCCACTGGCCGGCGACGCCGATTAGCTCGCCGGTCCTGGTGCGCACCGGCCGAGGCGCGGGGTATCGCGCGGACTCAAGGCAGGCCAGCGTCAGTGCGCGGCCCAGCAGCCAGTCGGCCATGATCTCGTTCCCGGGACCGCGGGCGTCCTCGGGCACCGGCGCATCGCCCCGGAACGCACAGATGACCTGCTCGGGCCCCGTCGGCAGGGTCAGCCGGTAGCTAACGCGAAGCTCGTGCTCGGAGCCAGCGGCCACGCAGATGTCCACTGGCGGGACCGACCGCTCGTGATACTCATCCAGCAGCCGGCCGACCAGCGCTGCATCGGTCACGACATCGCGTACGGCGGTCGTTGCCTGCTTGGCCCGAGTACCTTCGCCAGCGCGCGTTCGACCTCATCGGCCAGGTCCGAGGCAGCCTGCTCGGTGGTCCTGCCATCACTGACACTGGCCTCGGCAGGCTGGCCGACCGCGCCGCAGTCGCGGCACTCGACCTCGCCAAGCCTGCGGACCAGATGAATGCTGCCGCACGTCTGGCACCGGTCCAGCTCGGCCGTCCAGTCGACGGCCAGCTGGCAATCCGGACAGATGAGAACCTGACGATTCCCGCGCACGCCTCGTCGCCAGGGACTTTCACCGCGGTCAGGGTCGACCTGCCGAGTTCCGCACCGATAACAGGGCATCCAGCCTGTCCCGATTCTGCCGGGCTGCCAGGAGCTATCGCATCGTCAGACCAGCCGAGAAGCTAGTCCAGCTCTGCGAGGGCCTTCTGGTAGTCGGCGATCTCTCGTGCCTGCGGGATGGGGTTTACAACCTTCCACCGCACGACGCCATTCTTGTCGATGATGAACGTTCCCCTGGTGGCGACGCCCATCTTGTCATCGAAGACACCGTAGGCCTTTGCGACCTCACCGTGCGGCCAGAAATCGGCGAGCATTGTGAAATCGAAATGTTCCCGCTCCGCCCAGGTTCGCAGCACGAACATCGAATCCACCGAGACCGTTAGCAGCTCGACGTCATCTCGGGTTACTTCCGGGAAGTCATCCCGCATCGCACACATCTCACTGCTGCACACGCCGCTGAAGGCCAGCGGGTAGAACACCAGCACGACATTCTTGCTACCACGGAAGCCTGACAGGGTCACCGGGTTGCCGTGCTGGTCCTTGAGCTCGAAGTCAGGGGCCTGATCGCCGACTTCCACCGCCATTAACTGATCCTCTCGGCGCGGGTTCTGGGGAACCGAGCCGCCGACGCGGCTCGTTGGGGAATCCACGGCCGGAGCCCGGCCGCTTCCCCGATGGACTCAGTGTGTCATCACCGGTCTAGGCGGCAAGAACCGCAGGGCTAACTGAGCGCTGTACTCCGCGGCGGGTGACTCAGCGACGCGCCTTCGGCGCCACCAGCCGCGTCGCGGACCAGTCCCGCCCGGCACTGACCGTTGAGGTCTGGGATAGTCCCGCGGTCGGCGCGGCCTCCCCGATCTCGCTGGGCTCTACGTGCCCGTCCCGGCCCGTCTTGGGCGTGAGCAGCAAGATGTAGCCGCCGTCCGCGAGCGGGGTGAGCGCGTCTACCAGGGCGTCGACGAGATCTCCATCGCCGTCGCGCCACCACAGCAGTACGCCGTCTACTACGTCGTCGTAGTCCTCGTCGACGAGCTCGGCGCCTTCCAGGGCTACGACAGAGTCGCGCAGCGCCTCGTCGCAGTCATCGTCGTACCCGATCTCCTGCACCACGTGGCCTGGCTTGATGCCAAGCCTCTCGGCCAGGTCACGCTGGTCTTGCGCCTGGCCCGCGGTCGCGCTCACTGAAGTCCTCCTGATCCTTCCCGCTCCGGCTGACGACCGAACCCCTAGATCTCGGCACATGCCCAGGTCTGGGTCCAGCTACACAGCAGGCGCGCGTTGTCGCTGCTCTTGATGGCACAGTTCACACTGGGTCGGCGCGGTGCGCAAGTCACAATTAATGC
>Ga0335075_10006100_pt1 | contig 18624 bp, 18 predicted proteins | sample Lox_Sample_24_FD_206723 | JGI IMG/M metagenome (GOLD analysis project Ga0335075, IMG submission 206723) | Soil microbial communities from Loxahatchee National Wildlife Refuge, Florida, United States - Lox_Sample_2.4 | ecosystem: Environmental > Terrestrial > Soil > Wetlands | place: USA... | reverse complement strand
CGGAGTCAATGCGGGCATTTTGATCCCTCCCAGATATTTTCCTCCCAGATACGAAGGCGGGAGTTGTCATTCCGAACACGCGCCTAGCGCGGGTGAGGAATCCGGGTTAGCGGTCCCGGGTTCGAAAAGTGTGATGGGTATTGCAGAAGCCCTCGGGTCTCTTCTCGGGAAAATACACCGGGCACCGTATTCCGGCGCGGCGTTCAATCCGGCAAGGTAAAAGGCGTTGGCGTTGATGACGCTTTCATCCAAATTTGAGAGGCGTGAGGAGAACTATGTACCATCACATTAAGAAGTTGATGTACACGGTGAACGTAGGCGAGCCGGATCCGCGATTCGGCAATATGCTGCTGGAGCAGTTTGGCGGCGCGAACGGCGAACTGGCGGCGGCCATGCAATATTCTATCCAGGGTTTGAACTGCGAAGATCCGGAGCGGAAGGACTTGCTCATGGATATTGGCACGGAGGAACTGAGTCACTTGGAAGTGGTGGGAACGCTGGCGCGGATGCACTTGAAGCCGCTGAAGAAGCAGAAAGACGTGGAGGAAGCCGAGGTCGATCCGCTGATTGTGATTGCGGGCGGTGGCGGCGTGTCCCTATTCAATTCGATGGGCGACGCGTGGACAGCGGACTACTTGAAGATCACGGGCGAGCTCGACGTAGACCTGCGCAGCAACATCGCGGCCGAGGCGCGGGCGAAGATCGTATACGAGCGCCTTATTAATTTCTGCGACGATCCGGGATCGAAAGATGCGCTGCAATTCTTAATGACCCGCGAGATCACCCACATGAAGGCATTCACCGCGGCGCTGGAAAGTCTGGGCAAGGACCGGTTCACAATCGGCAAAATTGCTCCGACGCCGGGCCTGGTGGACGAATACTTCAACGACTCGACCGGCGTGGGGGATGAGGGCGAGACCGATGCCACGGGACCGTGGAACTCCGGAGGCGACTGGAAGATCGTAGAGCAACCCGAGCTCGAACAGGGAGTGGAAAACCTGGAAGGGGCAGCGGTAAGCAGCTCCGGGAGTGGAAAGAAAGAACGAGTGAAGGAAAAGCTGAAGAAGAGTGCGTAGTCAGCGCGTAGCGCCGCCGTCCCCGGCGGCTTGGCCCACTTTGGTAACTGCCGGCAGGATGCCGGCGCTACTTTAACTCACGCCGGTCCCTCGCGCAGCGAGGGACCGGTTTCATCTTGTGGGAAGTTCTTTGATTCTGTAGGTCTTAAGGCGGCGTTAAGGTCGCTCCCGCGTTCCTGCCTTTTCCCGGGGGGGTAGGCAACAATCAGCGACGTTACCACTGGTAGCTTGGAGACCCATCCGAAACTTCCGTTAAACTCGTAACTCTAATAGGAAGCGGCGAAGATGAGGCCGGGAGGGACTATGTCCAAAGTTTCGTTACGGACGATGGCGATGGTATTGACGGTGCTGGCGGGAACAATGGCTTGCCAGGCGCGCAGCGCGACTGCGGCGGCGGTTCCGGCCCCGGCGGTGGATGAGACCAAGGCGGCGGCTTCGGGGAAACAAACCGCAGTCGTGGCGGGAGGATGCTTCTGGGGAATTCAGGCGGTGTTTCAGCACGTGAAGGGAGTGCGCAACGCGACTTCGGGATACTCGGGGGGAACGGTAAAGAATCCCGACTATGAACAGGTGAGCAGCGGGCGCACCGGACATGCGGAGTCGGTGGAGGTGGTTTACGATCCGTCGAAGGTGACGTATGGCGAGTTGCTGCGCGTATTCTTTTCGGTGGCGCTCGATCCCACGGAAGTGAATCGGCAAGGGCCGGACGAAGGCACGCAATACCGGTCCGTAATTTTCTATGCAAATGCGGACCAGAAGCGGATTGCGGAAGCTTACATTGCGCAACTGAATCAGGCGGGAATTTTTTCCGCGCCGATTGCGACGCAGGTCGTTCCGCTGGAGAAGTTTTATCCGGCGGAGCAGTACCATCAGAATTATGCGATGTTGCATCCGGATAATCCGTACATCGTTTATAACGACGCGCCGAAAGTGGCGAACTTGAAGAAAGAATTTCCGGAGATGTACAGCAAGTAGCAGCTGCCAGCAAAGACAGTTGCCAGTACCGAGTACCTGGCGGGCGGCATTGCTAAAGCGATTACCGATGCGAATCGGTTTCGCCGAGCGGGAGGCGACTATGTTTGAAGTGGATCGCGATGGAAATGATGGAAAGGTTTCGCGGCGGCTTTTTCTGGCGACGGCGGGAGCGGCGCTGGGTGGGGCGGCTTTGTGGCGATGGCGAAGGCCGGGCGTGATGGTGGCGGAGGCGAAGTCGGAGCCCGGCGAAGTGACGATTGTGCAGTTCTCCGACGCCGGCAAAAAGCTGGGCAAGGTAAAGATTGCGAAGGTAGTGAAGACGGAAGAGGAATGGCGGAGGCAGTTGCCGTCCGGCGTGTTCGACATCACCCGGCATGCGGACACGGAGATTGCCTACACCGGAAAGTATTGGAACCTGCACGAGAAAGGGATATTCCGCTGCATCTGCTGTGATAACGCCCTATTCAGTTCGGAGACGAAGTTCGATTCCGGTACCGGATGGCCGAGTTTCTGGGCGCCCATTGCGCAGGAGAATGTGCGGGAGATCTCGGACAACAGCCTGGGCATGACGCGCACCGCCGTATCGTGCAAGGAATGCGACGCGCATCTGGGGCATGTGTTCGACGATGGTCCTCCACCGACGGGGTTGCGATATTGCATGAATTCGGCTTCACTGCGGTTTGTGAAGGCGGTATAAGCCGCCGGCGTCGGTCGGCGTACAATCGGCTTCATGAATTCCGGCAGCGCGAACTTGAGCCCGGACGTTTTTCGTGAGGCGAGTGCAGTTGAGAAGATCTTCAACCGCAGCTTCGGATTTCTGATCGGAATTGGGATCGGATTTCCTAACAAATATCTTCTGCAAGTACGCGGCCGCAAGAGCGGCAAGCTCTTTTCGACTCCCATCAATTTGTTGGAAGTGAAGGGCAAGCAATATCTGGTTGCGCCGCGCGGCCGCACGCACTGGGTGCGCAACGCGGAGGCGGCCGGCGAAGTGGTGTTGAAAAAGGGAAGCCAGCGGAAAAGATTCGGGCTGCGGACGCTGCCGGATTCGGAGAAGCCGGAAATTTTGAAGGCCTATCTCGAAGGCTTCAAGAGCGAAGTGCAGCGTTTCTTTCCTGTGCCTGCGGGATCGCCGGTTGAGGCTTTTGCGGCTGTCGCGGCGAGCTATCCGGTGTTTGAGTTGACGGCGGTATAGGCTACCGAAAGTTATATCTAAATCAAAATGGAGGACGGATGGTTTATCCGGCGCCTCTTGCAACTTTGTTTAGAGCTGCATGGGAAAGAAGGTTACTTGGCATCGCCGTCGGAATCGGCGCTCCCCGCGCTTTTCAGCGTGACAGTGTCAGAAGGTTGTGGAGTGGTCTTCTGTTGCGCCTGTTGCGGCTGAGGCTTGGGGGCGGACGATTTCACGACTTCATTGGCTTGGCTGGCTTGGGACGTGCTAATGGAACTGATCATAGAGAAGGGATCGGCGGATGGACGGGGAACTTTAGGCGGGAGGGTTAAGGGGAACTAATTTTCGAGGGGCTGGCTGAGTGGAAATCAAGGCTGCGTTTGACAGCTAGTTGGACACAGAAGAACACTCCACAACCTAAGGTCAAAAGCATCGGAAGGATCAAGATCAAAGTCAAAGGCGACGGACAGGAGTGTCCGTTCCACACAAGAAACTGTCGAGCTTCGCTCGACTGCACAGCCGAGGGCGGCTGTCCCCACACGATACTTGAAGGCTATTCGAGGACGCTGTCGTCGAGTCTGTTGCGGGACCAGGTGGCGGCGGCTTCGAGGAAGGCGATGACTACGGGATGCGGGCGGGCTTCGGTGGAAGAAAGTTGCGGCTGGAACAAAGTGGCGATGAAGAAGCGGTGGGCGGGAGATTCGATGGCGCGGATTTCACCCTGCGAGCCGCGGGCGACGACGGGGAATCCGGCTTCCATGGCGCACCATTCGTAGTCGGGATTGATTTCGAAGTTGCAAAAAAATTCCTCGGTGACGATCTCTTTATCTTTGCCGTAGAACGATTGCAGGTAAGAGCCGGGGCGAAGGCGGATTTCTGGGATGGGCCCGGATAATTTAGGGCCGCCGTTGCGGTTAGGCAGAGCGCAGGCGACAGGATAGATGACGATGTTTTTCGAGCCGGAATTATTCTCGGCGCTATCGGCGTCGGCGATACCGAGAACGTTGCGGGCGAATTCGATGAGGGCGTACTGAAAGCCTCCGCAGGTACCGAGAAAAGGCCAGTCGCGGCGGCGGGCGAACTCGATGCCCTTGAGCATCCCATCAAAACTTTTGTAAGGACTGCCGGGCGAGGCCCAGAGTCCGTCGAAGGTTTCGAGAAGCTTTTCGGAGTCGGGAGCAGCCAGAGATGGCGTGGGCAGCCATTGCGAATCGACCGTCATATTTAGCTTGCGGGCGGCGTGTTGGATGGCGTTATTAGTGGCGTGGTGCGAAGGGAATTCGGGATTGAAATCACCGAGAATTCCGATGCGGACGGCGGAGGTCACGGGGACATTGTACTAGAGCAGGGGCTAAAGCCTGACTGCATTTGGGGGCTGGACGCGGCGCTGAAGCGCCGCTCTTCCACGGTTGTGCATGTTCAGCTTTTGTGGCGTTACTGCGCGCTGTTGGGGAGCGATAGTTTTTGTTTGGCTACGGCACGCGGGCGGGGGCGCCCGCTCCACACGAGTTTTCGATTACGTCCAGTGCAGGAGATTCAGAAGAAGGTAGAGGCTGGCGAGTGAAAGTACGGGGCCGCCCCAGATCATTAGAGCGCACTTCCAGCCCAGCGCGCTGGCGACTTCGCGCTGGCTGCGCCAGGAGATGAGGAAGGTGGAATTATTTGTGCCTTTTTTCAAGACGACGGGCGGATGCGGATCGAATTCGTCGCGTGCGGCAACTTGCGAGCTAGATGCTGAGTAGGCGGCGCCGCTCTGTGCAGGCGTTTGGACTGCGGTATCCGATGGGGAGACTCCGGCGGCGGACCAGGCGGCGGGATTGGAAATTCCGGCCTTCAGGAGCGCGGCGGCAATCTTTTGTTGCTGCGACATATCGCACGCCGCGGTGGGCGGACGATCGGAAGAGAGATGCACGACGCGGGCCGCGGCCGCGGCTTTTGCCTGATCGTAAATAGCGTCGTAAGCGGGATCGTGCTGAAGTCCGCTGTGCAGGGAGAGGCCGCTGAATGCGTCGCCGACCCCGGCACTCAGTGAGAGTGCGGTGCGGCGCAGCGGATTGTTATTGCTGAATACCGAAGCTTCCCAGATGCCGAGCGACTCGTCCTCGTCACGAATGGGTTCGCCGGTAAGTTCGAGGCCGGGGTTTTCGTCGAGGGTTCCGAGCAGGAAGAGCGCGTTCTTGGGCTTGATGCAGAACTCCTCCACTTTGATTTTGTTGGTTGTGCTGATGCCATAGCGCAGCAGAAAATCGCGGACGTTGGCGGGCGCTTCTTCCTTCATAGTGAAGAAGGAATCGCAGAATTCTTCGTGGAAGTCGCGATGCAGGTCGAGGTCGGCGCCGCGAGGATCGACCATTACCTTGGCGGTATTGTCGTCGAGGAAAAAAGGCACGTGCAGGCATTCGGCGGCGACCTGCACCCACTGGTTGCTGCGGCCCTGGCGTTTCCACTCCCACACGATGGTGCGGTGAAAGTAGCAGGGACGCGCGGTGATAGGAGCGACCATGGTGTAGGGGCCGACGGCGAGGCCGCTGAGTTCGACCAATCCCATGGGGGCGCTGCGGATTTTTGAGACGGGAGTGTTGAGGATGAGGTGACGGCGCTGCAAGAGGCGAAATCCCTGGAAGAAGAGATAAAGGCCGATGCAGAGTCCGATGACGCACCAGGCGATGGGGCGGGCGTCGGAGGTGCGCAGCAAAAGAGTTGATGGAATCAAGAGTTCGGATCCGATGGGGCTGGATTCGGGGCGCGCCCTGTAGCGAGGGTAGTGGAGCGGGGAAGCGGGAATCAGTAGAAAAAAGTGAAGCAGGATAACGTTGGTAATGCAATCAAGACATCAGGGGCTTAAGGCCCCTGTCTCATTTGCTGTCGAACGGCACGACTAAAGCCTTCCCCCGATACGAATCGAAATTAAGGTTTGATAGCGGCGCTGAAGCGATCAGTTCATAGAAGGATCAGTGCCGGCGGCGTTTTAGCAGGAGGTAGGCGAGGGTGAGGGCAGCGAAGAAGACGAGGCCACTGAGCGCGTTGGCGGGGGAGGAGAGCAGCGTGTGAAGGATAGCGATGGAGACAAGGATGAAGCCGACGATCGAGCCTGAGATTCCGAGCGGAGAATGCATGGGCAACTCCGCGATCTGGCGAGGAGCGAGGCCGCGGCGGAAGCTGACATGAGCGGCGAGAGACACGGCCCACGAAAGAATCAGTCCCGAGAACGCGGCTCCCATGATGTAGAGAAAGGCGCGCTGAGGATTCCAGAATTCAATGACGAGAGCGGTGAGGATTCCATACGAGGAGACGACCAATGCCAAGCGCGGAGAGCCCGAGGCATTGAGTTTTCCAAGTGATGCGGGAGCCCATCCAGTGCGGCCCATGGAAAAAAGAAGACGGGAGGCGACGTACAGTTTGGCGTTGGCTCCGGAGAGCGCGGCGGTGAGGACCACGAAATTCATGAAGTAAGCGGCGGCGGGAATGTGGGCGAGGCGAAGGACGCTGACGAATGGACTTTCGCCGACTCCGGTGTGGTTCCAGGGCATGACTCCGACTAATACGACGATGGCTCCGAGATAAATTGCGGCCAACAAAAAGAAAGTGAGGCGCGCGGCTCGAGGAATGTCTTTTGCGGAGCGCGATTCGCCGGTGGTGACGGCGAGCATCTCGACTCCGCCGAAGGCGTAGATGGCGAGAAAGACGGCGAGCAGAGGGGCGATTGGGCCCTTGGGAAAGAATCCGCCGTGGGCGGTGTATTGCGGAGCGACATGGCCGGTGGAGAGTAAAGCTGCTCCTGCCAGGATGAAAGCCACGATGGTGGCGAACTTGATCATGGAAAACCAGAACTCGAAGCGGCCATAGGAGCCGACGCTGCGCAGGTTCACGAGAAGAAGCAAGCCCGAGAAGACGAGGATCCAAATTTCGCCGGGCACAGCGGGAAACCAATAGCTCATATACGTCGCGGAGGCGACGAGCTCGGCGCCGATGGAAAAGGCAATGGAGGCCCAGTATCCGGCGCGGCAAAGAAATCCCAGATATTGATTGAGATAAAGCTCGCCGTAGAGGCCGAAAGATCCGGCGGCGGGATGAACGCTGGCAAGTTCGCCGAGCGCCATGGCCACGGTATAGGCGATGAAGGCGGCGACAATGTAACTAAGGATGACGCTGGGTCCGGCGATTTCGAGGGCGGCCGCGGAGCCGAGAAGAAGCCCGGTGCCGATTGAGCCGCCGACGGCGACCATGGTCATTTGCCCGGCGGTGAGTTGGTGGTGGAGGCCTTGTTCGTGGGCTTCCGCGGTGACAACCTCCGGCGTAACGGATTGGGGCATGGGGCACGATAACAAAAGACGTGAATGTTCCCAACTAGGGCGGCTTGCAGGTAAAAGCAGCGATTGACGATGGCGCACTTGCGGTAAGCCTAATCGGTGGCGGAGAAGTCGAGTGAGGATCCCAGCGGCTGAAGCCGGAGTGTGTTGGAAACGGTACGTCATCGCTGAAGCAATGCCCTGATACGAAACGTGGGCGCTGACATCCCCGATGACTTTCGTAATCTGGGGCGGGACCTTACGGATTGCTGGGGGTGGGGGTGGCTCCTAGAATTGAGGGAGCAGTACTCTGCCCCGACTGACCCATGCCCGAGAGCACAAAGCACGCCGACCGAGCCGAGCTAGCCCGGCGCATTGAGCGTGCCGAAAAACTCCTGCAGAAGGGCAAGGCTGGCGAAGCGCTGGAAGAATACCTGGCGGCGCTGCGCGACGATCCCGAAAACGATACGGTGCGGCAGCTCACGGCGGACTTGTGCCTGTCGCAAAACCGGAACCGCGAGGCGGTGCAGTTGCTGGGTGAATTGTTTGACCGGCAGGTGAATGCGGGCGACGCCACGCGGGCGAGCCTTACTTATAAAAAGTTGGCGCGTCATGCGACGCCGACCTGGGAGCAGAAATTCCGCTTCGGGCAGCTGCTGGAGGGGTCGAATAAGAAGCTGGCGGTGGGAACTTATGAATCCGCGTTGAGCGATCTGGCGAAGCTGGGAAACAAGCACGGCGCGCTCGAAGTGCTGGGGCGCGTGGTGGCACTGGATCCGGCGCAGGCGAATTTTGTCCGGATCGCGGAACTGTGCTCCGAACTTGGAGATACCAAAGCGGCGGCGGAAGCGTTCAAGCAAGTGGCGCACATGGCGCTGGAGGAAGGCGGCGACGCTGCGCCGTGGTACGAGCGAGCCTATCAGGAAGATTCCTCCGACGATGAAATCACACTGGCCTACAGCAAAGGCCTGCTGGCGCAGGGACAGGTGGGCGCGGCAATTTTTATCCTGGAACCGCAAGTGAATGCGGGGAAAAATTCCCAGGAGTTGCGCGATATTTACGGCGAAGCGTTGTTGGCCGTGGGACGCTACGCGGAGGCGGAGCCGCTGGTATGGGAACGCTTTCAGCAAAATCCGGGGAGGATGCAGCAGGTCACGGAGTTGATTGGGCAATTGATGGACGCGGAGCAAGATGATGCCGCGGTGGCGCTGGCGCGAAAGCTGGGGCAATTTCAGGCGAAGCGCGGCGAGCGCAAACAATTCCTAAGCGTGATGCTGGAGATTACGGCGAAGCGGCAACCGACTCCGGCGATGCTGGAATTCCTCAGCGAACTTTTTAACGCGGCGAACCGCGAGGGCGACTACTGCCAAACTTTGCTGAAGCTGTTCGATGTTTATTGGGGCACGGGAAATTTTGCGAAAGCGGCGGAATGCCTGGACCGGGCGGCAGAAGTCGATCCTTATGACTCGGGTCATGCCAAACGGCTGGAGATGTTGAAGGGAAATATTGACGAGAATAAGTTTAAGGCGATCGCTTCGCGGTTCAGCTCCACCAGCCCAAGCGCGGCGGAAGCGGCGATCGAACATGAAGCTACGCTGGGCGCGTCCACGTTGCAGGATTTGATGTTGCAGGCGGAAATTCTGGTGCAGTACGGGATGCGCAATAAAGCTGTGGAGCGGCTGGAGAGAATCCAGGAACTATTTCCCCGGGAAGAAGAGCGCAACGAAGATTTGCAGCGGCTGTATCTTTCGGCGGGAGTTGCGCCCAGCTATAGCGGATCGCGTGCTCCTGCGCCGGTCGCCCCGGTTGCAGCGCCCGCGCCAGCTGTGCCGGTGGCGGCGGATCCGGCGGCGGAGATGCGCAATGTGACGCGCGTGGCAGAGATTACACGCAAGCTGTATCACCAGAGCACGGCAGCGGCGGTGCTAACTACGGCGGTGAATGAGATTGGGGGACACTGGGAGGTTTCGCGCTGCATTGCCATGATGCGCACTCCGGGATCGGCGCCTACAGCGGTTGCGGAGTTCTGCGGCAAAGGAGTGAAGGAAGGAAGTTCGGCGGCGATTAAAGAAATGATGTGCGCGTTGCAGGATATGGCGGCATCCTCGGACGAGCCGGTCACGATTGGCGATGCGCAAAAGGCGGCGGAGCTGCAAAGCGTGCGCAAGGCGGTGACGGAGTTGGGGGCGACGGCAGTGCTGGCGTTTCCGTTGAGCAATGGCGAGGATTCCGTGGGAGTGCTGGCGCTTCTGCACAATAAGGCGCGGGCGTGGCCGCATACCGATTCCGTGGTGTTGAAGACGCTGGCCGACCAGATGGTGATTGCATTGAATAACGCGGGGCTGCGGCGGCTGGTGAAAAATCTTTCGGTGACGGAAGAAAAGTCAGGATTGCTGAAGCGCGGATCGTATCTCGACTTGTTGCTGGCGGAGAGCAAGCGGGCGGCGCAGAACTCGTCGGCACTTTCCGTTTTGCTGCTGCAGTTCGGGCGCAGCGCCGCCTTGATCAAGGAGTATGGCGAAGCGGCGGTGGAGGCGGCGATGGAAAAGATAGGGCAACAGTTCGCGGCCAATATCCGGACGAACGACCTGGCGTTTCGTTACGACACCACCACGATCGCGATCATTCTCGGCGACACGGCGGAGAAAGAGGCGATGTTCGCCATTGAGAAATTGCGGAAGATCATTGCGGGAGTGCGGTTGCCGGCGAAAGATGGAATCGAAAAGGGATTGGCAATGGATTTTTCCGCCGGACTGGCGGAGGCGGTAGTGCGCGACAGTTACGATCCCGTGGATATTGTGACCGAGGTGATCAACCGGGCGGAGTTAGCGCTGGCAACGGCGTTGGCGCAGGGAGCCGGAAAAGTTGTGACTCTCACGGCGTCGATGGCGGCAGGGGCAGTGGCCTAGGAATTGGGTCATCGGGCGACCGGGTCATCGGGTGATCGGGTGACTGCGTCGGGTGATTGCGTCTCGTCAGGTCGCAGCTAAATTTCAGAGGTGGACGAAAGCAGTCGAGCTTCGCTCGACCGGACAGCCGAGGGCGCCTGTCCCCACTTAATCCTCACGCGCAGTCCAGATCAAGTCCGGAGCCTTGGGTGGTCAAACCGATTCGCGCGCTGCTACACTAACCAGTTTGAACGTCACTTTTGATCCGCACTGAGCACGGGTCTGCAAGGAAATCAATGTTAAAGCCGGGTGATATTGCGATTGTGAGTGGGGCGCGCACGCCCTTTGGGCGTTATTGCGGCAAGCTGAAGGATTTTTCGGCGCAGGAGTTGGGCGCGGTTGCGGCCAAAGGCGCGATGGAGCGGGCGGGGATCGATGCCAAGGAGTTCGATCACGCGGTGTTTGGCAACGCGCAGCAGACATCGGGCGATGCGCTGTATGGAGCGCGGCACGTGGGTTTGCGGGCGGGGCTGCCAATTGAGACTCCGGCGCTGACGGTGAACCGGCTGTGCGGTTCGGGGATGCAATCGATTGTGTCGGCGGCGCAGATGATTCAGACGGACGAGGCGAAGATTGTGCTGGCGGGCGGGATGGAGGCGATGTCGCAGGCTCCGTTTGTGATTCGGGGACGCGACGGATTTACTTTGTCGCCGGGCGGCAAGCTGGAAGATTCGCTGATGGTGGCGCTGCTGGATAGTTATTGCGGCTTGTACATGGCGAACACGGCGGAATTGTATGGCGAGCAGCAGGGCATTACGCGGCAAGCACAAGATGAGTTCGCCCTGCGTTCGCAGCAGAAGGCCGATGCGGCTTATAAAGATGGACGCATTCAGGAAGAGTTGGTTCCGGTGGCTTTGCGAAATGCGAAGGGTGAGCCGACGGGAGAATCGCTGACGGAGGATGACCACCGGCGTCCGCAGACCACGATGGAAGGCCTGGCGAAGTTGAGGACGGCGTTTGGTAAAAGCGGGACGGTGACGGCGGGGAACGCGAGCGGGATTGTCGATGGCGCGGCGGCGGTGGTGGTGATGTCCCTGGAAGAAGTTCGCAAGCGGAATATGGAGCCGCTGGGACGGATTGTGAGCTGGGGGATTGCGGGAGTGGAGCCCAAGTTGATGGGGCGCGGTCCGGTGCCGGCGGTGAAGATTGCGCTGCAAAAGGCTGGACTGAGTTTGGATTACATCGATCTGATTGAAGTGAATGAGGCGTTTGCGGCGCAGTATCTGGCGGTCGAGAAAGAACTTGGTTTGGATCGTGACAAAGTTAATGTGAACGGCGGAGCGATTGCGCTGGGGCATCCGCTGGGCGCGACCGGGACGCGGCTGGTGATCACGCTGCTGTATGAATTACGGCGGCGGAAGAAGAAGTATGGGCTGGCTACGGCTTGCATTGGCGGTGGGCAGGGGATTGCGATGATTGTGGAGAGCATGAATTAGCTCTTGGCCACGGATTTGCGCGGATAACACGGATGAAAATAAGTGTTGTCATCTCCTAATCGGCGCATTTTGCTGCGAAGAAGCTATGCAGTCTGCCGCGCGGGGCGCGTTAAGTTGCATAGGTCCTTCGCTTCGCTCAGGATGACAAGACGTTTTTTATGAAGAGCAATTATAGGGATCAAGAGGTTGGCGCTCTCGGTGGCGGCCTGATGTCCGGCATCGTGCAGGTTCACGCAACGGGGCTCACCGAAATCAGTAATCCTCGCAAGCTATAAGACCAGCACTTCGTCACCTCGAGCGTGAAGGGCCCGGTCAAAGGTAACGAATTTCAAGCCGGAGGCGGCTGCGAAGGCGAGGAGGTAGGCATCGGCCCAAAGCTTAGGAGATCGGCTGGAAATCTTCGAACGCGAACGAAATTCTTTTTCGAGATGGTCGGGTTCGGGCAGAAAGGCGATGCGTGGGTCGGCCCACACGCGGTCCCAAAGGGCCCAGGCTTCGCTCATAGTCCTGGTTTCTTTTGCCATGACCGATTCGGTGGTGAGCAAGCGAAGGACGGTGAGCTGAGTGAAACGGCAGAAGAAGAATTGCTGCTCCGCAGCTTCTGTAAACCAGGAGCGCGCCCTTTCGGAATGAACGTGCCGGCTCCAAATTAAAGCCAGCCACACGTTGGAATCAAGGAAATTCAACGTGTTCATAGATTTGTTCGTTGGTGAGATGGACCTTGGGGCCGGAGGAGACGATCAGTGGGAACTGCACTCGTTTCCGGCGGGGCCGGCGCGCCTGAAGAAGGACGCTCTGAACGCCGGCGAGAACCAGTTCGCGCACCGAGCGCCCGTTTGCCGCCGCTTGCGCTTTGAGCCTGCGGTAGAGTGGCGCCGGGATATCGACCGTGGTGCGAATGCAATCCTGCTTCATAAAGGTTATTATCCCATGTGTGCCATAAATATGGAACGGCTTGTTGGCGGGCGGGGAATCGCGATGATTGTGGACAGCATAAACTAGCTCTTGGGCACGGATCTGCGCGGATTAACAGGGATGGAGACAAGCTCAAACTTGCATTCACCTCGGGCGAATATGAGCAAGCTAAATAAGACATTCGATGCCAAGCTTCAAAAGAGCTCCAGCAAAGGCGGGTGGACGTATCTGGTCTGGCCGGATTCGGTAAAGTTTTTTAACACCCGTGGGCTGGTGAAGGTCCAAGGGACGATGGACGGCCATCCTTTTCAGAGTTCGTTTATGGCGCGAGGCGACGGCACGCACATGCTGCCAGTGAAGGCGGAGATAAGAAAAGCGATTGGCAAGAACGAGGGCGATTCCCTGAAGGTAGTTTTGGAGCGGCGTATTGTTAGCCTGCCTAAATCCAAATCAAAATCAAAATCCAAATCAAAATCTTGAGGCAAGGGATATAGAGGATCACGAGGAAATGGAAATCAAGAAGGTTGGCGTTCTCGGTTGCGGCTTGATGGGTTCTGGCATTGCGCAGGTTTGCGCTACGGCTGGATTCGATGTGACTGTGCTTGAAGTTGAGCAGAAGTTTCTCGATAAGGGTTTTGCCGGGATTGAGAAATCTCTCGCGAAGTTCGCAGAGCGGCCGGTCGAAAAGGGCGGGATCACGGCGGCGCAGAAGGATGCGATCCGGGCGCGGCTGAAGGGGACGACGAACAAGTCCGACCTGGCTGATTGCGACATTGTCATCGAGGCCATCATTGAGAATGTCGAAGAGAAGAAGAAAATGTACGCGTCGCTCGATGGGATAGTGAAAAAAGACGGGATCTTTGCTTCGAATACTTCTTCGATTTCGGTGACCGAGCTGTTGACTTCGGTGAAGCGGCCGGAGCGCTTTATTGGGCTGCACTTTTTTAATCCGGTGCCGCTGATGAAGCTGGTGGAGGTGGTTCGGACTATCGCTACCGCTGACGAGGTTTATCAGACGGCTTACGAGTTCGGGAAGAAGCTGGGCAAGGTTCCGGTGCGAACTTCGGACAAGACGGGATTCATCGTCAACCGGCTGTTAGTGCCGTATTTGCTGGATGCGATCCGGGCGTATGAAGAGGGTGTCGGATCGATTGAAGATATCGATAACGCGATGAAGCTGGGCTGCGGCTATCCCATGGGGCCGTTTACGCTGCTGGATTTTGTTGGGCTGGATACGACTTACTACATTACCCATGTGATGTATGACGAGTTCAAGGAACGGCGGTTTGCGTCGCCTCCGCTGCTGAAGCGGCTGGTGATGGCGGGGTGGTACGGTCGCAAGAGTGGTAAAGGGTTCTACGATTATTCGGATGCGAATGAGCCGAAGGCGAATAAACTGTAGACGGCGGCGGATACTCGAGACGACAAGGGCACTTTAAGATTTCAAGAGAATGTTGAGACGCAGAAAAACCGATATGGCGCCGGGCGAGGGCGGTCCGGGCGACATCGAACGCTACCGGCGGGCGTGGCACAGCTATGTGGCGCGGCGGAATCTCGTGGTGGTGCTGTTTCTCAGTTTTATTTTTCTGGGATTCATGGTGGGGAAGCTGAAGCTGGGCGAGCCGGCGGATTTCGCGATCCTAATGGGATGGATCGGAGTGTATTTGGCGGGCGGATGGTGGCTGACGGAGTGGAAATGTCCGCGATGCGGGAAGGTATTTGGGCACCGGCTGTGGACGCAGAGGTGCATCAGTTGCGATTTGAGCAAAGATGAAGTGGCGGCAGTGGCGAAGGGGAAGTGAACTTGCCGGCTGCTGGATATGCTCGGATGGAAACCTGCCACAGAGGCACGGAGAATAACCCTGAAAGCTTATTTCCGTGTTCTGGATTTGTCAGAGGGTATCGCCTTTTTGAGGCCATGTTGGCGCATCACTTCTTGAGAGGGATTGTCTTCGCGCGCCCTGAGCGAATTTCCGTGAGCCGCTTTTCGGCAAGATACAATTAAAGCAGCCTCGAAAAGAGAGCAAATGCGGACGGTGGTAGAAACTCCTCCCAGAGCCCCCGGAGGTGTACACGCGCATGGGAGTCTTTCGCTCAGAATGACAAGCCTTTAAGATAGATTTCTATCCTATGAACTTCGAAAACATACTCCTCGAAAAGAAGAACGCGATTGCTTACGTCACCGTGAACCGGCCGAAGGTTCTCAATGCGCTGAACATGGCGACGATGGAGGAGTTGCGGGCGGCGTTTCATGACATCAAGAACGATGCGTCGATCCGCGTCGTCATCTTTACGGGGTCGGGCGAGAAGGCATTTATTGCCGGAGCGGACATTGCCGAACTGGCCAAACATGACGCGGTTACGGGCAAGGAATATACGCATCGCGGGCAGAACGTTTTGAATTTAATTGAGAATCTGGGCAAGCCGGTGATTGCCTGCATCAATGGATTCTGCCTGGGTGGAGGATGCGAGATTGCGATGGCCTGCACCATGCGGCTGGCCAGCGAAAATGCCAAGCTGGGGCAGCCGGAAGTGAAGCTGGGGATTATCCCAGGCTATGGCGGGACACAGCGGTTGCCGCGGCTGGTGGGAAAAGGAATCGCGATGCAGATGGTGCTGGCTGGCGAGATGATCACGGCCCAGGAAGCGCATCGCATTGGGCTGGTGAATGAAGTGACGGCGGCGGCGCAGTTGATTCCGCGGGCGGAGGCGATTGCGGCGAAGATTGTGGCGAACGCTCCGCTGGCCGTACAGTATACGATCGAGGCCGTAAATAAAGGCATGGAGATGACTTTGAGTGAAGGGCTTTATCTGGAGGCGGTGTTGTTTGGCGTGGCCTGCGCGACTGAAGATAAGAAGGAAGGGACCACGGCGTTCCTGGAGAAGCGGGCGGCGGCGTTTAAGGGCAAATAACTTCGCCACCGATTTCACGGATCTGCGCGGATTTAAGAGCGAACTCACCACGGCGACACAGAGTCACGGAGAGAAGATATAAATCAGCGTTAAACCCAGAAAATACGTGGGTCCTTCGCGCGAAAAGCGCGCTCAGGATGACAAGAATCGTAAGAGCCAAACCCTCAACGACGGAATCTAACATCACTAAGGAAAAACTCAAACTGAAAGTGGAATCTGTGCCCGCGTCCGCTCTCCCAGCGATCGAGGGTTCGTTGAGCGCCGCCGGAAGGCGTTTTGCCATCGTGGTGTCGCGGTTTAATTCCTTCATTACCGAGAGATTGTTGCTGAGTGCGGTCGACGGATTGCTTCGCTCGGGGACGGAGAAAAAAAATATCGATCTGGTGCGGGTGCCGGGAGCGTTTGAGATTCCGCTGGCGGCGCGGAAGCTGGCCGAGACGAAGAAGTACGATGCGATCATTTGTATTGGCTGTTTGTTGCGCGGAGATACGGCGCACTACGATGTGATCGTGAACGAGGTGACGCGAGGGATTGGACAATCGGCGCAGGAGACGGGAGTGCCTCATGCGTTTGGGGTGCTGACTTGCGAGAATCTGGAGCAGGCGATTGACCGCGCGGGACTGAAGATGGGGAACAAGGGATTTGAGGCGGCGCTGGCGGCGGTGGAGATGGCGTCGCTGGGGGAATCTATCCAGCGGGAATCCCTTGCGGTTCAGGGCAAGCTAAGAACAGCCGGCGGGGAAAAGCAGATTCCTCACCCGCGCTTTGCGCGTGTTCGGAATGACAAAGGTGAGAAGCGGAATGACAAAGGTGAGAAGCGGAATGGAAAACCTGCTGGGTCTAAGCAGAAAGCACGATCGGCGAAGTCGAAGCGCAGATAGTCCCTCCTGTAAACTAAACTGACAATTCAACTGAATCGAGAACTGGCAAGTGAAGCAGGCAAACTGTCCTTATGGGTACTCGCCGTAAATCTCGTGAAATGGTTTTGCAAATGTTGTTTCAGGCCGACATGGGCAAACAGTCGGTCGACCAGGTGCTGGGTACATTCTGGGCAGAACATGCTGGAGCGAGCACGGAAGTGCGCGGATTTGCCGACGATTTGTTTCGCGTAGCGACGGATCGCGGCGAAGAGATTGACAAGTTGATCGAGCGGCACGCCGAGCACTGGCGCATGGAGCGGATGGCGGCGGTGGACCGGAACCTGCTGCGGGCGGGAGTGGCGGAGTTTTTGGGATATCCAGAGACGCCGCGCGCGGTGGTGATTAATGAGGCGCTGGAGATTGCGCGGAAGTTTTCCAGTCTGGAGTCGGTGCAGTTTGTGAATGGTGTGCTGGATAGCGTGGCAAAAGATTTGGCGAAGCCAGCGTAGCTCATCAGACTCTGCAGGACAAAGCATCCCCGGCGGCTAAAGCCGACCTTAGAAAGTAAATCTAATCGCAGCGATGAACCGCTGCGCCAACCAAAATCGCACCAGCCAAAATCGCGACACCGCAAAATCGCGACACCGCAAAATCCGAACTAAATTTCTACGGCTTTACGGCGACGATGTTCAGGCCGCAGGCGGCGCCGGTATAGCAGAAGCTGCTGGCGGAGTTGGGCAGGACTGGAAATTCGATTTGATATTGGTCGATGTCAAGCTGCGTGTTGACTTCGTGCAGCATTCCGTCGGAGCCAGCGATGTAGATGAGAGTTCCGTCCACAGTGATATCGGCGGCCAGCGGGGTAGCGTTATTGGCCAGCGGAATTCCGGAGACGGAATTGGTGTTGAAGTTGTAGAAGAGGACTCCGAAGTCGCTGGTGATGATGTAGGCCAGAGTTCCATCGGGCGAGAGGAAAAAATTGATGGGATGAAACGTGCCGTGGTTGATGTCGATGTGAACCGGCGCGAAGACCGTAGGCGGAGTTGTCAAAGGCGTGATTTGGGCGAGCGTCACGGCTTGCGGACAAAGTTGCGTAACCGCGGGCGATCCGGCTGCGAGCGGCAGGGAAGAAGTGGTGGCGATGATATCGAGGCCAGTATTGTCAACTCCGAAGAAAAAGTCGAGGCCGGCAGGATCGAGATTGGCCGGCAGGACAATATTGCCAAAGGTGCTGCCGAGCGGCACATTGCCGGCGGGAACGATTTTCAAAAATAGCGGCGGAGTAGTAATCCCTCCGGCTGCGAACGTGACCGGAGAATTGTCGCAGGTATTGTAGGCGGCGAGATTGCCGGCAGCGCCTCCTCCGGAAAGCAGAGCGAAGGTTCCGGTGGAATTGAAAACGACGGAGGTCGCCGGCGTGGGCAGAGCGATCTTGGGCTGGATTGCCTGCAAGGTCGAATAGATATACAGGGACGAGCCGCCATCGCCGAGGATGAAGGCTTTCAATCCGTCGACAGAAAAGGCGGCAGCGACCGCGCTATCGATATTTAAAGGCGTGGCGGAAGAGGTCGAGCTAACCACGTAGACCTGATTGGGAGTGGAAACCGTATCGGCGAAAATCGCCATATTGCCGTTGGGGGAAACCGCCAGCACCTTGCCGGTGACCAGGCCGAGCGTGGTACCGGCCGCGGCAAGCGAGGAGAAAGGGCTGGACGCCCCGCCGATGTTCGCGGGATTGATCACAACCGCCCCGAACTCGCTTCCCATGTAGGCGCGGTCGCCGGCTGGATCAAACAGCAAGGAAAAGGAAGTGGGCGGGGTATAGGAAGTGGGCGGCGTGGGCAACTGGGTTGCGTTGCCCGCAGTAGTGGTGGAAGTGGTAGGGACACTGTAGAGACCAACGGAACACAGCGGATCGCTAAAGCAGTTGTAGCTGCTGGCGAGAACGCTGCTGGCGACGGGGGTTCCGGTGACTAATCCCGAGATAGCAGTAACGGGATAGACGGGTTCCGGGATGTAAGGCCCAGGATACCCGGCG
>Ga0335075_10006099_pt1 | contig 18626 bp, 23 predicted proteins | sample Lox_Sample_24_FD_206723 | JGI IMG/M metagenome (GOLD analysis project Ga0335075, IMG submission 206723) | Soil microbial communities from Loxahatchee National Wildlife Refuge, Florida, United States - Lox_Sample_2.4 | ecosystem: Environmental > Terrestrial > Soil > Wetlands | place: USA... | reverse complement strand
GAAGAACCAGCCCGGCCCGCACCACTCACGCGCGACCCGCGGGTCAAATCCGTCGCCGCCTGTCCACCAGGTCCACAACGCCCACCCGGTGTCGAAGCCCGTCGCCGGCCCGAACACCCGCTCACGGCTCAGCGACGACATCCCGTCACAGGCCACCACCACGTCAAAGCCCCCAGACGTCCCGTCACTGAACAGCGCCTCCACCCCATCGCCGTGCTGCGTCAGCGAACTGACCGTCACGCCGCGGCGCAGGTCAGCCGGCGCGCAGCACGCATCCAGCACGTCCACCAGGTCACGGCGGCTGACCATCAGCAGCGGCCCGATCGCGCCGGTCAGCACCGACGTGTCCAGCGACTGCAGCACCCGGCCCGAGCCGGCCGACAGCTCATACCGCTCCAGCACCAGGGACCGGGCCGCCAGCTCCCGGTAGGCGCCGAGCCCGTGCAGCACGCAGCTGCCCAGCGGGTACAAGCCGATCGCATAGCCATCGGCGGGCGACGCCGACCGCTCCACGATGACCGGCGGGCGCTCCTGTCTGCACAACAGCCCCCCGAGCGTCAGCCCGGCGATCCCCGCACCGACCACCAGCGTCTTCACGACCCCAACCCTAGGATCGTCAGACCCGGTGGCGCTCAGGCTCCGCACGCGTGTCGGGGGCAGGCAACTGGGCGACGTGCCCGCTGGCGGCGAGCATGACCACTCAGCGGAACTGGATGGCGCAGGACCCACTCGGACTCGACGGGACATGATCCATTACCTGCATCGCGCTGACCAGGGACACTCCGCGGCCACGGACAAATGGCGGATGGACTCGGACATGACCCGGCCGTCCTACGCGGAGAACGGCGACGGGTACATCCTGACTACGGCGCTGATGCGGTGGTTCTGGGATCACAACGCCGACCCGGCCGCTGCCTGACGGCCTCGGCGACGGCCGGGAGCAGCTGGGTCGGGTCACGGTAGGATCCGCGCTGGGTTGCCAGGCGCCGTCAGCTGCTCCAGCAGCCGCCACTGGTACTCGTCGGGGTCCTGGAACTCGTCGCGATGACCAGTGACCAGCGGTGCGCGAGCAGACTGCTGAAGATCCTCGCCCGATATCACCCAGCGTGACTCGATCACCGCAGTACGGCTATCCCTGGCGACACCCGGCGAGGCCGCTGATGGCACGGCAGCCGGGCAGTTCGGTTCCCCGGTCCGCCCCTGCGGGCTCGGCCGACGCCTCAGCGAACACGTCGAACTCGTCTGGCGGGCTGCGGATCACGTCGGGATCGAGGACCCGCCGAAGAGCCTCGATCCCCGCCCTTATTCCTCGTGCCGCCGCTTCGCCTGGGCTCCCGAGATCCCGACGTCGGCCACATCTGGGAAGACAGTGGCGAGGGCGCGGCCGCGGGCGCGGCCGCGCGCCGAGTGTCCCGTGTTCGCCGGACAGGCTGCGCCGCCGGCTACGGTCGGCCGGGTACTCGCGGCAGCACGCGACACGCCAGCCGTCCGGCCTTGCGCATGCGCCGCACTGTCGCCTGCCGTCCCTGTGCTCGCTGCGTACCGTAACAGCATTTCTACGGGGCTGAGGTCAATGACCGGCTGGCCTGTTCCTGACGGAATGGACGGCACACGAACCTGGTGCGGATGCAGGCCAGCGCGGCCATCCCGGCAGGCAAGTCATGCCCCCAGCATGTCGCTGCCCAGGCCCACCCCGCCGCGCGGCCGCGCGAACCCCGGCTGCGCTCGGATCCTGCCCTCCCCGCGTTCGCGCTGCACCCGGTGGACCGGCTCCTGGACATGGTGGAATTTGACGGCCTGCCGCACGGCCAGGCGGCCAGGCGCCCAGCCGCGGGCAGCAGCCAGCTGCATCCGGGCCTGGTGCGCTGGGCCAACCGCGCAGCCGGGGCGTACCTGGCGGCGAGGGAGGCCGTGCTCGGTGAACAGGGCGGCAAGGCGCCCAGTCGCCGAGGGCTCTGGCCCGTCGGCGACGTGTTGCCCTGATCCCGTGTTCCGGGACGCAGCGGCGCCCCCTCTCAGCGGCCACTGCCGAGAGCCAGATAGCGCTGTGAAGCGAGGCGGTGAACAAATGTCGCTGGCAGGCTGGCGCCGAGCAGACTGCCAGAGGCGGGTCGCTGTTCAGCGCTCATGATCTGCTTTCAGAGGCTCCAGGGGCGGATCGGCCGGCGCCCTCCGGCTCGCGGCGTGTTCGCGGCCTCGGGCCTGACTGGTGATCGCGCCGGGACCAGGCTGACGGCCGGCCCCGCGCCCCGCGTCGCGAGGAGCGCTGCTGGTGCCGTCGTGCTGGCCGGCGGGAGGGAAGCCGATTTCTATGGCGAGGCCGCCGTGCGGCTGGGTGGTGGCGGTTATGGCGGCATCGTGCGCGTCGGCGATGGCCTGGACGATGGACAGCCCGAGCCCGCTGCCATGCGGGTGGCTGTCACGCTGCGGGGTGAGCCGCTGAAAGGGCTGGAAGAGCCGATTCACTTCGGCTGCGGGGATCGGAGGCCCGGTGTTGGCGACAGTCAGGACTGCGCGGCCGGACCGGGTTGCCGCGCGGATGTGGATGCTTCCGGCGGGCTGGTTGTAGCGGATGGCGTTGTCCACCAGGTTGCGGACGAGCCGCTCGGCGAGGCGCGGGTCGCCGCTGACGGCGGCCGGGCCGATCTCGGTGGTGATGTCGAGCTGGTGGTGCCTGGGGTCGAGGCCGGGGTCCAGCAGCACGGTGTCGATGACAGCGGATAGCTCGAAGGGCTGGCAGGAGCTGAGTCCGGCCTCGCTGCGTGCCAGGGTAAGCAGCGCGTCGATGAGGTGGTCCTGGTGCTGGCTGGAGGCCAGGAGCCGTTCGCAGGTGGTGCGCCAGAGAGCCTGGGAGGGCGAGGGGTGGCGGAGCGCTCGTTCGAGCAGGGCGCGGTCCAGGGTGAGCGGGGTGCGTAGTTCGTGGGATGCGCTGGCGACGAAGCGGCGCTGGGTATCGAAAGAGGCCTGCAGCCGTCCGAGGAGGTCGTCGAGGGTGGCGGCGAGGTCGCGGAACTCGTCGTCGGGGCCGTCCAGGCGCAGCCGCTCGCCGAGGTTGGTGGCGCTGATCTGGCGGGCCGTGGCGCTGATCGCGCGCACCGGCCGCAGTACGCGGCCGGCGACCACCCAGCCCAGAGCGATCGAAATGATGGCGGTGAGGCCGAGCGCGATCGCGGACCTGACCAGCAGCTCGTGGAGCGCGAAGCCGTGGAGCTGGGCGACTTGTGCCCGCGCCTCCGCAGTCTGGGCGGGACTGAGCTTGTTCATCTGCTGTTTGGTGGCCCCGCCGGGACGTGGCGTGAGTGGATTGCGGGGGAGGCCGAAGAGCACCTTCGCGCCGCCGGAGAAGGTGACGTCGGCCGATGCCTGGTCGAAAAGCAGGTAGGTGACGGCCAGCAGAACGGCCCCGGACAGCAGGAACAGCGCTCCGTACAGCGTGGTGAGCCGCAGCCGTGCCGTGAGCCGGGGGGTGCGCAGCCACCCGGCGGGTGCCAGCCGGGACACGGTGCCGGTGATCATGTGGCGCCGATCCGGTAGCCGGCTTCGCGGATGGTCTCGATCAGCGGCGGGTCGCCCAGCTTGCTCCGGATCCGGCCGATGGTGACCTTGACGGTGGCGGTGAACGGGTCCGCGGCCTCGTCCCAGACTCGCTCCAGCAACTCCTCGGCCGGGACGATCCGTCCTGCGGCGGCCATGAGGTATTCGAGGACCGCCAGCTCCTTGGGGCTGAGCGCGAGACGCCGCCCGGCCCTGATGGCGGTCCGCCGGGCCGGGTCCAGCCGCAGATCTGCGCAGATCAGGACCTGGGGCAGCGGCAGTCCGGTACGCCGGCCTAGTGCCCGGATGCGGGCGGTTAGCTCGGTGAACGCGAACGGCTTGGGCAGGTAGTCGTCAGCGCCCAGTTCGAGGCCGTCGACCCGGTCCTCTACGCTGCCCGCGGCCGTCAGCATGAGCACCCGGCTCTGGCTTCGCCCGGTGGCCAGGGCACGGCAGACATCGTCGCCGTGCACGCCGGGCAGATCGCGGTCCAGGACCACAACGTCGTAGCCGTTGACAGCAGCGCGGTCCAGGGCGCCCTGGCCGTCGAAGGCCACATCGACAGCCATGCCCTCGCTGCGGAGCACGTCGGCGACGGTCTCGGCCAGTTCCTGATGGTCTTCGACCAGCAGCACCCGCATCACTGCCTCCCCAGCGTCATGCAGAACAGGATGCCAGGCCGTCGGTAACCGCCAGGTAACAGCGACGCTTACCAGGCTGTTACCAGCCAGGCCGTATAACCAGACCAATGCCTGGCGCGCGGCGGCGAGGCGACCAGCCCCCGAGCGCACTACCCAGACCAGCAGCCCACGCGGCGCAGGCTCGGTCATTGCTGATAGGAGAGTCGTGTTCTTCGTGACATATTTGCGGCGCGAACTGCGCCGCCGGATGCGCCAGGCCATTTTCATCGTGCTGGGCCTGGCGCTGGGAGTCGGGCTGGTGATCACTGTGACCGCCGCGTCCGCCGGAATCAAGAAGGCGCAGTCCAGGGAGCTCAGCGGACTGTACGGGGCGGGCACCGCCTTGACCGTGACCGGAGGGAACCCCGGCAGGCCCACCATCCAGGCCCAGCCCCAGGAATAGGGCAGACGGTCAACAACGTGACTCCGCCGTATGCGGCGATCAGCGCGTCGAAGATGACGCAGGTGGCGAGGCTGCGCGGCGTGACGGCAGCCGACGGCGTGCTCTCACTCGGGGACAGCACCATAAGCCTGAAAGCGGACAGCCCCCCTCAGCTGAACAGCTTCACCATCGACGGGGTGGACACCGGGCAGCCGTCATCCGGCCCGCTGAGCGCCGCGACGCTCGCCGCCGGCCACGCGTTCACCGGGGCCGGGCTGGCCAGCCGGCGGGCCCGGACCACCGCGGCGCTGGATTCGGTGGGGCTGGCTGACCGGGCAGGCCACCTGCCAGCGCAGCTTTCCGGCGGGCAGCAGCAGCGGGTCGCGATCGCCCGCGCCTTGGTCAAGGATCCGAAGGTGCTGCTGGCCGACGAGCCGACCGGCAACCTGGATGAGGACACTCGTGGTGACGTCATCGCCCTGCTGGAACGACGGTGGCGTGACCGTGGCCTGACGCTGGTTGTGATCACCCACGACACCATCGTTGCCCGGCGGGCCCAGCGGATCGGCGTGATGACGAAGGGACACCTGGCTATCCGCCAGGACATCCAGCCGCCCGCCGGCCGGGCAGATGCCAGTCCCCAGCCCGCACCCTGACCGGACTCCGCCGGCACGCGGGCACCGGTCGTCGCCGGTCACAGCCTGAGCCGCCCGGCCTCGCAGCGCCCCGGAGGATGTCATGGACTGGCCAGACCTGATGCAGCAGCTGGCGCCCCTGCGCCGGCGGTGGGATGTGGCGGTGCTGGCCAGCCTGGCTGGCGGCCCGCGGCGGCCCGCTGACCTGATCCAGGCCATCAACAGCCGGGCCCCGGCAGGGCGGCCCATCAGCTGGAAGGTCCTGAATGAGACGCTGCGGCGGCTGGAAGCAAGCGGCCACGTTGGCCGCCGGCAGGTGCCCGGCGTTCCGCGGGAAACGTGGTACTGGCTGTGCCCGCCCGGCGAGCACTTGCTCAGCGCCCTTGCAGCCCTGGCGGACTGGTACGGCGGCCACCACCCACCGCGGGCAGGCGGCACCGGCCAGGCCCGCGATACCAGACCGGGGTGACACCAGACCGGCCACCGCCTGGACTCGGCTCCCCGTGTCGTGCTGCATGCCCGCACAAGCACTGCCCTTGCCGGATGTCACGCTGCGTATCGCCATCGGCAGGGGCTGGCCGGGAGTGTCGGCTAGCCCTGACGACTAGGTTCGGACTGACGAGCAAACGTGGAGCAAACATGGCCCCGAAATGGCCATCGACCAGGGCAAAGAGATAGCCAAGGAGGTCAGCCTGCCGGCCTCAGACCCGCTGGTGCTGGGCGTTGGCGGCACCGCGCTGACTGCGAATCTCTCGACTGGCGCCTACATCAGCGAGACCGCCTGGACCCACCCGGCACAGATAGCGGAGATACCCCTACGGCCGCGGACGTTGCGCCTACTGCGTCCCCGCCGGCAGAGTCGCCGAGCTTCTCGCAGGTCCTGACGGTGCTATCGCGCCCGGGCTCCAGCCCCTTGCCGATGCGTTCTCCCGGGTCCGCCTGCCGTTCAGGGCTATCCAGTGGATCTGGGAGAGCCCCACTGCGGCGATCCTCGCGCACCTGGTGGCGCAGCAGCGGCCCCTCACCCACGACCTGCTGGACGAGCTGCCGCCGGACCGCAGCCTGCACTACCTTCGGCAGACCCTGGTGCAGACCGGGATCCTCCCCCAGCGCAACGAGGAGATCGAGCGCGTCCCCGCCTGGCTTGAGCATCATCTGGCCGGCAAGCCAGCCGGGCATGCCCGGCTGGCTTGCCCGTTCCTGCACTGGTCGCTGCTGCTCAGGGCCCGCAGCCGCGCGGTAAGGCGGCCGGTCCCCGCCTCGACCGGCCGCGAGATGCGCCGTCGGATCCTGATCGCACTTGAGCTGCTGGCCTGGATCGACGAGCAGGGAACTACCCTGGACCGGCTCTCCCAGGAAGACGTCGACCGCTGGCTTGGCGAGGAGGTGGCCCAGCGGCGCTATCGCGTCAGTTACTTCCTCGCCTGGACCGCCGACCGCAGGCTCAGCCGCCGCCTTACCGTCCCTGACATCCCGCGCCAGCAGCCCGCCGACTTCCTCGACGACGACCAGCGATGGCAGCTCCTCCAGCGCTGCCTCACCGACAGCAGCATGCCCGTCGGCGTCCGTGCCGCCGGCGCCCTTGTCCTGCTGTTCGCTTTCAGCTTCAGCGGATACGCCACCTGACCGCCGAACAGATATCACTGAGAAGGACAGCGAGGCGTTCCTGACCACAGGCCGCCGCCCGGTCCTGCTCCCGCCCCGGCTCGGCACGGTCCTCCGTGAACTGGCCTCGCAGTCGCCGCCTCGCCTCATGATCGCCAACGGGCCAGAGGCACCCCGCTGGCTGTTCCCGGGGCGCGTCCCCGGCCAGCCACTCGACCTCCACAGCCTCATCAACCAGCTCAACCGCCACGGCATCAGCGCCAGGCCGGCCCGCAACGGAGCCCTCGCCGCGTTCGCCGCCGACCTGCCCGCCGCGGTCCTCGCCGGCTTCCTCGGCTTCCACGTCAACACGGCCGTCCGCTGGGTCACCTACGCACGCCAGGACTGGACCGCCTACCTCGCCGCCCGCGACGCCGACCTCAACTCCGCCCCCCGACAGCCCGAAGGAACCCGATGACCAGGACACCCCTGCCTGATGACCCGCCACTCGCCGCTGCCCTCCGCGCCTGCGCCGACGGCCTCTACCCGGCGGAAGCTGCGGCAGAGCTCCTCATCAGCCACGCATCCTGGCTCTGCCGGGACGACTTCCGCGACGGCTTCGTGGACATCGGGACGAGCATCACCGACGGCACGACCCTTATGGCCGTGATCGACTGGCCGGCCGTGATCACCGCTCTCGACGAGGGCGGCCTTCCCGCAAGCGGAGGCGAACGCAGGGTGCTCCGGCTCGCTGCGAGCCTGGCCGGCGGCATTCCCGTCGACCTGCGTGACGCGTTCACCGGGATGGACACGGCCAACGTCGACAGAGCCGTCCGCGCGATGCTTCACGCCTCGGGACGCTGGCCCGCCATGCGCTGCATCTGACGCGACCTGCCAGTCGGCTGCGGTAAGGCCGCATCTGAAGGCTGGAGCCCGCACATCAACGCCGAGCGATCCCACAGCGCTGTCGCCAGTTTCCGGTCGTCCGCGTCAGGCTTTGCGGTGGCCGGCTTACGGTCGGCGAAGTACCCGCCGCTTTGCCAGTCCATGCCGGGGACGCTGGCCGACAGCCACGCCAGCGTGTCCGCTCCCCGCTCGGGGGACCTCATGGCAAGGCGCAGCGGGGAGCTCACGACCAGCCGGACCACAGCGGGGCCTGACCGTCCCCACTGAGACCGCACTATGCCGGGATGCGCTGCCGCGGCGCTCACGCCCAGCGGCCCCCACCGGCGGGCCAGTTCACGGGTGAACAGGACGTTGGCGAGCTTGCTCGCCTTATAGGCGCGCAAGCCGTCATAGCCATCTGCCATGTCCAGGTCATCAATGACGACTCGCGCGTCCCGCCTTGTGCCTGCCTGGCTGGACGTCGTAATGACCCTGCCCTGAGCAGCGGCGAGGCAGTCCTTCAGGAGCATGGTGAGGAGGAACGGAGCCAGGTGGTTCACCTGAAAAGTGAGCTCGTGCCCGTCAGCGGTGACGGTGCGCCGGGTGCCGGCGATCAGTCCGGCGTTGTTGAGCAGCACGTCGATTCTCGGGTGCCGGGCCTGCAACCCGGCGGCCAGGTCGCGAACCTGATCGAGACGGGCGAAGTCGGCGACGTGGTATTCCGCGCCCATTTCCGCGGCGACGGCCCGGGTCTTGACGGGCGACCTGCCTATAACGATGACGCTGTCTCCCTGGCGGGCCAGGATGCGCGCGGCGGCGGCGCCGATCCCGTCGCTGGCCCCGGTCACGACCACCGTCCTGCTCTCGCCTGCTGCGTTGCCCATGGGGAAACCGTAAACTGTGGTCCTAAGTCCATAGTCAAGGAGCCAGTCATGCTGATCAGCGAGGTCGCCCGCGAGGCCGGGGTCACCCGGGACGCCGTCCGGCTTTATACCCGCCTCGGACTGGTGACGTGCACCTCACGCCAGGCCGGGTCGCGGCTTTACGCCGACTACGACGCCAGCGCGGTTGAACTCGTCAAGGGCATAAAGATCGCCCAGTCGATCGGCTTCACCCTCTCCGAACTAGGTCCCATCGCCGCCGCGTACGCCGCAGGCTCCCTCGACGATGCCCGCCAGCGCGAACTGCTGACCGCCAAACTGGCCCAGATCGAAGACAAGCGGCAACAGCTAGGCCAGATCTCCGAGTTCCTGCGCGCCAAGCTGGAAGATCCGGGAGCAGCCCACGAGACGAGCAACGAAGGCAGACCGGACACCGGCCAAGCTGACTGCAGGACCGCGCCCGCAACCGGACGCGCAGCGCTGCGGGAGAATTCTGCATACTCCGAATAAGTGCCTTCCACCAGTAATCAAGCACCTGGCCCGCGGCTGCGTGACCACTGAACGGGACGGCACCGGCACCGCCTACCGGTGGAAGATCACCGGCCTGGCGTTCAAGGCGGAGTCCGCCGCCCGCGGCGTCCCGGCCACCTGGGTCGCTGGACACCCCGCCGCCCGCGCCGTCACCGTCCTGGAACGCCTCCAGCCGCCCGGCCAGCCGCTGCTGTTTGCCCGCCTGCCTACCGCGAGGGCACCCGCCCCAGCTCATCGGCCGCCGTTCGGAACGCAGCCAGCAGCCCGAGCACGTCGGCGGCGCTGTGCGGCGCGTAGCCAACGTTCACCGACACGTAGCCCGATCCGCCGCTGCTGTGGGAGCAGCACTGCTGCCTTCCGCTATCGGTAACGGCCAGATCTCGGGGAACTGGCCAGTTACAGCGGCCTGGCGGCAGCATGCCAGGCATCAACGGCGGGCTTACAGGACCATGAGGTCGGGTTTGGCTTGGCGTTTGGCCATGTCGACGCTGAATGGATCGGCGTCGGCAGCTGAGCCCTTGATGATCTGGACGAGGGTTTCGGCCCCGCCGGGGCTGGCCATGACGCCGCGGCCCTCGTAAGCGGTGTTGATGTACAGCCCGGCGACCTGGGGGTGCGTGCCGATCATCGGGCGGCCGTCGTCGTTGCCGGGTGCGGTGTACTGCCCGGTCCGCCAGATGACGTTGCCGAAGTCAAGTCCGGCCCAGATGGTATTCAGCCGGTGCCCCTCTTCCTTGACTGCGGCGAGGTAGCGGGGGTCTGCGGGGACCGGGTCGGCGGGTGGGCCGGGTTGCTGATCCCAGGTCAGGGCACGCTCCCACCCGATGTAGATGCCGGTGGTTGTTCGTCCCTCGGTGCGAGGCCGCCAGTACAGGCCCAGGTCGGAGTCGAGCACCACCGGCCAGGACGGGTCGACGAGGCTGGGCGGGGCGTTGAGAATGAGGGCGTGGCGGCGGCGGTTGCGGATGTCGATGGAAGTACCCGTTGTGGCGACCAGGTCAGCGCTGAACGGGCCGGCGGCGACGACCACCGCGCCGGTGGCGATGGAGGCACCGTTGGCGAGCCGGACGCCGCTCACCCGGCCGCCGGTGATGGTGATGGAGTCGGCAACAGCGTTGAGGAACGTGCGGAACTGCCCGCCGAGAACATATCCTCGTGCGACATCTGCGACGTTGAGGTAGCCCTCGTCCTGGCGGTAGTGGGCCGCCTCGACCGCGCCGTTGACGAACGGCCACCGTCGCCGGGCCTCGTCGCCGTTGAGCAGCTCGACGTCTTGCAGACCGTGGTCCCGCCACCAGGAGACCCGCGAGCCGAGGTTAGCTTCCCGCCGCGCCTGACCGGTGGGTGAGGACAGGAACAGGTAGCCGGGCAGTTTCATGCCGACCGAGTAGCCGCGTATCCCGATGACCTCGTCGAAGTGCTTGAAGGTCTCGATGCTGGACCGGACCATCGCAATGTTCTCCGGCGCGTCCCACTCCAGCCGGAACCCGGCCGCTGCCGCATGTGATGTCAGCCCCGCCACACGGTCACCGGCCTCAACAAGCACTACCCGGCCGAGCCCGGCTCGGCTGGCGTAAAACGCCGAGGCCAGCCCGGCCAGTCCGGCTCCGACGACAACGATGTCTGCGGTGTGCGGAACGTCGCCGGCCGATAGTTCCACGGTGGCTGGCACGCGCATCATGGGCCCTTTCGCGGACGCCGTGGGCGGGTGCCCTGTCCGGCCTGGGCTCGCGCAAGCTGTACCGGTGCGTGGCCGCCCGCAAGGTCAGCGAGAAGACCGGCCGCGAACGGCTTCGGGGGCATCTCCGCCATCGAGATCATCGTTTCGGTGGTCCGGACACCGGGAATCTGCCACACCCGGTCCATCAGCAACGCCCTCAGATGCCGCTGATCGCGGACTCGCAGCCGGGCCAGCAGATCAAGCCGGCCAGTGACCACGCTGATCGCTTCCACTTCGGCGACCGTCCACAGCTGCCGCATGATCTCAGCGACGTCGCAGCCGTCGGCCGCACTGATCGACAGGTATACCTGCACTCCGTAGCCAATGGCCTCCCAGCCGATCTGCGCCGAGTACGCCTGGATGACGCCTGCCGCCTCAAGGCGGCCGAGCCGTTCCCCGACCGTCGGCGCGGATACGCCGAGCTGGGTGGCCAATTGCCGACGAGAGATGCGCGCGTCAGCCGACAGCAGACGCAGCAGCGCGAGATCGGTCTCGTCGATGTCCGTCCGGGCCGGGGGCACCGCGGCGACCTCCCGCAGATGGGCATGCGAGCCCTCCCTTGCTGCTGACACGAAAGATCCCCACTCCGATTAGGACATCAACTGTAAAACAAAGCCGCGAAATATTGAGCTTATGCACAGCTTTGCCGCTAGTTAGTCTTACAGCTAGATATTCGTCGAGTCAAGGTTCCCGGCGACACCGAAGCCGGGCACGGGCATACCCCTGGCCGGGCTGTCCTGAGGCACGTCGCCCGAAGGCAGCAGGCGCCGCCCTCCTGCGCACGCCCGGATGAGCGGTTAACCGCCCCGGCTCGCCGCCGAGGCCGCTATCAACGCAGAGCACATAGCCGTCGCGAGATCGTCATGCCGAGCGAACGTGTAACATGCGGCCGGCAGCCGACTGCCCGGTTTCCATGACCGCAAGTCTCCGGCTGCCGATCGAACGGTCGGCCTATTGGCCTTGCTGTGGGCTGCCGGATGGCACCTGCCCTGTCCCGCTGTCGGCTGTTGTCGCGGATGGCGGGGCGGAGCGCTGACGGTCGAGTTCGGCGAGGACGCCGGTGAGGCCGACTTCGAAGCGGTGGGTCATGCCGGAGCGACCGGTGAGGTCGTCGGCGACGGCAACGAGGTGGGGATAGCGGTCGCCGGGCAGGTCGTGCAGGTACTGGCTGATCTGGGCGAGGCGCTCCGCGTTGCCGGGACCTTTGCCGAAGGCGGTTTCCTGCCCGGCGAATCCGATGACGTAGATCGTCAGGAGCAGGTAACCGTAGCCCGCTAGTCGGTTACCGAAGCCGGCGTCGCGCAAGGTCCCGATGATGTGGTTGGCCAGGCGGAGCCCGTTGGGGCCGAACAGGAAGCGCCCGGGCATGATCTGGACGACGGCCGGATGGGCGAGGAGGACACGGCGAAGGTCCAGTCCGGTGCTCAGGAGCCGCAGGTCCCAGGGCTGCTCGCCTGACGGCAGCGGGCATTCGCCGAGGACCTCGTCGATCACGAACTCGAAAAGCTGCTCCCTGCTGCGGAAATGCCAGTACAGCGTCGGCGACTGCACGTCGAGAGCCTGAGCCAGCTTGCGCATGCTGAAGCCGCCGGCCCCCTCGCTGTCCAGCAAGGTGACCGCTGCCCGGGCGATCTGGCCGCGGTCGAGGCGCGCGCTGGCCTGACCGGTGTCGCGCGGGAAACCGAGTGCGGGGTCTGCCATGTGATCCTCCTGCCCCGGAATCTACCATCGCTAATTTTCTCTACAATTGCTAGTCTTTCCCTATCACTAGTTTAGGTGTGGGGTGGTGCGGCATGTTCCAGCGATTCACTGACCGGGCGCGGAGGGTAGTGGTCTTCGCGCAGGAAGAGACGCGGAACCTCAGTCACGATCACACCGGCGCGGAGCACGTACTGCTCGGCCTGGTCCGCGAGGGGAGCGGCGTCGCCGCCAAGGCGCTGGAGTCGCTGGGGATCGGCCTGGAGACGGTGCGCGAGCGGACGGAGAGCGCCGCTGGGCGCGGTGACCAGGAGCCGCCGCCCGGGCACATCCCGTTCACTGATCAGGCGAAAGATCTCCTGAAGCTGTCGTTGCGCGAGTCCGTCGATCTCGGCCATGACTACGTCGGGACCGAGCACATCCTGCTCGGCGTCCTCCGCCAGGGCGAGAGCACGGCCGCGCGGGTGCTGTCGGACCTGGGCGCCAGCCACGAACGGGTACGGGCGGAGGTAGTCCGGTTGCTGGAGGAGTACCAGCGCCGCCGCGGCCAGCAGGCCGGCCAGGCGGGCTGAGCTGGCAAGGCCGGAAAGTCAAAATCCTTCCATGCCGAACCCGTCGCTCCTCATGACCGAAGACGCCGAGCATCAGCGCCGGGCCGGAGCGATCAGCGACCTGCGTGTCGAGCCGCTGAAAGCGATGGCAGCGAGGCTAGGTTGGGGTCGTGGTGCCGAATACGGGGGCGGCAGCGGAGTGGTCGCTGTACTGGACCTCACGCGGCCGGGCTGTGCCGGCCCGCGTGGCTCCGGTGCTCGCCGGGTGGGCCGACCTGGACCAGCGTGAGGAGGCTGCGGACATCGGGCCGGGCCAACCGATCCTGATCGACCCGGAGTACCGGCTCGACCCGGTGCTGGCCCGGTTCCTGGGCCGGTCGCGGTTCGCGTGGCTGGCCGAGGGGACCAGGCAGGCGTACCCGAAGGACTACCGGCTGTTCTTCTCGTTCCTATGGCAGCGGGGCACGTACTGGCACGAGGCGGATCCGGACGACCTGCTGGACCGGGAAGCCTGGCGGCGGCGCGACCAGCAGCCGGGCCGGGGGATCAGCGGCAGCAAGTGGCAGCGGGATCTGGCGGCCCTCCGGCTGGTCTAAGAATGGGCGGAAAAGAGCAGCACATCGCGTGCAGCCCCGTCCTGGTCCACCAGGTTCAGCTGCGCGGCGGCGGCATGGCCGCCGTCGCGGACCAGGCTCCCCGGGACGTGCGCAGCGCGGACGTGAAGTGGGTGACCCGCGCACCTACCGGCTGTGGCGGGATACCGGGCTGCTCGGCTACGACGCGGGGGCCAGCCGATCACCGGCTGAGCAGGCTGCGGACGGCTGCCGTGGTGTAGGTTCTCCTGGCACTTGTCCGCGTCGCGGCGGTGGCCTGGGTCGCGTCCTCGTTTCTCGCCGAGTTGTTCGCCAGGGTTTCTCATCGATGTGTCCTTCTTCTCTTGTCCTGGGGTGGCAGCGGGGATGTTCACGCCAGCTCCGTGCGTATCTCGGCGCCGAGGGCGAAGAGCGCCCACTCGATGGCTGCGGGTTCGGTCTGGTGCTGCCTGGCGGTGTCCTCGGCCCATGCACAGTAGCGCCGGTAGCTGGATGTCGTGACGCCGTCCGCGATGAGGGGGAGGAGTGGTGCGGTGGGGAACCGGGCGGCGGCTGCAGCGACCCGGCTGTCATAGATGAGTGGCCGGGGGCGGTGGGGGAACTGGTATCCGGCAAAGTAGAGAAGCTTGGTAACGAACGCGACGTCCAGGTTCTCTAGCCTGTTCCGGGCGTAGTAGGCCTTGTAGCCGACGGCTGCGCCGCCTTGGCGGACGAGGCTGACGGTGTCGTCGATCTTGGCGTCGGCTTGGGGCTGGCTAAGTATCCCGCCGGTCTTGGCGGGGCCGCGGTTGTCCGGGCCGGACCCCCATGCCATGGTCGCGATGAACAGCTCGGTTGCCGGGCGGTCCTGGTAGGTCTCGAGGATGAAGCTGCGCCGGATGGTGCCCTGGCTGGTGAACTCGGCTTCAAGCTCGTCTAGGACGTGGCTGGAGGGCAGTCCCTTCTCACGCCAGTAGCGTCTCCAGGTGTCCGGGCGCCATTCGACCGGCTGAGGCTCCGTCACCCAGGTGGCGTTGTGGCCGACGATCAGGGTGTCGAGCCGGACGGGGCATGATATCTCAGTTGACTATGCATCGTTCGTCTACTTATGCTGACTGTATGAGTATGCCGATCGTTCCGATGCGGGAGCCGACCTACTTCGTGCTTGCCGCGCTGCAGGACGGCCCGCTGCACGGCTACGCCATCATCAAGAGGGCCGAGGGGCTGTCCGGCGGCCGGGTCAGGCTCGCCACCGGCACGCTCTACACCGCGCTGGACCGGCTCACCGCCGAGGGTTATGTGCGGCTGGTCAGCGAGGAGATCGTCAGCGGCCGGGCCCGCCGCTCCTATGGGCTGACCGACGCCGGAGTCGCGGCACTGCGGGCCGAGGCGAAACGGATGGCGGATGCGGCCAGCCTGGTCATACGCGCCCGCCCGGCCGGTCGCGCCGGCCGGGGCAGGGGCGCAGGCCCGGCGGGCCGGAAGGTGCGCCCGGCGTGACCGGCCCGGAACGCAGCTACCGCCGGCTGCTGCGCGCCTATCCGGCCTGGTACCGGCGTGAGCGTGGCGAGGAGATCGTGGACACCTTGCTGGCCGCCGCCCCCCGTGGCCGGAACTGGCCCTCGCTGCGTGACTGCGGCGCGCTGATCCTGGCGGGCCTGCGGGTCCGCGCCGGGCAGAACCGCCGCCTGACGACCGCGGCCAACCTGCGCCTGGCCGTGCTGTTCGGCGTCGCGCTGTGGCTCACCGGGGAAGCGTCCTCCCACCTGGCGTTCGCCTGCCAGGGCTGGCTGCACTGGGTCCCGCCCGGCCAGCACTTCGCCTACGCCGCAGTCCGCGGGCTGGTGATGCTGGCCGCGGCGGGCGCAGCCTGGTTCGCGCCCCGGCCCGTTGCCGCCGCGATCTCGCTGATCGCCATCGCCGCGATCTCGCTGATCGCCATCGCCACGGACGCCTACCCGTGGCAGGGCCCGTGGTGGCTGCTGGGCGAGCCGGCCATGCTGGCCGCGCTGGCCCTGCTCGTCCTGGGGAAGGAGCGCATGCCGCGCTGCTGGCTCTGGCTGCTCGGCGCCGACCTCGCCGCGCAAATGCTGACTTCGTTCGAAGGCTGGCAGTTCTACCGCCTGTTCTTCTTCCTTTCTCCCTCCTTGCTGAACGATCTCCCGTGGGTCATCCCCGCCGCCGCGGTACTGTGGGCCGTCGTTGATGCCAGGCCCGCGATCGCCGCAGGGGTCTTCACAGCGCTCGGCCGGGCGATCCCGCTGGCCACCGGCTGGCATGACACCTCGTTCGGCGGCGATCCCGTGTTCTTCTGGCCGCTGGCGTGGGGAGCCGCGCTGGCCCTGGCCATGGCGTTGCGGTTGCGCCGCCAGGCCGTGCTGTAGCCCGGCCCGGAAAACCGAAGCCTGGTAAGCACGGGAGCACTGCGAGTTCAGCCTGGTTGGCTCGGAGGCCAGGCGAGAAGGCGGATGCCGGGGCCTTGCGGGCCGGTGCTGATCTCAAACGAGGCGACCGCGCCGGGTGCGAGGTCGCTGCCGGGATCCGCTACGCCGGTCAGCGCGGGCAGCGCGGCCCGCAAGCTGGCGCCGTGCGCCACGATCAGCGAGATCCGGTGGCCAGGCCTGGAGGCCACCGTGACCATGGCGTGCCGCAGCCGGGCACACAGTTCGGCGTAGTCTTCCCCACCAGGAAACCTTGCCCTGCCCTGGCCTGCTGTCCAGGCTGCGAGCACCGCATCGTAGGCGGCCCACGCCTGAGGGTCGCTGCGGCCATCAAGACTGCCCACGTTGAGCTCTCTCAGCTCGTCAAGTTCCGCAGCGGCCGGCAGGCCCAGCCGGGCGACGACGATCTCCGCAGTCTGCCGGGCCCGGCGCAGCGGGGAGCAGACCACCTGGCCGATCCGGTCATCTTGCACGGCCAGGCGCTCCGCCAGCCGCGCGGCCTGCTGACGGCCAGTGCTGGTGAGATCGCCGTCAAACACCCGGTAGGAGAAGGTCCGGGTGATGTTAGCGACGTTCTGGCCATGCCTGGCCCACAAGATGCGTGCCATCAGGCAGGCAGTCCGTGGAACTCACTGCTGAAAGGGTGCGAGCGGCCGGCCGCCACGACCGCATCATCGGCTGCCCCCAGCGGAGCGTCAAGCGGGGAGCCCCGTCACGAGTCCAGGCGGCTGTTGCTGGCGGCCGCTTCGACGAGGTCGAGGATGCCGGTGAAGTCTGTCAGGAACTCGGTGTCGGGATCGACCCGGGTGTCGCAGACGGCAGCAACCTCATCACGAGCTGGCATCTCGTCCGGGCCAAGCAGCTCCCGCCGTTCCTGGCGGCTCATCCGGCCCGCCCCGAACCGGCCGCCTACCTCGGACAGCACCCAGCCGAAGACGAATGTGCTCACGAAGCGCTCGAACCGCGGGACCTCCGCGTGCGGCACGCCGGCGTCGAGCAGCGCCCGGTAGGTGAACTCGACGCCCCGCATCGTGAGCGGGGTCTCGGCGGGCTTGGTGAACAGGTACTGGATCATCCCCGGGTGCTCCCGCGCGCCTTGGCGCAACAGCCCGGCCCAGGCCAGCAGCCGGTCCCGCCACCCGGGCAGTGCGGATAGCGGGCCGGGGAAGCCGGGAACGTAGCCTTCGATCACCCGGTCGGCCATGGCGTCCAGAAGGCTGTCCTTGTCCGGGAAGTAGCCATACAGCGCCATCGCGGTGACACCCACCCGCTGCGCGACGGCGCGCAGCTTTACCGCCGCGAGGCCCTCGGCGTCCGCCAGCGCGATCGCGGCGTCAAGTATCTCGGCCCGGCGCTCGGCCTTGGGCTTGCGCAGCGCCATGCCCGGAACCCCCAGACTCGTGGTAGACACCACCAACTATACGAGATAAAGTTTCTATACGTTGTATAGCAACTTGTAGGCGCGCTGGTCGGGCACAACGGCACCGGCAAGACCACGTTCCCCTGAATCGTGGCCGGGCTGGCAGCGCCCGATGCCGGACGGGCGCCGTCGCGCGATTACCGAACCCCGCCAAGTGAGGACTGTCATGCATACGGGACCCGCTGACCCCCACGTTGAGCGCCCCAATCCCCACGCGGGCACCCCGGTAACCATGATGGGCGAAGGCCTCTCACCACTGCAGCGCTGGCTGGCACTTGGCGTCCTGTGCGTTTCGGTGCTGATGGTCAACCTGGACAATACAGTCCTGAATATCGCGCTTCCGACCCTCGTGCGCGTGCTTCATGCTGCGTTAATCCAGCTCCAGTGGATCGTGGACTGTTACATCATCGTCTACGCAGGTCTGGTGCTCGTGGCTGGCAGCCTGGCCGATCGGATAGGGCGCAAGCGGACGTTCCTGGCCGGCCTTGCTATCTTCGCGGCCGGCTCGGCCTGGGCTGCCTTCTCCGGGTCGGTCGGCATGCTGATAGCCGCGCGGGCGGGCACGGGGATCGGCGGCGCACTGATGATGCCGTCCACGCTGTCGATCGTCACCGACACTTTCCGTGACGCCAGGGAACGGCAGCGGGCGATCGCCCTGTGGGCCGGAGCGGGCGCTGCGGGCGGCGCTCTGGGCCCGATCGTGGGAGGCCTGCTGCTCAGCCGCTTCTGGTGGGGGTCGGTGTTCCTGATCAACGTGCCGATCGCCGCCATCGGGGTGGCATGCGCGATCTCGGTGATCCCAGACTCCAAGAAGGCCGCTGCCCTGCGGCCTGACCTGGCCGGGGCTGCCATGTCCGTCGCCGGGCTCGGGCTGCTGCTGTGGGCGATCATCGAGGCGCCGCTGCTCGGCTGGTCTTCCGGTCTGGTCATCGGTGCCGGCCTCGGGGCCCTGGCAATTCTCGGTGCCTTCGTCGCATGGGAGCGGGCGAGCCCGCACCCGATGCTGCACCTGGAGTTTTTCGCCAGCCGGAGATTCTCGGTCGCGATCTCGTCCATGGGCCTGACGAATTTCGGGCTGTACGGCGCGCTTTTCCTCGTGACGCAGTTCCTGC
>Ga0335075_10006098_pt1 | contig 18631 bp, 17 predicted proteins | sample Lox_Sample_24_FD_206723 | JGI IMG/M metagenome (GOLD analysis project Ga0335075, IMG submission 206723) | Soil microbial communities from Loxahatchee National Wildlife Refuge, Florida, United States - Lox_Sample_2.4 | ecosystem: Environmental > Terrestrial > Soil > Wetlands | place: USA... | reverse complement strand
TCCCCGTCCGCAGTCACGCTGTCGTGCTGGGCGGAGCGGCGAAGCGAATCCGTGCCGATGCCGCCTCACGCGGCACCGCGCGCACCGTGGTGCTGGCGCACGGCTGGGTACATGGAGGAGAAGGCAGTGATTCGGAGCGGGACATCTCCGTGGGCGGCATCGGTCACGTGCCCGCGTCCCTGTTCGACGGGTTCAGCTATGTCGCACTCGGGCACCTGCACGGACAGCAGGCGATCGCCGAGAACATGCGCTATAGCGGGTCGCCGCTCCCGTACTCATTCTCCGAGGCCGCCCACAAGAAGGGCAGCTGGCTTGCCGAGATCGGCGACGGTGGAAAGCTGCGCGTCGAGCGGGTTCCCGGGCCCGTGTACCGCCGTCTCAGCGTGGTCTCCGGACGGCTGGACGACCTGCTCGGCTCGCGTGAGTATGCCGATTACGAGGGGGATTTCATCGCCGTGACGCTCACCGACACGCAACGGCCCGACCGGGCGATGGACCGCCTGCGGGTCCGGTTCCCACACGTCCTGACACTCGAATTCAAGCCGGAGGGCGTGACGCCGGACGGGCGCAGGTACGGGGAAAAGGTTTCGGGGAAGGACGACCTGGCGATCGCCGCCGAGTTCGTCCAGCACGTGCGGAATACGTCGCCGACACCGTCCGAGCAGCAACTGCTCGCGTCGGCGTTCGAGGCGGCTCGCGCGGAGGTGCGCTTATGCGACCACACCGGCTGCGCGTGACGGCCTTCGGCGCCTTCGCCGGGACGGAGGAGGTCCGCTTCGACGACCTTGAAGGACTGTTCCTGCTGCACGGCGAGACCGGTGCGGGCAAGACCACGCTGCTCGATGCCATCGCGTTCGCGCTGTACGGCCGGGTGCCGGGGGAGCGGGGCAAGGCGAAGCGGCTGCGTTCGGACCACGCCGCCGTCGGCGTCACCACCGAAGTGGAACTGGAAGCGACCATTGGCGGGCGGCGGCTGCGCATTACTCGGTCCCCGGAGCAGGAGCGCCCGAAGCGCTCGGGCACTGGCATGACGAAGATGCAGGCGTCGGTGCGGCTGGAGGAAGCCACCGTGTCCGGCGGGTGGGAGGTCAAGTCCACCAGGGTCGGCGAAGCGGACGCCGAGGTCCTCGACCTGATGGGCATGTCCGCCGACCAGTTCTTCCAGGTCGTGCTGCTGCCGCAAGGCCAGTTCGCCCAGTTCCTGCACGCCGGGGCGGAGGCGAGGGCCGAATTGCTGCAGAAGCTCTTCGGCACCAACCGGTTCCGTGCCGTGGAGCAGTGGCTGGCGGAGCGCCGCCGGACAACGGCCAGCGAGGTCGAGGCCGCGGCCGGGCACGTGAACGAGCTGATGGCGCGCATCAGCCAGGTCGCGGGCGAGCCCTCGCCGCACGAGGCGTTGCCGGCCGCGGCTGGCGCCCTGGGTGAACCTGGCGATCCCGGCTCGTGGCAGGTGGCCTGGCTCGCCGATCTCATGTCCGTGGCCGGGACCCGCTTGGCGGAATCGGTGTGCCTTGTCGAGGGGCGGAAGGTTGCTCTGGACGCCGCCCTCGCGGCGAAGACCGAGGCGGAGCAGCTTGCCGGTCGGCAGCGGAGGCGCGGTGAGGCACTGCGCAGGCAGAGCGAACTGGAGGCCGCCGTGCCCGCCATCGTGACGCTGCGCGCAGAAGCTGACGCGGCCGCACGGGCGGCCGAGGTAGCCCCGGTGCTCGACGCGGCGGATCGAACCGCCAAGGTGGCCGCGGACGCCCGCCGCGCGCAGGAGCGAGCGCGTGGCGCTATACCCGCCGAGCACGAGACCCTGCGCACGGCCAGCGCCGACACGCTGCGCGCGGCGGGCGAGGAGCAGCGGGCGCGGCTGGGACGGCTGGACGCGCTCCGCGCCGTCGCGCAGCAGGCGGACGACGAGGGAAAGGCGGCGGTCGCCGCACGGGAACGCGCGGCCCAGCTTGAGACCGCGCTGGCCGCGGGCCAGGCCGCGATAACGGAGCGCCGCAGGCAACGAGAGCGGTCCGTCGCCGCGCGAGACGCCGCGCGGCAGGCCGCAGAGACACTGCCCTCCGCCCAGGCAAGCGCCAACTCCGCCCGCCAGGTCGCAGACGACTCCGCGGCGCTGGGCAGGCAGCACGCCACGCGGCAGAAGCTGCACGAGGCGCACCTGACGGCACGGGAAAAGGCCCTAGGACTGCGGGAGGACGCCAACCGGGTCCGCGAAGCGCGCATCGACGGGATGAGCGCGGAACTCGCGGCCAAGCTCTTCGACGGGTCCCCGTGCCCGGTCTGCGGTTCGCTCGACCACCCGGACCCCAAGGAGCCAACGTTCAAGCCGGTCACCCGGGAGCAGGAAGAAGCGGCTGTCGCGCTCGCCGACAAAGCATCGGCCGAAGCGGACGAGGCGGGGCAGCAGGTCGCGGCGGTCGACGCGGTGCTCAGCGACCTCGCCCAGCGGCTCGCCGCCGCGGGCTACACCCTGCCGACGGCGCTCGACCCGGCGGAGCTAGCCACGGCGGCACGTACCGCCGAGACCGACGCGAAGCGGCTCGAGGCCGAGGCCAGCCAGCTCAAGACAGCCGCGTCGGGACTATCCGGCCTCCAGCGGGCTCTCGACGACCTCGACAAGGCGATCGCGGAAGCCGAGCGCAAGCAGGTGGAGTCCGCCGAGCAGCGCACCGCCGAGCTGGAGAAGGCCGAAGGCGCCGGCCAGCGCGCGGCGGAAGCGCGGCAGACGCTGCATGTCCAGCTCGGCGGCGCCCCCGACCTGGACACGGCCCTGTCCGCCACGCACCGCCTGGCGGACACGCTCGCCGCCGCGGCCGAGGGCGCCGACACGACCGCCCGCACGGCGGAAGAGGCCCGTGACGCCCGGGACCGGGCGGTGAGCAAGGCGGCAGAAGCGGGCTTCGGCAACCCCGACGAGGCGCGGGCAGCGTTCCGCACCCCGAAGTGGCGCGCCGAAGCGGCCGACCACGTCAAGCGGCACGAGACCGACACCGATACGGTCGCCAGCCTGCTCGCCGATCCCGAACTGGACGTCCCGCTCGACCCGCCGGCACCTGTAACGGCACGGGCGGAGGAAGCCAGAAAGGCCCAGCAAGAGCACGCGGCAGTGGTCGAAGCGCACGGCAAGGCGCAGCACACCGCCGATCAGCTGCGGCTGCTGAAACCTCAGCTCACCGACGCCCTGAATGCCCTCCAGCCGCTCAGGGAACGCGCCGACCAGGCCCGCCACCTAGCCGACCTCGCGGGCGGCCTCGGCGCGAACCAGTACAAGATGACCCTGTCCAGCTTCGTCCTCGCCGCCCGGCTCGAGGAGGTCGCCGCCGCGGCCAGCCAGCGCCTGGTCACGATGACCGCGGGCCGTTACACCCTGGTGCACACCGACGCCCGCCGCGGCGGCGGCAGGGCCGGGCTCGGGCTGCTGGCCTGTGACTCGTGGACCGGCATCGACAGGGACACGAGCACGCTGTCCGGCGGGGAGACGTTCCTGGCCAGCCTCGCGCTCGCGCTCGGCCTCGCCGACGTGGTGACAGCCGAGGCCGCGGGCACCCCGATGGAGGCGCTGTTCGTCGACGAGGGGTTCGGCACCTTGGACGAGGACACGCTGGAAGAGGTGATGAGCGTGCTCGACGGCCTGCGCGAAGGCGGCCGGATCGTCGGCATCGTCAGCCACGTCACCGAACTGCGCCAGCGCATCCCCGCCCAGGTTCACGTCCGCAAGGGCCAGCATGGCAGCCACGTCGCGGTAACCGCCGGCTAACCGGTTTCGCACTCCACGGCCAGCCGTTTTGGAGCCGGGGCCAACCGCGGCGCACCATGGGAAGCGTGCGTATCTTCGGTTGGTGGACTGGTCTGAGCAAGCGCCGCCAGGCGCTTTTCGCCGGGACGACCCTGGTCGTGGTCGTACTCGCCGTGAGCGTGGCTGTCATCGTCCCCGGGGGACAGCCCAAACCGGTTGCCGGGCGGCCGAGCACCGTGCTGCTCGTTCCCGGGTACGGCGGGTCCACCACGTCGCTTGACGTCATGGCCGCGCGGATCCGGCGAACCGGCCGGACCGCGACCGTGGTGCACCTGGCCGGCGACGGCACCGGCGACCTCGCCGTCCAGGCGCAGGTGCTCAACGGATACGTGAACCGGGCGGTTGCCGCGGGGTCGGGCCCGGTGACCGTGATCGGCTACTCGGCCGGCGGTGTCGTGGCCTGGCTGTGGGACGTCACCTACGACGGCACGGCCCGGGCCGGAAGGATCATCACGCTGGGGTCGCCGCTGCACGGGGCGATGCTCGCGGCGGTCGGCGCGGCGGACGATCCCGGCGAGTGCCCGGTCGCCTGTCAGGAACTCGTCCCCGGCAGCGCCCTGCTGACCCGGCTGCAGCAGACCTCGGTACAGGACCGCCCGCCGTGGCTGTCGCTGTGGACGACCGATGACCAGGTGGTGCAGCCGCCGGATTCGGCCCAGCTGCAGGGCGCCGTGAACGTTCCGCTCCAGTCGATCTGCCCCGGCGTCAACATCCAGCATGACCAGCTCCCCAGCTCGCCGCTTGTCATCGGCATCGTGCTCCGCACGCTGGCCGACCACGGCATCGCCGCGCCCGCCCCCGGCGACTGCGCCGCCCTCACGGCCGTCGGCACCGCCGGGTCATGACGCTGCTGATCCCGAGAAAGCCGGCTCCGCGTTCCTGGCCTGAAGTCAGGTGGTGATGTCGCGGGTGGCGAAGTTGGCCCAGGCGGCCGCGAGGAACACGACGACATACACCGCCTGGATGGCGAACCCGCGCTGGATATCACGCCAGAAGATCGGCTGCCGGAAGAAGTCGATCCAGGCCAGCCAGTACCGGGTCGGCAGGTAGGGCTGCACCGCGGTCGCGGCGTTCAGCGTGACAAGGACCTCGCTGGCGACGAGCACCGCCAGCGAGCCGAGCGCGGCGCCGAGCGCGGAGTTCGTGATCGTGGAAAGGAACAAGGCGATCGCGGCCACGCCGAGCATCGAGACGGTGATGAACGCGACGGCCCCGAGGACGCGTTCGCCCAGCTCGATGGTGGTCAGCGGCGCGCCGGACAGCGATGTGACGGCTCCGCCTGTCTGCAAGCCCGCGGTGGGCGCCCCGCCGCCGCCCGGCGCGATCGAACCGGACAGCCCACCGGGTGCGGTGCCGACGGCGGCTGCCCGGGACGGGCCGAGGATAAGCACGCCGGTGGCGTACGACGTGACGGTGACGGCGATGACCGCGAGCAGCACGAAGGTGATCACCGAGATGAGCTTGGCCACGAGCAGCCGGGTCCGTCCCACCGGGCGGGCCAGCAGGTATCGCAGCGTGCCCGCCGAGGCCTCGCCCGCGACCGAGTCGCCTGCCACGACCGCGACGGCGACCGGCAGGAACACAGGAAGCACGAGCGCCAGCGCCGCGGCCGGGTACAGCTGCCCGTTGTCGAGCACGGCGGACAGGAACGCGCTGCCCTGCCCGGGCGGCGGCGCCAGGTGGGTGACCGCGATGAAGATGGCCACAAGCAGCGGCAGCGCGCAGATCAGCGCGACCGACAGCCAGGTCCTGAGCCGCCGGACCAACTTGAACAGTTCGACAGCGATCACGATATTTCCTGGTTCGTGGTAGGAGCGGGCGCGGGGGCGGGCGTGTCGGCGAGCGAGGGCGCTAGCGTGGCCACGCCGAACTGGTCCGAGCCCGTGCCGGTCACGTCGAGCACGATCTCCTCCAGGCTGCGCCGTTGTGTCACCAGCGAGCTCACCCGCACGCCCGCCTCCACCAAGCGCGCGTTCAAGGCGGCCGGATCACCAGACCGCACCACCAGGTCCCCGCCGTCACGGCTTTCGACGAGGCTATCGAGAGCCGCCACCGCCCGTTCCGGATCATCGGTTGAGACCACGACCCGGCCCGTCGGCTCTTGCAGGGTCTCGAGCGAGTCCTCAAGCACAAGCCGGCCCGAGTCGAGCACGCCGATCCGGGTGCACAGCGCCGACACCTCAGGAAGCAGGTGGCTGGACAGGAAGATCGTCACGCCGGATTCGTTCAGCGAGATCAGCAGCTCCCGCATGTCCCTGATGCCGCGCGGGTCAAGGCCATTGGTCGGCTCGTCAAGGATAAGCAGCCTGGGGCGGCGGACCAGCGCGGACGCCAGGCCAAGCCGCTGCCGCATGCCGAGGGAGTACGTGCGGACCGGGCGCCGGTCGATGCCGGCCAGGCCGACGCGCTCCAGCGCCTCGTCTACCCGCCGCTGGCGGGTGCGCCGCGCCCCGTGGGGTCCCGCGGCGTCGAGCAGCCGCAGGTTGGCGCGGCCGGACAGGTGCGGGTACGCCGCCGGCTCCTCGATCAGCGCGCCGATCTCCGGGAGCACCCGGCCGACGTACCGCGGGATGCGCTGCCCGAGCACGGAGATCTCCCCGCTGGTGGCGTACACCAGGCCGAGGAGCATGCGGACCAGGGTGGATTTGCCGCTGCCGTTCGGGCCGAGAAGGCCGTACCTGTCGCCCTCGCGGACGTCGAGGCTGACCGACCGGACAGCCTCGACGCGGCCGAAGCGCTTCGTCACGTTTCGCGTTGTGATCATTGGTCCTGATCCGGTTTGACGGCGAGCGTCGCGGCCGCCTGCTCCATGGCGCTCCTGCTGACCAGCCCGACAAGCAGGAACGTGTCAGGCGACGCGTACGGGTGCATGAGGACCAGGTTGACCAGCGGGGCGCTGGCCACCGCGCCGGTGCCGTGGGAGTCGCTCAGCTCGGTCGCGCCGGCCGAGATCGCGTCGTTGAGCAGCTGCCCGCCGGTCCCGGGCCGGAACGTCAGCACGGCGAAGGAGGTCAGCCCGCTGCCATATACGCCGATCTGGGGGATCGGTGACGGCCGCCTGGGCAGCCCGCCGAGGCTGGCGGGCAGCACCTCGTCGTCGAGGTTATTGAGCACCCCGGAGAAGTTAGCCGGGGTGGTGCTGGTAAACCCGGTGCCCGGGCCGCGCTGCGGGGTCAGTATGTTCCGGCTGGGCCGCCACGGTCCGGCCTCGAGGAACTGCGTCTGCAGCGCAGGCTCCGTGCTGTCGCGGCTGAAGATGTCCACAAGCAGCGGCAGTCCGGTGTTAGGCGCCGCCCAGATGTCCACCTGGCCGATGGTGGACTCCGGGCTGGCCGGCGTGACCGCGAGCCCCGCCGCGCTCTGCCCAGCCACCCGCTGTGGCGGCAAGATGCGCAGCCGCGCACCCGGACCCGCCTCCTCGATTACCCGGACGGCAAGGGCCGACGGCACCAGGTCAGCGGCTCTGGGCAGCCTGACGTTCTGCGCGCCGAAGATCCCGGTGAGCAGCTGCTGGCCCGAATCCCAGGTGTACTCGTCGGTGCCGATCTGGTACGTGTCGTTCTCCCCGGTGTCGGAGAGCGTGTCCACCCGCCAGTGCGTGGGGGAGGCCTGCCAGACCCGCATTCGGGTCACTCCGTCGAGCAGCGGGGTCACGCTGGAGAACGCGGGCAGCGGCGGCAGGCCGAAGGTGGCGTTGCTTTCCGCGTATCCGGCGAAGGACATCCGCTGCGAGCCGAGGATGCGTTGCTCGAGCTGGCGCGGGGTGAAGCGGGGGACGCTGGCCGGAAGGGCGCTCGCCAGCACGGGCAGGCAGCAGAGCGCGGCGACTCCGGTGAGCACGACCAGCCAGCGCCATCCGCGGACCGGCGGGCGCTCGGCCGGGGAAGGCGGCTTGAACCGTGTCTGCTCTAGGCGCACCCAATAACGATAAGGTAACCGCCCGCCGCGGTGCGCACCGCCTGCCGCCTGCGAAATTTCGTCCCGAGGGGTCGTGCCGCGCGAGCATCCGCACTACGATCGGGCCTTGGAAGAAACGAAACCCCTGACCGACCGCCCGGGGGACGGCGGACAGGAGCGTCAGGCGGCGAACGGTATGAGGGGGTTCCGTCATGTCGGATCCTGCTGTCCGACGGCTTGTCGTCGGAGTAGATGGCTCCGCCGAGTCCGCGAGCGCGCTGCGATGGGCCTGCCGGGAGGCGAGCCTGCGCGGTGCGGAGGTACATGCGGTACATGCCTGGGAAGAGTCGTGCTATCCCGCGGCCAGTTACGCGGTGCCGGCCCAGGGCAGGCGCGTCGACTTCGACGCGCTGTGGCGGTCGGTGCTGCCCGACGGCGTCCAGGGCGTTCCCGTGCGCACCGAAGTAGTCACGGGCCTGGCCGCCCGTGTGTTGCTCGAGCGCTGTGAGGGGGCTGACATGCTTGTCCTCGGCACCGCGGGCAACGAGCCGGGAGCGTCGCGCTCGGCCGGCCCGGTTATCCGGGCCTGCCTGCGCCGTGCCCCGTGCCCGGTCGTGGTGATCAGGAGCGCGCGAGAAGGCCTGCCGCGTCACGGACTGGCCATCCCGCAGGCCGAGGCGCGCGTGCCAGCGGGCGCGTTCGGCTAGCCGCGCGTGCGCGGTGTCATAAGGTGGCGGCCATGCACCCATCCGCGCCGGACTTTCAAGAACCAGCGGTCGTCACGGACAACGAGGCCGAGTCCAGGTTCGAGATCCGCGCCGACGGCGAGCTGGCGGGTTTTATCGGGTACATCCTTGACGGGTCGCTGATCGACCTCGTGCACACCGAGGTTGATCAGAAGTTCCAGGGCGGCGGCCTGGCCGGCCAGCTGGCCCGGGCGAGCCTGGATTCGGCCCGGGCTCGCGGGCTCGCGGTGCTGCCGACCTGTCCGTTCATCCGATCCTGGATCCGTAAGCACCCTGAGTACAAAGATCTCGTTGCGGAGCGACGCCGCGGTCTCTGACAGCCTCTCCGTCGACCGGTAGCATCGTCACCGCGAACATTCCGGACCTAAGCGGAGGCATCGTGACACGGGTGTGGCTGCCGGATCCGCCGGAAATCCTGGGCGGCCTGCCCGAAGGCATGGTCGCCGACGTCTGGACCGGCGGCGAGCCGCTCCCGGAGTCGGCCGCCGAGGTCGAGGTCATCGTGCTCCCGGGCGGCGTGCCGGTGGATCTCATGCGCACGGTCTTCGGCCTGCCCAGCCTCAAGCTGGTACAGCTGACTTCGGCCGGGGCAGAGCGGGTCATTCCGTATGTCCCGGATGGCGTCACGCTGTGCAACGCGCGCGGCGCGCACGATCCCGCGACCGCCGAATGGACGGTAGGCGTGATCGTCGCTCACCTGCGAGACTTCCCCCGGTTCATCACCGCGCGGAACGAAGGCCGGTGGGAGTTCGCTCTCAGCGAATCCGTGGCCTCCAAGCGCGTGCTGATCGTCGGCTATGGCTCCATCGGCGCCGCGGTCGAGCGCCGCCTCGCGGGCTGGGATGTCGAGATCGAGCGGGTCGCGCGGCACGCAAGGCCCGGCGTGCTCGGCGTCGGGGACCTGCACGCGGCGCTCGGCCGCGCCGACGTCGTGATCCTGCTCGTCCCGGTCACCAGCGAGACGCGGAAGATGGCGGACGCGGAGTTCCTGGCCGCCATGAAGGACGGCGCGCTGCTCGTCAACGCCGCGCGCGGCGCGATCGTGGACACGGACGCGCTGCTCAAGGAGCTGAACTCCGGCCGGCTCAAGGCGGCTCTCGACGTCACCGACCCGGAGCCGCTGCCTGAGGGCCACCCGCTCTGGACAGCGCCCGGCCTGCTGCTCACCCCGCACGTCGGCGGCGCGATCCGCCAGGTGCGCGAGCGCGCCTACGCGGTCGTCCGCGCGCAACTCGCCCGGTACGCGGCGGGCGAGCCGCTGCGGAACGTCATCGGCGAGCGAGGCTATTGACAAATCATCAGCCCGAACGATCAGGAGGTTCTCGTGACTTCAGGCAACGACTGGTTCCGGGCGGCGAGCTCCGAGGAGATGGCGGCCGTGCCGAACTTTGACATGACCAGAGCGCATATCGCTCGCGTGCAGGATTACTGGCTTGGTGGCAAGGACCATTTCGAAGTTGACCGGATAGCCGGTGACGAGGCGATCGCCGTGCTGCCGGACATGGTCGCGTCGGTGCGGAACACGCGCGCGTTCCTCGGCCGCACCGTCCGTTTCCTCGCCGAAGAGGCGGGCATCAGGCAGTTCCTCGACATCGGCACCGGCATTCCGACCGCGGCCAACACCCACGAGGTGGCGCAGGCGGTGGCGCCGGAGAGCCGGATCGTCTACGTGGACAACGACCCGATGGTGCTCGCGCACGCCAGGGCGCTGCTGACTAGTGACCCGAGGGGCGAGTGCGCGTATGTCGACGCCGACATCCAGGACACCGGACATATCCTGGACGTGGCCGCCAAGGTGCTGGACTTCAGCAAGCCGGTCGGCGTGGTGCTGATGGCGGTGCTCCAGTTCGTGCCGGACTCCGACGACCCGCACGCGATCGCGCGGCACTTGATGGACGCGGTACCGGCGGGCAGCTACCTGGTGATCTCCCATCCGGCGTCGGATATCCAGGCGACGGCGATGGCCGGGATGGCGAACCGGCTGAACCAGCTGATGGCACAGCAGGTGAAGCCGCGCAGCCGGGCGGAGTTCACCCGCTTCTTCGATGGCCTGGAACTCGTCGAACCGGGCGTGATCCGGTGCCCGGAATGGCGTCCGGCCAGCCCGGAAGACGCGGTCGGCAAATCGACGATGTGGGGCGGCGTCGGGAAGAAGCCGTAGCCGAACGCGCCGGTTACCATGGCTCCATGTGGCGCCACCCGAGAGCACAATCGTGACCCCCGCGACCGAAGAAATCCGGCCGGTGATCGTGACCGTGGACGACGACCCAGGGGTATCGCGCGCGATCGCGCGTGACCTCCGTCGCCGGTACGGCGAGCGCAACCGGATCGTCCGCGCCGAGTCCGCCGGTTCCGCGCTGGACGCGCTGCGGCAGATAAAGCTGCGCGGCGAGCAGGCCGCCGTGCTGCTCGCGGACTACCGGATGCCGCAGATGAACGGCATCGAGTTCCTCGAGCAGGCGATGGACGTGTACCCGTTCGCCAAGCGGGTGCTGCTGACCGCGTACGCGGACACGAACGCCGCCATCGAGGCGATCAACGTGGTGGACCTGGACTACTACCTGCTCAAGCCATGGGACCCGCCGGAAGAGAAGCTGTACCCGGTGGTGGACGAGCTGCTGCGGGCCTGGCGGAAGGACGAAAGGAAGCCGGTCCGCGAGACCAAGGTGGTCGGGCACCGCTGGTCGGCGCCGTCGTCGGCGATGCGCGACTTCCTGGCCCGCAACCAGGTCCCTTACCGCTGGTACTCCACGGACGAGCCCGAAGGGCAGCGGCTGCTCGACGCCGCGGGCGCGGACGGGCGCGAGCTTCCTGTGGTGATCACCTCCGACGGCGAGCCGCTGATCGCGCCGTCGGCTGGCGAGGTGGCCAGCCACGTCGGGCTCGCCACGACGCCGGAGCGCGACTTCTACGACCTGATCGTGATCGGCGGCGGCCCGGCCGGCCTTGGCGCGGCGGTCTACGGCGCCTCCGAAGGACTGCGCACGGTCCTGGTGGAGAAGATCGCGACCGGCGGGCAGGCGGGCCAGAGTTCCCGGATCGAGAACTACCTCGGCTTCCCGGACGGGATCTCCGGCGGGCAGCTCACCAACCGGGCGCGGCGGCAGGCGCGCAAGTTCGGCGCCGAGGTGCTCACCACGGCGGAGGCGACCGGCCTGGAGGTGAACGGCTCGGCCCGCACCGTGCGGATGGCCGACGGCAGTGCGATCGACTCGCACGCGGTCATCCTCGCGACCGGCGTCTCCTACCGCATGCTGAACGCGCCCGGCTGCAGCGACCTGGCCGGCTGCGGCGTTTACTACGGCGCGGCCCTGACCGAGGCCACATCCTGCAAGGATCAGGATGTCTTCGTGGTCGGCGGCGCCAACTCGGCGGGCCAGGCGGCCGTCTATCTGTCCAGATATGCCCGGTCGGTGACGATGCTTGTGCGCGCCCGGTCGCTCACCCAGTCGATGTCGTACTACCTCATCCAGCAGATCGCCGGGATCGGGAACATCACCGTCCGCACCTGCACCCAGGTGGTCGAGGCGCACGGCGAGAAGGAACTCGAGCGGCTCACCCTGCGCGACCTGAACTCGGGGCAGACCGAAATGATCGACGCCCAGCGGTTGTTCATCTTCATCGGGGCGGCGCCGCGGACCGACTGGCTCGACGGCGTGGTGACCCGCGACGACCGCGGGTTCATCGTGGCCGGCCCCGACCTGGGCACCGACCCGGACAGCTGGCCGCTTGACCGGTCGCCCTATCACCTGGAAACAAGCGTTCCTGGCGTGTTCACCGCCGGGGACGTGCGCGCGGAGTCCGCCAAGCGGGTGGCGTCCGCCGTCGGCGAGGGAGCGATGGCCGTCATGCTGGTGCACAGGTACCTGGAGAAGATATGAGCTCCTGCGACCCGGACGAGCTGCGCTCGCTGTTCCTGTTCGAAAAGCTCACGCCGGAGCAGCTGGACACGCTGTGCCGCGAGGGCAAGGTGGAGGTCGTCGAGCCCGGGCAGGTCTACGCGGAAGGCGAGCCCGCGACCTGCTTCTACGTGCTGCTCAGCGGATCCCTCATCATGTCCCGCCGGGTGGGTAACGACGACGTCGAGGTGACGAGGACGTCCGACCCCGGCGTGTACGCGGGCGCGTTCCAGTCCTACATGGGCGACCGGGTGCCGCAGGTCTACAACAACTCGGTGCGGGTCACCGAGCCCTCCCGCTTCTTCGTCCTCGCCGCGGACGACTTCGCCCGGATCATGAACGAGTGGTTCCCGATGGCCGTGCACCTGCTTGAGGGCGCGTTCTTCGGCGGGCAGGCCACCCAGCGGGCGATCAGCCAGCGGGAGCGGCTGCTCGCGCTCGGCTCGCTGTCCGCGGGGCTCACCCACGAGCTCAACAACCCGGCCGCCGCGGCGGTGCGGGCCACGGCGAGCCTGCGGGAGCGGGTCGCCGGGATGCGCAGCAAGCTGCGCCTGCTCGCGGGCGGCAAGTACCAGCGCGCCACCCTCGAGACGCTGATCGAGATCCAGCAGCGCGCGGTGGAAAAGGTCTCCAAGGCGCCCAAGCTCGACCCGGTCGCCGCCTCCGACGCTGAGGACGAGGTCAGCGACTGGCTCGATGACCGCGGCATCCGCGACGGCTGGCAGCTGGCGCCCACGTTCGTGCAGGCGGGCCTGGATACCGAGTGGCTGGACCAGGTGCGGGACACCGTGGGCCCGGAGATGCTGGAATCCGCGCTGCGCTGGCTGAACTACACGGTCGAGACCGAACTGCTGATGAACGAGATCGAGGACGCGTCCACCCGGATCTCCACGCTGGTCGGCGCCGCGCGGCAGTACTCGCAGCTCGACCGGGCGCCTTTCCAGGTCGTCGACGTACACGACCTGCTGGATAGCACGCTGCTTATGCTGTCAGGGAAGATCGGCGCCGGGATCAAGGTCGTCAAGGACTACGATCGCACGCTGCCGAAGGTCCCCGCCTTCGCCGCCGAGCTGAACCAGGTCTGGACGAACCTGATCGACAACGCGGTGTCGGCGATGCGCGGGTCGGGCACGCTCACCGTGCGTACGGCCCTGGACAACGACCGGGTGCTCGTCGAGTTCGGCGACACCGGCCCGGGCATCCCGGATGACGTCAAGGACCGGATTTTCGAGCCGTTCTTCACGACCAAGCCGGTTGGCGAGGGGACCGGCCTTGGGCTGGACATCTCGTGGCGAATCGTGGTGAACAAGCACCACGGCGATCTGCGGGCCGAATCCCGGCCGGGCGACACCCGCTTCCGGGTCTGGCTCCCGGTCCAGGCGCCGCGTACTTCCGACGACGAGGAGCGATCATGACGATCATGCAGGGTGTCGATCCGGACGTTCCCCCGAGCGGAACCGGCTGCGTCGAGTGCGACGAGGCGAGCGGCTGGTGGCTGCACCTGCGCCGCTGCGCGCAGTGCGGGCACATCGGGTGCTGCGACAACTCACCGCAGCAGCACGCGACCAGGCACGCGAAGCAGACCGGCCACCCCGTCATCCGCAGCTTCGAGCCGGGAGAGAGCTGGTTCTGGTCCTACCCGGAAGAGGACTTCTACGATGATGGCCCGAAACTCGCCGCGCCCGAGCATCACCCGCTCGACCAGCCGGTTCCGGGCCCGGCCGGGCGGGTTCCGCCGGACTGGCAGGCCAAGCTCCACAGCTAGCCGAACAGCCGCTCGAGGAACTCGGCTACCCCGTCGTCGTCGTTGCTGCCGATGACGTGGGTCGCGGCGGCGAGTACATCCGGGTGGGCGTTGGCGACCGCGCAGGATGTGCCGGCCCAGGAGAGCAAGGGCAGGTCGTTTGGCATGTCGCCGAACGCGACGACCGCGTGGCGTCCGATCCCGTGCCGGGCGGCGAGCTCGGCGACCGCGGTGGCCTTGCTCACCCCGGTGGCGACGGCCTCGATCAGGCCCTTCCCGTTGGAATGCGTGACGGCGACCAGGCCGTCGAGCACCGGCGCGGCCAGCGCGAGCAGCTCGTCGGGCGTGTACGCCATGTGGCGGCCGAGCATCTTGGCGGCGGGCCGGGCGAACAGTTCGGCGTCGCCGGGCCGCGGGATCTCCATGTCCGGGTCGAAGCTGATCGAATGGAACACGTTGTCCGCGGCCCACCCGTCGTGGTACTCCACCCCGATCCCGATGCCGGGAATCGCCGTGCGCAGCGCCCGCGCCGCGGCGGCGAGCTGCGCCGGGGCGATCAGCGGTCCGGCCGTGGTCAGGCCCGTGTGCATGTCGTAGGTGAGCGCCCCGTTCGAGCAGATGGCGACACCACGGTTCCCGAACGCCGCCGCGATCTTCGCCATTACCCGCGGCGGCCGTCCGGTGACGAGAACGAACCGCTTACCGGCCTGCTCCACGCGGGCGAACGCCGCGACCGTGCGCGCCGAGATCGTCCCGTCACTGCGGATGATCGTCCCATCGAGATCGGTGGCCACCAGCAGGGGATCACCGTTGCTATTCGCCGTCACGGCCTGCCAGTCGCCCATCGTCTGTCCCTGAGATTGATGCGACTAGCCTAACCAGATGCCGTTGACGGGCGAGCGGCCGGGGAGTAACCTCACCGCGGGTCGTATATGAGATGCCGTATATGAAAGCACCGCTACCGCCGTCCCGCTCGACCGCCGTGCTTGACGCGATCAAGCACGCGATCATCACCGGTGAGCTGAGGCCTGGCCAGGCGCTGGTCGAGACCGACCTCGCCGGGCTGCTCGGCGTTTCCAAGACCCCCGTCCGTGAGGCGCTCAAGACGCTGGCCGGCGCCGGGCTTGTGACGATGAGCCCGTACAAGGGCGCCGCCGTCCGGATCGTCGACGACGCCACCGCGCGGCACATCTACGACCTGCGCCGGCTGCTCGAGCCGGAGGCACTCGCCCGCGCGGTCACCGCCCGGGCCGGCGACTGGCCCGCGGCGGCCGCCGCCCTGGACCGGGCGGAAGCCGCCGCGGATGAGGCGGACCGGTCCCTGGCCACCAGGGATTTCCACCGGACGCTCTACGCGAATTCTGGGAACCCGATGCTGACCGGCATCCTGGACGGCCTGCGGGATCAGACGGCGCTTGTCAGCGCCGCCGCCTGGCGGCACGACCCACCGAGCTGGGCCGACGAGACGGCCGAGCACCGCGCGATCCTGGGTGCCGCCACGGCCGGCGACGCGGCTGGCGCGGCCGCCTCGCTGCGTGCGCACATCGAGGCTTTCGCGCTCCGGAACTTCCCCGACGTCCCGGAACTTCCCCACCTCAGCAACGAGGAGAGCACGATATGACACTGGAAACGGCACAGCAACTGCGGACGGCTCTCGCCAGCGTCGTCGTGGTGCCGGTGGCGCCGTTCGGTCCTGACGGAGCGCCCGACACCGACAACTACGCCAGCCTGGTGACCCGGCTGCTCGACGGCGGGATCACGGTGATCACCCCGAACGGCAACACGGGGGAGTTCTACGCGCTGAACCAGGCCGAAGCGCGCCAGGCGCTCGAGGCGGCCGCGAAGGCGGCGCGGGGCCGGGCGGAGATCCTGGCCGGCGTCGGCCATGACATCGCCACCGCGACCGAGGCCGCGAGGCACGCGCGGGACCACGGCGCGCGCATGATCATGATCCACCAGCCCGTTCACCCGTACATATCCACCGAGGGGTGGATCGACTACCACGCGATGATCGCGAACGCGGTCCCCGAACTCGGCGTCGTGCTTTACATACGGACCGAGCGCATCACCGGCGCGCACATCGCGGCGCTCGCCGACCGCGCGCCGAACGTCATCGGGATCAAGTACGGGCTGCGGGACGCCACCCGGTTCGCGCAGGTCGCGCGGGACGCCGGGCTCGACCGGTTCGCCTGGCTGGCGGGCGCCGCGGAGCTGACCGCGCCGCAGTTCTGGGCCGCGGGGGCCCGCGGGTTCACCTCGGGCCTGGCCAACGTGTCGCCCGCGATCCCGCTATCCCTGCTTGACGCGCTGCGGGCCGGCGACTTCGACGCCGCGATGAAGGTCTGGGAGACCTGCCGCCGGTTCGAGGAACTGCGCGCCGCGGATTTCTCCGCGGACAACGTGAGCGTGGTCAAGGAGGCGCTGGCGCAGCTTGGCCTGTGCCCCCGTGACGTCCGGCCGCCGAGCCGGCCGCTGCCCAGCGAGATCAAGAACGAAGTGACGGCGATTCTCCGCTCCTGGGAACTGGTTTGAGCTAACCGAGGAGGCCAACGATGTCACACGAACTCGACCGCCGCACCCTGTTCCGCCTCGGCGCCGTCGGCGGGCCGCTGCTGCTCATCCAGGGCAACTACGACGGCCAGACCGGCGACTTCCCGCCGGACGTCACGAACATCACGCTGGCCGACTGGACCGTGGACACCTGCGAGGGCCTATGGTCGATCGTGGGGGCGTCCGCCGCCGACCCGGTCGGCACCGCCACCTTGGACGACATCACCGTGACCACCTCGACGGCCGCCAACTCCGCCCAGTACATCAGCGATCTCGTGGTGAAGAACGTCACCGTGGGCGGCACCCCGGTGACGGCATAGGAGACAACTGAATGATCCAGGGATACAACCCGCGCACCGGCCAGCCGGCCGGCGGCCCCATAGCGGAAACCACCGAAGCCGAGGTCGACGTCCTCGCCCGCGCGGCGGCCGACAGTTTCCCCCGGTGGGCTTCCCGGCCGGCCGACCGGGCACGCGCGCTTGAAGCCATCGCGGACGCGCTCGACGCCCACGCCGCCGAACTCGCGGGCCTCGCCGACGAAGAGACCGCCCTCGGTGCCGGAAGGCTCACCGGCGAGGTGGCCAGGACCACGGGCCAGCTGCGGCTGTTCGCCGGCGTCCTGCGGGACGGCGGGTACCTCGACGTCACCGTCAGTCCGGAGGCGGGTGCGGCGCCGGACTTGCGGCGGATCAGCCGGCCGCTGGGACCGGTGGCGGTGTTCGCCGCGTCCAACTTCCCGTTCGCGTTCTCGGTGGCCGGCGGCGACACCGCGTCCGCGCTCGCCGCGGGCTGTCCCGTTATCGTCAAGGCGCACGAAGGACATCCGCGAACCTCCGCCCGCACCGCCCGCATCGTCACCGACGCGATAACAGCAACAGGCGCCCCGCACGGTGTCTTCGCCCTGGTGCACGGCGTTGGCGCGGGCCTGGCCCTGCTGCGGCACCCGGCGGTCACTGCCGCGGGGTTCACCGGCTCTACCGTGGGCGGGCTTGCGCTGGCAAAGATTTGCGCGGAACGGACGGTGCCTATTCCGTTCTTCGGTGAGCTCGGCGCGGTCAACCCGGTGGTCGTGCTGCCGGGCGCCGCGTCGGCACGGGCAACGGAGATCGCCGCCGGGTACGCCGGGTCGCTGACCCTTGGGGCCGGCCAGTTCTGCACCAACCCCGGCCTGTTGTTCGTGCCGGAGGAGCCGTCGCTGCTCCCGGCGATCGCCGACGCGATCCGCGAGTCGGCGGGCGCCCCGATGCTGAGCGAGCGGATCTTCGCCGGCTACCAGGGCGCGGTGGCCGAGGCGCGGACGCGGCCGGGGGTCAGCGAGTTCGCCTCGGGCGCACCGGGGGAGGGGCCGTGGGGTGCGACGCCGCACGTGTTCCTGACCACGCTGAAGGAGTTCGCGGACGACATCGAGACGCTGTCCCGCGAGCGGTTCGGCCCGGCGGGGCTGGTGATCACGTATTCGTCGGTGGAGGAACTCCTGCCCGTTCTGAATCAGCTAGCAGGCAACCTTGTCGGAACCGTGCACGCAGAATCCGGGAACGACCTGGAGGCGGCCCGGCGGGTGATCGGGGTGCTCGAGCGGATCGCCGGACGGATCGTGTTCAACGGCTGGCCCACCGGTGTCGCGGTCGTCGCGGCCCAGCAGCACGGCGGGCCGTGGCCGGCCACCACCGCGCCGGAGCACACCTCCGTGGGCAGCGCCGCCATCCGCCGCTGGCTGGTTCCTGTCGCCTACCAGAACTTCCCGCCGGAGCTGCTGCCCGGCGCGCTGCGGGGCTGAGCCGGTGACCAGCTTCGCGGCGTACCTGTACCCGTGGGACGTCGACGGCGATCCGGCCGCGGCGGACCGGATCGCGGGCCTCGGCATCACCGAGGTTTCCCTGGCCGCGGCCTACCACGACGTGCGGGCGCTCGCCCCGTTCCACCCGGCACACCGGATCGTGACCCGGGCCGCGGCCGTCCACTACCAGCCTGACCCGGCCCGCTGGCGCGGGACGCGGCTGCG
>Ga0335075_10006097_pt1 | contig 18634 bp, 16 predicted proteins | sample Lox_Sample_24_FD_206723 | JGI IMG/M metagenome (GOLD analysis project Ga0335075, IMG submission 206723) | Soil microbial communities from Loxahatchee National Wildlife Refuge, Florida, United States - Lox_Sample_2.4 | ecosystem: Environmental > Terrestrial > Soil > Wetlands | place: USA... | reverse complement strand
TCCATGAGGCGCTTAACTGTAGGCACTTCTCCATTGAACATATTAACGCCCAATTGTTTCGAGAGCAACTCTTCAGAGCGTCGGAATGCCGAAAGCGAATCCTGGAACCGTCCCTGGCGTTGTAGAACAGTACCGAGGAACAGGTACGTCCAACCGTTATTCGGTTGGAGCGAGATGGCCTTCCGGTAAGCCGCCTCCGCTTCCACACCCTTGCCCTCGCCATCCAGGGCATTGCCGAGGTTTAAGTACAAATTCGTGGCCGTGCCATCATTCGGCTTAAGTGCGATACCCTGGCGGTACGCCGCTTCCGCCTCCACATGGTTGCCCAGGGAACTAAGGACAATGCCGAGGTTGCCAAACGCACTGGCTGCTGTGTCATTATCCGGCTTGAGTGCGATGGCCAGACGGCATGCGGTCACTGCCTCCGCATGCTTCCCTTGGGAATTTAGGGCAAGGCTAAGGCCGACATACAGGTTTGCTGCCGTGTTATCTTTCGGCTTGAGAGCGATGGCCTTGCGGTATACCGCCTCTGCTTCCACATACCCCCCCTGGGAAATCAGGGCATTGCCGAGGTTGTTGTACGCCATCGCATCATCCGGCTTGAGGGCGATGGCCTTCCGGAAGGCGGCCTCCGCCTCTACCTGCTTCCTCGGGTCGTTGAGGAGGGCAGCACCGAGGATGTTGTACGCAGTGGCGTTTTCCGGATCGATAGCAATGGCTCTATGACAGGCCGCCTCCGCGTCTACATACTTTCCCTGGGCATTGAGAGCGATACCAAGGCAGGCGTATGCAACAGCAAAATCCGGCTTGAGTGCGATGGCCTTGCGGAAGGCGGCCTCCGCCTCCACGTGCTTACCCTGCCCGTCGTTCAGGATCGCGCCGAGATTGAGGTGCGCTATTGCATAATCCGGCTTGAGGGCGATGGCCTCACGGACAGCTGCTTCCGCCTCCACATATTTTCCCTGGAGATTCAAGACGATTCCGAGACATCTGTGGTCATCGGCGGAATCCGGTTCAAGGGCGATGGCCTTGCGGAAGGTCAACTCTGCCTCGACATGCTTCCCCTGTTTGTCGCTCAGGATTGCGCCGAGATTGTGGTACGCAAGCCGGTAATCCTGTTTGAGTGCGATGGCCTGGCGCCAGACTGTCTCCGCTTCTTCAAATTTCCCCTGGAAATACAGGGTTACTCCTTGTTCCAAATGCAAATACGGATTTTCGGGATTCTCATGGATCATTCGGACGAGCAGAGCCAATCCTTCATCCGCGTGACCGCTGTTTCGCAGTGCTTCCGATAAGCTCACGCCCAGATCGGGACGCAAGATCCGCGCTACCCGGTGGAACTCCACGGCCTCCGCCCAACGCGGCGGATTTTGCTTGGTCAGCAATTGGCCCAATGTGTGATACAGCACCACTTCACGCGGACGTGCTATCATCGCCCCCCGCAGCAACCGTTCCGCCAACGCCTCCTCGCCAGCCTCACGTAATGCCTGCGTCAGGGTCAGCACACCAAGCAGAGGCTCGGAAGCTACGTCAATCCGCTCCGCCAAACGCTTTAGCCGTCTACGATCCTCACCCAGCGGCACTTCAACCGACAACGGTACTGGCCGCAATGCCGCCGACAGCGTCCCCAAAGCGCGTTCCAGCGGTATCTGTCCTCGCGCCATGATCTCACGCAGTTCCCGCCGCAGGGAATTGGAATCCGTGTCTAACGCCGCCGCCAGTTCCGCCACATGCTGCCATTCCGCTTTTGCCTTGCCGTCCCGCTGCCGTTGATTTGCCCATTCGTCCAACGCTGCGATTATCTCCGTCACCACCGCCGGGCGCGCCTTCACGCGCGCCGCTGCCTCCGTCGTCTTCACCGAGTCCACGTTCAACCCCCACTCGCGGAAGGCCGACGCGAACTGATCCTCCATCGTCGGCTCCGTTAGCGTCATCATCATCCCCTTGTCATCGCGGCTGTATTTCGGCACCTCGCGCGGGCTATGTACTTCCAACAACGCCGCCAGAAGCCGGCGATCCTTCGCCGCTTCCGCCGTCTCTTGCTGCACTTCGCGGAGCAATTCTTCCGCCTGCCGGCGCATTGCTGCCGACGCCGCACCAGCGTTGGCTATCTCGTTAGCACGCTGCGCCGCTGCCAATGCCTTGTCGTAGTCCGAAGCCGCTAGCGCATCCGAACGCGCTTGCTCCCACAACGACCGCGCCTGCCCCAACGCCTCCGCTACCTCTCCGTCCGCCTTGGCGCGCCACTGCCACCACGTTGCCACTCCTCCAACCGCAAGCACAAACGCCGTCAGCCCCATCAAGGCCAATAATCGACGCCGTTTGCGTTCTTCCAACGCCTTGACCTCTGCTCGCGCTCGCTGCAATTCCGCCTGCCGCAGTCGTTCACGCACCTCGGCCTGATACGACGCCAATCGCTCGGCCACCACGCCGGCATGTCGCGGACGCTGCAAACGCTCCGCCGCCAAGCATTCGCGGCACAAATACACCAACACTGCATCCGCACCGCATTTGTCCAGCCGGCCCAACACTTCGGCTACATCGCCACGCCGCGCCCGTCGCAGCAGGTCATCGCGGTTGGCCCCGTGGTACGGTGGATAGCCCGTCAGCATTTCGCACAAGATGGCGCCCAGGGCGAACACGTCGGCGCGTTCGTCCACGATGTCCCAATCGCCCGCCGCTTGCTCCGGCGGCATGTACGCTGGCGTCCCCAACGCCGAACCCGCCCGCGACAAACCGTCTACCTCCTTCGTCCATGCCGCTGTTTCCACATCCTCCGTCGCTTCGGGCGGCGGCGCCGGCTCAGTGAGGTGCAGTTCCTTGGCCAAGCCCCAATCCATGACTTGCACTTCGCCGAACTCACCGACCATGACGTTGCTCGGCTTCAGATCGCGGTGGATGACGTGCTTGCTATGGGCATAAGCCACGGCCTGGCACACTTTCTCAAGGATGGCCAACAAGCGCGGCAAGCGTTCCGGTCCTTGGGGTTCGTCGCGGAGCATGTCGGCGAAGGTGCGGCCCCGCACGAGTTTCATGGTGTAGCACGGCCGGCCATCGGCGAGACGACTCAGATTGTGGATGGGCACAATGCCGGGATGTTGCAATGAGCCGGTCAGGCGCGCCTCGCGGAGAAAGCGCTCTTCGGCGTCGGTGTTGCCGCGCAGCTCGTCTTTGAGGATCTTGATGGCCAGATCGCGCTGCAGCGCCTCATCGCCGCAGCGATACACTTCGCCCATGCCGCCGATGCCAAGGCGCTCCACCAGCGCATGGCCGGACGCATCAAAAGCCGGGGGTGTCGCGTCGCCGGTCGATCGCGGCGGGTCCGCGGTCAGATCTTGGCAATTGCAAGAATTGGTATCGGACATGAGGGCGTCTCCACGATCCGCAGATCGGCGCGGTGGTGTTCGCTCGTGCAAGCCTGTTTCCGACAACTATATCCATCTTTCGCGCAATTCGCAAGGAAGCGTAGGCCGATTTGTTTCCGAGCCTGAAGCGTAAGCGAAGGCCGCCTTCGCTTACGCTTCAGGCTCGAAATCTGAACAATTGAACTGCAATGATCCACTCAGGGCACACTCAGCGATTGTCCATTATCGCCGCGACCGCGCTTGAGAATAAAGTGCGCCGCCCGCTTGGCCCATTCGGCAGCCGAGGGATACAGTCCCGCCTCGTCGCCGAAACAGCTCCGCAACATCTCCGTATCGATGATGCCGGGATTGAGCGGAATGGCGGCCATTCCGTCCGGCAGCTCCTGGGCCAGCGCCAGGGTCAACCCCTCGATGGCGTATTTGCTGGCGCAGTAGGGCGCTACTTCCGGCGAACTCGAGCGTCCCCAGCCGGAGCTGAAATTCACGATGACGCCGCGGTTCCGCGCGATCATGACCGGAACGAAGCTTCGCAGCACGTTGGCCACGCCCTTGATGTTGATGTCGATGAGCAGATCAAACTCGTCGGGTGGCACCTGCCACAAGGGCGCGTTGGCGGTGATGATGGCTGCGTTGTTAAGGAGCAGGTCGGGCGCTCCGTGTTCGGTTAAGAGCCGGTCGGCCCATGCCTGCACTTGGTCGCGCCGCGCCACATCGATGGCGGCGAAGTCGTGCGGCGAACCGAAGCGACGCCGCAGGTGATCCAGCTCGACAGGGGAACGCCCGCAGCCGAGGACGGTGTGGCCCAACTCGATGAATTGTTCGGCCAGCGCTCGGCCCAGGCCGCGCGTCACGCCGGTCAACACGATTCGCCGTCCCGATGTCGTCGCCATAAAGAACTCTTTCCCATTTTCTTTTGTGTTCTCTGTGACTCTGTGGTTAGTTCTTCTTGGGTACCGCCGCCGTTTGCAGGTACGCAATTAGGTCCGCGATATCCTGCTTGCTCAGCTGCGTTTCCAAGCCTTCGGGCATGAGCGACTTGCCCGTCGTCTGGATTTCCTCGATTTGATCGCGGAGAATAGCGTCCTCGGCTTTTTCGCCGCGGCGCAGCGTCACGCTGGAGGCCGTGTCGGCGGTGATCAAGCCGCTGAACACTTGACCCTTTTTGGTGGTGATCTGATAATTCAGATAGCGTGAGTCTACTTCTCGACTGGGATCGAGGATGTCGTTGAGCAGCTGCTCGCCGGATTTGTTGCGCAGGGCGGACAGCAAGTCGGGGCCGACCTCGAACCCGTCGTTGTCCAGACGATGGCAGACGGTGCAATTCTTTTTGAACACGGCTTTTCCGCGCGTCGAATCGATTTTCCAAGCCAGTGCGTCGCGGTAGTTGGCGACGATCTTCTGCCGTTCCGGCGCCGCTTGCCCCGCCAGGAGACGCTGAGCGCGTTTGCGGATGGCGGCGTTGGCGTGCTTGCGTAACTGCTCAAGACGCAGCGGCTCGAGTTGATTGCTCAGCACTTTTTTTTGCTCGATGGCATCGAGCAAGCGCGGCAGACGATCGGCACGCGCGAACAGCGCCTCGACTACCTCGCGGCGAATGGTGGGACTGTAGCCGTTCCATGCAGCGAGAAGCCGATCCGCCACCTCTGGTTGAGGATGCAGCGACAAGGCGCGGACCAACGCCGATTGCACTTCCGGAGGTGTTTGCGGATTGAGGAGATCCTCCGCGGCCGAGGCTATCAGAGCATAGGGTCCGCGGCCCAGCAGTCGCAGAGCGGCGATGTGCTCGGCCGGCGAACGCTTGGGATCTCGGCTCGTAATCGCCGCTTGTTCAAACAGCAGCCGAACGCCGGCAATCGCTTTTTCCAGGGACGCGGGCGGATTCTCCCACAGCTGCGCCAGCGACCGTGAGCTGTTCTGCAAACCTTGACTGAGACCGTCGAGGACGGCATTTTGCCACGATGCGGACTCCTTGGCTTCGCTGCCGAGCAATGCAAACGCTCGTCCCAAATCTGCATCGCCAGCCTTAATGCCGACGAGGGCGGCGAGGCGAGAAAGCAATTGCAAACGCGCTGGCGTAGCGTCCTTGATGAAGTCTCGATCTTTGACCAGCGTTTCCAGCAGTGCGACGCCGGAACCGTGAATCGAGCTGAGCAACGCGGTCTGCGTCCAGCGATCGCCGGCATCCCGGAGTGCGACGCGGGCCAGTGCGGACACAGTTTCGGGGCTGTCGCCGGCGCCCAGCGTAAACGCCAACTGGAAACGCACGCGCGGCGAGGGATCATCGGCCAGGGTAGCCACGGCGGCGCAGAGTTTCGCCGAGCTGGGTAGACGCTCTTCGGCCAGCCGCAGCGCTTGCTCGCGCACGCCCGGCACCGGATCTTTCAACGCCTGTTCGATGTCCTTCTCGGTCAATGCTTTCAAGCCGTGCAGCGTCCACAGGGCATGCGCTCGTCCCGGGGCCGACTTGCTTGTTTGGGCGTAATCGCGCACCCACCGCACCGGGCTGCGATCCTGACGTTCGATCAGCAAACGTTGCGCGGTCAGCCGCCACCACAGATTGCCGTCGTTGAGATGTTCGACGAGCGCTTGCGTGGACGCCTTGCGCAACGACGGATTGCGGCGCGGCTGGCCGGCGGCGCGGATGCGCCAAATACGGCCGCGGCCGCGGCTCTCCAGGTTGAGCTTTTTCTTGATGTCGTCCGGCAGCGATAACGGCGTCTCGATCACTTCACGATAAAAATCCAGTACGTACAAAGCGCCGTCCGGTCCCAACGTCAGATGCACCGGGCGAAACCAATTGTCCGTCGAGGCCAGGAACTCGCAATCTTGCTCATCGCCGGCGCGCTTGGCGATGAAAGTGGCGCCGCAATCGACTAGCACATCTCGATGGATGAGATTGTTGGCGGGATCGCAGACGAACACGTTGCCGCGATATGCTTTGGGAAAACTGCCGGCGGTGTAGACGACCGGACTGCATGCCGACGTGATGTAGCCGCCCGGCACCAGCTCCGTGCCGGCCAGACGCTTGGCTTCGGGTCCAGCCTTGCGGCGCGTGGTGCGTTCGACGCGCCATGCCTCGAACGGGCTGATGCGATGCACCTTGCAAGCGGCGCCGTGATCGGGAATGTCCAGCGTGACGGCATTGACCGCCAACGCCGGATTGCGGCGCAGATAATGATCGGGCAGGACGATGTGCCGCAGATGTTGGCTGTTGGTCGCCGTGAACCAGTGCTGCCAATCGTCGGGGGCCAAGCCATACTGTCCGCCGCCGGAGGTCGCTTCCAGGCTGCCCGGCGTCTCCGGATGAAAGCGAATGCCGCGCGCCCGCAGCGTCAAAGACGGCATATCCGGCTTCTGGGGCGAACGAATGGTTCCGCCATCGCTGCCGGCAACGCCATAAACCCAGTTATCCAATCCCCATTGGAGACTATTGACGATCTGCTGAATGTTGGCGAGGTTGAAGCCGGTGTACAGCACGCGCCGCCGATCCGCCTTGCCGTCCCCGTTCGTGTCTTCCAGATAGAGAATATCCGGCGCGTTCGCTACTAATAAGCCGCCGTGCCACGGCAGGACGCCGGTAGGGAACCGCAGACCGTCGGCATAAACGCGGCTCGTTTCATACACGCCGTCGCCGTCGCCGTCCTCCAGCACCTTGATGCGTCCAGAGGTGATATGCCCCGTGGCCAAGCCGCCGTTGGGATAGCCCCGCATCTCGGCGACGAAGATGCGGCCATCTTCATCGAAAGCCATCGCCACCGGATCAATCACGTCCGGCTCGGCGGCGACGAGTTCGACATCAAACCCTTTGGGTAGATGAAATGTCGCTTGTTCCTCGCGCGGCGACAGCGGCCCTTTCGGCGATTCGCCCGGATTCGGATCGGCCGCGTCGATGGTCAAGACGGCGAAGAAAACATATCCCAGGATCAGGAGCAGCCGGCTCCGTCGCGCTGTCGCGTGCATAGTATTCGCCCTCGAATCGGCGACGACGGCCTCTTACGCCTCCGTAACGAGCCGATCGTACTCCGCGTGCGAACCGATCCAGACCCATACGACATCGGTGCCGCTCTCGACCGCCAGCGCTCGGTAATGCAGTCCTACGCGCACCGACCAGAACTGTCCAACCTTCTTGAAATGCAGCGAGGTGTGACGTGGATCTTGGCGCAGCAGCGCGTAGCAACGATCCGCCAACTGCCGCACCTCGGTCGGCAAGGCGTTATAGCAGGTCCAGAAGCGAGGGTTGGCTCGGTGTCTCATAGGTCGGTGCAGCGGCCTTCGCTCAAGTCGCGCAGCGCCTCCTCCGCGAGACGATCCAGGCGGCCCGCCGCCACATCCTGCTCCAGCTGGCAGTCCCACAGTTCGGCATCGAAAGCCGCGAACCACTCCCTCAGAACGGCAAGGTCTTGCGGTCCCAAATTGCGGATGGCTTGCTCGATCTCGTCAACGGTACCCATAGTGGTATCTTATTGTCTTGGAGGGCGCCATGCAACGACCCGATCTCCTCATTGTCGGTGCCAGCGCCCGCGCCGCCGCCTTCTCGGCTCTGCGGGCGGGACTGCGTCCCTGGTGCGTCGATCTGTTCGCTGACCGCGATTTGCAACAACGCTGTGTCGTCACGCGGCTGACGAGAAACTACCCGGAGGGATTTCGTCGCTTCATCGAAAGCGATCTGCCCAGTCCGTGGATGTACACTGGCGGGCTGGAAAATCGGCCGCGATTGGTAGAGCGATGGTCGCAATATCGTCCTTTATGGGGCAATGCGGAGACGGCCCTGTCTCGCTGCCGCGATCCCAAGTGCGTGACATCGCTCTTGCGTTCGGCGGGGATGCCTGCACCAGCGGTTGTCGATGCTGTCGAGAAATCTGCCGCGACGCAGCGATGGTTGCTCAAGCCGCGCAGAGGGGCGGGAGGAAGCGGCATTCGCTATTGCACGCCGATGGATGATTCCTGGGACAATAACGATGTCTATTGCCAAGAATTTATCGAGGGACAAGCGCTCAGTTTGCTTTTCCTCGGCGGCGCACGGTCGGCTCGCTTGATAGGGATAACGCGGCAGCTTGTTGGCGAAACATGGCTGCACGCCGCGCCATTCCATTACTGCGGCAGCATCGGCCCGCTTGATCCTGGCTTGGTTCAGCGGCCGTCGCTGGAAGAACTCGGTCGCTTGCTCGCTTCGGAGTGTTTCCTGGAGGGTTTGTTCGGCGTCGATGGCGGACTGCGGGAGGGGACATTCTGGCCGGTGGAGGTCAATCCGCGTTACACCGCCTCGGTCGAAGTGTTGGAACATGCGACGGAATCGCCGATGTTGGGATGGCATGCTTACGTATTCACGCATCGCTGCCTTCCGCCTCCGCCTCCGACTGCCGTACCGGGGGATCGCACGATCGGCAAAGCGATCCTGTTTGCGCGCGACGATCTGCACTTCCCTGCCGATGGCCCGTGGATGGCGGAGTTGCGTTCGCCAAAGCCGGTGGAAGAGCTGCCGAACTTCGCCGACATTCCCGCTGCCGGCGAACACATCGAGGCAGGCAAACCCATCCTGACTTTTTTCGCCGCCGCCGATTCCCCTTCCGCTTGCGAAGAGAGGCTGCGGCAAATCGCCGCGGACCTCGACCGTTGGTTGTTTGAGCGATAAACTGGCTCCATGACACTGAACGAAAAGGCTCTGCGTCTGGCCGATCACATGGCAGCCACTGCCGCCGCCCTGCGCGTCGCCGTCACGAACACGCCCAACGGCTCTCGCGTCATCGATTGCGGCGTCGCGGTCGAAGGCGGTTTGCAAGCCGGGCTGGCGATGGCGCGCGTCTGTCTGGCCGGTCTGGCCGAGGTTGCGCTCGTGCCCGGCCAACTCGACGGAGTGCCGGTGCCGTTGGTACAAGTCCACAGCGATCATCCCGTCTTGGCGTGCATGGCCTCGCAGTATGCCGGCTGGCAAGTGTCGGTCGGCAAGTTCTTCGCGATGGGTTCCGGACCCATGCGGGCTGCTTACGGCAAAGAGGAATTGTTCGAGCGAATCCCCGGCCGCGAGCAGGCCAGCGCCGCCGTCGGCGTGTTGGAGACGCACAAGCTGCCCGGCGACGACGTGACGGCGTATCTGGCCGAGCGCCTCAATCTGCCGCCGAACAAGCTGACGCTGTTGGCAGCTCCGGCGTCGAGCCAGGCCGGCAACGTGCAAGTGGTGGCCCGCTCGCTGGAGACGGCCCTGCATAAGCTGTACGAGTTGAAGTTCGATCTCGGACAAATCGTATCCGGCTACGGCACGGCGCCGCTGCCGCCGGTCGCCGACGATTTTCTCGGCGCCATTGGCCGCACCAACGACGCCATACTCTACGGTGGACAGGTCGTGTTGTGGGTCAAGAGCGATGACGAGCAACTGGCGGAGATTGGTCCCAAAGTGCCGTCGTCCGCCTCGCCCGATCACGGCGCACCCTTCGCCGAGATTTTCGAGCGCTACCAGCGCGATTTCTATCGCATTGATCCGTTGCTCTTTTCGCCGGCCGCGATCGTGTTGCAGAACCTGCGCACCGGAAGGAGCCATGTGTTTGGACACATCGAGCGCGAAGTGTTGCGGCGCTCGTTCGGTTTCATTTAAACCACGAATCACACGAATAACACGAATAAAAGACAACAATAGCAATAAGCAAAACCACTGAAAGACGGCTTTTATTTTGCTTTTGTTGTCTTTTTTTGTCTTTTATTCGTGTGATTCGTGGTTTTGTTTCTCCCAGAAGGCGACGGCGGCGTCGAAATTGGGCAGAAAGTGAAATATCTGATCCAGACCGCACGCCGCGAAGATGCTACGGACGGCCGGCGGGAGGTTGCACAGCACCAGTTCGCCCTCATGCTCGCGCAGCACGCGCTGCAAGGTGATGAGCTTGGCCAGAAAAATGCTGTACAAGCATTCGGGCGCCTGCGGTCCCAGGCTCAGGGCCAGCTTACGGCAGCCTTCGTCGCTGACTAGCCGGCGAAGCTCGCCGGCCAAATCGTAGATCATAAACTCATCCAACTGCGTCTGGCACAGCCGTACACAAAAAACATCTCCTCGACGCTCAACTTCGATGTAGCGATAGGGACGAGTCATTCTTCGACCCTCTTGTGGATGGGCGTGTCGCCCCATCCTTGTCCTCGTCTGTTCGCCGCAAGCGGCAAATCTTCACACTAATCGCTCCAGGGTCAATGTCAAGGGACGCAGGTTGAGATTTCTCCCGCGAGCGGCAGTTCGATGCGAAAGGGGCGAGCGCATTCGAGGCCGGCCGCGTCTTCTGCTTCGGGTTCGCCGAGGACAATGCCGTCTACAACGGCCCTGGCGCGAACGGGAATGCGGCGGCGAATCAGCGACGGCGCGTGTCCGCGGCAAACGACGGTTACAGCGCGGCAAGCCGTGCCGCGCACGAACCCTGACCGGCGCGGGTCGGCGCCCTCCACCAAGACATCGAGACGCCGTCCAAGCAAACTGCGACTATATGCCTCCGCTAAGTCGCGTTCAATTTCCAACAGTCGGGCGCGGCGCTCGGCAATGACGGCGGGCGGCACACGTTCACTCCAATTCGCCGCCGCCGTCCCGGAACGCGGACTGTAGGAAAACAAGTGGATGCGCGCAAAACCCGCCTCCCGAACCACTCGGCAGGTCGCATCGAAGTCGGCATCGGTCTCGCCGGGAAAGCCGATGATGACATCCGTGGTGAACGCCGGTCGATCAAGCGCCGCTCGGATGCGCCGGCAGCGTTCGAGGAAGCCGCCGCTGCGATAACGCCGTTTCATGTGGGACAGGATGCGATCCGATCCGCTCTGCAAGCACAAGTGCAAGTGCGGACAGATGCGCGGCTGTTCGGCCAGCACGCGCACCAAGTTGTCCCGCGCCTCGGCCGCTTCGAGACTGCTCAAGCGAATGCGGAAATCGCCGTGTACTTCGGCCAACCTTTCCAGCAGGTGCCACAAGCGACACCATGCCGATCTCGGCTTACCTCGGCTGAGGTCGATGCCGTAATGCCCCAAGTGGATTCCCGTCAGGACAACTTCGCCATAGCCGTTCTCCACCAACTGCTCTACTTCAGAGACGATCGCCTCCGGCGACCGACTGCGCAACGATGGTCGGACGTGCGGAATGATGCAATAACTGCAATTGAGCAAACAGCCGTCCTGCACTTTGACGAAGGCCCGTTGATGATCGTCGAAGCGCGTGATGCCGGGAATGGCCTGGACAACGCCGAAAGGCTCCAACTCCTCGACGATTCGCGTCTTGTCTGTGACGACCTTGGCAATCCCTGGCAGCCGAGCGACGGCATCGGGATCGCGCGTGGCGTAGCAGCCCATGACGACAATCTCGGCATGCGGCTGCTGCTGGTGCAGTCGGCGAACGGCTTGCCTGCTCTTGGCGTCGCCTTCGGCGGTGACGGTGCAGGTGTTGACAATGCACAAATCCGCCGGCTGTCCCTCAGCCGCTTCGACGTAGCCATTCGCTTCCAGCGTTTCCTTGACGTACTGCGTCTCGTATTGGTTGACCTTGCAACCGAGGGTGACGAGACGGCAAGTGCGAGGCACGATCATGTCAACTCCGTCCGAATAGTTCCGCTGACCCAGAAGACGTAAAAGGACTTGCAGGCTGAATAGACGCAAGTCCTTGGAGAGCAGCGGAGAGGGAGGGTGTGAGACTGCGAAAAAATTATTCTTCGCAAGCATTTTTGGAAAACATGGCTTGCGAAAAACGCCGAACTTGAAGCTCTGCCGAAAATCAGCTGGAATCGGATAAATCGATCAGCTGGAATCGGATAAGTTGGCCCAACTTGGCTAAGGAAACAACTCGCCATTCTCCGCTGCGGCTCCAACCCTCTCCCAATTTCGATACCAACTGGCCGTCGTTTCGTCCACCTATATCAGCTTGCCGAGGCGTCAAGTTGCTCCGATTCCGCCTCTGATTGGTTCGCCTGAATCCGGGCGGCTCCCACTTCCTCGTCCGGTCCCAAACCATGTCGAAGTCAGGCAAGACCTCGGCATCCAAGTTCGCCACCATCCATCTCGGCACGTCCGTCACCGAGTTGTCCTCGAACACCCTCCGGCATCTTCCGCAGACATGGATGAAAAGCGGCCTGCGATTGAACATCCCGCTCCAGGGAAAGCTTAAGTTGGTCGGGATGGTCTATCGTCAGGCTCTTGCAAGGCCCGCCGCTGCCACTTTCACCAATAAGCCCTCCACGGCCAAAACGGAGCAAGTCGCTCCCCGAAAAGGAAATCGTCGCCAGTCTGGATCGTGGCGAGTTCCCGCTTCCGGTCGATCAACCTGACCCGGACGCCCTTGCCGGTCAATCTATGGCTTTGATAACGCAGCCCAGCAACCGGCTGATCGGTGCTGGCGGTACTTCACCAAGCATCATTTTTTGTGCGAGTTCGAGGATCGTTGCCATGCTTCCTCCCCAACACGAACGTCCTCTTCGGGCACGACCTCCAGCCAACCGTGAGCCTGCAACGGTTTATCGTTGCGGCCGAGACGACCGGCTTCTCGTCGGGCGGCAGCAATTCGTCGACAGGCGGCTCCTCGGTGCCGACAAATTGAGCGAAAAAGCGGCGCTCGGAAAGAAGCTGTTGGACCAGGATGGTGCGGATCGACTTCGTCTTGTCGTGCGGCTTGAAATCGAGCAAGTCGTCCGGGACTGCTTTCCACACGCTCGCCGTCTTGTTCGTTTCGCTGGCGTAGGTCTGAAGGATGTGCTGGAAGGTGAGATCGACCGCCTGCGGCACGTCCGCATCGGGGATGGTGATGAAGTCGTAGTGCATGGTTGTCTCCCGGATTACCATAGCGGAGAATAGCCAAATTACTCTGTTGCTCCACTCATCGTCTTGGTGTCGCTACGAAGAACACACGGGGAAATGGCAACAACGTAACGCTTCCTTTGGCCGGATAGGCCGCTTTGAGTCTGTCGCCAAGTTCACGAAGAAACTCCGCATGGCTTTTCGGCTCCAAGGCTTTCAACAGAGGCCGTAAAGCCGTGCCCTTGAACCACTCCAGCACCGGATTTTCGCCGGAAAGAATGTGGATGTAGGTCGTTTGCCAGGCATCGACGGTCCAGCCCAGGTCGAGCAAACGCTCCACATACCACTCCAGCGGCATAACCGACTGCTGATGCAAGCCGACGCCCGACAACGATTCCCGCCAGCGGGGGTCCGCCTTGATTTCCTCGATTGCCAGATGAGCCGGATTCTGGAAATGGTAAGGCATCTGAACTGCCAAAGTTCCAGCGGATGAGAGGTACGTCACCAGGCGTGCGAGTAAGGCAGCGTGATCGTTCACCCACTGAAAGGCGGCATTGCTGACGATCAGATCAACCGGCTCATCCGGCGACCAGGAGCGGATGTCGGCTTGGAGAAAAGCCAACCTGCCTGCAATCTCCAGTGACCGAGCCTGTTCCAGCATTTCTGGCGAATTGTCGATTCCATGCACTCGTGCGGTGGTCCATCTTTCGTTCAGAGTCCGAGTGAGATTGCCAGGGCCACAGCCCAGGTCGGCGATGAATTTCATGTTGGTTGTGGTTACTCTGTCAAGCAAATCGCCAAATGGACGTGAGCGCTCGTCCGAGAATTTCAGATATTGTTGTGCATCCCACATCTCGACTGCTCCGATGCCTTCCTCGTCAGCCGTCGCCATTGGGTCGGCCTCGCCAGGGGGTGATAGAGAAGTTCCATGATGGCCCTCTATCACTTCTCTTCCGGCTTAGGCGTCTGGTAGTGACCCTTCCCCCACACCCGCTGATTGAAGTTTGCCGATGCGCTACGGGGAATGGTGATCGTGGACCAGTTGTCGCCCGCCAAGATTCGGGCGATGAGGATGATCTGCCCGACGTGATAGCCACAGTGAGCCAGGGAGCGCTGGATTGCTAACGGCACCGAATGCGGCTCGCCACGGATGGTCACGGTCCTGCCCAGGTCGTCCGCCGTGAGAATCGCCAGTGAGTCGAACAGCCGTTGCCAGCCCGAATCCCAATAGGCGATCAACTCATCCCGTGTAGTGAACGTGTCCAGGAACTCGTCGTCCCGGTTGCGCCAGGGCTTCTCGCCGTCCGTGGTGAGGAAGTCGGTCCACCGGGAGAGCAGGTTTCCAGCGACGTGTTTCATGATGACGACGATGCAGTTGGTGTTGGGGTCGAGGACGACATGCAGCTTGTCGTCGGGAAGCTGGGCTACCGCCTTGTCCGCCCAGCCCTTGTTGGAGCGGAAAGCTGCCATTGCGCCGTCGATCAGAGCCTTCGCCACGTTGTTCGATCCCGACTGTGCCGTTGTCATCGTGTCCCTCGATCAGAGATTGCCTGGCGACATCGTTTCTTCCGGCGTCTGGTGTCCGACGCCTCACACGCAGGGCCAGGCCGTGGGCGTGGGACAGCAATTCTTGGCGGTGCCGGGCGACGAACGGCCTGTTCAAGAGGAGGTCGCAGAGACGTGGGAAGATCACCTGCGAGTAGAAGCTCACGGCCGCCTCCTGACGGAAGCATCTCCCTTCGTTCGTCATGACTTTGCTTATTGAAGCTGCTGCTCTCTCTTCCGTGCAACAGCAAACCCATGCTGTCCCACATCTTCGTCTCTTCAACTCTCTTGCGTCGAGTCGGTCCTCGGCTGTCACCTTCTTTTTTTGCTTGCTTGCTCTTGACTCTCCCCTTACGGGAGGTCGTTATTATCATGTGCAAGCATCGAACGGCGATCCGTTTGCAGGCAGTCATTCGCAGAGGAATCAACTCGTGTTTACGATTGGCGAGTTCTCGAAGGTCACTGGCCTGACGGTCAAGACCCTCCGCTTTTACCACGACCGAGGACTCCTGGTCCCAGCTTGGGTCGATGACCAGACCGGCTACCGCTACTACGATACCCGCCAGATCGACAAGGCCCGCATCATAACGCAACTCCGCAGCCTGGAATTCTCCCTGGAGCAAATCAGCGAGATGCTGGCAAACTGCGAGGACGAAGCTGACATACTCGACTTTCTGGAGCGACAGCGCACGATCCTGGAAGAGAGAATGCGGCAGTACCAAGGCATCGTTACTACGCTGGAGAAAATCATTCACAACGAAAGGGGGGCGCGCATGGCCATTCAGAACTCTACGTTCGAGGTGCAAGAGAAGACGGTGGACGCTCTGCTTATTGCCGCGGTTCGTATGAAGGGTCGCTACAGCGAGAGCGGCAAGGGGTTTGCCAAGATCGGCAAGTCGCTGGGGCGGTACATCTCCGGCAGATGCTTTCTGCTGCACTACGACACCGAATACAAGGAAGAGGATGCTGACTTCGAGGCATGTATGCCGGTTCGCAAGGGCAAGGCTGTGGAAGGCATCTCGGTGCGGGAACTCCTCGGTGGACGCTGTGTCACCTTGTTGCACAAGGGCCGTTACGAGGAACTTGGCCGCTCCTACGCCAGAATCCTGACGTACATCAAAGAGAATGGATACGAAATCGTGATGCCCACTCGTGAAGTCTATTTGAAGGGACCAGGGATGATTTTCAAGGGAAACCCCAAGAATTACCTGACCGAGATACAGATACTTGTCAAGGACCAGCAGGCATCGTAAAACCGGCGACCCCGCGGGAGAAGTACCTGCCCGGTTGAGGCAAATCGGGCAGGTTTGCTTCTGCTTTTCCGAAAGTAGCGGTTCTGATACACGCCTCGAAAGCATCCTACGTTGCGACCGCGGTTCCCGAAGAACTAGCAGCAAGGACACGGAGCGTTGCGGAGTGTTTTTGCGTGGCATAAGCCGCTCACTATTTGCGGAAGTTCTCCCGAACCTGAAGGAATCGTTCGGCTTTTTCGGGAGGAATGCTGCCCCCGAAGCTCAAGAACACCTTGAAGGCCGAATGGCCCGCTCGGTCGAAGAATTGAAAACTGAGCGTCTTCTTGCCGTCGAGATGGCCGGGCTTTTCCACGGCGAAGACCGCTCCGATCTCCCGCCAGCGAATGTGCATATCCAAGGAGTTGGTTTGCACGTTGAAGAAATCGCCCGTCGTGCTAAAGTTTCCGAACTGGCCGTTTGCCTCTAAGGTGGCTCCCCCGTTGGAGACGATCACATGCACCTTGCCGAACGCCTCAAGACGGCGAATCAACTCTTCCCAGCGTTCCGGGTCGAGTTCAACGGCTCGGTCATCGGGAAAGGCCCGAACAATCTCGACCTCTGGCACCCCGACCTGATGGGCCAGGAGCATGGTCATCTGGTTGGGGTTTTCCCGGATGGCTGCCTGGATTCGTTCTCTCGTTTCCATGCGGTCATTCTAGCGAATCGCTCTTTTGTGGTTGGCGAAGGCGGATTCTCCTGCAAACTTCGCCAACCTCCAAAGCGTCCAGGATGGCAAGATGAGTATCGAATGGACCTGGGAGGGCAATGACGAAATGGCCCCGGCTTCGGGACGCGGCTGGGTGGTGCTTGACGGCGACGAGATTCACAGGGTCATCGCCATTCACTACGGAGATGAGTCGGAGTTCGTGGCGAAGAGGGCGAAAGCGTCCAAACGCACCAATAGGTAGGGAGCCAAGCTGTTGCCCATTTATCTCCGTAGGGACTGAATCAGGAGAATGGTTCCAACCACAATCAAGCCGCTATGGACATAGCGCTGGAAGCGGCGTCCATCCAGTCGTTGATTGACCGCTCGGCCCAGGAAGATCGCCACCAAGGCCACGGGTAAGGATAGAAGGTAGTACCAAGTTACGGCAGGAACCCAAAGATCGGCGAGCCAGTAGCCGCACATGCCGACCAGGCTGGCCGGCAGAAAATAGCCTTGCAAGGTGGCCCGAAATTGTTCCGGGGACCAGCGACGAAGGGCGCCGTAGACTACCAGTGGTGGTCCGTTCATCCCGTAGGCTCCGCCGAGGACGCCCGCACTGAATCCGAAAATCCACGCCAGGCGGTCGGTCTTCAACTCGAATTGCATGCGACTGAACAGACAATACAGCGAAAAGGCAATGATGACGGTGCCCAAGATTGCCTTGATGACAATTTCCGCTGCCGTCATCAGCAAGAGCAGTCCTACGGGGATTCCGAGCAGAGTGAAAAGGATCAGCCAACCGGCACTACGGACATGAATCTTGTGCCAATCCTGGAGGACAACCACGCCGGCCACGGTGATTGAGAGAAGCGTAGCCAACGGTACGGCTGTCTCGACGGGCATGAGGAGGGCGAGTAACGGCACGGCTACCAGCGCCTCACCGAATCCAAATGCCGACCGGATCAGCGTAGCGACGAAGATCACGGCCAACACTTGCACGGTGGTCCACTCGACGCTCATGCCATCCAGTCCACTTTCTGCAACGCTGACCCCATGATCCGAACCTGCTGTGCTGCCAGCAGGCAGGCTTTGCTGATGGCATTACTTCCAGACTTACAGTTCGGTAGTGACATTCTACCTCCTTGTGGCGTAGTCGGCAGGATAGTCCGGCGCAGGAGGAAGCGGAACCAGAACAAGCGAGAATGAATATGATGCGAAGGTCAGTCATCCAGAAGCCCGGCAAGGGATCCTCCTTCATAAAGAGCCGGCTCAAAAGCCCAACATCTCGCCGTCGTGCAGTGCCAGCCCGATCTGCTCCATGCCGCCCCTGCGACCGTTGTACCACAGCAGCCATCGCTTACCGTCGAAGATCGCAAACGGCTTGTAAACGGCGTCGTTGTCCCAATTGTCCTTGCCCGGACGAATGATCGGGTTGTTGGGATGTCGCTGCCAGTCGCCGATGCCATCCCTAGACCGAGCAATGCCGATCTGCGCATGGTCCCGGTCCCGGAATCCGATGTAGAACATGAGATACCAGCCGCCCTGCCGCACTACCTGGCAGGCCGTCACCCGCTCCTTCTCCCATGCGTTTTCCGGGATGGGCCGGAAGATCGGGTTGTTCTCGTGCTTCGTCCATTTCAGACCATCCTTGCTGGTGGCGTAGCCGATGGCGTTCGGCTCGTACTGCTCGCCGCCGGAGTACCACATGCGGTAGAGTTTTTCCTTGTCGTCGTACATGACGTGCGGACACATGACGGCAACCTTCTCCCACGGTTTTTCTGCGGAGAGAACGGGCTTGTCGCTCATCCGTTTCCAGGTCTTCCCGTCCTGGCTGGCAGCGTAGCCGATCCATGAGCGCCCCCGTGCCTGGCCTGTGTACCACATCTGGTAGCGGTCGCCGTGCTTGATGACGACCGGGCGGTTCAGGTCGTTCTCCCAATCGGTCTTCTCGTTGGGGCCAAAGACGATGACGGGCTTGCTCCACTGCACGCCATCTTTGCTCTCGACCAGAGCAATGCTTTTCTTGGGTCGCCAGGAGAACC
>Ga0335075_10006096_pt1 | contig 18638 bp, 14 predicted proteins | sample Lox_Sample_24_FD_206723 | JGI IMG/M metagenome (GOLD analysis project Ga0335075, IMG submission 206723) | Soil microbial communities from Loxahatchee National Wildlife Refuge, Florida, United States - Lox_Sample_2.4 | ecosystem: Environmental > Terrestrial > Soil > Wetlands | place: USA... | reverse complement strand
AGATTGCCCTGCGGTGTTTCGACCACGAGATGAAAATGATTGGGCATCAGGCACCAGGCATGAATTTGCCACCCCGTTTTCTCGCACGCTTCTCCCAGAGTATCCATAAAGCAGCGGCGGTCCTGGTCATCCTTAAAGATGAGTTCACGCCGGTCACCGCGACTCATCACATGATAAATCGCACCTGGATATTCCACGCGCAGCTTTCGGGCCATGCCTCACATTCTGATGGGAACAAGCCCTGGCCGTCAATTCACAAATACTACAATACTAGGAACCGACCCCTTTACGACCCCTTTACGACCCCTTTAGGAATGTTGCTGAGCGATAAAGCTTGATTCTCGGGTGGATGTGGCTCAGAGTTTTGCGTTAGGCCGCAAGCTGCAATAAAGATTTTATGGCACTACGTTGGATTATCTTCGGATTATTCGTAGCCGTTGCGGTAATTATTATCTTTAAAGCATGGCGCGGCATGGTGCGTCGTCGTTCTGGAATCTTGCCACCAGCTGGCCAGGCGACGATGGCAGATGTCGAGCGATTGGTTCGCGCTGGCGAACGCATTGCAGCGATTCACGTCTATCGTGAAATCAACCATGTCGGATTGGCGGAAGCAAAAAAGGCGATAGATGATTTATCCAATGCTGCCTAACATGTTGCCGGAGCCAAACCCTGATTAGTTAGGCAACAGTTCGCCGACGGCGAAAGTGGACAAATTATTTTGAACTGCCATCCCCTGCCCTCGCAACGAATTTGCATTCTTCGCAAAATGGGCGATTGGTTAGGTATGATCTTCGCCTCACGTCAGGAGGCCGGGGAACGGCTGGGTACCCATTTACGGCAACGCGGTATCGAGGCCGATCTGGTGTTGGGATTGCCGCGCGGAGGGGTTGTCGTCGCGGCGCGCGTTGCTCACGAGCTGAAGCTGCCGCTGGACGTCCTGGTCGTTCGCAAAATCGGGCACCCATTACAGCCGGAATTTGCCGTGGGCGCGCTTGCTGAACCGGACTCCGTTTTTCTCAATGAGGAGTGCCTGACCGAATATCCGGTTTCAAGGGGCAAATTGGATAAAATCATTGCCGAGGAAAAAAATCGCCTCCGGGATTATCGCCAGCGATTCCATTTGCACGAAATTCCTGTGCTGACAGGAAAATCGGTTTTGCTGGTCGATGACGGTTTGGCAACGGGCGCGACGGCGGAAGTCGCCGCACTTTCCGCCCACAAACAAAACGCCAGGCGCGTCATCGTGGCCGCCCCCGTTTCCTCGACAAACGCCGCCGACCGCTTGCGCCTTGTGGCCGATGACCTGGAAGTTCTGTTCGAGGACCCCGATTTTCAGGCTGTCGGGCAGTTCTATGACCAGTTCTTTCCGACGAGCGACGGAGAGGTTATTTCGCTTTTGCGCCAGGCTTCGGAAATGTTTGTTTCACATCATTGAGGCCGTGAACCGGAACGCCGTGGTGAGGGCACACGGCCTGCAATTGCGGTCATTGAGGAACCATGACGGTCACGGTGCTCCACGTGAGAGTGTCCCCCAGCATTTTTGAGGATTGGTCAATGCGCTGAAGGAAATCGCCAAATGCGTCTGGTGCGACGGAATCGGCCAATGATTGGTATTCGTATTCCATGACCACTTTGCGTCCGCCGGATTGATAGAGCTTTCGGAAAGTGAAGGCGGGATCGGTGATTGTTTTCTCGTCCGTACTCTCGGTCCAGCCAATGGGCATAATCACTTCAGTGCGCAAGATTTGGTGTTCCGGGAAATCGATTCCCAGTGGCAGCGTTCGGTCCGTATCAACGGGCTTTTTCAACAAACCGGCCATTGCAGTCGGGTAGAATTCGCATTCGACCTTCCGGACGCCTTGTTCCGGCCGCGTCCATGCATTACTAATGGAATAATATTGGGTGGTTTGGAACGAATCCTCGTCCTCATTGTCCTGCACGTCAATGGGCGAGGTCATGGTGATATCCGGGTATGTGTCGGAATAGATGCGCGTATAAATTTTTTCGATGTCGCTCTGTTTGGATGTCGCAAAAAGCGCCCGCATGCCGTCTGCGTCGCGGCCACTGGTGACGGTGACCACTTTAAGCGTTGCCGGCTGGCCCACCATGCCCAACCGGAAATACTCGGTTGTGGTCGTCTCGGGCAACCCGGTGGTTTGGGGAATGGGGGTCAGGCCGGTCGTCCACGGCGAAATCACAAGGCCGTAACCGTAGTCGGGAATAAAATGCGCCGACAGGGGTCCTCGCTGGTAACTGATGGTCGGGTCGAGCCAAAAGATTTGGCCGTCGCATTGGATTTGGGCGATGCAATGGTCAAAAGCGCCCGGGCTGGGCTGCCAATTCGCGATGTCGCGCCCCACCGTGGCATTTACCAGCACCGGGAAGGCTTCAATACCGAGTGCGCGCAGAATCGTCACAAACAACAGGGACTTGTCCTTGCAATCGCCGAATCGCCGAGAGAACACCGTGGATGGATCGGCCGGTTTTACCGTGCTGTCGCCGATTTCAATTCCGAAATAACGGACGTCGTCCTGCACGAATTGCAACACCGCCACGATCTGTTGTTCCCGGTTGGGAATTTGTTTCCACTCGGCAATTTTCCCGGAAAGTTCCTGAGAGAATGCCGAGGCATTGGCGCTTTCGAACAACTTTAACGCCCACTGATTGACTTGCGCCCATGTTTTGGAGTCGCTCAATTGGACCCATTGCTCCGGATCGAACCAGTCCGGAAGGGAATCTTCAACCGGGACCGCCGGCACATCCTGAAAATCCCATGTGCATTCGATCATATCTTTGCCAGTGACCGTTATCGGCTGCACCGAGCAACCGTGTCCTATGGCATAGAGCTCCTTTTTACGGGGCCATAACAGGCGCGTTAACAACCGGCCCGCCGGCTGCTCCATCGCGACGGGAACGGCGGCGGAAAAGTGGCTCGAGAAAACGGGGTTATGCCCTCGTATCGAGTACGCGTAATCAATGATGTCCCCGACTCGGACGTCGTCCAAAACCAATATGGCGGATTTCTCGCCATTCAACATGGCTTCATCCAGGTCGGCTTCGCGTTGAACGACTTCAATCCGATTTGTATCGAGCCGGTCCAAATGTTGTCCACCACGCCAGATGCGCGCCCAGTGCCATGTCAAAGACTGATAATTCGGATCGAATTCGAGTTTCAGCGTGGAATCGTTTTGGACACCGTCGATCGTAAGAATCTGTTTGTCGGAATGAAAAAAGGTTTCGTCATCCGCCGCATTGATCTGCCGTTCCAACAACAATAATTGGTCATCAGCGCCGGGATCGGGAGCATTGGCGCTGGATAGACTGAAAAAGTGGGGCTTTACCCAACTGGCCGGCGGACCGAATTCCAGGCCTGTAAGGTCTGAGCCATATCCCTGGATTGCCACGGCTAAAACGCCCAGGCAACCGAATCGCCAAAGCCGGGAAACGATGGTTCTGAATAGCGATTGAAAAGGTAACCGCCGCATAGCGTGGGGAAGAATAGCAGAAACTGTGTGGTATGGAAAACTGAAAATGGATGGGATGGTAGTTAGAGTTAGCAGAGCCGGGCGTGTGAGCAAGCGGAGTCTGTGGATCGTCCAGAACCAGAAGATTCGTGAGACCTCGCTTCGCGTCCTGGAGTGCGGTGGCAAGTCTGCGCGACACCGCTTTCCGAACGCTGTTGCAGGCCAGCTTCGTAATTGATCCAGGCTCGGCGGTCTGTACTCCCGTTCATGTGCGACGAGCTGCCGCCTCACATGCGTCAATTATCGTTTGAAAGTCCAACGACGTCCGAAAGCGGTGTCGCGCGGACTTGCCACCGCACTCCAAGACGGCAAGCGCGGGCGGACGGTTCATGGTTCTAATGCATGTGTATGGAATCGAAAGAGGGTTTTCCGTGAACCGTATGACATTCTCCTTCGAACGATTCTCCCTCACCCCGGCCCTCTCCCGCTGGGAGAGGGAGAATCATCGTCCGATGGTTTGACACGGCGAACAATCATCCCGGTTTAGGGGGGCAATGCGCGATTTTTTTTGGGAATTCTTTCGTGGTTCGGAAGGTGTTTGAGAGTGCCCGGTGAGGACACCGGGCCTACAAGGGTCCCCTCATGTGACAATATTTGGGCAGAGCGGCAGCTCTGCCCTACCAATGAATGCCTGACGCTACACGCCCAAAAGCTCTTCTTCGCGTTGACGGAAATATTTGGCTGTTTGGCTGACCATTTTATCGAGCAGTTTTTTGTCGGGTTTGCCGTGCATGGCCGGATATGGATCACCGCCGGGCCCAAGCGGTTCCGGGGTCACATAATGGCCTTTTGTATTAAAGCCAATGAGGTAGAGGGCCATGATGATGCAGTCCAGGTCCATCGCGCCTTCGCCCAGGGCGCAGCGATTGCTGTCGGCCATGTGGAGGTTCAACAATTGGTCCCCGGCGTCGAGCAGTGCTTCGCCAATGTGCGATTCCTCGGATTGCATGTGGTAAACGTCCCCGTTGATGTGCCCGATACCGTGATGTCCCACCGCGGCGATGTATTTTTTGGCGTCGGCGATGGTGTGGACGAGACTGACTTCTGCGGAGCGAATGGGCTCGATGGCGGCCTTGATTTTGTTTTTTGAAAACAACTCGGCGACCAATTGGAGGGTGGCGACACTGCGTTCGAATTCCGATTTGTCATAGGCGTTCGGCCTGCCGACCGCGCCGGGAACGACCAGGATATATTCGCCGCCCATCTGCTTTGCGAATTCGAGTTCGCGTTTCAAATAATCCACGGCGGCCTGGCGATGAATGCCGCGATTGCTGGATAAGTCGTTGTCGGGCGAAAACATGCCGCATATACCGGCCGTTTGAATACCGTGATCGCCGAGGATTTTTTTTGTTTCGGCAACTTTATAGCCCAGGTCCGGGCCGTAATGGTTGCCGTGCAGCTCGATGAATTTAATTCCGCTCTTTTCCAGCCGCGCGGCCGAGTCTGATAGCGGCTCCATCCCAAAGCCCCAGTTGCTCCAGGACAGGTTCAGGCGCGTTTTAAGTTTTTCAGGCTGCCTGGTTTTTAATTCGAGGAAGGCGGCGCGGATTTTTTCTGTCCGGGCTTCAAAATTTTGCTTTTTCATGCGGTCAATTATTCGGAAAAGAGAAGAATTGCAATCAAAAAACGCCGCAGATAAAAACAATGAGGAACGCAGGAATTCAGGAAAAGAGGTTTAGAGGCGAATTCCTTTTTTCTCGTGAGAAGCACCCATGTTATGTTTGTTTCGCGATGCTTGCTGGGACAACGTTCGGGCGGCTGCCGATTTGGAAATCGGCGGACCGAAATACCGGTGACACAAAGCGAATCTTTTTGAAATTCGGCGGCGCGTGACATCGTACGACCGGCAGGTTTGGAAACCTGCGCTACGTCGGTGGGATTGGAATTGCAATTTTTTCACGGAAGCGTAAGAATCTGAAAAATCTATGCCAAGCCCAACGACTTCCAGCGCGTCTGCGACTGCGTCTTCATCTGTCAACGGCCAAACCTACCGCGGACCTTTCGCCATCATGACCGTTCTCTTTTTCATGTGGGGGTTCATGACGGTTTTCAACGACATTTTGATTCCGCGCTTCAAGGAAGCTTTCACATTGAATTACACGGAAGCCATGCTTGTTCAGCTCTGTTTCTTCGGCGCATATTTCATCGGCTCCCTGGCCTACTTTGCTATCTCCGCCCTTACAGGCGACCCCATTGCAAAAATCGGATATAAGAACGGTGTTATTATCGGCCTTTTGATTTCGGCTCTTGGGAGCGGCCTGTTTTGGCCGGCGGCCACTCTCGTCTCCTATCCGCTTTTTCTTCTGGGACTGTTCATCGTAGGCGTTGGCTTTGCCATGCTCCAAATCGCGGCAAATCCGTATGTCACCATTTTAGGTCCGGAACGCACTGCATCCAGCCGGTTGAATCTTTCCCAGGCATTCAATTCCGTCGGCACAACGACCGGCCCGATCATCGGCGGGTTTCTAATTTTTACATACTTTGCCAAAGCCGGCGTCCAGGGTGCGGATTCCGTCAAAGTGCCATACCTGATGTTTTGCATCGCCTTTCTAATTTTAGCCGCGATTTTCTTCATGATCCGTCTGCCCCATGTGGGCGAAGGTAAAGTGGAGCCCGGCGTCGGAGCCCTCAAATATCCACACGTTGTGCTCGGTGTTCTTGCCATTTTTATGTATGTGGGCGGCGAGGTTTCGATTGGCAGTTCCATTATCAATTTCCTCGGCCAGAAAAACGTTGCCGGAATACCTGAAGCCGAGGCGAGCAAATATGTTTCGATCTTTTGGGGCGGTATGTTGATTGGCCGTTTCATGGGCGCCATTGAGTTAAGTGAAATGCAGAAGGCCAAAAAACAACTGTTGCTGATTCTGGTGCCCCTCCTGGCCTATTTATTTCTTTGGACGGCTGTCAGCGCGCCGCTGGACGCAATGCATGGAGGTTCGAGCATGGGTGATGTGCTGGCACTGTGGCAAAGCAATTTTGTCCAATATTGGAGCAAGTTCGAAATCTATTTGCCCTTTGTTGCCCTATGCTGGCTTCTATTTCAATTTGGCCGGGCACTGGCCAGCCGCACGCTCGTTATCTTTTGTGCGACCATAGTCGCACTCCTCACCATCGCAGTTATCTTCGGGGGTATGGTAGCCGTTTGGTGTGTCGTTGGCGTCGGTCTGTTTACATCCATCGGCTGGCCAAATATTTTCTCGCTGGCGCTCGACGGCATGGGTGTTCTCAAAAGTCAGGTTTCATCGCTGTTGGTTATGGCGGTTTTCGGCGGCGCGATATTACCTGAATTGGTAGGCCGAGTCGCTGACATGGCGCATGACTTGCGGCCCGCTTTCATTATTCCTCTCATTGCCTATGCTTACGTCGGCTTTTACGGATTGATTGGGCATAAAATCGGACGCGCGGGGCGCACGGTTCCGGCTTAAGAGCGCGCACACGGGCTGTACGTAGATCTCGTAAATCGTAAATCGTAAATCGTAAATTTCGAGGACGAGGACGAGGACGAGGACGATCTAAGAGGATGAGAATGATTTCCAAACCGGCAGGCTACGACCACGACCCACGCATCGTGATGACGCTCGACGCGGGCGGCACCAGTTTCCGTTTTTCCGCCATGCGCGGCAATAAACGCATCACGGATACCGTTACCACGCAGAGCAATGGGGATAATTTGAAACAATGCCTGGCAAACGTCATCGCCGGCTTTACCCAAATCAAAAAACAATGCCCCACGGCCCCGGTGGCGATCAGTTTTGCGTTTCCGGGACCGGCGGATTATCCCGCGGGTATCATCGGTGATTTGCCAAACCTTCCCGCGTTTCGCGGCGGCGTAGCGCTCGGGCCCATGCTCGAACATGCGTTTCGCGTGCCCGTTGACATTAATAACGACGGCGAGTTGTTCGCGTATGGCGAGGCCATTGCCGGTTTTCTTCCCTACGTCAATGGTTTGCTTGAGAAAGCCGGCAGTCCCAAGCGTTACAAAAATCTTTTTGGCGTCACATTTGGCACCGGTTTTGGCGGTGGCATCACGCGCAACGGCGAACTCTTCACCGGAGACAACTCGAACGCGTCGCAAATCTGGCTCACGCGGCACAAATTCCTTGCCAAAACGAACGTCGAAGAAGGCGTGAGCATCCGGGCCATCCGGCGGGTTTATTCGGAGGAAGCCGGGATTCCTTTTGCGGACGCGCCTGACCCGCGTGTGATCGAACAAATCGCGATTGGCGAAACGCCCGGCAATCGGGCGGCAGCCGTGGAAGCGTACCGGCGACTGGGTGAAGTAGCCGGAAACGCCATGGGCAATGCGCTGGCCTTGATCGATGGCCTGACAGTCATCGGCGGCGGTCTCTCGAAAGGCTGGCGGCTGTTTTTGCCGGCGCTCGTGGAGGAGCTAAATGAGTCCTATGTCGCTCCCAATGGCGAAACGTTCCGGCGCCTGCCGCAACCGGCCTTCAACCTTGAGGATAAAACCCAATTGAAAAAATTCCTCAAGGGCGAAAGCCGCGCCATAACGGTTCCCGGCACGAAACGCAAAATCAAATACGATTCGTTGCAGCGCATTGGTGTTGGAATTTCACGGTTGGGCACGAGCGAGGCGATTGCAATTGGGGCGTATGCGTTTGCGTTGCGCAAGCTGGATGGCGGCAAATAAAGAAATAAAGAATCCAGAAACGTCGAACGCCCAACGCCCAACGTCGAACGCCGAATGGGAATAACTAATTTTAACGATGGAACCAGAATACGGAACATCAAATGAAGACAGCGACGCCTGGGTCTTGAACGATGGGAATCAAGCCGGGCAAAAGTATGATTTGGAAGAGCGACTGCTGGCATTTGCAACCGCGGTAATTAGTTTATCGGAAAAGCTTCCTTCATCGCGCGCAGGGAATCATGTTGCTGGACAAATTCTTCGTTCGGGCACATCACCTTATCCAAATCATGGCGAGGCCGAGTCTGCCGAGTCTCGCGAAGATTTCGTTCACAAATTGAGGGTTTGTCTCAAAGAACTTCGCGAGACGCGGCGTTGGGCGCGGTTGATTGCTCGCATGAAATGGACGGATGGTGACCCGGCGCTGCGCTTTGTCTTAAATGAGTCGGATGAATTAATTCGCATTTTCACGTCCAGCGTTAGAACAGCGCGTGAAAATGGCCTTAGGCAAAAGCGTTCCAGCAACAGCGGCTGATCGGTTGATGATCAACATTGGGCGTTCGATGTTCGGCGTTAATGCAGAATCCGGAAACGTCGAACGTCGAACGCCCAACGTCCAACGCCGAATGTCCAGCACAAAGGACTCAAGGGACTAAAGTGACGTAAGGGGCACGGGCCGAGACGGCTCGGGTTGTATCATGATTCGTTTCTATCGGCCCTCGATTTTTAGCAGGCTTTTCTTTCGGTCCAGGCCGCCGGCGAAACCGGTCATGCTTCCGTTTTTGCCGACGACGCGATGGCACGGAACGATGATGCTCAGCGGATTTCTGCCGGTGGCCGCTCCTGCGGCCCGGACGGCTTTAGGCGCATTTGCCCGGCGCGCCAGTTCGCTGTAGCTGATGGTTTGGCCGAACGGAATCCTGGCGATTTGCCTCCAGATTTCCTGCTGGAAACCAGTCCCCTCAAACGAAATGGGAACCGAGAAGCTGGTCCTCTTGCCATCGAGATATTCCTGAATCTCTTCACCGGTTTGCCGGAGAATCGGATGCCCTGGATTCAATTCCCAATCGCGCGGCAGTTTTGGCCCGTGCTTATGATTTGGAAAATAAATTCCAACCAGGTGCGTGGAATTCGCGACCAGCATTAGGTCGCCCAACAGTTTTGTTTTTAGATAAGTATATGATTTCATAGTTCTGTCCTTTCCCGCCTTCGCTCAGAAGCTACGGCGCGGCAGGCAGTCACAGCTTTTTGCAAACTCTCTAGACCCGCCCAGAGATGCAAAGTGGCGTAGGCGCGCCAGGGGCGCCATTTTTCGGCGATCTCCAAAATTTCCTTTGGATTTTTTCTCGCGAGGGCTTTTTTGACGCCCAAATCGGTATGCGGGAACGCGTCGGGCCAGGACAGCGCGCGCATGGCGATGTATTGAACGGTCCATTCGCCGATACCGGGAATTTTATTGAGTTCCTGGAGCGTGTCTTCGATGCGGCTGCCGGGTTCCAAATGCAAAGTCCCGTCCGCAACGGCCCGGGACAAAGAAATCAGCGTTTTTGCCCGTTGCCCGGGGATGCCCAGGCGGCCAATGTCGGCGACAGTTGCCGAGGCAAGTTTTTGAGGCGCAGGAAATAAACGGGTCAGCGATGAAAAGGGCGTTTCCGACGATTGTATAGGCTCGCCATAGCGGAGGGCGAGGCGGCCCGCCAGCGTGCATGCGGCGGCAACGGAGACTTGCTGCCCGAGAATTGCGCGCACGGCCATTTCGTAGCCGTCAAAGCTTCCGGGAAGCCGGAGGCCCGGCCGTTGCGCGGCGAGTTTCCCTAAAACGGAACTGATGGCTTCGGGATCCGCGTACAAATCAAAAAGCCGTTTGAGCCGTTCCAGAACGGGAGCGCAGACGGGCAGAAGCGAATCGGAAAGCCGGACGGACAACATGCGTTTATCGGCGTCATGCCGGACTTCGAGATGGCCAATGACGTTCCGGTTTTGACGGGTCAGTTGAACGGTACGAAAATATTTTCCGTCCTGCACCGCTTCGACATGGGGAATGACACGCTGCGAAAGAAAGCGCAGGAGCCGGTCCCAGTCGAAGGGAGGGCGATAGTTCAGCCGGAAGGAAAATTCCGCGAAATTTTGCGGGGCTTCTTTTTTCTGTTGTTTTCGGAATTCGGTTGGGCTCACGCGATAGCGCTGTTTTAATAACGCATTGAATCGGCGCAGGCTTTTGAATCCGCTGGCGTAAGCGACGTCGGTGACGGGCATGGCGGAATCGGTCAGAAGTTGTTTAGCCAGAAGCAGGCGTTGCGTTTGCGAAAATTCGACTGGTGAAACGCCAAATTCATCGTGAAAGACGCGGCGCATTTGGCGGTCGGTAATGCCGAGTTTGGCGGCGAGTCCGGCGAGGGAATTTTCCGACAGGAAATCCTGGCCGATATGCCAGGCCGCGTTGCGGGCCTGTTGGCTGCTGATTTCCATGAGGCTGCTTCCGGGGGCCAGCTCGGGGCGGCAGCGTTTGCAAGGCCGGTAGCCGGCGGCCTCGGCCCCGGCGGCATAGCTGAAAAATTCGCAGTTTTTGCGCATAGGTGTTTTCACCCGGCAAATCGGGCGGCAATAGATGCCAGTCGACTTGACGGCGACAAAGAAGCGTCCATCGAAGCGGGCGTCACGCGTCAGAACTGCCTGGTAACAATGTTCCGGATTCAAAATCATGATGCATCTTACCTCGGACGCGAAAAAGATGCTCGCCGTTTTCGGACATCAAATTTGCTCCGATTCGCTGAAACAATGAGAACGATTGGCACGCGGAGCGCGGCTGTGTGCGGGGCAAAGGGGTACCAGCCGCAGCGGTCCCGAACGTTGCGACGCGCTACGGCTGGTCTTCGACACAGCCGCGCTCCGAAAGCGATTCATAGAAAGGGTCAATGATTCGGGCATTATCCATAGGGACCGTGAACCCGCTTGTTGCGCCGCTGCACGCGGCGCTACACGGCGCAGCGCGCCGTGTTCCACCACCTTTCGGTTCATGGGACTATGAACCCTTGATCTCGCGATGGTCGGCGTTCGGACGGCCAGCCGATTTGGAAATCGGCGGACCGAAATACCAGCGACACAAATCGAATCTCTTTGAAATTCGGCGGCGCATGACATCGTACGACCGGCAGGTTTGGAAACCTGCGCTACGAGGATTGCCGCAAAACCTCAATAAAAAGTCGCAAATCCTTAATCATAAGAGACTGGCCTTATTACAAGGGATGATTAACATAGCTTGAAATAAATCCACTGGATAATGGCAGCACAGCGCAGCACCGATGAATTTCTGTTAAAAATGGAAGGCATTTCCAAGGCGTTTTCGGGTGTGCCCGCCCTGCATGAGGTCCGGCTCGAAGTGAGGAAAGGTGAAGTTCACGCGTTAATGGGCGAAAATGGGGCTGGAAAATCCACGCTCATGCGCATCCTCTCGGGCATCGTTCAAAGGGACCGTGGCAATATCGAGCTTGGGGGCCGTTCTGTTGAAATTAAGTCGCCCAGGGAAGCGCTTGATTTGGGCATTGCCATGATTCATCAGGAACTCAATCCAGTGCGCGCGATGACCGCAGCCGAAAATATCTTTTTGGGCAAAGAACCCTGCTACCCTTTTACCGGGGTGGTTAATCGCAAAAAACAGCGTGAAATGACGCTCAAACTGTTCCGCGACATGGATGTGACGATTAATCCGGACAAAAAAATGGCGGAACTCTCGCTGGCGGAAATGCAATTGGTCGAAATCGTCAAAGCGGTTTCCTGTCAGTCCCGAATCATCATCATGGATGAGCCGACCTCAGCCATTACCGGGCGTGAAGTGGCCCGGCTTTTTGAAATTATCCGGGGCCTCAAAACCAGGGGCATCGCGATCATCTACATCTCTCACAAGATGGATGAGATTTTCCAGATTTCCGACACCATCACCGTCCTGCGCGACGGGCGATACATCGAAACGCGCCCTGCCAAAGAACTGGACCATGACACCCTGGTTAAACTCATGGTTGGACGCAAGATCAGCGACATGTTTCCAAAACGGACAGTTGCTCCCCAGAGCGAGGTCATTTTTGAAGTGGACCATCTGACCCGGCGCGGCTTATTCGAGAACATCAGTTTCAAAGTGAAAAAAGGCGAAGTCTTCGGCGTAGCCGGCTTGATGGGCGCAGGACGCAGCGAAGTCATGGAAACTGTCTTTGGCCTCCGCCCCGCGGATGCCGGCGCGGTCAGGGTCCACGGACGCGATGTGCGGATTAAATCGCCCGCGGACAGCATTCGGCACCGCATTGCTTTTATCACTGAAGACCGCCAACTCAAAGGATTGAACTTAAAAGCCACTGTCCGGGAAAACATCACGCTGGTGAATTTGAAAAACTTCAGCCTGTTCGGCCAGCTTCTCCAATTCAAAAAGGAAAATGCCGTCGTGGACTCGGAAATTGAGAAACTGCGGATCAAGACGCGTCATCGCAACCAAATTGTCCGTACGTTGAGCGGCGGAAATCAGCAGAAAGTCGTGCTGGCAAAATGGCTTATCACAGAGCCGGAGATCATCATCCTGGATGAACCCACCCGCGGCATAGATATCGGCGCCAAGGCTGAAATTTACAAAATAATTGCGCAACTGGCCGAACAGGGCGCCACGATCATTATGATTTCGTCGGAGATGGAGGAAATTTTGGGAATGTGCGACCGCGTGATTGTTTTGTACCACGGAAAAATCACGGCCGAATTTGCTCGCGAAGCATTCAACCAGGAGAACATCATCAAAGCCGCCATGGGAACCTGGAGCGCGAACTAGTCATAGCATCAGCATGCCGGCACAAACAACCAATTGGCGGAGCGCGGGTGATTTCTTTTCCAAATACGGGATTTATTTTGCCTTTGTAATACTTGCCGGAACGCTTGCCATTTGGAAGCCGTCGTTTCGGACGCTGGGAAATATCGATGACATTTTCCAGCAAGTGTCGGTCAACGGAATCCTGGCCATCGGCATGACGCTGGTCATTATCACGGCCGGCATAGACCTGTCTGTTGGGTCAGTCCTGGCGTTATCGGCGGTTGTGGCGACGTCATTCGCCAAGGCAAACGACCAGGGCGTGCCCTATCATCCTTTGATCATGCCGCTGGCGCTGGGCGTGCTGACGGGCCTGGCGTGCGGCGCCGTCAACGGAGTATTGATTGCCAAACGACGGCTCGCTCCATTTATCGTGACACTCGGCATGATGACGGTTGCCCGTGGTTTGGCACTGGTTTATTCGCAGGGCAGGCCGGAAATCAGCCTGAGCGACGCCTACGATGCCATTGGCGAGGGTCTGGCCGGGCCCGGAGGCATCGTTCTGGCCACGGTATTGGCGGGCATTTTCATTTTGCACTTCACCCGCTTTGGACGTTATGTTTACGCGGTGGGTGGCAACGAACTGGCTGCGAAGGTGTCCGGGGTCAATACCGACCGGGTTTTAATTGGTGTCTATGCCATTGCGGGCGCATTGGCGGGTGTGGCCGGGATTGTCGAATCATCCCGCGTCACGTCCGGTTCACCGTCTGCCGGAGGGGGTTACGAATTAAACGCGATTGCCGCTGTGGTCATTGGGGGCACCAGTTTAAACGGCGGCATCGGCACAATGGGCGGCACGATTGTCGGGGTGTTGATCATCGGCGTCATGAACAACGGACTGGATTTGCTGCAAGTATCGTCCTATTGGCAGCAGGTGGTCAAAGGCGCCATTATTGTCTGCGCGGTGCTATTGGATCGAAAATCCCGAAGTTGATAAAATGCTCAAAGGAATTCCAAATATTTTACCGCCCGATCTCCTGAAGATTTTAATGGAGATGGGCCACGGCGATGAAATCGTCATCGCCGATGGAAATTTTCCCGCTGCCAGCCATGCGCAAAGGCTGGTGCGCTGCGACGGCCTCGGGGCGCCCCAACTTCTTGAGGCGATGCTTCAGCTCTTTCCGCTCGACACATTTGTGAAGCACGCCGCGGCGGTTATGTCCGTCGTTCCCGGGGACAATTACACGCCGGACATCTGGCTGACTTACAGAGGAATTGTCCAAAAATATGAGCCGCATTTTTCTGATTTTGAAATGGTGGAACGACATGCCTTTTACGAGCGAACCAGAAAGGCATACGTCATTGTGGCCACCGGCGAAACGGCGCGTTATGCCAATATCATTTTGAAGAAAGGATTAGTAACATGAAATTGATGAAATTATTTAAACCGGCCGTTGTTGCTGCTGCCGTCGCAGTTACGATTTGCGGCTGCGGCCAAAAGGCGGAGACGCCTTCAACCGCTCCGGCCACGCCGACTGCTCCTGCGCCGAAACAAATCACCATCGGCATCAGTTACCAGAACCTGCAAAACGAGTTCATCATCAATATTCAGGACGCCGTTCGCGCCGAAGCAAAAAAGCTTAACGTGAACCTGATTGAATCTGACGGCCAGGGAAATGCCGAGAACCAGATTTCCCAGGTGCAGGATTTCCTCGCGCAAAATGTGGACGCCATTATTTTGAATCCCTACGACAGGGAAGGTTCTGCTCCCGCGGTAAACCTGGCCGTCAAGGCGCACAAGCCGATTGTGGTCGTCAACGCCATCGTATCGAACCTGGACAAGGCCAATGCATATGTCGGGTCAGAAGATGCCGAGGCCGGGCGAATCGAAGCCCAGCGCATCGCCGACGTTCTCAATGGCAAGGGCAATGTTGTCATCATTCATGGGCCAAACGGGCATTCGGCCGAAGTCCAGCGGTCCGAAGGCATCCGCGACGTTTTGGCAAAATATCCCAATATCAAAGTCATCGCCGAACAAACGGCTAATTGGGACCGCACGCAGGCGCTAAACCTGATGCAAAATTGGCTGGCTTCCGGCCAAAAAATCGATGCGGTCATCGCCCAAAACGACGAAATGGCGCTCGGCGCGCTCAAGGCTATCGAGGAAACAGGCAAGCAGGGTCAAATAGCCGTCATCGGTATTGACGCGATTCCCGATGCGTTAAAGGCCGTGAGCGAAGGCAAAATGGTGGGCACGGTGTTTCAGGATGCAAAAGGACAGGGCTCTCTTGCTGTGGAATTGGCGGTGGACCTGGCACAAGGCAAATCCGTCAAGCATGACAACTACATTCCATTCCAACTTGTGACGACAACGAATGTCTCTCAATTCGTGAAAGCCAATTGAAATGAGATATTTAAAGGTTTCCATGAACAGGCAGATGGGCGAGTGGAAAGAAGAGCTTTCGGAGCGCGGCTGTGTTGAAGACCAACCGCAGCGCGTCGCAACGTTCGGGGCTGCTGCGGCTGGCGCCCCCTTGCCCCGCACACAGCCGCGCTCCGTGTGCCATTCGATAATGGTCGTGCTCCTTCTGGCCATATCGGCGGTTCGCGCGCCCGGCGCGGACACCGTTCCGCAACGATGGACTGAACAGAAGGCCAACGATTGGTGGAAACAAACCGGCTGGCTGGTTGGATGCAATTTCATTCCGAGCACTGCCGTGAACGAACTCGAAATGTGGCAGGCCGACACTTATGACCCGGTTACGATTGACCGTGAATTGGGCCTGGCCCAGGGGCTGGGATTTAATTGTGTGCGTGTTTTTCTCCATGACATTCCCTGGCAGGAAGATCACGCGGGCTATTTGAAACGCATCAATGGGTTTTTAAACCTCGCCCATAAACATCATATCAAGGTGATGTTCGTGCTCTTTGATTCGTGCTGGAACCCAAACCCGCAACCCGGCCCGCAACCGCTACCCCGCCCGTTTGTCCACAATTCCGGCTGGGTCCAGTGTCCGGGCGCGGATTACATGGCGCACCCGGAACGGCTGGATGAATTAAAACCTTATGTCCAGGGCATCGTTGGGCATTTTCGAAATGATAAGCGGATCGCCTTTTGGGATGTCTACAATGAACCTGGAAACATGAACGGCCATTCCTACGGCAGCCAGGAGCCTCCGAATAAACGCGAGTCGGCGCTGCTTTTGCTGCAAAAAACTTTTGTTTGGGCCCGAGAAGAAAAGCCCATCCAGCCATTGACCTCCGGTATGTGGGAAGGCGATTTTGACCCCGCGAAATTCTCCGCATTTGACAGACTCCAGGTAAACCAGTCGGACATCATTACATTCCATGATTACGGCAACCTCGAGATGGAGGAAAGATGCGTCCAAAACCTCCGCCGCTACGGCCGGCCGATTATTTGCACCGAATACATGGCCCGCCCGATGGGAAGCACATTCAATCCCATCCTCGGCTGGTTCAAGGATAACGACGTGGGCGCATTCAACTGGGGTTTTGTATCCGGAAAAACCCAGACCATTTATCCCTGGGATTCCTGGGACAAGACCTATACTGCAGAACCGCCGGTATGGTTTCATGACATTTTCCATACGGACGGCACGCCATACATTGCTGCCGAGGTTCAATACATCCGCAGTGTCACGGGCGTTGCGGCAGCAAAATCCAACTGAATATAGTCGTCACCCATGTATCGAGGCGAGCATTTGAACATTATGAAAAATAGCGCTAAACGAATTGATGAAACATTTGATCAAGGCAAGGGCATCCTGCGGTTAATTCCGGTTTTTGTGCCCCGCCGGTTCAGCAAAGCCGGGCGCCGGCTGCGCCTGCATCCCGACGACTACTACGCGCTGGGCACAAAACGCGGCTCGATCAAGGAACGCTGGTTTTCATCGGTCATTCCTGCCATGAACGGCGAACTGGCGCCGCCCGATGAAGGCATGAGCTACGTTCTGCCCTTCAGCAACAAGTTGTCCGAAAAATTTTCGCTTAAGGACACCGTGGATCAGTTGAAAGACAAGATTGTGGGAAAAGAACTGATGAAGAAATATGGCGGCTGGCCGATGTATTCAAAATTTTTCGATTATCTCGCTCCGTTGTTTCATCACTTGCACTTGAGCTTTGAATCCGCCGCCGTGGTAGGCCGTTTGGGCAAGCCGGAAGGCTATTATTTTCCGCCGGAAATGAACAATTATCCGGGCGAATTCCCGGTTACCTACTTTGGCTTTGATCCTGACACGACCAAAGAAATGGTCCGCGAACGCCTGTTGATGTTTGAGAAAGGCGACAACCGCATCACCGAGTTGTCCCGCGCGTATCGCATCGAACTCGGCACCGGCTGGTACACCCCGCCGGGAGTTGTCCATGCCCCCGGCTCTTATCTGACGTACGAACCCCAATGGAACAGCGACGTCAATTCTGTTTACGAAAACATCACTTCAAACGAAGTGTATCCCTACGAATTTCTCGTCGAAAATTGTCCCGCCGACAAAAAACGCGACGTTGACTACGTCATGAGCCTGATGGATTGGAAAAAGAACGTGGATCCCAATTACAAAAAGCATTATTTCCGCAAGCCACTGGTTTGCAAACATTCCGACGCGCAGCACACCGAAAAATGGGTGCTCTACGCCAACGAATATTTTTCCGCCAAGGAATTGACCATCCAGCCGGGACAAACGGTCAAAGTCAAGGACGGCGCCGCCTACGGCTGCATCATTATTCAAGGCCACGGCAAGTTTGGGGTTTATGACGCTGAAGCGTCTGTCATGTTGCGCTACGGCCAGGCGTCCAATGACGAGTATTTCGTGAGCGAGGCTGCGGCTAAAGACGGTGTGACCATCTCGAATCACAGCCAATTCCAGCCGATGGTCATCTTGAAGCATTTTGGGCCGAACCACCCCGATATGCCGCAGAAAGTGGTGGCGTAGTGATCCATGCAGCACGGTTCATGAAGAGTCCTCTTTCGATTTTTTTCGCATGCATTGGGACCATGGATCTGATTGGAAACATCGAACATCGAACATCGAACGCCCAACATCGAACGGATAGTTCGCGGCAGTTCCTTCGGCGTTCGATGTTGGATGTTCGATGTTCAATGTTTCAACATTTCAAGGCTTCAACGCTCCTGCTCCTCCTGCTTGCATTCTGTGCTGTTTCGGCAAAAGGACAAATTCCACAGTATGAAGATCCTGCTATCATTGAGCCGGGCGCGACAAAAGCGGAAAATTCCCTTTGGCTGGAAAATCCGGTATCGGAACAGTTCAAATCGTCGCGCCACATAGTCGTTGCCCAAATCAGCGGGCCCGCGGAAATCACCATGATGCATTTTGCGTATGCCAGAGCGCAACTTGGCAAGGACCCAAAAAAGCCGTTGCGCGAACAGGTCGGAAATGGCGAGCATCTGAATCGGGACCTGGTCTTGCGCATTTATTGGGACGGTGAATCTACGCCTGCGGTAGAGTGTCCGCTGGTGGATTTCTTTTGCGATCCCGATGACGTCACGGACGCCGTGAACACGGCCCTGGTGAACGTGTGCCGGGGATTTAACGCCTATTTTTCCATGCCATTCCGAAAATCGGCAAAAGTCGAACTGGACTATGAAGGTCCCGTGCCGCCTGGAGACGATTTGTGGCGCATGATGCCGTGTTATTCCTATGTTTGC
>Ga0335075_10006095_pt1 | contig 18638 bp, 20 predicted proteins | sample Lox_Sample_24_FD_206723 | JGI IMG/M metagenome (GOLD analysis project Ga0335075, IMG submission 206723) | Soil microbial communities from Loxahatchee National Wildlife Refuge, Florida, United States - Lox_Sample_2.4 | ecosystem: Environmental > Terrestrial > Soil > Wetlands | place: USA... | reverse complement strand
GGCCGCGGAGGTTCCGCGCCCTGGGTCGACGCCTCTATCAGGACGCGGCGGCGACGATTTTGGGCAGTTCGGCCATGTCGGTGAAGACGATGGCGCCGGCGTCGACGAGGGTGTCGCGGGTTCGGGGCTCCGCGTCTGCCGCGTAGCCGAGCACCGACATCCCGGCGGCGACGGCGGCGGCGACGCCCCAGGGGCTGTCCTCGATCACGATGCAGCGCTCCGGGACCACGCCCATCCGTTCGGCGGCGTAGAAGAAGAGGTCGGGATCGGGCTTGCCGCGCTCGACCTCTTCGGCGGAGAAGATGCGTCCGGCGAAGCGCTCGTAGAGACCGGTCAGCCCCAGCGTCAGCATCATCTTCTCGTGGCTGCCGCTGGAGGCGACGCAGGTCTGCAGGGAGATTCCGTCGAGCGCCTCGACGATCCCCGGCACCGGTCGCAGCTCACGCCGGAAGGCTTCCTCCACCGCCGCCTCGAGCTCCTCCTGCCAGCCCTCCGGGATCGGCCTGCCGAGCCGCTCCTCGACCTGGCGAAGGGTCTCCGGCATGCCGATCCCGAGGAAGTCGCGGACACAGTCCTCGTAGGTCATCGGCAGCCCCAGCGCGGTGATCCGCTCGGCCTGGATGCGCAGCGAGATCCGGTCGCTGTCGACCAGCACCCCGTCGCAATCGAAGATCAAGAGGCTCGCCCCCACCGGACGGCCATTCAAACATGCCGCCACCTACCCAACTCACTTCAGCCGGCCGGGGAGCTCGGCCGCGCCCCTTGTAGGGTGGGCGACGATGGCCGCCGATCCCGCAGACCCCTTCCGCCTCGACGGCAAGGTCGCGATCGTCACCGGCGCCTCCTCCGGCCTCGGCGTCGCCGCCGCGACGGCGCTGGCGCGGGCCGGGGCCGACATCGCGCTCGGGGCGCGGCGGACCGAGCCGCTGGCCGACACGGCGCGCGCGGTCGAGGCGCTGGGGCGACGGGCGATCGCCCTCGCCACCGACGTCACCGACCCGAACGCCTGCGAGCACCTCGCCGTCACCGCGCGGGAGGAGCTCGGCCGGGTCGACATCCTGCTGAACAACGCCGGACTCGGCACCGCGGTGCCGGCGCTCCACGAGACGCCGGAGGAATTCAACCGCGTCATCGACGTCAACCTCACCGGCTGCTTCCAGATGGCGACCGCGGCGGCGCGCCAGATGGGGCACGGCGGCAGCATCGTCAACGTGTCGAGCATCATCGCCCTGACCACCGCGGGCCTCCCCCAGGCCGCCTACTCGGCGAGCAAGGCGGCGCTGCTCGGGCTGACCCGGGACCTCGCCCAGCAGTGGAGCGGCCGCAAGGGGATCCGCGTCAACGCGATCTGCCCCGGATTCTTCCCCACCGAGATGACCGACCAGTACCGGCCCGGCTACCTCGACAAGGTGATGGAGCGGGTGCTGATCGGGCGGGCCGGCAAGCCGGAGGAGTTCGCCGCCACCGTGGTCTTCCTCGCCGGCGACGGGGCGGGCTACATCACCGGCTCGACGATCGTCGTCGACGGCGGTGTCACCATCACCTGATGAACGATTCCCCTTCGCAGAAGATCGACGAGCGCATCGCGGAGCTGGGCGACTGGCGCGGCGAGAAGCTGGCCCAGGTCCGCAGGCTGATCCACGCGGCCGACCCCGAGGTCGAGGAGACCTGGAAATGGCGCGGGGTCCCGGTCTGGGAGCACGCCGGGATCATCACCACCGGCGAGAGCTACAAGGACTACATCAAGCTGACCTTCGCCAAGGGCGCCTCACTGGACGATCCGACCGGGCTCTTCAACGCCGGCCTCGGGGGCAACGCGCGGCGGGCGATCGACATCCGCGAGGACGACGAGCTCGACGCGGCGGCGTTCCAGGACCTGGTGCGCGAGGCGATCGCCCTCAACGAATCGAGGTAGCCCGCCTCAGCCCCGGCCCATCCGCAGGGCGCCGTCGAGGCGGATCGTCTCCCCGTTCAACATCGTGTTGACGACGATGTGCTCGACCAGGGCCGCGTACTCGGCCGGATCGCCCAGCCGCGCCGGGTAGGGGACCGAGCCCGCCAGCTCTTCGCGCGCCGGGGCGGGCAGGCCGGCGAGCAGCGGCGTGTCGAAGAGGCCGGGGGCGATCGCGACGACGCGCACCGCCTTGTCGGCGAGCTCGCGGGCGACCGGCAGGGCGAGGCCGGCGACGCCCGCCTTGGAGGCGGCGTAGGCGACCTGGCCGACCTGCCCCTCGAAGGCGGCGATCGAGGCGGTGGCGACGCAGACGCCGCGGTCCCCGTCGGCCACCGGCTCGGCCACCGCCATCGCCGCCGCCGCGCAGCGCAGCACATTGATCGTCCCGAGCAGGTTGACCGCGAGCACCTTGGCGAAGTCCTCGAGCGGGGTCGGGCGGCCCTTGCGGATCAGCTTGGTGGGGGTGGCGATCCCGGCGCAGTCGACCGCGATCCTCAGCTCGCCCAGCTCGCCGGCGGCGGCGACGGCGTCCTCGACCGAGCCCGCGTCGGCGACGTCGCAGACGACGTGGGCGCCGCCGATCGCGCCCGCCACCGCGGTGCCGCGCTCGGCATCGAGGTCGGCTACCAGCACCTTGGCGCCGCCCGCCGCGAGCCGCCGGGCGCTCGCCTCCCCCAGCCCCGAGGCCCCGCCGAACACGGCGGCGACCTGCCCGTCGATCTGCATCGCTTCCTCCCCTCTTCCCCTCAGCCCTGGCGGGCGAGGTGCCTGGCGATCACCAGGCGCTGGATCTGGTTGGTGCCCTCGAAGATCTGCATCACCTTCGCCTCGCGCATGTGGCGCTCGACCGGGAACTCCTTGGTGTAGCCGAAGCCGCCGAGGACCTGGACCGCGTCGGTGGTCACCTTCATCGCCGCGTCGGTGGCCAGGAGCTTGGCGATCGAGGCCTGGCGCGCGAAGGGGAGGCCGCGGTCGCGGCGGCGGGCCGCCTCGAGGGTCACCGCGCGGGCCGACTCCACCGCGGCGGCCATGTCGGCGAGCAGGAAGCCGAGACCCTGGTGCTCGATGATCGGCCGGCCGAAGGTCTGGCGCTCCTTGGCGTACTCGACGGCGAGGTCGAGCGAGCCCTGGGCGAGCCCGGTGGCGACCGCGGCGATCCCGAGCCGGCCCGAGTCGAGCGCCTGCAGGGCGATCGAGAGCCCGGCGCCCTCGCCGCCGATCAGCCGCTCGGCGTCCAGCTCGACGCCGTCGTAGTCGAGGGTCGCGGTGGTCGAGCCGGTCAGGCCCATCTTCCGCTCCGGCGGGCCGACGGTGAGGCCGGGGGCGTCGCCGGGAACCAGGAAGCAGGAGATCCCCCGCGAGCGCTCCTCCGAGGTGCGGGCGAAGAGCGTGTAGAAGTCGGCCTCGCCGCCGTGCGTGACCCAGGCCTTGGCGCCCGAGACCGACCATCCCGGAGCGCCCGGCGCGCCGGCGTCGAGCGGCGTCGCCCGGGTCCGCATCGCCGCCGGGTCGGAGCCCGCGTCGGCCTCCGAGAGGCAGTAGCCGCCGAGCAGGTCCCCGGCGATCATCTCCGCCAGCCACCGCTCCCGCTGCGCGTCGGTGCCGAAGCCGGCGAGCGGATAGCAGGACATCACGTGGACCGAGAGCCCGACCCCGACGCTCGCCCAGGCCGCCGCGATCTCCTCCAGCGCCTGCAGGTAGACCTCGTAGGGCTGCCCCGCCCCGCCGACCTCCTCCGGGTAGGGCATGCCGAGGAAGCCGAGCTCCCCCAGCGTGCGGAAGACGTCGCGTGGGAAGGCGGCGTCCTCCTCCGCGCCCGCCGCCCGCGGCGCCAGCTGCTCCCGCGCCACCGAGCGGGCCAGCCCGACGATCTCCTCGGCCTCGGGCGTGGGCAGGTTGCGCTCGGCGGGCATCGAGCGGTCAGGCTTTCACATCGGGACCTCAGACCTCGGCGGCGGCGGGCCGCCAGCCGATCGCCGGGGCGACGCGGGTGGCGATGTTGCGCAGGAGGTCGGCGTTGTATTCGACCCCGAGCTGGTTCGGGACCGTCACCAGGAGCGTGTCGGCGAGGGCGACGGCGGCATCCTCGGCCAGTTCGGCGGCGATCCGGTCGGGCTCGCCGGCGTAGGTCCTGCCGAAGCGGGCGATGCCGCCGTCGAGGTAGCCGGTGGTGTCGCCGCCGCCGACCTCGCGGCCGAAGAAGGCATGGTCGAGGTCGCTGACGATCGGCAGCACGCTGCGGCTGACCGAGATCCGCGGCCGCCGCTCCCAGCCGGCCTCCTCCCAGGCCTCCAGGTACAGGCGGATCTGCTCCGCCTGCAGCTGGTCGAAGGGGACGCCGGTGTCCTCGGTGAGCAGGGTCGAGCTCATCAGGTTCATGCCCTGGCGGGCGGTCCAGACGCCGGTCTCGCGGGTCCCGGCGCCCCACCAGATCCGCTCCGGCAGGCCCTCGGAGCGCGGCTGGATCGCCAGGCGCCCGCCGGTTCCGCCCATCGCCGGGTCGGTGGCGACGACCGGGGCGCCGGCGATCGCGGCGCGGAAGAGCTCGGTGTGGCGGCGGGCCATGTCGGCGTCGGTCTCGCCCTCGGCGGGGACGTAGCCGAAGGCCTCGTAGCCGTGCAGGGCGGGCTCGGGCGAGCCGCGGCTGATGCCGAGCTGCAGCCGGCCGCCGCTCAGCAGGTCGGCGGCGCCCGCGTCCTCGGCCATGTAGAGGGGATTCTCGTAGCGCATGTCGATCACCCCGGTGCCGATCTCGATCCGGTCGGTGGCGGTGCCGATCGCGGCCAGGAGCGGAAACGGCGAGGCGTGCTGGCGCTGGTAGTGGTGGACGCGGAAGAAGGCCCCGTCGATGCCGATCTCCTCCGCCGCGACCGCCAGCTCGACCGCCTGGCGCAGCGCCTCGCCCGCCGTGGACGTCCGCGAGCCGGGCGCGTTCGACCAGTGGCCGAAGCTGAGGAAGCCGATGCGCTTGCGGTGCGGGCCGTCGGTCACCGGCAGATCTTCGCAAGCCGCCCGCATCGGCCGGCCGTTTGGTCACCTAGGGTCGCCAGGGCGACCACAACTGACCAAACGTGGCTCAGGCGTTGTGGACGATGAAGACGCTGCGGTCGCTGTGCTGGGCGACGGCGCCGGAGACGCTGCCGAGCAGCGCGTGCTTGACCCCGGAGAGGCCGCGCGAGCCGAGCGCGATCACCGCCGCGTCGTAGCTGTCGGCGGCGTCGACGATCGCGCTCCAGATCGGCCCGCCGTCGGCGATCGCGGTGGTCGCGTCGAGGCCCAGGCCGCGGGCCCGCTCGGCGCCTTTCGCGGCGATCGCCTCGGCGCCTTTCTGGGCCGCGTCGGTGAGCAGCTCCATCGTCTCCGGCTCGACCGGGATCCCCGCGGTGCCGAAGAACGGCACCCGTTCGAGCCCCTCGGAGACGACCAGCACCACCACCTTCCGCGGCCCGAACTCCTCCGCCACCTTGTCGATCGCCAGCCCGGCGCAGTCGGAGCCGTCGTAGGCGATCAGGATCGGGCGGCGGGCGTCGTCGGCCATTGCGCCGAAGCGTATAGCTCCTCCTCGTAGGACACCGCGTGGCGGCGCAGCTGGCCGGTCGGCTCGACCGTGTAGCTGCCCATCCGCGTCAGCGGCGGCGAGTAGGCGTGGATCGTCACCGCGGGCCCGTCGCCCGCGTGGAGGACGCGGTGGATGTCGGCGGCGCCGAAGGAGAACGCGGAGCCGGCCGTCGCGACCCGGGCGATCGGCTCGTCGACCGAGCGTCCCAGCACCAGCCGCTCCTCGCGCACGCTCCCGTGGGCGACGGCGACGGCGCCCGCCGAGAGGTCGTGGTCGTGGAAGCCGGTGTCGTGGTCGCGCGACCAGCAGAGCAGCCAGACGTCGAGGTGCTCGTCACGGAGGAGCTGTTCGTAGGTCCGGTGCTCGGGGTCGTGGGTGACGCATTCCCTCCAGAGCTCCGGTCGGGCCGCGATCTGCTTCGCGACGGTGATCAGCTCGAGCTCGGTGAGGTCGCGGCCGGCGGGCCGCACGAGGTCCCGGGTGCGCTGGTTCATGCGAGGGCTCCTTTCGGGTCGTGATCGAAAAGCCGGGCAGGGTTGGCGGCGAGGAGCGCCTGCCGAAGGTCGGGGTCGGGCCACGCGGCGCGCGGGTCGACGACGGGACGGTCGGAGCCGTAGACGAGCTGGGCGGCGCCGACCGCGGCGGCCATCGCGCCGACCATCCGCGGCCCGTAGGAGGAGGTGTCGTAGAAGACGAGCGGGTCGGGGTCGGGCGCCGGGACGCCGCGGCGGGCGCCGTAGCGCTCGAGCTGCAACGGGGCGCCGCCCGCGAGCATCGCGAAGAGGACCCGCAGGTGGGGATGGGACGGACGGCCGGCGTGGAGGAAGGCGAACCAGGCCGCCTGCATCTGGGCGACGTAGTCGGTGAGCGCCGGCCACCAGTGTGGGAGGCGGGCGGCCGAGGTCGCCACCGGCGCGCGGTCGGCCGGGGGACGGGCGCCCGCGGTGGCGGCCCGGTCGGCGGCGGCGGCGTGGGTCCCCGCGGCACGGCCGGCCGGGGCGCGCCCCGTCGCGGCGGGCTCGACCACCGGGCCCGGGTGGACGAAGAGCGGCGCGTCGCGCTCCTCCAGCCGCGCGAGCAGCGGGCCGAGGCGCTCGACCGCGGCCGGATCGGCGAGCGCGGTCGCGGGCAGGGTGATGCCGACGCAGCCGCGGTCGAGGGCGGCGTCGACGGCGGCGGGATCGGGGTCGGCGAGCGCCACCGCGCCCCAGCCGCGGAACTCGACCGGCAGCTCTTCGAGGCCCTGGTGGTGGGCCTCGATCAGCGCCGCGGCCTCCGCGCCGGGGAGCGACTCGATCCCGAGCGCGGTCGAGAGGGCCACCAGCGCCCGGTCGATCCCGTCGGCCTCGAGGTCGGCGCGCCGCAGCTCAGCGTCGGTGGCCTCCGGGGCGAGGATCGAGTCGGGCTCGGCGGCGAGCCGGAAGGTCCAGCCCTCGCGGCGGGCGATCAGCCGCGGAGCCGCCTTCCGCCGCGCCAGCGCCGCGATCAACGGCTCGCCCAAGAGGTGCTGATGGACGTCGACGGTCGGCCCGGCGAGCGTCGGCCGCCCCTCCACCGCTCGCTCGTGTCCCTCGGCCTGATCCATTGTTGGCTAAGTTTATCAAGATTATCGGTTTATGCATCGAACACCTCCCGACAGCACCTCCTCGACCTCGAGGGCGTCGTCGAGGACGACGAGGTCGGCGCGGCAGCCGGGCTCGATCCGGCCGAGGTCGGGACGGCGCGCCATCCGCGCGGGCGCTTCCGTGGCCGCCGCCAGCGCCGCCGCCAAGGGGATGCCGAGCGCGTGCGCGCCGCGCACCGCCCGCGGCATCGAGAGCGTCGACCCGGCCAGCGCTCCTGCCTCGTCGCGCACCGCCCCGCCCTCCGCGTGGAGCGCGACCTCGCCACCCAGGGTGTAGTCGCCGTCCGGGGCGGCCGCCGCGGCCACCGCGTCGGTGACCAGCACCATGCGCTCGCCGGCGGCGCGCCAGACGACCCGCACCGTGTCGGCGGCCAGATGGTGGCCGTCGACGATCGCCGTGACGAAGACGTCCTCGCGGGCGAGCCCGGCGAAGGCGATGCCGGCGTCGCGCGGGCGGAAGCTCCGCATCGCGTTGAAGACGTGGGTCAGCGCCGTGGCTCCGCGATCGAAGGCCAGGTGGGCGGCGGCCGCGTCGGCCTCGGAGTGGCCGCAGGAGACGGTGATGCCGCGCTCGACCAGCCGGTCGACCAGGGCGAGCGCCCCGGGCAGCTCCGGCGCCAGGGTCACCTGGCTGACCGGGCCGGCGGCGAGCAGCCGCTCGAGCAGCGCCGGGTCCGGCGGCCGAATCGCGGCGGCACGGTGGGCGCCGGCGCGGGCGCGGGAGAGGAACGGGCCCTCCAGGTGGGCGCCGATCAGGCGCGGGCCGGGATCCGCGGCGGGCAGGCGGGCGAGCGAAGCGAGCATCGACTCCGGCTCGGCGCTGACGATCGTCGGCTGGAAGGCGGTGACCCCGGCGGCCAGGAGCGCCGCGCCGGCGACCGCGTAGCCGTCCTCGCCGGGAGCGGAGAAGTCGACGCCGGCGTAGCCGTTGACCTGCAGGTCGACGAAGCCGGGGGCGGCGATCCTCCCGCCGCCCGGCGCGCCGAGGCTGACCGCGACGACGCGCCCGTCCTCGACCTCGACGTCGCCGCGCAGCAGCTCGCCCGCGACCAGGGCGGCGGAGACCCCGAGCCGCATCGCCTAGACGGCGGGCGTCGGGGTGCCGCCGCGGAGGCGCTCGCCGGTGGCGACGACGTCGAAGAACCTGTCGTTGCGGCCGCGTCGGACGACGTGCGGCATCGCGTGGCGGGCGGCGCGGTGGCTCGCGGCGAGGGCGCGGTAGGTCCGCTCGCTGCGGGCGGTCCAGGGGATGCCGAAGATCTCGCGGACGCGCGGCGGCAGGGTCCCCTTGATCACCATGTTCTGGGCGGCGAGGTTGAATCGGGCGACCCCGGTCGGCACCGGCTGCTCGAAGGCGACGACCGGGGCGAACTCGAGCGCGTGCCGGGTGGCGTGGAGGTCGGGCGAGCGCAGTTTGGCGTCGAACCAGGCGACGAAGTCGGGGTAGGTCGGCGGCGCGACGTCGCGCGGCATGCCGAAGAGCTCGCCGAAGCGGAGGTAGTCCTGCCAGAGCGCCTCGCGCTCGTCCGCCGAGAGCGGCCGCACCATCGTCTCGTACATCGCCCGGCCCGAGTCGGCGATCACCGCCAGGGTCCAGAGCATCAGCTCCGGCTCGAAGGCCGAGTAGGCGGCGCCCCGCGGATGGGCCCCGGCGTCCTCATCCAGCTCCCCCTTCACCCGCAGGTGCTGGTTGTGGACGCGGGCGAGGATCCGATCGGCCTCCTCCTTGCTGCCGAGGAACACCGTCTCCTGCGCCTTCGCCGTCCGCACCAGGCGTTTGAACGGCCAATCGCCGGCCTTGGTGCTGAGCATCGTGCCGGTGTAGGTGAGCGGTTCGAGCGCCCCGATCAGGAGCGCCCGCTGGCCGTAGAGCAGGCCCACGGAGCGCTCGCCGTGGACGCGCCGAGCCATCGACTCCCCGGGCGGAAAGTAGTGATCCACGGCAACCATCATGCCGGCCGGCCGGCCAGGCGGCCAGTTCACCGCCGGACCCAGGGCACGACGGGGCCGGGGACGAGCACCTCGGGGTCGTGGCCGGGGCGGACGACGGCGCCGGCGTCGCGGAGGGCGCGCAGGCGTTCGGCGGAGGCGCGCTGGGCGTCGAGGTCGTCGCCGAAGAGCGGCAAGCGATGGTCGTCGAGGCCGGAGGCGAAGTGGGTGACGTCGCCGCCGATCACCAGCCGGTCCCCGACCTTCACCGACTGGTGGCCCGGCGTGTGGCCGGGGGTAGAGAGGAGCTCGATCGAACCGTCGCCGAGCAGGTCGTGGTCGCCCTCGACCAGGACCACCTGGTCGGCGACGCCTTCGTAGTCGCGGGGCAGGAAGAAGTTCTCGGCCACCGCCGCGGGATCGCGCCCCGCCTCCCACTCCCGCCGCTGGAGGTAGACGGGCACTGCCGAGGGCAGCAGGTCGAGGCCGCCGGCGTGGTCGAAGTGCAGGTGGGTCATCACCACCTTGGTCACCGTCCCGAGGTCGACCTGCTCCCCCAGCCCGACCTCCTGCTCGAGATGGAAGTTCCGCATGTTCTCCGCCCCCTCGTAGTGCGCCGCCGCGTCGGCCGCCGCCCCAGGATGCAGCCCGGTGTCGACGAGGATCCGCTCCTCGCCCACCTCGATCAGGTACACGGGGACGGGAAACCGCACCAGCCTGCCGAGGCTGTCCCCCCTCCGCCAGATCCCGGCGGCCGAGGTGAAGGCTCCCCCGTCGAGCATCGTCACCCGCATCGACCGAGCCTAACCCCGTCGTCGTCGGGCGGTCGGCGCGGCGGGCGCGGCGGCCGGACGGCGGCGTCCGCTTCGCCGACGAGGACGGAGACGTCATCCGGGAAGCCGAGCGGGGACCCCATCCCAAAACACGCGCGGCCCGTAGCGCCCCACGATGAGTTCGCAGAAATCACCGGATAGCGGTGATAAGTGCGAACTCATCGGCGGGGGCGGCGGCTCGGACCTTGGGATGTCTCCGCCGGGCGCTCTTAGGGGTGGCAGACGGGGCTCGAACCCGCGACCGCTGGCACCACAAGCCAGAGCTCTACCAACTGAGCTACTGCCACCGCGCGGCCTCCAAAATAGCGTGCCGGAGCTTCGCGGGGACGCTTCTAGAAACTCCGCACTTGAGGCGCGACCTCGCGGCCGATCAGTTCGATCGCCTCGGTGTCGCGGTGCAGAAGGTGCTGGGCCATGACCCGGTGGCAGCCCGCCTCGTGGAGGGCGCGCAGCTGCTCGACCGCCTCCTCGACGGTCCCGACGATCACCGCGTCACGCTGGGCGGCGAGGAACTTCTCGCCGTCGTCGCCTTCGCCTTTCCAGCGGGAGAGGCGGGAGGCGCGGTCGACCACCTCCTCATGGGTCCGGCCGACGATCCAGCCGGTCATCAGCGAGAGCGGCAGGGTCGCCGGGTCGCGGCCCTGCTTCTCGCAGGCGGCGTCGAGCTTCGTCCGCAGCTCGGCCAGCTCCTGCGGCCCGGCGAAGATGGTGTTGTACTCGTCGGCCCAGCGGGCGGCGATCCGCAGGCTGCGCGGCCCGCCCGAGCCGCCGATGACGAACGGCGGCCGCGGCCGCTGCACCGGCTTCGGCAGGGCGTCGAGGTCGACGATCTTGAAGTGCTCGCCGTCGAAGCTGAAGGCGCCGTCCTCCCACTGCCTGGTGATCACCTCGAGCTGCTCTTCGAAGGCGTCCATGCGAGGTCCGAGCGCGGGCAGGTCGAAGCCGTAGGCCTCGTGCTCGCGGTCCCACCAGCCCGCGCCGAGCCCGGGTTCGACCCGGCCGCCGCTGATCTGGTCGATGGTGACCATCGACTTGGCGAAGACGGAGGGATGGCGGAAGGTCGCGGGCGAGACCATCGTCCCGAGCCGCAGCTCCTCGGTGATCGCCGCCAGCCCCGCCAGCGTGTTCAGCGCGTCGAGCGAGCCGCGCTCGGCCTGATCGTCGACCGAGTAGTAGTGGTCGGACCGAAACAGCGTCCCCACCCCGCTCCGCTCACACGCCCGCGCGATCGCCACCCAGTCGTCCCAGGTCACGTCCTCCTGCCCCTCGATCATCAGCGCGACGTCCACGCCCGCATCCTTACCCACCGCCCGCCGCGACTAACTCACGCCGTGCCAAGGCCGGTCGGGGCGGCCCCTGAACGAACCTCCCGGCTGTCGTGAGCGAAGGGGCCGCCCCGACCGGCCCCCGCGACCCGTCCGGACAAAAGCCGAGCCAAAGCTAAGCCGCGACCGGCAACCCCTCCAGCTTCGCGACCGTATCCACGCAGGCCGTCGCCACCTCCCGCCCCTTGACCTGGAAGTGGTCGTGGAAGAAGCGCTCGTGGTCGGAGTGCTCATGGAAGTGGTGCGGGGTGAGGACGGCGGAGAAGACCGGCACGCCGGTGTCGAGCTGGACGCGCATGAGGCCGTCGATGACCGCCTCGGCGACGAACTCGTGGCGGTAGATGCCGCCGTCGACGACCAGGCCGGAGGCGACGATCGCCGCGTAGCGGCCGCTCTCGGCGAGGCGCTTGGCGTGGAGCGGGATCTCGAAGGCGCCGGTCACCTCGAAGAGGTCGATCTGGTCGGCGGGGACGCCGCGCTCGCCCGCCTCGGCGAGGAAGGAGTCACGGCACTCGTCGACGATGTCGCGGTGCCAGCACGACTGGACGAAGGCGATCCGCCCCTGCTCCTCGATTCCGCTGCTCTCCATCACCCGCTCCTCTCGCTCGAATGCCGTCGGGGGCAGGGTACCGCCGTTGCGTGGTTGGAAATCCACGTCACAGGTGGATTTCTAACCACGCAAGCTAGTCCCCGGCGCTGAACTCGGCGATCGCGATGCCGAGCATGACCATCCCGAGGGCGAAGACGGTGAAGACCTGCAGGGCGATCGGCACCTCCCAGCCGAACCAGGTGATCGGCGGATTGAGCGCTTCGTGGGCGGCGGCGGAGATGTCGAGGTGGTCGAAGACCAGCGTCCGCATCGGCGAGACCGCGTAGGTGATCGGGTCGAGACGGTTGAGGACGGCGAGCCAGCCCGGCAGGTCGCCAGTCGGGAAGAGCGCGCCGGAGATGAAGAACATCGGCGTGACGATCATCTGCATCACGCCCATGAAGGACTGGATCTGGGTGATGCGCGCCGCGATCATCACCCCGAAGGCGGTGATGCTGAAGGCGAGCAGCAGCTGCAGGGCGAAGACGCCGAGCACCAGGGTGACGCTGTAGGGGACGTGGACGGCCCAGGCGAGCGCCAGCAGGATCAGGCCTTGGAGGGAGGCGACGGTGGCGCCGCCGAGGACCTTGCCGACGACGATCGAGCTGCGCCGCACCGGGGCCACCATCATCTCGCGGAGGAAGCCGAACTCGCGGTCCCAGACGATCGAGGCGGCGCTGAACATGCCGGTGAACATCACCGAGATGCAGAGCACGCCCGGGTAGATGAAGGTCTTCAGGTCCACCCCGTGGGTGCTCGCGGCGGAGAGCTGCTGCAGGCCGGAGCCGAGGATGAAGAGGAAGAGCAGCGGCTGCACCAGCGAGGTGACGATCCGCATGCGGTCTTTCTGGAAGCGGATCAGCTCGCGCCGCCAGACGATCTTCACCGCGCGGACCTCGGAGCGCCAGCTGCGCGGCGGCACGCGGACCTCGACCGTGGGGTGCGGCGTCGGCGCGCCGGCGGCGGTGGCGACCTCGGTGCTCATCGCCGCCCTCCGTGCATCGCCTGCATCACGGCGCGGTTGCGGTTTTTCGCGCCCGACTCCTCGGCGTCGCGGATGGTCGAGCCGGTGTGGGACATGAAGACGTCATCGAGGGTCGGCCGCGAGAGGCTGACCGCCTTGATCGGCACCTCGAGCTCGGCGAAGAGCCGCGGCACGAACTCCTCCCCGTCGGCGACGGCGAAGCTGACGGCGCCCTCGGAGACCGTCGCCTCGAGGCCGAAGCGCTCGCCCAGCGCGGCGATCGCCCGCTCGTCGTCGGCAGTCTCGATCCGGATCCGGTCCGCCCCTACCGCCTCCTTCAGCGCCGCCGGGGTGTCGAGGGCGACGATCTCGCCGTGGTCCATGATCGCGATGCGGCCGCAGAACTCCGCCTCGTCCATGTAGTGGGTGGTCATGAAGATCGTGATCTCCTCCTGCTGCTGGAGCTGGCGGATGTAGCTCCAGATCGAGGCGCGGGTCTGCGGGTCGAGGCCGATCGTCGGCTCGTCGAGGAAGAGGACGCGGGGCGAGTGCATCAGGCCGCGGGCGATCTCGAGCCGGCGCCGCATGCCGCCGGAGAAGGTCATCACCTGGGAGCCGCGCCGCTCCCAGAGGCCGACCATCTCCAGCACCTGCCGCATGCGCGGGGCGACCACCGACTTTTCGACCCCGTAGAGCTCGGCGTGGAGGCGCAGGTTCTGCTCGGCCGAGAGGTAGCCGTCGAGGGTCTGGTCCTGGAAGACGAGGCCGATGTGGCGGCGCACGTCGTCGCGGGCGGCGACGACGTCGAATCCGGCCACCCGGGCGGAGCCGGCGCTGGGCCTGGTCAGCGTGCAGAGCATGTTGATCGTCGTCGTCTTGCCCGCCCCGTTGGGGCCGAGGAAGCCGAAGACCTCGCCGGTCGCGACCTCGAAGTTCACGCCCTTGACGGCTTCGAAGTCGCCGAAGCGTTTGCGGAGGTCCTCGACGGAGATCGCAGGATTCGGCACGCCGCCCACTCTACGGAGCCCGACCGGCGGGCCACCGGCGAGATGGCCGCTTCCGGCGCGTCCGCTCCCGACGGGGTGAGACGCTCGTCCACGCTCGTCCCGGCGGACCATCCGGGCGCTACGGTGGTCGCATGCCGCGCAAGGCGTCCGCGCCCGTGCCGTCCATATCCCGTCCGCTCGAGGCGGTCGGTGCCCTCGCTCGCGTCGCCGTCGCCCGCGTCGCCTCGGCCACGGTGATCGAGGCCCGCGGCGCCGAGGCGATCGGGGTACTGGCCGTCGGCGCCTGCGCGATCGGCGCCGCGGCGATCGGCGGCTTCGCCGTCGGCCGCCTCTCGGTCCGCCGCCTCGACGTCGGCCAGGCGACCTTCGAACGGATGGAGATCGAGGAGCTCCAGATCGACGACCTGACGATCGGCAAGCTGACCGTCCGCCAAGGCCTCCCCGACCATCCCACCCCCCGGTGAGTTCGCAGTTATCACCGCATAGCGGGCCAAAGTGCGAACGCACCGGGGTGGGGGCGGCGGCCGGGGGACGGATGCGGGCGGTGGTGGCCGGGGTTGTCGCGCTCGCGGTCCTTGGTGGGGTGATGGTCGGGACGGCGGCGGCGGTGGGGCCTTACCCCGGCCTCGGCTCCTGCCCGGTCTTCCCGGCGCCGCCCGCCTCGACCTCGCCGCGGGCACCCGCGCTCGCCACCGAGGCCGCCTGGAACCAGAACGTCGCCAAGGCTCCTCGGGCCGCCGACTCGGCCAAGGTGATCGCCTACATCGACGCCCACGGCGGCGACGCGATCCACCCCGACTTCGGCTCCCCGCGCGCCTACGGCTTCCCCTACGCGGTGGTCGGCGCGGGCGCCAGGAAGCTGCCGATCCACTACACCGCCTACGGCGCGGAAAGCTCCCCCGGCCCCTTCCCGATCCCCGCCGGCGCGCCGGTCGAGGGCGGCGCCCGCGCCCAGGGCGACCGCCACGTGATCGTCGTCGACAAGTCCACCTGCAAGCTCTTCGAGCTCTACGACGCCTTCCCCCAGAGCAGGCCGAAGCCGCACTGGAACGCCGACGCCGGGGTCGAATGGGACCTCCGCTCCGCCGCCCTGCGGCCCGCCGGCTGGACCTCGGCCGACGCCGCCGGCCTGCCGATCTTCCCCGGCCTCGTCCGCTACGAAGAAGCCGCCGCGGGCCACGTCGACCACGCGATCCGGGTGACCATGGACAGCACCCGTAACGCCTGGATCCACCCCGCCTCGCATTGCGCCGGCGACACCGACTCCGGCGCCGCCCCGCCGATGGGCCTGCGGCTGCGGCTGAAGGCGGGCTACGGCGTCGCCGCGATGCCGCCGGCGGCAAAGGCGATCGCGGTGGCGATGAAGGAATACGGCCTGATCGTCGCCGACAACGGCTCGAATTGGTACATCTCCGGCACCTCGGACAGGCGCTGGGACGACGAAGAACTCGACGCCCTGAAGGCGATCCCGGGAAGCGCCTTCGAAGTGGTCAGGTCTGCTGCCGCCGTCCACGCCTGCTGACCGCCCGCCCGGCCCTGCCGACGCCGCGCCCGGCGCCGCTGATCAGGCGCCAGAGCTTGCCCAGCACGGCGAGGATGACGAAGGCGACGCCGAGCCCGATCGCCCCGAGGACGATCAGGAAGACGATGAAGGCGACGATCGCGATCGGGATCAGCAGGACTTTCAAAGCGCCAGAGAACCTAACGGGCGCTTCACATCCGCGACTGCGGCGCCGGCTAAGGTTTCCCTGGTCTGGGACGGCCACATGGGTTTTCCTCGCGACATCGCAACCTGCGGCGGCAGAGGCAGTAGGCGGATCCGGCGGCTCGCCGGCGCGCTGATCTGCGCCTTGGCCGTGGCCGCCCTGCTCGACCCGACCGCCGCCTGGGCGGCTGCCGACTCGGGCGCCGGCGGCCACGGCGGCGCCCCCGGCGCCGCCTCGCCCACCCGTGCCGACCTCGGCCCGCTCGAATCGCTGATCGCCGCGCTCGGCGCCGCCCGGGCCGAAAAGGCGGTCGAGGCGATCGGCCACGGCTTCGCCCTGATGGAGGCGCAGAAGCGGATCGACGCCACCGAGCGCAAGCTCGCCCGCGAAGCTGCCGAAGAACCGGAACCGACCCTCACCGCCTCCGAAGAAGTGATGAACCCCGCCGAAATGGCCCCCGCCTCGGCCGGGTCCAACGGCACCACCGTCCCCCACCACGGCGGCGGCAAGCTCTTCGCCCACACCCGCGGCGATTCCGGCTCGACCGCGATCCTCCTCTCCGGCATCGCCCTCGCCCCGCCCGACGCCCCGGAAGCGGTGCAGAAAGTGATCAACGCCGCCAACCAGATCGTCGGCCGCCCCTACGTCTGGGGCGGCGGCCACGCCTCCTTCTACTCCTACGGCTACGACTGCTCGGGCTCGGTCAGCTGGGCCCTCCACGGCGCCGGCCTGATCCCGGAACCCCTCACCTCGGGCTCGCTCGAGGGCTGGGGCGAAGCCGGACCCGGCAGATGGATCACCGTCTACGCCAACGCGGGCCATACCTTCATGGAGATCGCCGGCCTGCGCTGGGACACCGTCGGCGACGCGCGCGGCACCGGCCCCCGCTGGCACCTGATGCCGACCTCGACCGCAGGTTTCGCCGTCCGCCACCCGCCGGGCCTCTGAGCCGGGCGGCGGCCGCGCAGGGATTGCCTATGATCTCGCGATCTGGGGAATAGGACGCAAGTCTCGACTGCTCGAGCGCGATCGGGACCTGACGGTCCTGGCTGGGATGCTCGATGACACTCGCCGCGGCGGCGACGGCGGCACGCTGCTGATCGAGGGTCCGGCCGGGGTCGGGAAGACGGCGCTGCTCGGCGAGCTCGCCGAGCGCGCCGGCGGCGACGGCTACCGGGTGCTGCGCGCGGCGGGCTCGGAGATGGAGCGGGGCTTCGGCTTCGGCCTCGTCCGCCAGCTGTTCGGGCCGCTGCTGCGGACGCTCGACCCGGCCGGCCGGAAGCGACTCTTCGCCGGCCCGGCGGCGCTCGCCGCGCCGATCTTCGGCCTCGGCGGCGAGGGGCTCGAGGTCAGCCCCGCCGAGAGCTCCCTCTACGGCCTCTTCTGGCTGCTCGCCGACCTCGCCGAGTCGGACCCGGTGGTGCTGGCGATCGACGACGCCCACTGGAGTGACAGCTCCTCGCTGCGCTTCGTCCGCTACCTCGGCAAGCGGCTCGCCGGGCTGCCGGTCCTGGTGGCGCTGGCGGCGCGACCGCACGAGCCGGGCGTGCAGGCGGACCTCCTGCGCGGCCTGGCCGCCGAGCTGGCGATGCCGAAGCTGCAGCCGGCGCCTCTGAGCCAGGCCGGGACCGCGGCGATCGTCCGCGAGCGGCTCGGCGCCGCCGCCTCCGACGAGGTCGAGAGCGCCTGCCACCGGGCGACCGGCGGCAACCCGTTCCTGATCGCCGAGCTGCTGGCCGAGCTCGAGGCCGAAGCGGCCCCCGCGGTAGGGCGGATCGCGACGATGGGGCCGGAGCGGATCGCCGGCGCCGTCGCCGACCGCGCCGCCCGCCTCGGGCCCGACGGGGTCGCGGTGCTCCGCGCCGCCGCCGTCCTCGGCGACGCCGTCGACCGGCGGGCGCTGGCGGCGCTGGCCGACGCCGATCGCGGCGCCGTCGCGGCGATCGTCGACGGGCTCGCGGCGGCCTCGATCCTCGCCCCCGGCCCCGCGGGCCGCTTTGTCCACCCGCTGGTGCGCGCCGCCGTCTACGACGCGATCCCGGCCGCGGGCCGCGCCGAGCTCCACGCCCGCGCCGCCGCCGTCCTCCGTGGCCAGGGCGCCGACGCCGAGGCGATCGCCGCCCATCTGCTGCTCTGCGAGCCTGACGACGCCGACGGCACCCTCGCCGTACTCGAGCAGGCGGCGGCCAGCGCCGCGCACCGCGGCGCTCCCGACAGCGCGATCGCCTATCTGCGGCGGGCGCTGGAGCAGCCGCAGGCCGCGCGCGCCGACCTGCTGCGCCGGCTCGGCAGCCTCGAGGTGGTCGTCCGCGACCCGGCCGCGATCCCCCACCTGCAGGAGGCGGCCGAGCTCATCACCGACCCGGGCGCCGCCCTCGACGTCTACCTCGAGCTGGCCGACCTGCTCTCGCTCGCCGGCCATTGGGAGGCGACGGTGCAGGTGGTCGACACCGGCGTCGCCCGCTTCGAGGATCTGGGCGAGCCCGGCATGCTCGACCTGGAGGCCTTCCGGGCCGCCTACCGCGGCTACGACCCGACGGTGGTCGACGAGTTCGACCGCGACCTGCCGCGCCTGCGCGCCCTCGTCGCCGAGCGACCGCCCGAGGACACGCTGCGGCTGCGCTGGATCCTGGCCGCGCTCGGCTCGATCCGCGACAGCCCCCGAGCCGAGGTGGAAGCGCTGATCGAACCCGCCGAGCAGGAGTGGACCATGCAGCTCGAGGGCCGTGAGACCTCGACCGCGAGCCAGGCGGCCTGCGCGCTGCTGGTGGTCGAAGCGATCGAGGAAACCGAGTACGTCGCCCGCCGGCTGATCGACGACGGGCGCCGGCGCGGCTCGCTGATGGCGATGATCGCGGGGGTCGGCTTCGAGGCCGCCCGCAACGCGCGCCTCGGTCATCTCGCCGCCGCCGAGGCCGACTGCCACGTCGTCGTCGAACTGGCCGAGCAGAACGAGCTCAACCTGATGGCGCTGACCACCTTCGTCCACTTCTGCATCGACGCGATAGTCGAGCGCCGCGGGCTGGCGGACGTGGCGGCGATGGTCGAGGAGCTGGAGCTGCCGCCGCGCTTCGGCGAGACGCAGAGCGGCGGCATGGTGCTGGAGTCGCGAGCGGCGATCCGGGCCGCCGCCGGCGACCGCGCCGGG
>Ga0335075_10006094_pt1 | contig 18639 bp, 18 predicted proteins | sample Lox_Sample_24_FD_206723 | JGI IMG/M metagenome (GOLD analysis project Ga0335075, IMG submission 206723) | Soil microbial communities from Loxahatchee National Wildlife Refuge, Florida, United States - Lox_Sample_2.4 | ecosystem: Environmental > Terrestrial > Soil > Wetlands | place: USA... | reverse complement strand
AACCCTCTGCCGCGAAAGGCTGACAACAACTATGGCTGCGCTGGTGAATCCACCAGATGGGACTGTAGCACCTACAATCGATGCTCTCAATGGTGCTGCCAACTATTCGCCATCCGGTATAAGTGCCGGTAAGCCATCTCATTCTTCAGTCTCCGCTCTATCTTGCCATCATTTTCATATACTAACCCGTTGTGGTCCAGATGAGATTGCTCTATATGACCGGCAGATCCGATTATGGGGCGTGCAAGCGCAAGAGAAGATACGAAATGCCAACATACTTCTCATTACCATGAAAGCCCTTGCCAATGAAGTGGCTAAGAACCTTGTCCTCGCTGGTATCGGATCTTTAACGATCATCGACCATGAACCCGTCACCGAGGCCGATCTTGGTGCCCAATTCTTCGTATCAGCTGCAGATATTGGTAAAAACAGAGCTGAAGCTGCTGCGCCTCAAGTTCGGCGCCTAAACCCAAGGGTCAATGTCATTGTGGACACGGAGGACATCAAATGCAAAGGACCTAGCTATTTCCAAAGCTTCGATATCGTCATTGCTACGGATCTTAGACCCGATGCTTTAAACATCATCAACACCGCTACGAGAGTCAATCACAAATCCTTCTATGCGGCAGGCGTCCACGGCATGTATGGCTTCATCTTTTCAGATCTCATCCAGCATGATTATGTAATAGAGAGAGAGAAGGGTAATAGAGAGACTCTTATACAGCCAGAGACACGAACTCGCAGTGTTATTGATGTAAAAACCAAGAAGGAGAACGGTAAACTGGTTGAGATGGTCACGAAGAGAGAGGTCTATTCTACATGGTTTCTAGCAAGTGATGCTGCAACACTGCCTGCAGAATATATGAAGAGCCGTCGACGTCTCAAAGCTGTTACCCCTATCCTGACATGCCTGCGTGCTCTTTGGGAATTCGAACAGCTCCAAAACGGTCGTCTACCAGGACACGATCACGCAAGTCTTGCACTATTTACCAGGCTTGCCACTCAAAAGCATCAGGCGCTCGGTCTCCCCGCTGAAACGCTCCGCTCAGAAGTTTTGAGAACCTTCATGGGGAACGTTGGCAGCGAGCTAGCACCTGTCACGGCAGTTCTAGGTGGCCAACTTGCGCAAGATGTGATAAATGTTCTTGGAAAACGCCAACAGCCCATACAGAACCTAGTTGTATTCGATGGCGATTCAAACGAAGCGCCAATGTACGCGTTGCATCCAGACGGTGCCCTGGGTGAAGGCCTTCTGCCATTCTCGACCAGCGTTGGCATGGTCGAGAACGGAGGAATGATGGCTAATGGCGCAGGTGCTGATTCAAACGGCCAATCATTCCTTGCGATGCCCGGAGGGGTCGAGACCTGAGTTCGATATGGTTTTCCTTGTGACCTTAGCGGCATGAGGCTAGCCTCAAGGAGTTCGGAGTCGGTACAAAAGCCTCAATCATCTTCGTCGTCATCAGAGCTTGTCTCGTCCCTTTTTCTCTTAGAATTCGATGTAAGATTCCGGGGCTCTTCTCCCTTACGAACGAAGATATAGCTCCTCGCAGGGCGATCTTCACCTTTCCAACCAGCACTTGGTTGGCCAGTTTTACTTTTCACAACCCCAAAAGTCCTCGCATGATGATAGCCTGGATATGCAGAAGCCTGGAATTTAAAGCTTCTCTCTACCTGCAGTCCACTGTGGCGTGCCAGATCGCGAATATTCCAAAGTGTATACGGGTCGCCTTCAAATAGGGTGACGATGATTGATCCGCCAGCTGCAACGGATGGCATAGCCCTCTTAAAGAACGAAACTAGAAGCTCTATTTCATTCATTGTCAGCCAATATTTGCATGAAACTCACAGATACCTCTATACCTTGATTATACCTGACCTGCCGATTCACGTCCGTACTCTTCCCTCCTACATGCGGGAAATTAAACACCACCTTATCCATCCCTCCCACTCGCTGAGAACCCGCGCCCTTCCCCCCCTCTGTCCACGCCCCCATCCTCATAGCATCAACCCCGTAAACCACCTTTCCACCACCCCCCTCGACCACAGCTATATTGTTTACCACGTGTGGATACTTGCCTGCTAATTCATCAATGTCTTTCTCGAGCACCGTGGCTGTGACGTGCATGCATGAATGATGCTCTACTAGTGATCGCGCAAATGACAAGTCCGCCTCTCCAATCAGCAGTATTCGATCGTCAGCGAAAAATGGGATAATAGGCGCTGTTTGCTGGGCTTGAGAGTGTGCTTTTACTTTTGTGGTTGGCTGTTTCGGTTTCGGGGATTGGGATTGGTTGTGCAAATTGTGTGTTCGCGATTTGCTTGTGTTACCGTGGGCACCGTTGTGGCGCTGGCGCTTGGGTTTGTGTTTGCCCATCGTATTGGTTGTACAATGGCGCTGAATGGGTATGTTTAAGAAAGACTTCGAGCTTGTGGTTCTTCGAGAACGGCCGCTAGCGCAGCGCCATTGGGCAAGGCTGAAGATTTCAGCGAGGCTGAGGCTTTTTAAAAAGGGGCAATGTGGATCAAAGGTCAAAACGCCAAAAAGACACCGGGTCTCCCTGACAGGAGACCTAGCCTGAAATCCCTTCGCAACGGGATTTTATTTTCGCTCGGCTTGTAAGTATTGCGTTGGTGTACTCGGTATTATGACGTGATTTTTGTGTTGCGCTGTATTGCAACCCCCATTCTCTAAGTACAGATTGTCCTAAAGTGGTTAGACTCGTAAACTATTCTGCTACTGTACTTGTACTTGTACTTATTATAGGGAAATTGTTTATCTTAAATTAAATCTTCAACTTCTAAGTGAAGTTTAATGGTGTACGGTGGCGGAATCCATGGGCGAACGTAACGCTAACGTTTCCAATGCAGTGTTAGTTGTTAAGGACCTAGTATAGAGCCACGAGCATCTCGCGCGTCAAGAGATACGAATTCAACTATTTATTTGTAAGCTCTAACAGCTGGGTATCAAAGTCCTTTTGCTAGCCCAATCCCATGTCTAAAGAGCTATTAAGTCTGTAAATCATCTATAGAACCGAGCACTTCGACCTCCTCTCCACCTACTCGGGTACCATGGAGGTTCTTCCTCTTCTTTTTTGCGGCTGCTTTCTTCCTGGGCTTGGATGCTGCACTAGCCTTCCCGCCCTCAGCCACCTCGTTTGCCCCGGGCTCATTCTCCTTCGCTGAATCGGTTCCGGCAGTAGGCTCAGTCCCAAGAGCTGTGGCTTTAGGATCAGCTGACGCCTGAATTTCGGCTCTCTTCTGACGTGTGGTTTCCTCTGCTTCCGCTTGTAGTCTGAGTTGTTCGGCCTTGTGATCCGCCTCTAATTGGGCATGTTCTGCATTGATATCATCAGTGGCTTCGTATTCGAGGCCTGTATGCAACTTGTACTCCTCTAGATCTATTTTTACAGCTTCTCCAATGAGAGCACTGGAGATCTTTTTAGGAAATTCTCTTTCTTCTTTGTTGAACTTGAGCTTGATTTGCCTTCTATTCCGATCCGGAAACATTTTGGAGATCATCTCGAAGTCCGTTCCAAACATACGTATGCCATTGTAAAACTTCTCGGTTGATTCAGTGTCCCAGTAGATGTTCATTTCGCGCTTCATGTGTGTTCCTGAAGTAGTAATGCGCGTGAAGTCATCCTCTTCAACTTCCTCCATATCTGTTGTCGCAGCTGCAGCTCTAGCATGTCGATCTACTACCAGTGATGCATCATCAATAACAATCTGGCCATTAATGATGCGCATCTGTGGCCCAGTATTGATGTCTGCAGGTGGGTCTTCATGCGTAGCACTCTGAGACCGCGCCTCATCTGCGTTTGCTTGAGCACGGAGTAATTCTGGGTGATCTCTGGCCAATTTTGCCTTATTTTTCTTCTCCATTTCACGTTTTTTAATCTCTGCGTGCCTGCTGAATTTCTTTCCAATTCGCAAATCCTTAGTCAGGTCCGCCATCTTGACAGTGGAGTGATCGATCTCCTGGTCCTCGGCATCATCAGGCGTTTCTGCACGGTGCCTTCGCTTTGTGCCTTCACCGTCTTTATCTCTTGGCCTTCGAGGTTTTTTTAGTCCAGATGCCATGCGACGTGGTTTGTTAATCTGCACCTCAATGGACTGTCTGATTTCAACACCATTCTTGTCTAATTTCCGGCGCTTTGACGGACGTTTGGTAGTCTTTTCAAGCACAGGAGCAACAACGGCACCAGAAGTACCGTCAGGGTTAAGCTCTGCTGTTGGAACAACCTCTGCAGCCCGAATAGATTCTTCAGGTCCCATAACAGATAGATCAGCATTCCCAGGTACAGATAGGCCCTGTGATATTGTGGCATTTGTAATCGTAGATTCAGCGACATAATAGCTGATCGAAGGAGGGTCCAAGGGAGCAGGATCTGGTACTATTGCTAACGCGGGAAGAGATGTTGAAGAATTTCCATCGCTTCCTGTGACGACGATCTCGTCTTGTGGCCCCCTAACTTGTGCAGAATCTTCAATCCCGTAGTTTTCTTTGGTAGTATGCGCGTCTATGGTATGACTCGTATCCGCTGGATCACTGTCTTCACCCGCTCTAGAGGATGCCGCAGGTGCGGCTTCTTCGATGATAGTGGCATCTTGATGTGAGGGTAGCTCATGAGGGGCGAGCTGCTGCTGCGCTAAGGTAGGTGGCGGAGAGAATGCTGTCGGTCTTAGTGTCGGTGCAGGTGTTTGTGACTGTCGTTCAATGCTCTGGCGCGTGGATGGGGGTCCAGATGGCGGAGCTCCAGGTTGTCTTCGAGATTGCGGGGCCTTAGGCTTGAAGGTTAAAGTCCCTTTTTTCTTTATCATAGAACTCATGATGTCAGATATGGACGTTCGCGCATCATGAAAGCTGAAGATAGAACGGAGCCAGTAGGATCGAAGCTGTGATTGTTTTGAGGGTTGACTCTGCGGCTCTAAGCCTTGCAGGGGCTAGAACAGAATAGGTAAGCGACCACTCCATGCGAAGTACGGGAAATTTGCCTCGACATCATTTCTTTGTGATTTGCCTCACTCTACCTCAACGTTCGTTACTCAATCAGCTCTTGACTCGCGGTTGCGAAGAGCTGGATGTATCACGCAACCTCAACAAAACGTTCAGATCCAAGGGCCGCTGGCTACCTCCATTCTGATGAAGGTGGTCTCCTCGGTCGTGGCTCCTTTCTCTCCGCCGTTGAAAATGGAGGACAGAAAGAGATCTGCTGCTCAAAGCGTTGATGATCTGGCACCGCCGACTAAGAGACAGGCTGTTAATGGTGCTAGCAAAACATCGGCTGACTCGGACATGCCATGGAAAGATGACCTTGAGGTAAGTGTCACACGACCTCCCTACTCTTTTCCTATCTTCAGCCTTCCCAGTCATTGTACACGTTCTTGAGGTTGAAGCCTCTGGTCGCTCGTATGTAATGCTTGCGATTGCTACAGTATTTCACGGCAGCTTCTTCTGCTCGACCTGCTAAGCCCTCAGCCTCCTCTACACGTCATACAACTCCTTTTTATCCGATGTCGAGGACGACGCATGTTGAGCCTTCTACGCGCCTTCTCAACTGTTTTGAACTTTGATGCTACATCTTCCTGATCAATGCTAATGCCAATACTCTAGCGGTATCAAAAGGATGCGATCTATCGCCAAATGCTGGAGTATAAACGTGAAAAAGCAACCCTCGAGGCTCAACTTAAGGATGTTCAGAAGCGATCTGCCGATCATGATGATCACTTGCGGATTGTCGATGCTTGGTGGTCACAGGTTCGTCCCATCTAATATTAACGGCCATATATATCTACACTACTGATCGCTTATTCAGCTGCTTGACGAAGTTCGACTACTTTGCAAAAATGAAGCACCAAGCGATTTTGACGTGATAGGTAAGATATTTATCAAGCCTCAATGATTACAAGTTTATTAACATGATCATTAGCACCTTTTCCGACTGCCCTGCAATTCAAAAATAGTACCGAATTTTCTGATCATCTCGCAAAGAAAGCAAAAGAGATCAAGGACAAAGTCAGCGAGATACTCAATCATTTATCCTCCCCGGTGCCAGCAGATGTCGAAGAGCTGCGAAAAAGTCTCACCAAATTGCTAGCTGCGCAAAAGGAGCAGATGGTCAGGTTCGACGGTTTACGCGCAGAGAAAGAAGAGCTTGTTGAGCGCCTTGAGACCGCATCCCTACGATATCTGAAAGCAGAAAAGCGATTAGACAGAGCGAAAAGCACCGCTGTTGCGAAATTAGAACAGCAGGCTTATGCTGGGACGGGCAATAGTGCTGGCAGTGGGATCGGTGGGGTAGAAAATGGATTTGACTCCAGGTCTGATAAGATGAACGGCGTTGTGGAGGATGAGAGCAAGATTGAGGCTGCCCAGTTGGCTTACAAGGAGGCTGCTGCCACGGTAGCTAAGCAAAAAGAACAGCTGGAAGCATTACTCGAAGAAAACAAGATCTTGACTGAACAACTCACTAACGCCAACACGAAACTCGCGAGTCTCTCAGATGATGATTACGCACGAACTGACCTTTTCAAATCCTTTAAGGCGCAACACGAGGAAGTGATTAAACGCGTCAATCACCTTGAGGCAACCAATATACAATTAAGGGAGGAAGCAGAAAAGCTTCAGGCCGAGAGAACTGCTTACCGTACGCAGATTAAGAACGAAGCGGAGGCCCTTACGGGGGAGATTGAGAGTCAGCTGGAACGGGTTGATGCGGATCTCACGCGGATACGTTCAGCACGGGATGAACTTTTAGCAGATCTATCAATGCGTAAAGCTAGTCAAGAGCAGGAGCGTACGGCCCTCAATCACATGAAGGAGCTGGTAGGGGCGAAGGATGATCGACTGACAAGTCTCGAATCAGAGGTTCAAAGACTCCGTTCGCAGCTTGAAGAGAAATCATGCGAGCCGACCCCGAGACCTGAGGTTGAAGATCTGGACACAGAAGAGCTCCGGCGGAAGTACATTGCCTTGGAGCAGAGCTTTGCGTCCGTTAATAACGAGTTACCAGCGATGGAGAAGGCCTACAAGCGGTCGATGGCAATGGCATCAAAGAAGGTCATGGACTTCGCCGCCCTGGAAGAAAAGGTAAACATTCTCATCGCGGAGAAAGCAAAGGCAGACCAGAAGTACTTTGCGGCTCGCAAAGACATGGATATTCGAATCGGTGAAGTACGAGCGCTAAGAGCCCAAAACGCCAAAAGTTCGGAAATCATCACACAACTCAAGGAAGTCGAAGCGTCTAATCGAGCGCTTCTCACCAGTTTGGAGAGGCAGTTGAGTGATATGAGGCAGGCCAACAATTCGATCATTGCCGAAAATAGAAAACTTGAAAGTGCCAGCACTGAGGCTACATCCAAATTTGAGACGCTCAAAAGTCAGGTTTCTGAGCTCACAAACCTCATGAAGTCAAAAGATGCGGCCTTATCTGCCGCCAAGCAACAGGCGCATTCCCTTGAGACAGATCTTGAGCAACTCCGAGCTAAATACGAACAAGCACAGAAAGAGAAAGCATCCTGGAAAGCAAAATCACAGAGCAATGGCTCGAAAGAGGAAGAGGATCTTAGGGTAAGTATGCAAAAACTCCTAGTCTTGTGTAATGCTAATGACGCCTTGCAGCAACTAGCTCTCTGTACTGTCTGCAAAGATAGGTTTAAGGATACTGCGCTCAAGACATGCGGCCACGTGTTTTGCCTCCAGTGCGTCGAAGATCGCATGAAGAATCGCATGCGGAAATGTCCGAATTGCTCTAAAGCGTTTGACAAAATGGACGTAATGGCTGTCCATATGTGATTTCTTGCACCGTCGCTCGTCAGGTGTCGCCTCCTCTCATCTCATGTGTGGTTTTAGCGGTTTGCTCTTTCTAAAGATGGCGTTAGTTCGGGATGGCATGGTGGTGTAACAATCCCGGAATGTTTTGTATCTGGCTTCTCAAGAGACGTGGTGATGCAGATCACCTGTGTATCAATCTTTCATTGCGGTAATGCATCTGGAGAGGGTCTTTTCGACATGGGACGTACAGAATATGGTCGTTGCTCTCGAAATTGATAGGCCAGGGCATTTGTTAGAAACTCTACATAGAGCTACAAAAACCTCTAATACGCCTTGAAGCTCTCATAGTGAATGATGCAGAATTTAGATTCATCTTCTACAGAGTATCAACACTTCTTGCAACGTATCCGTTTATCGCCGAGATGTTGAGCCAAACCCCGTGCTTTCGTATCTGGAAGAAGAACCGGAGCTCGAACTGGACCTTGGACTAGGTCGTGTGCTAGGGCCGGCCCCCCACCCATTGCCATTGTTGCCGCCAAACCAGCTCGATCTTGGCGGAGGCACCTCTTGGTACCTGCCTGCCCTGTTGCCAGCCATATATCCAGCAGCTGCACCTCCCAATGCTCCAGTCCAAAACCCAGGTCTCCAGCCCTCTTGTCCGAAACCAGGTGCCGCTCCACTTGATGAAGGCTTTCCACGTGGGTAACCTGGATAAGGTGGCGGAGGATCATATGGATCATTTCCTCCGCCGCCGCCGCCCCATCCTCCACCCCAAAATCTTCCAGGGCCATTTCTCGGTCGTCTCCTAGCCCCTGGCGCCCCTTGGTAGGCGAGCCAAGCAGAGTAGATTATCCATCCCACAACAACTAAGAAAACAATCCAGAAAAGAAAACCGCTCCAATTGATGCCTGGCCTGAACCCATCCAGTACACTTTCCCGGCCTCTCCCATACCTCTCCTCCCCCTTTTCCGTTAATATCAATCTATACTCGACCCCGCAGCTACCTTTTAGGATATAGGGATCCTGTGGACTATCATAGCCCTCACAAATCACATCTGTAGCTCCTAGCTTGAACTCCTCTGGTAAGCTTGCCGTACAAGTCCACTGAATATTATCGTCGTCGTAATCCGAGCCTTGGTTCTTGCACCGCATGACATCGACTTCATAAAGGCCGCGGCCATTGCCTCCAACGCATTTCAGCTGTGGGATGGCAGAGACGCGCCGGTGGGATGTCTTTGCGTCCTTGCGTAAGGTGAGTGTCTTTACGGAGGTGAGGAGGACGCTATTGGATGGCTTGCGGGCGGCAAGAGAGAGTTCAGAGAGTGTGAGGAGAGCGAGGAGTATGGGGTAGAGGAAATCGAGCTGCATTCTGCTTGTTGCCAATTTCGAGTAGCGGTTTCAGTGTTTGATGGTGGGTCCAATTCAACTGCGAAGCCGAAATGGTTTAAGGTATCCCCGCTTACGACATCTGATGAGGTCCAACCCGGTAGGGAAGATAGAAGAAATTATAAAGGCGCGTGAAAAAGAGGACAGATTGCACCATGCCTAAGTTTTGCCTTCCGAGCTCTTGCCTCCTCAGCCTGACGTTCGCGGTGACGAAATCGGCTCAAGGGTTTCGCTTTCAGTCAAACCATGCAAACTCCAATATTTTGGAGCTCACTGAAGAGCTCCATTCGTTGAACGGTAAAAGTTGACAAATACATAATGCGTCAAAGGATTACCTTTTTACATAAACCTGAAGATGCAATTGATCCCAAGTCCATTACGGTCACTTCAGATTCTCTGGCTCTTTCAGGGCTGAAAGCTGCCAGAGAGGACCGCATAACATTTGGCTTCGATGAGCTGCCCAAGGAGATATATTATGTTTTGAAGCAGTCTCATGAGTTGCACATACGATATGTCAATAGTATATCATATGAGTCAATATCACCGTTACTTTCAAGAGTTTCACCGGGTCTCCATGTCTTCTACAGCCCTCAACGGAGCAGCAGTAATTCGTAGGTTGCGTTGTTATTGCTTCTTTGACTCTTTACTAAAACATTCAGTGATCTACTATGTCCTCTTTTAAACAAGATATTTTCTCCGGTTTCTCAACAGCTCTGCCAATCTCCCGAAGTATGCTCTCCAAAGGAAGCTTGCTTACAAAATGCTAAAGCGTTGTAGAAATCCTTCACTTCCCTCCCTACCCAACGATTCCACCATTCCACCGCATACGAGTACTATCTGCCACAATCACATTATAACGAACATGCGCTTGTTGATTATCTAGTCCAGACGTGCCCTGCGTCAAACAAGCCATGTCAGAGGAGGGTTGAGCGCCTCAGGGACGCAGTCTATATCGACTTTGACTTCGATACTATATCGCATACCCTGACCATAACCACATTCTGGGCGTCTCAAACATGGGACTTCTCCATTTCGAATGATAATGCAAAAAGCAGATTAGAAATTGGCATTCTCTCTAATGAAAAGCCCATAGAGCTAGAAGAGCTCAACCTCGCCGGCTTTCTAACAGTTGTCGGAGAAGACAACAAACCCTCACCAACGCTATTCGCCTTTCCTGCCCGCCACCACCCCCTTTCCTCATCTTTCTCAGCCGCCTTCCTCAAGCCCACCGGCCTCCACCCCAGTTTTCAACTCCAAATCAGCTCCCCATACCCTCCATCAGAATCGCAAACCTGTTCCCTCCATGCCCACCTCACCCTGCCGCGCATCATCTTCGCCGACAAATACCAGCTCTCCGACCCGCTCTTCCTTGCCTCCAAGAACCTTTCTGCAGTGCGTCACATCACGTCGCCCGTCGATCTGGAAGCCCCAGAATATGCCATGTCACTCTGGGGCTCGAGTATGCTGCTCGAACTTGCGCCTCCTTTAGTAGAGCCGTCTTCTGGATCGAAAGCTCAACTGTGGACGGCTGAGATCCCGCTCCATCTCCGCTATCTTCCTCCAACATCTTCCGGGCATAGCCAAGTTGATATCCCGTGGCCGGTGCTGTTCTGGGCGTGCACGGCGGATGAGGGCAGCAAATTTACTATTAACCCGTTTGATAGGGTTAATTTGGGGTATGATGGATTATTTGGACCGCGAACTATGTTTTATCATCTGTCGCCCGAGTATCCAAGTCAGGAACAAGGAAGTGGGAGTGGAAATGGGAAATGGAGTGATGGGTATAGCGTGATCGACGTCCCAGTGCTGAAGCAGGGCTATGCCAATTGGGTTGAAAGCGGGACGGCAGCGGTGATATCGCTGGGCTTTGGATGGGTGATGTGGAAGCTCTGGCTTGTATGGAAGACAGAAGGTTATGGACGCCATGGCGCTCTAAAAGCTCAGAAGAAGAAACAATGAACTCAATATCCCCCATGAAATCATGCCATTTGCACCTTAAAATCCCAAACTGTTAGCCTTGAAAAGCACCAAAGCACATTCGATCGAGCATGAACCTCCTTGTGTAAATAACCTGAATGCCAAATATTCGACTTACATATAATATATTCATCGAATTCATCTAAATTGAAGGACGAGTTAATAGGATTGTGTGCGCCAATCTCTCAAGCCTACCCAACGCAACCTCAACGATGGTATGCCTATATACATAATAAGCAAGCAACCTACGTTCGAAGGCTATTTCTTTCCTCTACGAGGCTTCTTTTGCTGTTAACGCCTGTGGTTAGCCCTTTTCGGTGAAGGGGGTTTGTTATTCCTATGGCCATAGAAAGATTAGTTATAGACCAACTACTGTTACAATTTGAACTTTCGCTGCTTTTACCACACGATGGCTTGAGATGCAGAAGTTTCTGAATATGATACAGGCCGTTTCATTGAATAAAATACAATATGGTTCTTTCTAAGCTTAGTACTCAAGAGGGCCTCCGAAGCTAGCATTACGTGACACAGGCCTCCTGTGTTTCGATCTCCTTCCTTCTGGTGGTGCTAGGGGGGGTAACTCTTCTTTCTCTTCCGCAAGTCTACTAGCCATGAAAGCACCCATGAGGGCGAACAATCCTCCTACTGCCATCACAACTGGCATGGATCTGTCGCCAGGGGTGCCCCGTGGCTTTTGCAGAAATTTAAAAATGATGCTGCTTATGACCGTGGCTATGACTTGCGGTGCTGCGATGGAGACGTTATGAATGCCGAGGATGACGCCGGCTTGATCAGCGTTGTCATCGCCAGGGTCAATGACCTCTCTTGCTGATTGCTGCTGTCGCCGAAGGGCATCACGCTTGCTAATCTCGGCACTAATGATTGCAAAAGGTGCCCATAGGGTCATTGCCCAGGGAATGCCCACTACACCAACAGCAACAGTGGCGAGTGTTGGAGTCTGAATCACTAGTGTTGAGAACATTGCCAGCGCAAAAATAAACAGACTCAGCGTCCAAGCGCGGCGAAGTGTGAGCCATGGGATAACTAAGGCGTCCAAAATTCTGTCGAACCTTGTAGTGTACGATTTATTTGATGCCCCGCTCCTGATAGACATTTTGCTCGACACTGGTACATCATACGTCGGAGCCACGAAAAAGGGTAGAAGCAGATTTGACGCAAGGGAAGTGATGGCCCAGATTAACAATGCAAAAGTCCCAACTCTGGTAGCCTTCTCGTAAAGTCGATCGACCTCTTCTGGCGGAAGATCTTCCTCAAGGAATTCCTGCACGTAGAGCTCACCAATCCAAGTGCTCAGATAGAAAAGGAAGGGGAACCAGCCTATCCAGGCAAAGAATTGCACCTCACAAACCTTACGAGTCTGGGGCGGAAGGCGCTTGATGGAACTAAAGACGCCCTTAAAGAAAGAGATGACACCGCTCTTGTCCTTTGCTGGAGGTCCCTCAAGCCTAGGATCTCGCTCATTTATGAATGCACAACTGATGGCAACGGTGGTCCCAAGGGAGATACTAGCAATTACGCAAAGGACCTTGAACTGTGTATTCCCGAAGAATCCCATGTACTTCGGAAGGTCTATATATCCGAAGACATATCCTATGATGTTGCCAACACCAACAATCCGACTTGCCATAGCATTTGCAGATTCTGAGTAAAATAGTCAGTGGGCTTAACATGCAATATAAATCGTAGCATTCTCACCCTGCTGGTGTGTTGGTGCACAATCTACTATAAAGGCTCGAATGCCCGCTTGCACTACATATCATCAGTATATTAAAGTAAATCAACAAGTCATGGACATACCAGTATTAATGGAAAAGTCGAGAATATAGACCATAATTACCGCCAGGATAATGATGCAATCTTTCACACCATTAGACTCTCTATCCGCGCCGAACAATCCAAGAAAGCCACCGACAAGCTCTCTAACCCATGCCAGAACCAAGAGTGAAAAAATCGTGGCGGCAGTTCCGGACATCATAAAGGGCTTTCGTTTCCCCCACGATATTCTACAATTGTCACTTCGGATCCCCACATATGGCTGCACCAGTGAGCCAGAAAGAGGTCCTGCAATCCACACTAAAGCCATCAGAGATTTGCTCAGCCCAAGAGACAAAAGATATGGCGACCCGTTTGATAACTCGACCGCCCACGCAATTTGGAGTCCTCCGATGCTAATTGTCAGCAGTATAAGCCACCAAACACTCTTAGTGACTTGATATTCGTCTTGCTCATCCAGAACTGTCTGGTCGTCTACCAATCCATCTTCCTCACCATTTCCATGTCCAGAATCAGATGGGGATAGGAGTGGGGATTGTTCGTTGACAGGCTCTGCTACGCGATCCAGTGACGCATTGCGAGGAGTACTTCCGGATAAGGTAGGCGGATCCTGACTGCTAGAGGCAGACTCAGCAGGCTCGGAGGATTCGATACACTCTCTACCCCGAGACGCTGCAGCAGCCTCTTCCGCACTCATTGTTCCGCTTGGAGTCTTCCCTGTTGGTTGGTTTGGCTCGACTCTTCGTCAAGAGGCTCTAATTTCGCAGAGAACCAGCATCCAGCAGCGCCCGAAAGCGCCCCTGGCGTTCTATCAAAAACCGGAGAATTGTTGCCTGATCAGTTTATAGGTCTTGGAAGTTGTTGTAGCTTCGGGAGTCTAAAGATGCCGGAAGTTCCGCGGGTTTCTCGAACAATTAATATTACGCCAGCGCAGATCAAAGTGGAAGATCGTGGTTATAACGGATGGGAAGTTGGGGTTGTTGAGATTAAAAGTGGTCTGCCAAGTCAGGTCAGTCGCATAGAAATGTACGATGTGAAAGTGGGCCTACTCGCGCGTTTAGGTCCAGCGAGGGGCCTTAGGTCATCACGAGGGCAGGTCTGCTGGTTGAAACTGGCAGCAGCGTCTATCTGGGCATGTAGAGTGTTGTTAGGGTACTGTAGGATAGATAAGAGGTGAGTCAGTTTCACAGGTAGGAGCGAACGATGCTAAGAGATGGGATCACCGGGTCGCGTGTTGGATCAATGGTCGGAATTTCGTCACTGGCGCATTGTCAGGCACAGGGCTTGGCAATTGCCTTTGGGGTCTGGAAACTATCACGTGTCATCCCCAACTTGTCAGATTGGCAAGCATTATTTGGAAGTATTTTGGTCTCTCAAAGATTAGAAATAGGTTGCAGGCCACATCTCTTTAAGTCTGAACTAATGAGGCATTCTATTCTCAATGTTGTACAGATCCTAGAGCATGAATGATCATACATAATTCTAATTACTGTCCCGGCGACTACTTACATTTTTGTACCTTATATAATTGCTTCGACAAAGTCTATGTGTAGGCCAGACTTGATATGCTTTTACAGTACTTCAATACCTCAAATAGCGCTTTGCGAATATCCGAAATGGGTAGGCTACGAACCCTGTCCAGGCAGGATAATCAGTCAGGGTGTCGTGGCCAGTATAGAGGATTTGCTGGTACCTTACAAAGTTCCATAGATAACTTATCTGGCCTTCACCTTAGAATAGGTATGGTATGTATCCAGTAAATATGGAAGTTTAATTGTGATATTTGCCTCGGTTCAGGCATCTTCAAAGGGGGTTGAGGCAAGATTCTCGGACTAACCCGAAGGTCTACTAGCGCGAGGCCGAATATAGAGGCATCTGGCTTTCCTTCCGTTCCCGCGTCACTGCAATCTGGAGATCTTTCACGATTACATGTGGTCCTCTATCCCATACCGCTGCTCGTCGATGAGCGACTATTCTGTCCCTCTACGGCATATTGCGATCACCACAGGAACGAATCCTTTGCACGGCCCAGGGAATTAGAAGCCATGGGTAAAGTGGCTTTTCTGTCCGTTGTTGCGGGCACTGCATTCGAGCTCATGAGTATGTCTACATTACTCATTTCGTAAGAAGCGCAGCTACTAATATAATTTTCATGCAGAAAGGCAATCAGAGGACCCCGATCCTGATAGTAGGATTCCGCATGAACTTGATGGATAACACATACTAAATATTGGTTTTAGCACCCGATGCTTCGCAGGCTGAGATCTCATCATCATGGGCCCTCTTTATCATGATCATGTTGATCATAGTTGCACTATTCGTGAGTTACATACTGCAGCTGAAGAGGATCGAAGCTGTGCATGAAACAGTTGTCTCCATATTTGCCGGTAAGCATTGTTCTAGTATGGAAAATTTGGGTGAGGCTAATGTTACACGTTAAGGAATGACTGTTGGTCTAATTCTACGATTAAGCGTGGGACAATCAATACAAGACCTTGTCACCTTCGACTACCAAATCTTCTTCAATCTACTTTTACCGCCGATTATTCTAGCATCCGGATACGAACTTCATCAAGCAAACTTTTTCCGGAACATTGGAACGATTTTAACTTTCGCTTTCGCTGGAACCTTCATATCTGCGGTCATACTTGGCCTAGTCTTGTGGCTCTATACCCAAATCCCTCTTGAAGGAATCAAGTTGTCGTTTGTTGATGCTATTTCAGTTGGAGCTACTCTTTCCGCCACGGACCCGGTCACTATACTCGCAATATTCCAGACATATAAAGTGGATCCGAAGCTCTACACTATCATTTTTGGTGAATCTATTCTAAATGATGCCGTAGCCATTGTTCTCTTCGAGACTGCTCAGCGATACAAGAAGGGAGAGTCTGGTTCCGGGACGCTTGGCCCTTTGAGTATTCTTGAGGGCGTTGGGATTTTCTTGGGTGTTTTCTTCGCTAGCTTGATGATTGGTGTGATCATCGGTATTGCTACGGCCCTCGGACTGAAGTATACTTATGTCCGACGATTTCCGAAGATCGAAAGTTGCTTGATAGTGTTGATCGCGTATGCAAGCTACTTTCTATCTAACGGACTGCATCTATCGGGTAAGAACCCTAATCTAGAACAAACCGCTCCAGAGCTAACCTTGCAAAGGTATTGTCACGCTTCTATTTTCCGGAATTACCCTCAAACACTATGCATATTACAACATGTCGCGCCGGACTCAGCTTACGACGAAATACCTTTTCCAAGTCCTGGCTCAATTGTCAGAGAACTTTATTTTCATTTACCTCGGTTTGACTCTTTTCACAGATACCAACTTACAGTTTAAACCCCTGTTCATTCTTGTAACCGTGTTCGGCATTTGTGTGGCTCGTTGGGCGGCCGTTTTCCCACTTTCTAAGGCCATCAATTCCGTCATTCGTTACAGGGCAAAGAGAAGAGGCGTGGAGGTTGCAGAAGAACTTCCATACAATTATCAAGCGATGCTCTTTTGGGCTGGTCTACGTGGAGCTGTTGGTGTGGCTTTAGCAGCCGGCCTTGGGGATGTAGCTCCTGCGTTAGCGCTTAAGGCAACAGTACTTGTAGTGGTAGTGCTTACGGTCATCATATTCGGCGGCACCACAGCGCGTATGTTGGAGATTCTAGGTATTCGAACCGGAGTCGTGGAAGAGATTGATAGCGATGATGAATTCGACATTGAAGCCGTGAACGGAGCATCATATTACAAACGAGCTGGTACAGGTATTGGGGTGGATCCACGCCGAAATGGCTCCGCAGTTCCTCTGGATAATGTTGGGCGCAACTCAAGCCGTAGGGGCTATGCCAGTGGGAATGCGAGTCCAAACAAAAGACCAACTAGTCTCAATAGAAGAGGATCAGCCGGCAGTCCGAGCGGTCAATCGAATGAAGCTGAGCAGGATCTTCTCCCAAGAATTGGCAGTACAAGCGATGAAGATGGCGACAGCGACTCATCTGATCTCCCACCAGCCGCCAAGCGCCCTCCCAAGAGGAAACCGGACTACCAATCTGAAGGAGGCGACCTCGGCGGATCCGGCTCATATCCTACATCAGGAACGACGAACCACCACGAAGTGCCGCATATGTCGGCCTCTAGTGCCATTAGCTCACTCATAAATGGTACCACAGAAGATCATGCAGCATGGTTTAGACAGTTAGATGAGGGCTTTATCAAACCTAAATTACTCTTGGACGGTGGGAAAGGGCCTCACGGGGGACCAAGTGGCGCATGAGCCGCTTCAGTTATTGTTACAATCCTCGGGCAAGCGCTCAAGCGCTGGAATCATCTGGGTGGAGTTCAGGAATCGATTAAGGTATGAGATGCGTGCATTTATGTGTTTTATGCCTTCTGTATATAGAAATATCCATCATGGCTATCTGGAAGGCAATATGGTATGGCAAATTGGGAGTGGATGTCACTGGTGCTTCCTAAAGCGAAGAAGACCTGTGTTATTACTTCCTATCCTCTCATTGAGGTTTGTATAACAAAAATATAGATATTCAAAGCCCAGGATCCCAATTATTGTGCATGAGGCATATCCAATAGAGTATACTAGCATGCTATCACAGAGGCATTCGACTTTCAATATACACCCTTGACTGCGCTCTAGCATAAAAAGAAAGCTGCCGTCAAGTCAGCTTAGGGCTTGAGCTCTTCTAAGAGTAAATATCCGCAGGCCAGTGTAGAGTTGGACGCGATAATGAAGAAGTATAAGGGCAATTAAAAGGTTTTGAGGGATTTCGGAGGCACCAAGTATGAGGAGCCTGAAGAGCCAAGAGTTCTTGGAGAGCAACAGAAGAGACTTTCGAGAAAATGAGACTTGGAAATGAATGGGAAGGGCAGTTGCAGTCAATGAGCCTTTACCAAGCCCAACAATTAGCTGGTAATATTCAGGCTTTAGCAAGTTGGACCTGGTGACGCTCAAATTGGACGTCGGGTCTGACGCCCTATTTCTGCGTCTGCTCCAGTGATTGAGCCTAAGCAAAACCGGGGAATCCTTCTCAAACCTCACTGAATACTATTTACTACTGGTCTTTCTCCCATGCAAAATAACACTAACCGGAAATTGATAGCTGCAGAAAGTCTCCTAGTTAAGGGCGCTAGAGGCGTCATTAACATCCACAAATCGAAGCAAGGGCATGGATGTGCAATAGGTTCCATGGCATAAGGTGTAAGAACTCTTTATATGAGTCACTGGACGTTGACTTGGTACGAAGTATTGTTTCCTCGAGGCAAATTGAGTGGCCAGTCTTTAAGTCGAGGGTATTCTACGATGCCTTGCTTGGAACTATGAAGCACTGCCCCGTGTGCACTATCGTAGAGCATCTCCGTCACCATTATTAAATAGCCATCTTCTCTACAACCCTGCACAAGGCAAAGTCTGCAATGAAGACAAACCCACACAATTCGCATTACCTGAAAGCAGTGTAAGATCAGGAACACAATGAGAAGTAATTACCATGCAAGGCATAGCAACCACCTCCCACTTGACAAAAATATGGTTCAATGATAAGAATATCAGTGAGCTACCACTGACAAGAACAGATACTACAACTTGATCTCAGCCAAAATGGCAAAGGAAGCTGGAGAGGAAAGAAAAAGAGGAAGGGTGATGGGAGGGGATTTTATACTCTTAGGGAAGGGAGTGAGTCAATGGATGAGTCAAAGAAGGGGGGGAGCA
>Ga0335075_10006093_pt1 | contig 18639 bp, 16 predicted proteins | sample Lox_Sample_24_FD_206723 | JGI IMG/M metagenome (GOLD analysis project Ga0335075, IMG submission 206723) | Soil microbial communities from Loxahatchee National Wildlife Refuge, Florida, United States - Lox_Sample_2.4 | ecosystem: Environmental > Terrestrial > Soil > Wetlands | place: USA... | reverse complement strand
CCGTGTACTGGGTGGCATGCAGTCCGGTATCGGCGAGCGCTTCCTCGTAGAGCACCGTGATCGCGCGGGCGGCTTGCCGCAAGCTCGCGCAGTAGCAGGGGAGTGACAGCAGCTTCATGGGACGACATTACATGTATACGCATGTAATGTCAAGGGACATCCACCCGAACCGTTCACTCACGGATTTCCCGACCCTGGGCAGCGCAGAATCGACTCGATGGCCTCGGCCGCGACCGGCTTGGCGAGGTGATGATCGAACCCCGCCTCGTAGGCGCGACGGCGGTCCTCGCTCTGCCCCCATCCGGTGACGGCGACGAGCAATGTGCGCCGACCCCAGCTCGACTCGCGAATGTGCTTCGCCAGGGCGTAGCCGCTCAAGTCGGGCAGACCGATGTCGAGCAGCACCGCGTGCGGTCGAAAGCTCTCGGCCAGCTCGAGGGCCTGGCGGCCGCAATAGGCTGTCTGAACGTGGTGTCCCGAGAGCTCGAGGAGCGCCGCGCAGGTATCGGCGGCATCCCGGTTGTCATCGGCAACCAGGATGCGCAGGCCGATACCGGCGGCAGCGTCCTCCACACTGCCGAGTTGTGGAATCTCGACGACGGGCTCGCTCACGGGGAGCCTCACGACGAACTCGCTCCCGCGCCCCGGTCCCTCACTGTGGGCGCGCACGGTACCGCCGTGAAGCGCGACGATCCCCCGGACCAGCGCAAGCCCGACACCGAGTCCGCCTTCGGTCCTGTCACGGACGCCGTCGGCCTGAGCAAACATGGTGAACAGCCGGGGCCGCATCTCGGGCGCTATGCCGATGCCGTTGTCCCGCACCGATATGACGATGTCATCGCTCTCGCGGCGAGCGCTCAGATGAATCTTGCCGTGCGGGTCGGTGTATTTCGCCGCGTTGATCAGCAGATTCGAGAAGACCTGTGCCAGCCGCACCGCATCCGCCTCCAGCCGCATCGCCTCGTTTGGAAAATCCAGCGTCAGACCGTGATGCTTGCCATCGAGCACGGGCCGGGCCGTCTCGATTGCCGCGCTCAGCACCGAGGTGAGCTCGGCCGGAGCCTTCTTCAGCTCGAGAGTCCCGCGCGTGATTCGCGAGACATCGAGCAAATCGTCGAGCAGTCGGCTCATGTGCGCGACCTGCCTCTCCATGATCTCGTCCGCCCACTTTCTCTGCTCCGCAGTCCGATCGGCCTTGCGGTTGGCGGCAAGCGCATACCGGATCGGCGCGAGCGGGTTGCGCAGCTCATGGGCGAGCAGGGCCAGAAACTCATCTTTGCGTTCATCGGCGCAGCGCAGCGCCTCCTCGCTGCGGCGCAGTTGCTCCTCGCTCTCGCGCAGCCTGGCGAGTGAGGCCTCCGTGAGCGCTCGGGCCTGATCCGCATCCTCCAGCAGCGACAGCGCCGCTCTGCGCTCGCCGACCGCGCCGAGCATGTTGACGGTCTGGTAGGCGGCGGCGGCGAAACGCGCCAGGCTCTGCAGCAGTCGCAGATCCTCTGCATCGAACGTGCGCTCGCCATCGTGCACCGCCGCCCAGAGGGTGCCGACCGCTCTGCCGTCCACATGGAACGGCACGAACAGAGCCTCTTCGGCGAGCGGCGTCACCGCCGCGAGATACCGATAGCGGCGCTCCCAATGCGTGAACAGAAGCGGAACATTGCGATCGAGCACCTCACCCGAGGGCCCGAAGTCGCGCGGCGCGCCAACGCCGAGGTGCACCGACCACTCGCCCGCAACGGCCGCCCAGCAGAATCGCTTGCCGTCCTTCGCGAGCAGGCTGAGACCCGCCGAGCCGGCACCGAGGAGCTCGACCAATTTCTCCGCCAGAACCTGCAGGATCGTATCGGGCGCATCTGCGAGCGCCTGCGCGAGTGCACCCAGAGCGCGGCTCTCGGCTTCACGGTCGGCTGGGCGGCTCGTGCGCCCCTGCAGCTGCTCCGTGATGAGGATCGAGTCGAGTGAGGCGATGCCCTCGGTCCGTCTGTCGGACTCGCCGGGCGCGGGGTCGCGCGAGTAGGCCAGCGCGGGGGCCCGATTCTCCTTCTCGGTGCCGTCGAAGGAGTATTGCCCGGCCTCTCCCAGCCGCGCCCGCAGCTCGTTGACCTCCCGCTTGAGCGCGAGGATGCGGCTCTCCCTGTCGACAGCGGCCGCGTTGAAGCGCGCGAGCTCTGCGATGCGCGACTGGAGGTCGGCGTGTGCCTCGCGCAGCAGCGTTTCGGCGCGCTTGCGATCGGTAATGTCGCGCGCGATCTTCGATGCGCCGATGATCGTTCCCGACCCATCCCGCACGGGTGATACGGTGAGTGAGATGTGGACGCGGCGACGGTCCTTGGTGAGCCGCGTGGTCTCATAATGCTCGATGCGCTCGCCGCGGCGCAGGCTCGCGAGAATTCTCTGCTCGTCCTCGAGCAGCTCCGGCGGGACGATGATCGTGATGGGCCTGCCGATCGCTTCATCCGCGGTGAAACCGAACAGGCGCTGTGCGCCGGTGTTCCATGACCGGATGACCCCATCCAGCGTCTTGCCGATGATGGCATCATCGGAGTTCTCGACGATGGCGGCCATCTGCGCCAGCGCCTCGGCCTGATCAACCGTGGAGGATGACGGAAAATGTGGTTCCGGAGGAGCCATCGCCCATCGCCGGTATGTTTATTGTTGCTCGTCATCTTAGCAAAATCCTGCGTCGAGGCGCATGGCCCGCCGTCGGCTGTTTCGCGTTGGCGGGCGCGAGCCACTGCGCCGCGCCGGCGGAGGGAACACAGCTCCTGCGCTTGAGCGTTTCAGGAGGCCGTCTGCAGGCCTATATCGCCCCGGCTCACGGCGCCGATCTGGCCGGACTCGAGGTGCGCCATGGCGGACGCTGGTCGGAGCTCCTCTATCGCGGCATGAACTACCAACCTACCGGCGGATGGACGGGTAAGGCCCCCATCCTGTGGCCTGCCGTCGGCCGAAACTTCCCGTACCCCCCGGGCGGCGGCGGACATGGCGACCGTCTGGGGTGGGTGCTGCGTGGCCGGGTGCACGCAATGCCCATTCACGGGTTCGCGCGCGATCAAGCCTGGCGCATCCTTCGGCGCGGCAGCTGCGGCGGCTCGGCCTTCCTGATACTTGGGCTGAGCAACACTGACCGGACACGAGGCATGTATCCCTTCGGCTTCACGCTCACGACCGAGTACAGGATCTGGCAGGATTCGCTCTACATTCGCCAGGCAGTGCATGCGCCTCGAGCCAATGCCGGGCCGATGCCGTTCTCGATCGGCAATCACATCACTTTCGCGATTCCGCTCCTGGCCGGTGATGATCCGCTGCAGACAACGATCAGTACCCCGGCAACGGAGCAAGTGATGACCGACGGGTCAGGAAGACCGACGGGGCGGATCGTGGCGGTCAGCTACGTCAGGCCACGCCTTCTGTCCTCGTTCAAGCCCCTGACCCCGATATCGCTCTCCGGTTACGCCGCCGGGCAGGAATGGGTGCGGTTGGAGGATCGCTCCGGCTTTGGGATCATCGTTTCGCACTCCGAAGACCGGCAGCCGAGCGGCACTCCCGTTCTTTTCAATCTCTGCGGCGACGTCACGCAAGGCTACTTCGCTCCCGAGCCTTGGGTTGGCAAGCAGGATTCGCTGGTGACGGGTGATGGGACGATCGCTCTCCAGCCCGGCGGTACGTTTCACTGGACGATCGAAGTGAGGTTGGCGGCGGAGGCGACTGCGTCGACGGTGTCCGGTGCAGATGCGTCGGCTCCGACCTGTCTACAATAGACGCAAGACCCTTTCGCCTAAGTTGGAGGTTCGATGAGCGGCTCGGGAATCAATCGTCGGGATCTGCTAGTGCTGGCGGGCGCTGGTGCAATGGGGGCTGCCTTGACGCAGACCTCGGCGGCAGGTACGGCTGCGCCGACGGCGTCGGTGGCAGGCAGAAGGCCGAACATCATCCTTTACGTTCCCGACGAGATGCGGGCCGACACGCTGTCTTGCTATGGAAATCCGGTCAACAGAACGCCGAATTTCGATCGCCTGGCGGCGGAAGGGACGCGCTTCGAGAACTGCCACGTCCAGTATCCGGTCTGTGGCGCATCGCGCTGCAGCTTTCTTACGGGCTGGCCCACCAGCGTCCGTGGCCACCGGAGTCTCTACTACTTCCTGCGCCCGGACGAGCCCAATCTCTTCCGGTATTTGAAGCAAGCCGGGTACGACGTCATGTGGCTGGGCAAGAACGACGTCTTTGCCGAAGCCACGTTCTACTCCAGCGTGACCCTGTGGAAGGCGGGGGCCGTGGCGCCGACGGGCGGGGGGGCCGAGCCCGTCGAGTTGACTCCGGGAATCACCTCCATGCTGCTGCCGCCGGAGGGCGATCGTCGCTCGACCAACGATTACTCGCTGGTGCAGGAGGCGATCAATATCCTCGGTCGCAGCGAGACCGAGCGTCCGGTGTGCATCTTTCTCGCACTGTTCAATCCGCACCCGCCGTATTCGGCGCCGGTGGACTTCTATCGCCTCTACCGTGCCGGTGCCCTGCCGCCGCTCATTCCACCGGGCGGGGAGAGGCGTCCCAACTATCACCGTGCCATCCGGGAAGCCTACGGCCTCGATCGCCTGTCGGATGAGGGGCTGCGCAGGGTGAGAGCGGTCTATTACGGTCAGGTGAGCTATTCGGACTGGCTGCTCGGTGAGCTGATGGAGGCGATGTACCGAACCGGCCGGGACAAGGATACGGCGCTGATCGCGTTCTCGGATCATGGCGACTACGCGGGAGACTACGGTCTGGTGGAGAAATGGCCGAGCGGGCTCGAGGACTGCCTCACGCATGTTCCGATGATCGTCCGGATCCCCGGGGGTGCGCCGGGTGTCGTTTCCCGAGAGATGGTCGAGGCGTTCGACGTCGTGCAGACGTGTCTCGAGCTGGCCGGTGCGCGGGCGTCCCATACCCATTTCTCGCGCAGCCTGCTGCCGCAGGTGATGGGCGAGGGCGGCGACCCACAGCGAGTCGCGTTCAGCGAGGCGGGCTACAACACCTATGAGCCGCAGGCATTCGAGCCTCTGATAGCAGGTCTCTATGGGCCAAAGACGCGGCTGCAGAATGAGCATCCCGAGACCATCACGCGCGCGGCCTCCGTACGCTCCGCTACGCACAAGCTGATAGTGCGGCCGAACGGGCAGTCGGAGCTCTATGACTGTGGGGGCGACCCGGACATGCGGCAGAACCTGTTCGGCGAGTCGTCCGTCGCTTCGATGCAGGCGGCGCTGCAGGTGAGACTGCTGCACTGGTATGTCAACACGAGCGGCATCGCGCCGATGGACAAGGACGGCCGCGACACCCCGCCCTACTATCCGACACCGTCGTTCGCGCCGCATGAGCGCGAGCTGCTCGATCATTAGATCGCCATCTCATCATGGGTGAGCGGTCCGCCAGGATCAGCCGCGACTGCGCGAAGGCCATCTGGCTGCACGCCCAGCGATTGGACGGCGAGGCGCCTTTCGGTGGTGGCCCCGCGGCGACTCCCGCCGCCGTCCGGCACCTCGGTTACGTGCAGATCGACACCATCCACGTCATCGAGAGATCCCATCACCACATCCTGTACACGAGAATTCCCGATTATCGGCGCGAGCACCTGGATAGGGCGCAGGCCGTGCAGCGCTGCATTTTCGAGTACTGGACCCATGCGCTGTCGTACCTGCCGGTAGAGGACTTCAGGTACTACGTACGTGCCATGCGAAACGGCCCGCAGGCGCATGGCCGTTGGTTCGCCTCGGTGACTACGGGGGACCTTCGCAAGGTACTGGCTCGCGTTCGCCAGGGCGGCACGCTCACGATCCGCGACATCGACGATGACGTGCTCGTTGAGAAGGACCACCCGTGGGCGAGCCGCAAGCCTTCCAAACGCGCTCTGCAGCTGGCCTTCTTCAGGGGGCTCGTCACCATCAGCCGACGGACCGGCATGCTGAAGTCCTACGATCTGACAGCGCGGCATTTCGGCTGGGAGCGGCTGCCTCGCGCCGCCACGCAGCAGGAGACGCTCAGCCATGTGCTCGAACGGGCCTTGCGATCGCAGGGACTGGTCAGTGTCGACTCCGTCTGCTACGGCGGCGTCGCAAGCAGGCCGGCGATCCGGCGTCTCATCGAGACGAAGGTGCGTCGTCGGGAGCTCGTGCCGGTCGACTTCGAGGGCGCCGGCGCGTGCCAGCACTGGGCGCGACCCGAAACGCTCGATCTGGAGCTCGAGACGAGCTCCGCGCGAGTCCACATTCTGTCGCCGTTCGATCCGCTGGTCTGCCAGCGCAAGCGGCTGAATCTCTTTTTCGACTACGAGCACCGCTTCGAGGCTTATCTGCCGCCACCGCAGCGCGTGTTGGGATATTTCGCCTGCCCGGTGCTCGCGGGCGATCGCATCGTCGCCGCCCTCGACCTGAAGACGGACCGGGCGGCGCGGCAGTTGCGGGTCCAGAAATGGACCTGGATGCTCAAGCGGCCGCCGCGTGCGCTGCGCGGGACGATCGAGGCGGCGCTGCATTCGTTCGAGCGCTTTCAGCTGGCCCGGGCGGACACTTAGCGCCGCTTCACTGACATTAGGACTTCTAAGTAGCCGGCGGCGCCGGCGGCGATGATACTCGCCGCATGACGGGCATCGCTTCAACGGGCGCATATCTGACCGGGCTGATTCTCGGCGCCTCTCTGATCATCGCGATCGGCGCACAGAACGCGTTCGTCCTGCGTCAGGGTTTGCTGCGAGCGCACGTGGCTCTGGTCGTCGCCCTGTGCATCCTGATAGATGTGGCATTGACGACGGTCGGGGTCGGCGGGCTGTCGGCGTCGCTCGGCCGCAATCCGCTGGCACTCGAGGCGCTGGCGGTCGCCGGCGCCTGCTTCCTGGGCTGGTACGGACTCGGTGCGGCGCGGCGCGCCTGCTCGAGTCAGTCTCTCGCGGCGGCTGCGGCGGGCGGCGCTCAATCGGCGCGCACTGTCCTGCTGCAGACGCTCGCCGTGTCACTGCTCAATCCCCACGTGTATCTCGATACCGTGATGCTCATAGGCTCCGTGGGCGTGCAGCAGCCCGCGCCGTTGCGGCCGGCATTTCTCGCGGGAGTGTGGACGGCAAGCTTCGGCTGGTTCACGAGCCTGGGATTCGGCTCGCGACTCCTCGCCCGCGTCTTCGCCCGGCCCATCGCCTGGAGGCTCCTCGATGCGCTGGTTGCGTTGGTCATGTGGAGCATTGCAGCGACGCTGCTCTGGACGACGTTCCGCTGACGCCGATAGTTGCCATCGAGCGGCCACAACTCATTTCATCGTGCACGCGGCCGCTTTCCAGGCGTGAAATGCGGCTCGACGACGCCTGGATTGTGGGTACAATGCGTGCAGTACCGGCAGGGGGCCCGTAACCGGCCACGATAATGTCCGAGAACTTTCTGGCACCGGTGTCGTGCGCGCCGCGTCCATGGGACGCGCGCCTCGCCCGATGGCTGGTGGCACCGCTCGCCGGAAGCCGCGTCACACCCAACCATCTGACGACGTTCCGCCTCGCGATCGGGCTCGCGGGCGCAGCGGCCTTCACACGCGGCACCTACGGATGGTGCAACATCGCCGCTCTGCTGGTGATTCTGTCAAATTTCCTGGATCACACGGACGGCGAGCTCGCGCGGCTCAGTGGCAAGACGAGCCGCGTCGGTCACGTTTACGATCTCGCGAGCGACGCCGCCGTCACCATTCTCCTTTTCGTGACGATGGGAGTCGGTGTCGGGATGAGCTCCGACAACCCGCTGGGGGTGCCGCCACCCGCGCTGGGTGCGGTCGCAGGAGCCGCGGTCGCGCTCATCTTCTACCTGCGCATGCGCGTCGAAGATATGGCCGGCAAAGCCGCGACCCGCCAAGCCTCGCTCGGTGGCTTCGAGACGGAGGACGTTCTCTACCTGCTGCCGCTGCTGACGCTGTGCAACGGAATCATGCCCTTCCTGATCGCGGCATCGATCGGCGCCCCGCTGTTCGCCGTCTGGGTCGTCATCGACTATCGCCGAGCGGCGCGCCAATTGAAGCCGATAGCGGCGGGCTCGTCGGGGACGGGACTGGTCTGACCGGGCTCCCGCGCGGCACTCCGCTCGAGCCGCTGCGACGCGCGTTCGTCGAGCAGGGCTCGTTCCTTTTCCTGCCGGAATTCCTGCCACCGGAGGCCACAGCGCGCCTCACATCGGGCGTCGCCGCCCTGCAGGCCTCGGTCAACCGCAATTATCTGCCCGGCCACAAACAGGGAGGCAGCGTCGGCCGGCACGTCATCGATGAGCGTGCGCCCTTCATTGCGGAGCTCTATCGCTCGCGTGCGCTCATCGACGTACTCGAGGGCATTGCGGGCGAGCGCCTCGTACCCTCGCCGCCGGATGATCCGCATGCCTACGCGCTGTATTTCTACACTCGCGCGGGCGATCACATCGGCTGGCATTACGATACTTCGTACTATGTCGGACGCCGCTATACGGTGCTCTTCGGCGTCATCGATCGGTCGTCCTGCCGCCTCGACTACGAGTTGCACACGCGCGAGAAAGGCGTCGCCGTCGTGCCGGGCTCGATTCAAATCCCACCCGGCGGCCTCGTGTTCTTCGACGGCGATGCGTTGCGACACCGGATCACCCCGTTGCGGGAGGGCGAGATCCGCGTCTCGCTCACGTTCGAGTACGTGACCGATGCGCGGATGCGCCGCGGCTGGCGATTGATTTCCAACCTGAAGGATGCACTCGGATACTTTGGTTTCCGGCAGGTTTTCGCGCGCCGTGCGCGGCAGTCCGGGCCGGCGTCCGGGACGGGATCGACGTGAGAAGGCCGGCGGTCTGGCTTTTTGCCGCAGGGCTGCTGCTCCTCGTCGGGCTCCTCGCCTCGCAGGGCCTCACGCCCGTGTTTGCGACGTTGGCGACGGCGGGGTGGGGTCTGCTGCTCCTCGCGCTGTTTCACCTGCTGCCGCTTTGGCTGGATGCGGCGGCAATCCAGGTACTCTTCGACCCGGGCGCGGTCCGGGGCGCATGGCGCGAGGCGCTGCTGGCGCGCTGGGTGGGCGAGTCGGCCAACAGTCTGATGCCTCTGGGCCAGGTGGCGGGCCCGGTCGCCATGACTCGTCATCTGTCGCGCCGGGGCATGGCGACTCAGAGCGCGGCGGCGGCCATTACCGTCTCGACTACGCTACAGGCGCTCGCGCAGTTTGCGTTCGGTCTGATGGGCATCGCGCTCCTTGCGCTGCCGGCCGGTCTCGAGACGGCGGGCGAGCGGCACGCGCACCACGCGGTGATCGTCGCCACCCTCACCGCGAGTACCGTGCTGGCGGTCATCCTGGTCTCGTTCTATCTGGTCCAGCGACGCGGACTCTTCGGCGGCACGGTGCGCCGGTTCGCGCGGCTGACCCGCCGGCACGATTGGTCCGGCCTGATCAGCAGGGCGGACTCGATCGATCTCGCCGTGGAGGACACCTACCGCCGCGGGAAAGGCGCGGCGGCGAGCTTCGCGCTGAGTTTCGCGGGCTGGCTGGTCGGCACGGGCGAGGTCTATCTCGCGCTGCGGCTCTTGGGCTCGCCCGTGGACTGGCGCGACGCGCTGCTGCTCGAGAGCCTCGGGCAGGCGATCCGCGGCGCGGCGTTTGCCATACCTGGCGCTCTCGGAGTGCAGGAAGGAGGGTACCTGCTGCTCGCGCCCTTTGCGGGTCTCACGCCCAATGCAGCGCTCGCGCTCTCCTTCGCGAAACGGGCACGCGAAATCCTCCTGGGTATCCCCGGGCTGATTTACCTGCATCACTGCGAGCGGGCGTGGCGCCGCTCGCAAAGTATCGCTTCCAGCACGGACTCCGGGCGCGCTTTTTTGTAATATCCCTGCAAATATATCGCTACCAAGGGGGGTACATGCGCGCGATTATCCTGGCAGCCGGACGCGGCTCGCGTCTGCAGCAGACGATAGACCGGCAACTGCCCAAGTGTCTGCTGGCATTCGGCGGCCGCAGTCTCCTCGAGCGCCATCTGCAACTGCTCGAGGCTGCCGGCGTGCGGGAGATCGTCCTCGCCCTCGGCTTTCGCCACGAGCTCGTCGAGGCAGAGCTGACGCGCCTCGGCCTGAGGTCGCGGGTGGAGATCGTACTGAACCCCCGCTACGAGCTCGGCAGCATGCTGACGGTCCACACCGCTGCCGAGCCGCTCACGCGTGGCGGTGATGTGCTGCTGATGGACGCCGACGTCCTCTATCACCCGCGGATCATGGCAGCCCTCACCGCCGGCCACGGCCCCGTCAACCGGCTGCTGATCGACCGTGAATTCGAGGCAGGCGAGGAGCCCGTGAAGGTGTGCGTGGTCGCGGGGGTGCCCATCGAGCTGCGCAAGAAGCTCGAGCCCGGACTGCAGTACGACACGATAGGCGAGTCGGTCGGGTTCTTCCGCTTCGACGAGCTGGCCTCACGGCGGCTGGCGGCGATCGTGGCAGACCACGTTGCGAGCTCGCGCGCGCACCTCCCGCACGAGGAGGCAGTGCGGGATCTGCTGTGCGAGCGCAGTCAGCGTTTCGAGGTATGTGATGTGACGGGCGCGCCCTGGATCGAGATCGACTTCCCGGCGGATGTGGCGCGTGCCGCGGACGAAGTGCTGCCGCAGCTCGAGGTGCAGTCATGACAAAATCGCCTGGAGCGATTTTGGACGGCGGCAGCCGGCCCGACGGGCGAGGCGCAGGGACGAGGCCTCGCAACGCAGATCCGCAAGGGCGATTCGAGGCGCCCCGCAGCCGCAGCGCGGCGCTGCGGCGCATGCTGCGCAGCGATCGGCTGGAATTCCTCATGGAGGCGCACAATGGGCTGTCGGCACGCATCGTGCGCGAGGCCGGGTTCCATGGCATCTGGGCATCGGGGCTGTCGATCTCCGCGCAGTTCGGCGTGCGCGACAACAACGAGGCGAGCTGGACGCAAGTCGTCGACATGCTGGAGTTCATGGCCGACGCCAGCAATCTGCCGATCCTGCTCGACGGCGATACCGGTTACGGCAATTTCAACAACGTGCGCCGCCTGGTGCGCAAGCTCGAGCAGCGCGGCATCGCCGGTGTCTGCATCGAGGACAAACAGTTCCCGAAGACCAACAGCTTCCTCAACGGCGATCGCCAGCCGCTCGCCGAGATCGGCGAGTTCTGCGGCAAGATCGCCGCCGGCAAGAGCGCGCAGCTCGATCCGGACTTCTCGATCGTTGCCCGGGTCGAGGCGCTGATCGCCGGCTGGGGGATGGAGGAGGCGCTGCGCCGCGCGGAGGCGTACCACCGCGCCGGCGCGGATGCGATTCTCATTCACAGCAAGCTGTCGAAACCCGACGAGATCCTCACTTTCGCGCGCGAGTGGGCAGGTCGCGCGCCGCTCGTCATCGTCCCGACGCGCTACTACAGCACGCCGACCGATGTGTTCCGCAAGGCGGGCATCAGCGTCGTCATCTGGGCGAACCATGTGCTGCGCTCCGCCACGGCGGCGATGCAGAGCACGGCCCGGGAGATCTTCGAGAGCGAGACACTGGTGAACGTGGAGGATCGGATCGCATCGGTCGAGGAGATCTTCCGCCTGCAGGATGCGGACGAGTACTCGGCCGCCGAGCGCCTCTATCTGTCGGCAGCGCGCTCTTCCCGCAGCGCGGTCGTGCTCGCGGCGAGCCGCGGCAGCGGGCTCGAGGCGGTGACGGTGGATCGCCCGAAGGTGATGCTGCCGATCGCCGGCAAACCGCTTCTGCGCTGGCTCGTCGATGCCTTCAAGAAAGAGAGCGTCAACGACATCACCGTCGTCGGTGGCTACCGCGCGGATGCAATCGACACGGCGGGCGTCAGGCTCGTCGTCAACGATCGATTCGCGCAAACCGGCGAGCTGGCTTCGCTCGCCTGCGCCATCGACGCGGTCGAGTCGGACACGGTGATTTCCTACGGCGATCTGCTGTTTCGCAGCTATGTGCTGCGCGACCTCGTCGAGAGCGATGCGGACCTCGCCGTGGTGGTGGATTCCTCACCCACGGGTGAGAACAATCGGACCGTACGGGATTTCGCCTACTGCTCGCGGCGCGATGACCGCGGACTGTTCGGCACGCCGGTCCTGCTCAACGGCGTATTCAGCGCCGCGAATGTCGCGAATGCAGCAGCCGGCGCGCACGACGGACAATCCAGCGTCTCCGTAGGTGCTGCGCACGGACGCTGGATCGGGATGTTGAAGGTGAGCCGTGCGGGTCTCGCCCGACTCAAGGAGGCCCTGCGCGAGCTGCGTGAGCGTCCCGACTTCGACACCCTCGATGTTCCTCATCTTCTCAATGCGCTCATCGCACGGGGAGCTGCCATCGAGGTGCAGTACGTGCACGGCCACTGGCGCGGCGTCAACGACCTCGAGGACTTTCGGCGCGCGGCGGATTTCGCGCACGCCCAGCGACCCTTCGGCGACTCCGATGAGACGGATCCCACGGTGCCGCCGGGCCCATGATCGAGGCGCGTGATTTCATCGAGGCGGCCCGTGAGCGCGGCTTCGGCTGGTACGCCGGCGTGCCCTGCTCGTACCTCACTCCCTTCATCAACTATGTCGTACAGGATCCCTCGCTGCGCTATCTCTCCATGGCGAACGAGGGCGATGCGGTCGCGCTGATCGCAGGCGCTACGCTCGGTAACGGCGGCGTGCCGTGCGGCGTTGCGATGATGCAGAACTCGGGCCTCGGCAATGCGGTGAGTCCGCTGACATCACTCACCTGGACGTTCCGCCTGCCCCAGCTGCTGATAGTCACCTGGCGCGGTCAGCCGGGCGTCGCCGACGAGCCGCAGCACGCGCTGATGGGGCCGATCACGCCCGCGATGCTGACCACCATGGAGATTCCCTGGGAGCTGTTTCCGGCGGAGCGGCCGGCGCTTGGCGCCGCCCTTGACCGTGCGAGGGCTCACCTCGGCGAGAGCGGGCGACCTTACGCCCTGGTAATGCCGAAGGGCTGCGTCGCTCCGCATGCGCTCGAGGCTGAGACACGGCCCGCTCACCGCGCCGCGCCGGCTCGCGCGGTGTTGGAGCCGCATCGCCATGCACCCGATGCGCGGCCGTCGCGGCGTGCGGCTCTCGAGGCGGTCATCGCACATACGCCGCTCGCCTCCACCGTCGTGCTAGCCGCGACCGGATTCTGCGGGCGCGAGCTGTACGCGCTTGCGGACCGGCCAAATCAACTCTACATGGTCGGATCGATGGGATGCGTCGCGCCTCTCGCGCTGGGTCTCGCGCTCGCCCGTCCGGATCTGACCGTGCTGGCGCTCGATGGCGACGGCGCGGCGCTGATGCGCCTCGGAGCGTTTGCCACGGTTGGCGCCTACGGTCCGCCGAACCTGCGCCATCTGCTGCTCGATAACGGCGTGCATGATTCGACGGGTGGCCAGGCAACTGTCTCACCGTCGGTGTCGTTTGCGCAGATTGCGGCGGCGTGCGGCTATGCGACTGCGCTCGAGACCGACGACGCAGCCCGCATCGCCGACTGGCTGCAGGCGCTGCCGGCCTCGGGTCCGAGCTTCGCTCGTCTGCTCATCCGCCCTGGAACCTCCCAGGCCCTGCCGCGGCCCTCGATGAGCCCCGTCGACGTGAAGCAGCGCTTGCTGCAACACTGCGGAGCACGCTGATGCGCCTGCTCAATCCAGGACCGGTGACGCTGAGCGAGCGCGTGCGCCGCAGCATGCTGGCGCCGGATCTGTGCCATCGCGAGAGCGAGTTTTTCGACCTCCAGGATGAAGCGCGGCGGCGGCTGCTCGCGGTGTACGGGATCGATCCGGCGGAATGGTGCGCAGTGCTGATCACAGCCTCCGGCACCGGGGCGGTGGAGGGCATGGTGTCGACCCTGGTGCCGCAGGACGGCCGCGTGCTGGTCGCGGAGAACGGTGTTTACGGGGAGCGCATCGCGCAGGTTTGCGCGCGTTACCGCATTGCGCACGAGCGGATGACGGGCGACTGGATGCGGGCGGTCGATCTGGCCGGGATCGCCAGACGCATCGAGAACGGGCCTCGCGATGGAGGCGCGCGCTTCACACACCTCGCCGTTGTACATCACGAGACGACGACGGGCCGGCTCAACGAGCTGCGCGCGCTCGGCGATTTGTGCCGGCAATATGGCATGAAGTTGCTGGTGGATGGCGTCAGCAGCTTCGGCGCCGAGCCGCTCGAGTTCGCGGACGAGAGCCTCGCGGCGGTGGCGGCCACCGCCAACAAATGCCTGCACGGCGTACCGGGAGTTGCATTCGCGATCGTGCGCCGCCGCGCGCTCGAGCGGGCTGCAGGCCGCACGTATTACCTCGATCTGGCGCGGGCCGCTGCCGCGCAGGACCGGCGCGATACGCCCTTCACGCCCGCCGTGCAGGCCCACTATGCGCTCGTCGAGGCGCTGCGGGAGCACGCGGAGGAGGGCGGCTGGCCGGCGCGGCACCGCCGGTATGCCGCGCTTGCCGAGCAGGTGCGCACGGGCCTTGCTGAGCTCGGTATCGCCACCGTGTTGCCGCCCGAGGAGTCTTCCGTGGTCCTGCGCTCGTATCGGATGCCCGCGAGCACATCCTACGCCAGGTTGCACGATGGGCTGAAGGCGCAGGGCTTCGTGATCTATGCCGGCCAGGGCAATCTCGCGGAGAAATTGTTCCGGATATCGACCATGGGCGATCTGTCCGCGGCCGACATCGACAGGCTGTTGGTCTGCTGCGGCGAACTGCTGCGGTGAGGGACGTGCGGCACCGGGCCGCGACGGTCGTCGCGCACGCAATGTCGGCGCTGCTCGCGCTCGCGCTCAGCCGCGGAGCCGCGGCACAGGTGCCCGCCGTGCCGCCGCATCGGCTGCCGGTGCCTCCGGCCAAGGCTCCGCAGTCGGTTCCGAAACCGAAATCATCGGCCGCGCGCACCAGCTTCTTCTCCCGCTGGCTCAATCCCGCCACCGCCCCGTTCATTCCGATCCCGGAGGTCGCGGCCGATCCCGACAACGGCACCACGGTCGGGCTCATTCCGACGTTGCTGAAAACCGATCAGAACAACGACGTCCGCCAGATCATTGCGCCGGATGTCATCCACAATCCCTATTTCGGATATGGGGTGCACGGCCGAATCTACGACTATCCCAGCACGGACGAGCAATGGTCGGTCGTCGGCGGCATCAAACAGCGCGTGGAGCGGAGCATCGACGGGGAGTATCAAACAGGCAGGCTGCGCGATCGGCGCTGGTCGGTGAATCTCAGCCTGATCTACGACCGCGACGGCACTCCCAGATTCTACGGAATCGGCAACGAATCGCCGGCGAGCGACCAGACGAATTTCACCGAGGAGGAGGAGCTGCTGCAGACGCAGATCGGGCTCAATCTGACCCACGCCTGGCAGCTGCAGTACACGCTGCGGATGCGCGCCTTGGACGTGCTGCCTGGAACTCTCCCGCTCATTCCGTCGATCTACACGCTGTTTCCGGATGTCCCCGGCCTGCACACGACCAAGGAGCTGCTGCACCGTCTCGCGATCGTCTACGACACCCGCGACGATGTCACCGTGCCGACTCGTGGCATGGAGTGGGTCGTGTATGGGGGGATGGCGAGCCGGGCCGGCATTCTCAATGACTCGCTGTACAGCGAGGCCGGGATCGACGGCCGCGTCTTCTGGCCGCTCGCGCACAACGCCATCCTGGCGGCTCACACGGCTCTGCGGTACATGCCGCAGGCTGAGAATGCCCCCTTCTGGGCGCTCAGCACGCTCGGCGGCAGCGACAGCCTGATCGGCGGTACCCAGCCGCTGCGCGGCTATGGCGCCGGACGCTTCTACGATCGCAATGCGTTCTCGGCAACCCTCGAGCTGCGCCAGAGAATCGGGTCGATTCGCATCGCCGCCACGCGCCTGAATCTGGAGGTGGCGCCGTTCGTCGACGTCGGCCGAGTGTTCTCGCAACTCGACACCTTGCCGGTCTCGGATCTGCACAAGGTTGCCGGAGTCGGCTTCCGCGGTGTCGCGCCGCCGTTCGTCGTGGGTTATGTCGACGTCGGATACGGTAGCGAGGGAGCAGCCGTATTCTCCGGCATCGGGTACCCGTTCTGAGTGCTCAGGAGATGCGTCTTGCGCGACGCAGGCCCCACGCGACGACCGCCACCGAGCAGAGCCAGACGACGGGGGAGGCGAGCGTATTTGCAAGCGCCGGGAGCCACTCGCCGAGATGACTCACTACGGCGAGCGACCCCGCCGCGACATAGGGCGTCGCCGCGGCGGCAACTCCCGCAGCCGCCAGAGCGAGGGCCGTGCGCCCGATTGCGCGCCTGCGGCGGGCATGACTCACCTGAGCGGCTACGCTCTGCAGGAAATCTTCGGCCGGCAGAGGTTGCGGCGCTTCGGCAAAGAGCTGCGTCAGGGTGTCGTCGAATTCACTCATGATGTCGTCTCATAGGCGCGCAACAGGTCGCGCAACCGGGCCGCTCCGCGGGCGATATGCGATTTGACGGTGCCGAGCGGCAGCTCCGTCGCATCGGCAATCTCGCGATGGCTCATGCGCTCTCCGTATGCGAGCACGATGCAGAGCCGAACGGCCGGTGGCAGTTGCGACAGGGCACGATCGAGGTCGATTCGCTCGGCAACCGTGGGCTCGTGTGACGGGGTAACGTCACGCTCGGACGGCTCCTCGGGCGCCGGACGCACTGTGTCATCGCCGCGCGCGCGGATGTGCTGCAGCCATGTGTTGACTGCGATCTTGCGCAGCCAGCCGCCGAAGGCGGCAGGGGACTGCAGCGTGCGGACCCGGCGCCAGGCCTGGAGAAACGATTGTTGCGCCAGATCGTCCGCGAGCGCGGGATCCCTGCACAGACGACGCAGCAGTTCCCGGATCCACGACTGACGGCGGCGCACGAGCTCGCCATATGCCGAATCATCGCCGCTGACGGCGAGGCCTGCCAGGATCGGCTCCGCTGCCGCGCCGAGTGCCGCGCGCGACAGTTCACCAGTCACGCCACGCTATCCGGCGAGCCCCGGCGACGGCTGTAGCGGCCGAGCGCCCGGGCGGCGACCAGCAGTCCTGCCCCTATGCAGACCGCCAGGACGGCGCCGCCGAGCATCGGCAGCTTCGCGATCGGAAACTGCAGGCCGACGAAGAATGCGGCGATGAACACGCCGATGCCGCTGGCGATGGTGATGATGCCGCCGATCTGCAGGTAGGGTGCGAGGTCCTGGGCGTCATCGGCTCCCGAGCCGGACTGTCGGGCGAGAATCTGCTCCACCACGGCGGGCTCGAGCGGCTGGCCGCGCTCGATGGCGGCTCGCAGGGAGTCCATGGCGAGCTGGCGCTTGCGGAAATCGTATTTGATGGCCGCATAGGCGGACACCGTCACGAAGATCCAGAACGCCACGGCGACGCTCGCCTCGACAACGGAATCGATGTGCATTGTTTCTCCAGCATAAGTGATTGAGGCTCATGAGGAGAGATGCGCTGCCGCGCTGGAATGGATGCAGGCTGCCGCTAGGGCTTCTTTTTGATGGCTTCTCGATACGCTGCAGCGAACGCTTCGACGAATGTATGCGGTAGATGGTCCGCCGGCATCTCGATGAGGTTGCGATAGAAGGTCGTGAACAGCTCCCAGTACTGAGCTTTGTCGGCCGACTTGGCTTTGCCACGGCGAGCGGCCCGCTCGAAGCGGGCTTCGAGCTCCGCCGGATCGAGCCTGTCGAGGAACTCGACGAATGCCGCGCGCATGGCCTGCGCGGCCGCCTGCTCGTGGGACTTGGCTTCGCCCACCGCTTCCCGCAGCCACTGCACGGCATCGATGCTGCGGCTTTCGTGCTGCACCAGAATATCGAGCAGCAGCTCATCGACGGTGAGGCGCACCAGCGAGGGCCGGGGATCGTCCGGCTCCGGCGGCGGCAGCTCGATGCGGAAGCGGTCGCGAAGCTCGCCGCGGGAGCGCTCGAGATCCTTGAGGCCCACCAGGGCCTCCCGCAGGAGCTGGCCGGCGAGATGCAGCATGCGCGTTTGCGCGTCCGCCGGCAGCTTCTCGGGATCGAGGCCTGCGCCCCGACAGAATGCCTGCAGGCCCGAGTGCACGTCGTAGAGCGCGGGCGCGCTCGCCCCACGAGCGTCCCGGCCTGCTGCCTTGGCCAGCCGCGCGATGCGTCGCGCGAGGGAATCGTCACTGGGCTCCGAGACAGGCTCCGGCTTCGTCGCGAGGCTCGAGGCGGCGCGCGCGCCAGGGATGGCCTGGCCGTAGGCGTTCACCGGCTGGAAGCTGCCCGAGCCCGCGTTGTCGCTGACCAGGAGCTCCTCGAGATCGAGCATGGCGCCGATGTCGGTTTGCGCCGCGCGCCCGATCGGGTGCAGCGCGTGAATGCTGGTGGGCACGGCCGCGGCCGAATCGAGCTCGGGTATCTCGGGCACCGTCTCGGTATCCAGGGCGACGACGATCTGATAATCGCCGACGCGAAGGACATCGCCGTTCTTCAGGCAGTAGCCGCTCGAGCCGAGCTTCGCGACCGCCTCCGGCTGATCATTCACGAACACCCCGTTGGTGCTCAGGTCCTCGAGGTAGAAGTGTCCGTCGCGAAAATGGATGCGGGCGTGGTGCGCGGACACATAGCGCAGCGGGTCGGGAAGCACCCAATCGTTGTCGCTCGAGCGCCCGATCGAGCCGCCGCTCATGCCGAAAATGATGGTGTGTCGC
>Ga0335075_10006092_pt1 | contig 18639 bp, 18 predicted proteins | sample Lox_Sample_24_FD_206723 | JGI IMG/M metagenome (GOLD analysis project Ga0335075, IMG submission 206723) | Soil microbial communities from Loxahatchee National Wildlife Refuge, Florida, United States - Lox_Sample_2.4 | ecosystem: Environmental > Terrestrial > Soil > Wetlands | place: USA... | reverse complement strand
GAACAAGCTCATGCAAATGCCTGATCGCATCGCCTCTATCACACGCCGTCCGTGGGCCATATATGCGAGACCGGTCATCGGATAAGGCCGCTGGTATCAGTTCACATTCGGCGGACAGATAGACTGTCAAGATGACCGCTTCAACATGACCCTGGCACACGGCACGGAACGCCTGGAATCGGCTCGCCTCGTGCTTCGGCGGATCGCGCCGGACGATCTGCCGTTCTTCACTCGCATCCACTGCCTGCCCGAAGTCGCACAGGGTCTTTACCCTGAAGGTCGGCCGCGCTCGCCGGAAGAGACAGCTGCATGGTTGCAGGCCACTCTCGCGAGCTACGAACATCTCGCGCTTGGCTATCTCGCGGTTCTGCGCAAGGACGATGGGGTGTTGATTGGGCGTTGCGGTTTAACGGAACTCGTTGTTGCGTCCGAGGTACCCAAGCACGGGATCCGCAGAGGATGGTTTGGGCGCGAAGGGGCCCCCGCAGGGGTCGCGCTGACATTCGAATGTGAACTCGGCTACACGTTCGACCCCGCCGTCTGGGGCTACGGTTTCGCTACCGAAGCGGCATGCCGCGTGCGCGATTACGCGCGTGACGTTCTGCGGCTGTCGTATGCGATCTCGGCCATTCTTCCGCATAATGCCCGCTCGCGACGCGTCGCCGAACGGTCAGGCGCGCGAGCTGACGGCCAAATGGAAGTAGTAGGTCTCACGTTTGATCGTTACGCGTGGCCGCTCGCGAGTGACGGCGAGACTCGGCTCCAGCCGGCATCCACAAAATAGAGGTGCCATACAGACAAATCAGCCGACACGGCGCAACATTCCGTCTGTCGATGCGCCTCCATTATGGTCATACCTTGTGGGAAATCCAAAAGTCTTGATTTATAAGCGGGATTACCCCGGGCCGCTGCGTGAGCCGGCGGCCGCAAAATCGCGTTTGATGCGGTCGTGGATGACGCGCTTGCGATCCTCTTCGATTGGCAACGACGGCACCAGATGGGTGAGCTTCCGCTTGCTCACGACGCCATGCCGCACAAGCTCGCGGTTGAACACAAGATCCTGGTCCCGTCCCGCTGCGTATTTCGACAGCACAAGATCGTGCACGTCAATGCAAAGTCCGGTCGTGCCGCCCGTGTTCGGGTTGCTGATCCGAATAATGCGTTGCTCCCACCCTCCCCGAAAGCACGGCCGTCTCCGGGCCAATACCGTGTGCGTAATAGCCGTGCGTCTTGTGAAACTGCGAGAGTTCGCCAGTGGCGATGTCAATCAGGTCGGCACGCTCGCGGTGATTGCGTGGATAAACATCCGCTTCGACCGACTGAAAAGCAATCTCCGGCAGCTTCCTCTTTTGCGCGTGGACTGCCTGGCTGCCGATTACGACGATCTCGGCGTCACCCGAGATTTGACTGGCGGCGCGAATAATATGTTCGAGTTGAGTACGATTCATAAATAGCCTGGCGCTCTGCTTCTGTGAGAATGCCCGCGAAGGGGCTGGACTGCCGCAGGCGAGTCGCCCTCTGTGAGCTCTCCTCCAGGAATTCTGCCACCTGAGCGGCGGAGCCGCTCAAGATGTCCGCCCATTCCGACAGTGTCAGCCTCGGGCAACCGTCCATCTTTTGCCAACGGCGTAGATTATCCCGCGCCTCGTCCAGCAGGTCGGGGTTGGCCCGCAGCTTCCGCGCAATCAGCCTGTGCATGGCAAGGCTGCGCTCGCCAAGCCGGTTATGGTCGCTGTAAATCCGCCCCATGCAAGCACTGTAGCATGAGGCAGCGGGCGGGCGAAATCGTGTCAACCCCTCGGCTCCGCGAGGAGACCTTCAAACGGCGTGCATGCCCGCCAGAACTCTGCATCGATGGCCGCCGCCCCGCTACTCCGGTCCGCAAGCGAGAGTCCATCCAGCTCGCAGCATAACGCAAGAGGACAATGAGGTCATTCCATTCCACCCAAATGAGCTCGGCGCACCGGACGGTACCATTGACGCGAGTGAGTCTGCTGCACAGTTTCGCGGTCTGAGACCCTTCTGCATGCCTGTGAACCGTGCAAAGGCCCGGGAACGTTCCCTGCGATGTCGCCTGGTCAGCCTGCTACTGCCGATGCTGCTCTCGGCGTGCGCTTTCAAGGATTCTCATCTTGCGGACCTGGCCAGACGCGGCTGATGGGGCTGTCCGAAAAGGATCTGGAATCCGGCATAGGAGCGCCTGACCAGCACAGCAGCTTTGGCAACACCGACGTGCTCACCTACGACGCCACGTCCACCAGCGGCATAGACTGGTCCATCCCATTGATCGGCGGCGTCGGCTTCAGCAACGGCGGCTACTGCCATGCGGCGTTCACCGTGATGAACGGCCGCGTCGAGCGGGTGCTGTACTCCGCGGAGAAAAATGCCACGCTGGCACCTGACGCCTATTGCGCCCCTATCATCCGGACCTGCATTGCGCAGCTCGGATCCGCGGGTGCCAACACCACACACCCCACCACCGGCGCACGAAATAACCGCCTCCCGGAATCGGACCCCGACTGATGAGCCTCACGTGATCATGACGCCTCAAAACCAACCCACGCAAATCACGGAAGACCCAAAGCACCAATCTCGGAGACCTTCGTCCCCTCGGCGCTCTCTGTGTCGATAATGATTTCGTCCGCCATGGACCCACGAACAGACGAATCCACACCCGCAACTACTCCGTCCCGCCCGCGGTCCGCTGTGTCCACTCGGCCGCGGTATATTGCAGTCCGGCGATCACCGTATAGGCAGCGCCCGTTACGTTGGCGCTGATCGGCAGCCGCATATCCACCGGGTCGCTGGTCAGATAAACCCGGTCCACATTCGGGGGAAACTGCACCTGGTTCGACATCAGCTTCTTGTCCAGGATCCGATCGCCTTCCACGACCGCGACGAAATACGAAACATTCGTCGTGCGCCCCGGCGCCGCCGGTCCGCGCGTGAGTTCGATCGTCACCTTCACGCTGGCGTCCAGTGTTTGGGCATTGTCGCCCGGCTCGCATTTCCCGTTCACGTCCACCACCCTGGCCTGCAAGATAAGGTCGGTGAGGTCGTGGCCCGTTCCATTCGCCGTCGCGCGGTAGCGGCTGAGCTCGGCCGCCTGCGGCAGCAAGGAGGCTTGCGGGCAGACCGGCGCGAACTGGTCGCGGCCCGGCACGCACGCCGCCAGCCCCAGCAGTGCCGCCGCGACCACGAGGGTACCGGCGAGCAGACAACACAAGCGGCGTCCAGGCATACGGAAAACTCCGGGAAAAGGCCCTCCCCGGCCGGGTGGGCAGCACGCATAGTGCCGGCCAACCGGCAGAGTCGACAACCGGGACCGACGATTCCTTCGCGCCCCGCCCTCTGTCAGTCGGCAGTCGGGCACCCCATCTGGCTCGCACACGAACCCGAGAGCGCCTCGCAGTAGCGCATAACCCCCGTATGCCATACAAGCCCGCCCCGCCCGTCCTCCTGTCGAGGCCCCCGCTCCCCTGATGGCGGTTTATACCGAGGTCACCGACGACGCGCTCGCCGCCTTCCTGACCGACTACGACATCGGCGGCATGGTCGCCTTCCGCGGCATCGCCGAGGGGGTGGAGAACAGCAACTATTCGCTGCGCACAACGGGCGGCGACTTCATCCTGACGCTGTACGAAAAGCGCGTGGACCCCGCTGACCTGCCCTGGTTCCTCGGGTTGATGGAGCATCTGGCGACGCGCGGCATCACCTGCCCGCTGCCGGTGAAGGGCCGCGACGGGCAGGCCTTGCGCCAACTTGCCGGTCGGCACGCAGCAATTACGACTTTCCTCCCCGGCGTGTGGCCGCGGCGCGTGCGCATCGAGCATTGCGGGCCCGTCGGCGCGACTTTGGCTGCACTGCACCTGGCCGGCCGGGACTATGCCCCCGTGCGGCCCAACGCGCTCGGGCCCGACGGCTGGGCGCCGCTGCTCGAACGTGCGCGCGCACGGGCCGACGAGGTGCGGCCGGGCCTGGCCGCGCAGCTTGATTGCGCGCTGGCGGGCATCCTGGCCGCCTGGCCGGCCAGCCTGCCCGTCGGCCACATCCACGCCGACCTGTTTCCCGACAACGTGTTCTTCCTGGAGGGGCGACTGTCCGGCCTGATCGACTTCTATTTCGCCGCCACCGACATCCTGGCCTACGATATCGCCGTGTGCCTGAACGCTTGGTGCTTCGAGCCCGACCTGTCGCTGAACGTGACCAAGGCGCGGGCCATGCTGGCGGGCTATCAGGCGGTCCGCCCGCTCTCGCCCCAGGAACGGGCCGCGCTGCCCGTGCTGTGCCGGGGCGCGGCGATCCGCTTCCTGCTGACAAGGCTGTTCGACTGGCTGAACACGCCGCAAGGCGCCCTGGTCACCCGCAAAGACCCGATCGAATATCTGCGCCGACTACGTTTCCATATGGCTGCGGCCGACGAGCACGCCTATGGCATCTGAGCCCACTGACAACATCGTCGAGGCGTGGACCGACGGCGGTTGCAAGCCCAATCCCGGTCCGGGTGGCTGGGGCGCCGTGCTGCGCTACCGCGGCCATGAACGCGAGTTGTCCGGCGCCGACCCGGCGACCACCAACAACCGAATGGAGCTGACCGCCGCGACCGCCGCCTTGGAGGCATTGAAGCGACCCTGCCGTGTGCGGGTGCACACCGACAGCGAGTACGTCCGCAACGGCGTCACTCGCTGGCATCAAGGCTGGGTCCGGCGGAACTGGCGCAACGCGGCAGGCGATCCCGTCGCCAACATGGATTTGTGGCGTCGCCTCCTCGAGGCGGCCGCGCGGCACGACATCGACTGGCGCTGGGTGCGCGGCCACTCCGGCAACCCAATGAACGAGCGCGCGGACGCGCTCGCCACCACCGCGCGCAATACGTTGGGTTGCAGCAACAGAAAGCCCCCTCCCATTGCGGGACGGGGTTGGGGGAGGGGGCAGTCCGAGGAAGGCACCAAGCCCCTCACCCCAACACAGCCCTCACTCCCCAAAGGCCCGCGCTGATCCGCGCGGAGCGCGGCGCGTGAGGGTTCCGCGGCGTGTGGCACCCTCACCGGTTCGCTTCGCGAACCGACCCTGGATCAAGTCCAGGGCAGGCTCTCTCCCGCAGACCGGGAGACAACCCTTCTCTCGTCATTCCTGCGAAAGCAGGAATCCATGCGGCGCCCCGCGTTCCGGGCGTTTCCATGAATGCCTGCTTTCCGCAGAGCTGCATCGCGAGCTGTCAGGATGAAGGCCTTCTCGGTGTAGTACACCGTTTCCATGGACCGACTCCTGTGCCGACTGCCCACTCCGCTCGCAGTGTCGTAAGCGACCAAGTGGACTCACACGGAGCTTCACCGAGTTGAATCGTGAGAATCACCCCACAAGGCAGCCCAAAAGTGCGATGGCAGATCCGCCAACGGCCCCATGCGAAGCACGCAGATTCCTTCTCCGTGAAACTCCATGCCATCTCCGTGTAACTCCGTGTCCACTTGATTGCTTTTCCGCCGGATCCGACCGCATGAAGTCGCCCGTGATTTTCCCCCGCAGCGAACCTCCTTTCACGGAATCGCTGTACTAGTCGCGGCGGGGGCGCCGCAGTGTGAAGGTTTCGAACGGGGCGATCTGGCCGTCCACACCCACCACATCGTAATAGGTGACCTTAATCGTGGTGAAGTCGCCCGGATGGGCGCCAGGATCGACGGTGAAGGCGGCGAAGCCGTAGGAATGCGCAGCGTTCCGCACGGCCGACCAGGGAGCCGCTTCCTTCACATAGACGGGCGCGCGTTTCCCCGTCGTCGGATCAGGCGCGCTGACGGCGGTGATCACCCTGCATTGAGGCGGGTGGAAGAAGAGCTGGTTCGACGGCACAGAGGTTCCGCCGCCGCCGATGACCATATGCACCGTGCCCTTGGTGGTGTCGATGATGTCGGTCGCCGTCGCGGCGGGAACTGGCGTCAGGGTCCGGTTCTGCTCCTGGCCTCGGATCGCGTGGGAGCGCTCGTAGTGATGCTCGTGCCCGCATACCACCACGTCGACCCCATATTTGTCGAACAGCGGTACCCACTCTTCGCGGATCCCAAGGTCGGCGCCGTTGAACTTGTCGGCAGTCGAGATGGCGACTTGGTGCATGCACACCACAATCCAGTCGATGCCACGGTCTGCGCGCGCGGCAGCCAACTCCTTTTCCAACCAGGTCTTCTGTGCGCCCGCGGAATAGCCCTTGACATAGGAGTTGCCGCCGTCCTGATAACAGATGTCGTCGTTGGCGATGCTCACGACCCTTACCGAGCCCACGGTAAACGCATACCAAAGACCCTTGGTCACCTCGGTCTGGCCGGCGGCTTCCGGCAGCGAGAAGTAGGTCTGATAGGCCTGGTAGCCGATCAGCCCGTTGCCCAGCTCGTTCTCATGGTTCCCGGGGCACGGCATCCATGGGCGGTTGCGGGCGCTGCGGGTGTTGTTTTCCCAGAAATCCCACCAAGTTCGCACCCGATCCTCGGCGAGGTTGGCATAGCAGAGGTCGCCGTTAAAAAGGTGGAACAAGGGCACCAGTCGTTCCACACCGAGGGTGGTATCGCCTGCCGCAGGTGAACCGAGATTGTCGTTCACATAGGCGGGTGGATTTGGCATCGCGACACCCGACGGCAGCGTGAACTTCTTGCCCAAGGTCGGGGTCCCCTGATCGCCGAAGCTGGTAAAGGTGAATGCCGCGCGACCGAGTGGCGATGTCCTGAAGGTGCCGAATTCTGGCTGAGCGCCCTCATGAACGGCGCAGTACATGAAGGACGAGTTTGACGTCAGACCAGGAATCCGAGCGTGATAGGCATAAACGGTTTGCTTCGATTTCGCATCGGTGTAGCTCACCTGCTTCGCTGAGACGAGCCGCCCGAGACTACCATCGAGTCGTCCGATCGCCACGCGAGGATTCCGGACGATTTGCAGCGTGTGCCAGGATATCACCACCTCGGATGACGCATCTGCGCCGAACTGCATATGCAAGCCGGCGACCGGCGGCGTCGCCACCGGATCGGGCGTAGCCCGGGAAGCGGGAGTGGCTTGCGTTGATCCGTTGGGTAGGATGGATGCCGCGACCGCGGCGCCCCCACCAAGGCCCGCGGCGGCGAGCAGCTTACGGCGACTGAGATCGAGCGAGTGTTCATTATCTTCCGGGATCATGTCGTCCGCTCCCCTTATGAGTTGCTCGGCCAACGTGGTTACCGGGAGCAGGCCCGTCTAGCGCGGCAATGTGACAGCACGACCGGTCATTCCTCTCATCACAGGCGGTTTGCAGTCGGTGACGTTCGGCATGCCCGCAGACTACCAACGCCCGAGTCGATCCGTACAGAGACGATCGGTTGCATCAAAAGCGCGGTTCGCGGCACTACCTACCGGCGGCCACGTGAAGCGCCCGCGCCGCTTGTGCACAGGACGAGGCCAGAGCCATCCCAGACCAGGATCTTCAAACGGTCCGTCCGCTTCGCTCTGAAAACGAAGACATCGCCAGCATACAAATCGGCGGATAGCGTGTCCTTCGCCAAAGCCACAAAAGAGTTCATCCCGGCGCGAAAATCAGTCGGCCGGGAGGTCACCGCCGCCCGCGTACCTGATGGGCGCGGACGGCCGGTTCGGGGTCACGCCATCGAACGGCGCAGATTCACCCTAGGCGAAGCAGGGCGCGAACGCCGGCAGCGCCGGCTCTCTCCTACGGCGCCACGTCATTGATTCTGCGGCAAAGCTCTGAATTCGGGGGTGGATCGTGGGCATTTCAACCCGAAGGACGCGAAGAGCGAAGGCCGCGAAGGATGCTTTCAGGTCGTCGCGAGGCTGGTTCCCTGCTGTCTCTGCTGCAAATGCGCCATAGCTTTCCTTCGTGCCCTTCGTGATCTTGGTGTCCTTCGTGTCGAAATGCCCGCGGCGCGCCCCGCACTTGCCCGTCCGGGCACGAACCTGGCGCGTCCATTCCAAACCCGGCGCCGAAAGCAGGGGCTGTGCGAAGGCACCGGCCCAGAGCTTCGCCGCAACATCAATGTCGCAGGGCACTAGTTGAACTGGTTCAGATCGGTCAAGCGTAAATCATTGACGGGGCGTCTGACCCAAGCAGTCTGTAGCTCAAGCGCCGTGGCGGCTGCCACATAAGGCCGCTCTCATGCCGCGCGTTGCCCGCTGTAACCAAAAGTTCGTCATGGATAGACTTCATTTGAAGCAGTGGGCGCCCGCCAGACCAGCTACCGTGAACTCAAATGCTCACTCGTTCACGAAACCGGGAGCAGGTCCAGAACTGAGGAGATAGTGAACCATGTTGATGGAGGCTCCATATTCTGCCTCTGACGCAGCTGCTGCTTCACCCCCGCAGCCGTCTAGTTTTGACACGTCGCCGTCGCAAGCCTGGATCGACGCTATGGCTTGGGCCAAGATAAACAGTAAGCAACCGGAAGTACGGGCGAATCCGGGCGATAGCTTGACCAGCATTGCCAGCAGCCATCACGTCGCGCTATCCGGCGTCGAAGAGGCCAACCCCCAGATCCCTGACCCGAGCCTGATCTATCCCGGCGAAACGGTTTATCTCCCCAAGAGTACGCCGGCTCAGATCGTGGCCGGCGTGGACGATTCGCAGATCAAGCCGATCATCACCGACCTGGCCAACGCCAATCTGGCCGATCAGGGTGTGGTGGATGCCAACCGGACCCACGACCCGTCAGCCGAAGCCGACGCCCAGGGCCAGCAGACCGCGGCCTGGACTGCGGTCCAGCACGCCACGTACGCAATGCTGTTGGACAACATGTCCCCCACCACGCCGGACAAGACGGCAGTTGCGCAAGTGCAGCACCTCAACGCGCTGGAGCCCGGCAACACCAAATTTGCTGATGCAAATAATGCCGCCCTGCAGCAATGGCAGCAGCTGAATTTCGGTCCGATCCTCGCCGCCTACAACAGCGGCCTGAAGAGCAGTGCCCAGCAGACCACCCTCGCCAACGCAATCAGGACGTCATTCAGTAACGCCGCCAATCAGGCAGGATCCGATCCGAAGGCGCGCGGCCAGGCGATCACTACGCAGGCCGCCCTGCTCCAAATGTTCGGGCCACGGAATCCCACCTTTCAAACCGCGGTCAGAAATGCGGTAGGCTTCGCGCAACCCACCGATGAGAGCGCCACAACCCTGCCCGGCAGCAGTCACCCTGGAAACGACCCGTTCAACATCATCATTTCGGGCAACTCTAACGTGACGTTGAAACAGTTCCTTGCGGGGCTGGAGGCAATCCCCGATCCCGCAGGGCAGCCTCCCGCCGCTCCGGCGCAGTATCCTGCCTGCCCCACGCCGGGGCAACCAGTGTCAGCACCACCGGCAGATCCCGGTGCACAGCCGAACTATTGCTACGAACCCTCCCAGCCGTCCCGGTGGGCACAAGTGCCGGCCAGCAACAGCCTCACCAATCCGGGCGTCGGCCCCGAATACGCTAATGTCCAGCCCCCGGGAAAAGGCAGTCGGGTCGTGCAGCCGATCAGCATGCGCATCGGCGGCCAATCGACGGAGTTCGATGCCTTCGGTTTTACTGACAACCACTTTCGCCTGTACGAACAGCAGCCGCTTTCGGGCAATAAGCAAGGCGCCTATTTCATTTCCAGCTCAGTCGAGAAGTTCAACATCGATTATACCGACCCACTCAAATCATACCACGACGTGGTAACCAACGGCTACAATCAGGGCCGCGATGACCTGCTATCCGACATTAAGACCGCCGCAAAGATGCAGGGTTGGACGGTTCAGGTGGAGGAGTACCCGAGCGCGCCTGGGACGGGCTCGAACGGCATCAGCTACGACGGCAACATCTATGTTGTGACCCTGACCCATGACAAATCAGGATCAGCGATTAGCTAGGCCGAACTTTGCGCCTATTATACCAACCGCCCGAACGATCGACTCTCCGGCACTGGCGGCCCCACCCGTCATGGCCGGCCTTGTGCCGGCCATCTCCTGCCAGTTCCGGCACGCCGGCGACGGCGGCAGAGCGTCATTCTTTCGGGCGCTTGGCATTACTCCGGCACGCCAGCGAGCCGCAGCCCCTCGATCAATATCTCCAGGTCCTCAGCCCGAGCGAAGGGGGCCGTGCGACGAAAGCTCCGCAGGCTGAACCCCGGCTCCAACTCCAACAACCGATGACGGGCGGCTGCCGCGTGCTGCTCGCGCCCCAGATGTCCCAGAGCGGCCAGATACGGCTTGTGATTTGCGCACAGCGCCGGGTTTAGCTGGATCGCCGCCACCGCGGCCGCCGCCGCGCGCTCGAAGTCGCCGTCGAGCAGGTGCAGCACCGCGAACGCCCCGTCGAAAGCGAAGGCGGATGGATGCAGCGGGGTCAGCGCCTTATATCGGTCCAGCCGACGGGCCGCTTCCATTGTCTCGCCCAGCCAGACCTGGGTGGCCCCGGACAGAGCCCAGGCCATCGCGTGGTTCGGATTGACCGACAGCGCCTGCTCGTGCAGCACCGCGGCGGCAGGCAGATCCCGCTGCGCGATCGCGCGCACATGCCCCGCCAGCGTCAGCACACGGGCGTCGAACGGGTCGAGCCGGACCGCGCGGTCGGCCAGCCGCCCCGCCTCTTCGGCGAGGTCGGCCGGGTCGCCCCAGCCCTGGAGCATCAGCAGAAGATGCCAGGCAGCGAGCCATGCATGCGCCGCCGCGAAGTCGGGCTGCAGCTCGATAGCATGACGCAAAAATTCCTCCGCCGCCATGAACGGCTCGCGATCCATTCGCTGCATCGCCGGGAATGCGCGCAGCATCAGGTCGTAAGCCGTCGCCGACTCGGCCGGTTGAGCAGCGGCACGGAATGCCTCCCTCACCGTCACCTGCGCCTCGATCTGGGCCGCCACCCGGGCGGCCACTTCGTCCTGCAACGCCAGCGCGTCGTCATCCTCACGGTCGAAGCGGCCGGCCCAGGCAACCTCGCCGCCATGCCGCAGATCGAGCAGCCGCACGGCGATCCGGAGCTTCGCGCCGACCTGCTGAATCGTGCCGTCCAGCAACAGGTCGAGCCCGAAGGTGCGGCGGATCGCCACCTCGTCGCGCCCGCTGTCGGCAAAACGAGCAAGCGAAGAAGGGGCGACCACGAACAGCCATCTGACACGCGACAGTGTGGCGCTGATCTCTTCGGCGAGGCCGATGGCAAGATGCGACTCGGGCGTGGCGCTGCCGATCAGTCCCAGCGGCATCACGCCGAGGTGTGTACCCCCACGTGCCGGCCCGGGTGGGCGGGGCTCGGGCTCCTCGGCGGGTTCGGCCGGTTCGACCGCCATCGGCAGAGGCCGCAGCGGCAGTCGCGCGATTGGAGGCCCCCGAATCTCGCCCAGCAGCTTTTGCGTCTCAGCGGAGGGGGCAGCATCCAGCATCTCGGCCAGTGCGGTGCGGCACCGGTCGTAGGCCTGGATCGCCAATCCCCGCTCGCCGCGGTCGGCGTGGGCGCGCATCAGGGCTCGCCAAGCGCCCTCGTGGGCGCGATCGATTCGCAGCAGGCGCTGAGCCGCTGGAATCGCTGCCTCGGGGTCGTTCTGCTCACGCAGGATCAGCTCGGCAAGCGCCCGGCCGCGGTCGCGCAGCCGCTCGCGTTCCGTGCTCAGCCAAGCGTCGAAGACCGAATCGATCCCGTGCAGATCCTCCAGCAACTCGCCGTCCAGCAGCGCAAGCGGCGCCGGGTTCTGGCGAGTCGCCGACATCACTTCGGCGGCATCGACCCAGACCCTGTCGGGGTACAGCGTGACGTGATCGCGGGTAACTATCACCGTCTCGTCGCCCGCCGGCGCCAGTGCCTCATGCAGCCGGTGGATTTCCTGCCGCAGCGAGGCACGCGCCTGCTCCTCCGGCCGGCGACTCCACAACAGCTCCGCGAGCCGGCCGCGCAGGGTCGGCCGCGGCGCCGACAGCGCGACGACGGCCAGCAATGCGCGCGTCTTTCGGCCAACCGGCAGGACGCTTTCCCCGCTTGCCGCGCGGGCCTCCATGAGGCCGATCAGCCGAAGCCGCAGCGGCGGGCTGTTGCCCGGGGTCTGCGTTGTCGGCCCGATCGGCGGGGGCGGTGGCAACGGCACGTTCATGCTGTCTATTACTGCGAGATTAGCGCGGTAGTGCAAGTGGCACGGCAGCGGAACGATATTTTGTGTTAAGTGGGCGTGACAGCCGCGGAAAGCCAGGGCCCGGCCCCAGGGGCCCGTTCAGTTTTTCGTGCTGTGACAATAAAAGGCCACGGTGCCGGCGATCAGACCTCGGCTTCGTCGAAGATTCGGCGCACCTCGCCTTCCCAGGGGCCGTGGAATCGGGTGAGCCAGTGCTCCGCCTGGCACGGCGCGCCATCGACGATCGCGGTCAGCGGCGCCAGATAGCCGGCCTCGTCCTCGCCCCCGGCATCGAGGCGGGCGCGGGCGTGGAGCCCGTCCCGTGCCACAGCCACCAGTTCGCGCGCCAGGTCGCGCAGGGTGCCGCGGCCCCACGGCGCTGCCAGACCTTGCCGCGGCACCGCCTGCCGCAGGGCCACGGTATCCGCCCAGCCGGCTCCACGCAGCAGCGACAGGGCAGCGGCAAGCGCTGCCTCATCGTAGAGCAGTCCGGTCCAGAACGCCGACTGCGCCAGCATCATCTCGGGCGTGCCGGCATCAGCGCCGCGCATTTCCAGAAACCGCTTGATCCGGACGTCGGTGAACACCGTCGTCATGTGGTCGGCGAAATCGCCCATCGTCGCGGTCTCGCCGGCGAGGTCGTTCAGGCGGCCTTGCATGAAGGCGCGGAACGAGGCACCGGCTACGTCGATATATCGTCCATTGCGATAGACGAAATACATAGGCACGGAGTCGATCAGCCACTCGGCATAGCGTTCGAAGCCGAATCCGTCCTCGAACATCACCGCCGGGATGCCCGAGCGCTGGTTGTCGGTGTCGGTCCACACCTCGGCGCGGTACGACAGGAACCCGTTCGGCCTGCCCTCGGTGAAGGGCGAGTTGGCGAACAACGCCGTCGCCAGCGGCTGGGCCAGCAAAGCCACACGCAGCTTGCGCACCATGTCCTGTTCCGAACCGTAATCGAGGTTCGCCTGCACCGTGCAGGTGCGCGTCATCATATCCAGCCCCAGCCGGCCCACTTTGGGCATGTGGCTGCGCATGATGGCGTAGCGTCCCTTCGGCATCCACGGCATCTCGTCGCGCCGACAGAACGGATGGAACCCGAGCGGGACGAAGCCGAGGCCGAGATCGGCGCCCACCCCCCGCAGCTCGGCGAAATGCGCCGCCAGCTCCGCTTTCGTTTCGTGCAGGGTTTCCAGCGGGGCACCGGACAGCTCCAACTGCCCGGCCGGCTCGAGCGAGATGGAGGCGGCGCCCTGCTTCAGCCCGATCGGGTTGCCGCGATCCAGGATCGGCTCGCCGCTGCCGTCGCGCGCCATGGCTTCCAGCAGCGCGCGGATGGTGCTCGCATCATGAGCCGCCTCGTATGGCGGCGGGGAGAAATCTCCGCGCCGAAACCCGAATTTCTCGTGCTCGGTGCCGATGCGGAACTGCTCGCGCGGCTTACAGCCCGCCGCGATGAATTCAGCCAACTGCCGCACGGAGGTGATCGGCGTGGCATCAGCCTCTCCGGGGTTGGACATATCGCTCCGGGCGTTCGAGTGCAGGCTTTTGTCAAAGGCAGTATCAGCCTGTTCACCGGGCCTGCAACAGCGCCAGCCCGGCGATGCAGGCGGTGTCGGCGCGGAGGATGCGTGGTCCCAGGCTGCACGCGGTGACAAAGGGGTGCGCGCGCAAAGTTTCAAGCTCCACCAGGTCGAAACCGCCCTCCGGTCCGACCAGCAGCGCCGCCGGGCCGGCGAGTGGCGCGATGTGCGGCGCATACGTGCGTTCGACGGCGACGATCAGCCGCCGCCCGGCAGGCCACGATGCGAGCAGCGCCGGCAGCGCCTGGGGCTGGTGCAGCTCCGGCACCGTCAGCCGCTCGCTCTGCTCGGCCGCCTCGGTGGCGATCTCGGAGAGGCGTTCGAGATTCACCCGTGCGGCGTTGGTGCGCCCTGTAATGACGGGATGAATTGCGGCCACGCCCAGCTCGGTCGCCTTCTGCACGACAAGGTCGGTGGCGTCGCGTTTCAGCAGCGCGAATGCCAGCCAAAGGTCGGGCTCCGGCACTTGCTCGCGCAGCCGGCGATCCACGGCCAGCCTGGCACGGTCCCGGCGCACCGCGTCGATATGCGCCTGCCATTCGCCGTCGCGGCCATTGAACAGCGTGACCGGATCGCCGGCCCGGCGTCGCATGACCGTGCCGAGATAATGTGCCTGCTGCGGGGTCGTCTCGACCGCAGTACCAGCGCTGAGGGGAGCCGTCACATACAGGCGAATCGACCCGGACATATGATCCGACTACACCTCTCCCGCTCTGCGGGAGAGGTCGCTGCGCGCAGCGCGGCGGGTGAGGGTGCCCGCGCGCCGGCGCCCTCGACCTTTCCCGCGAAGCGGGAAGAGGTATATCCAACGTGCCGCACACCGACATCGTGGCCGGGGGGTGGGTAGCGCGTCTGCCGGCAGGCTGGCGCCCCTATCTGTTGCTCGCGCGCCTGGACCGGCCCATCGGCGCGTGGCTCCTGTTCCTGCCGGGCCTCTGGGGCATCCTGCTGGCCGGCCCGCCGCCCATTCGCTCGATACGGTTGATCCTGCTGTTCGCGATCGGCGCGCTCGTGATGCGCGCGGCGGGATGCGTCGTGAACGACCTCTGGGACCGCGATATCGACCGGCGCGTCGCGCGCACCGCTGGCCGGCCGTTGGCCTCCGGCGCGCTCCGGCCGTGGCAGGCGCTGGTCTTCCTGGGCGCGCTGCTGCTGGCCGGACTGGCGATCCTGCTGCAGCTCGATCGCCTGGCCCAGGTCCTGGGCGCCGGCTCGCTGGTGCTGGTCGCGCTGTATCCGCTGGCCAAGCGGGTGACCTGGTGGCCGCAGCTCGCGATGGGATTCACCTTCGGGTTCGGCGCGCCGCTAGGTTACGCCGCCGCGGCCGGGTGGATCGATGCCGCTTGGGCAGCGCTATACGGAGCGGCGATCGCGTGGGATCTCGGATTCGACACGATCTATGCGCATCAGGATCGGGAAGACGACGCGCTGGTCGGAGTCAAATCCACCGCGCGCCTGTTCGGCGAGCACACCCGGCCATTCCTTGCCGCCTGCTACGCCGCGACGCTGGCGATGCTGGCGCTGGCCGGTTGGTTCGCTGGCCTCGGCGCCTGGTACTATCCGGCACTGGTGCTACCGGCGGCGCTGCTGTTCCGTCAGGTATGGGTGCTCGACATCCATGACCCGGCGCTGTGCCTGCGCCTGTTCCGCGCCAACCGGGAGGCGGGGCTGGCCGTCGCCGCAGCGATCCTGATCGGCTGGCTGTGAGCCAGGCAGGCGCATTCGTGCGCGAGCAGACCGTGTTGGGACCGGCGCCGCTGGTGCCCGAAATCCCTCTTCATCTGGCGACCGAGGTCACGCCGATCTGGCAGGCGACCGAGGCGTGGCTGGCCGCCCACAACATCGATCCGCCCTATTGGGCCTTCGCCTGGCCGGGCGGGCAGGCACTGGCGCGCTACGTGCTGGACCATCCGGCGCACGTGCGTGGCCGCCGCGTGCTGGATTTCGCCGCCGGTTGCGGGATTGCCGCGATCGCCTGCGCCCGGGCTGGAGCGGCGCTGGTGGAGGCCGCCGAGATCGACGCGCTGGCGGTCGCGGCCATCGGCGAAAACGCGGCGGCGAACGGGGTGACGGTGCTGGCCGCGGGCGACGTGGTCGGCGCGCCCTGCCGCTGGGATCTGATCCTCGCCGGCGACGTCTGCTACGAGGCGCCGATGACCACGCATGTGCTGCCGTGGCTGCGGCGCATGGCGGCAGACTGCGAGGTGTGGCTCGCCGATCCCGGCCGCGCTTATTTGCCGGGATCGGGCCTGGTGCCGCTCGCCCGCTACGTCGTGCCGACCACGCTGGAACTGGAGTGCCGGACCGAGCGGGAAACGTGGCTGTATCGGCTGGAGACGTGCGGGACGCCCGGCGATCGGGTCGAGCGGGCGCAACCCTGCGCCGCCCGCTAATGGGGGCCGGGCGTCTTGGGCGGGGCCTCCGCGGGAATATGGCGAAATGCGCTTCGCTTTTCCGCCCTACGCGTGTCGGCGAGGTGCTTGCCATAGGGGTTGGCCCGGTTTCTCGCGCCATGGCGGACGAGGCGGCCGGTATCAGCCGATACCATGCGCCTTCAGCCGCTCGATCAGCAGCTTCGAGACCTCCCTGCCGATTTCACCACGCCGCTCATCGGGAATACGAGTCGCCAGAGTGTGCGCCACACCCTCGATCAGCACGCCCAAAATCAGGTACGGGTCCGCATCGGCGCTGACCGTCAGCCGTATGACATGGGCGAGGAGGCTCGTTGCATCCGGGGTCGCCGCCGCAGCCTCCTCCGCCTGCTCGATCAACCGGAGGATCTCGCCGAAAATCCTGTCAGGCACCTCATCTTCTCCACTCTCGGCAACAACGCGTGACGCCGCCGCACCTCGAACCCGAGACAACACTCAGTCCGACCCGAGAGACTACTCCGCCGGCGTCCCGGTGCCGAACCCGTGCCACCGTCGTCGGCCTGAGCCGCGGTCCTCGCCGCGCGCTTCTTGTTCGACATCATGGTCCGAGGCTAAGGGACGACATGGCCGCGCCGCAGCCCAACATCGTCTTCATCCTCGCCGATGACCTCGGCTATGCCGACGTGTCCTGCTATGGCCGCCGCGACTTCGAGACACCGAACATCGACCGCATCGCGGCGGACGGGATGCGGTTTCCCCAGGCTTACGCGAATTCCGCCGTGTGCACGGCCTCGCGCACGGCGCTGATGACCGGGCAATATCAGTACCGGCTGGCAATCGGGCTGGAAGAACCACTACACAGCCGATCCAGGCGCAAGATCGGCCTGCCGCCCGACCATCCGACGCTGCCCTCGCTGCTCAAGGCAGCCGGTTACCGCACCGCGCTCATCGGCAAGTGGCATCTCGGAAAGCTGCCCGAGTTCGGGCCGCTGCAGAGCGGCTACGAGCAGTTCTACGGCTTCCGTGGCGGTGTGCTCGACTACTACACACACAAGTTCGGGCCCGCCGACAGCGACACCGACGACCTTTGGGACGGCGACATCCCGGTGCGCCATCAGGGCTACCTCACCGATCTGCTGGGCGACCGCGCTGTTGCCACGATCGAGCAACTCACCCGCGCCGACCGGCCGTTCTTCGTCAGCCTGCACTTCAACGCCCCGCACTGGCCCTGGGAGGCGCCCGGCGACGAGGCCGAAGCCCTGCGCATCAAGAGTCTCCTGCATTTCGACGGCGGCACGCAGCGCACCTACCAACGAATGGTCCAGCGCATGGACCTGCAGATCGGCCGCGTGCTTCAGGCGCTCGACGGCACCGGCATCGCGAACGACACCATCGTTGTCTTCACCAGCGACAACGGCGGCGAGCGCTATTCCGATACCTGGCCCTTCATCGGCCGAAAGTCGGAGCTGCTCGAGGGCGGATTGCGCATCCCGGCAATCGTACGCTGGCCCGCCCGAGTGCCGCGCGAGTCTGTATCAGAGCAGGTGATGATCACCATGGATTGGCTGCCGACGCTGCTGGCCGCCGCCGGCACAGCGCCCGACCCAGCCTGTCCGAGCGACGGCATGAACCTTCTGCCTTGGCTCACCGAGGACGCCACGCCGGTGCCGCGCAAACTCTTCTGGCGCTATAAGAATCTCGCGCAGGAGGCAGTTCGCGACGGCGACTGGAAGTACCTCAAGATCCGCGACAACACCTTCCTGTTCGACGTCGTGCAGGATCCGCTGGAGCGCGCCAACCTCAAGGATCGCTATCCGGACGTTTACGCGCGTCTGATCGCCGAGTGGCACGAGTGGAACCGGATGATGCGCCCGCTGGACCCGGAAAGTTTCACCCTGGGCTTTACCGGCGCCGAGCTCGCTGATCATTTCGAAATCGAGAGTAGGACCTGACGGGTACGGGGAGGCGGTAGTCTCGCGAAGATTGCACCGCGACTCAGCGAGCACTAAGTTTTCGCCCGCAGGAGGTGGCACATGACGGTGGTGGCGCGCCGCATCGACCCGGAGGTTTGGACCAAGGAGCGGTTTCTGGCCTGGGCCGAAACGCGTACCGATGACGCCCGCTACGAGTTCGACGGGTTCCGCCCGGTGGCAATGGCCCCGGCGACGCTTGGGCATAACGAGATCGGCCGCAACATCCGCGAGACGTTGCGTAGCAGGCTGCCCAAAAGGCGTCATTGCGAGCGTAGCGAAGCAATCCCCCCGGGGTGGAGCATGGGATGCTGGCCCTACGGCCCACAACAGCCGATCGAGACCGTCGGCGGCGCGCTCCGTGAACCAGACGCGTTCATCGCTTGCTCCGAGCGGCACCGGGAATCCGTGGCGATCTCCGCCCCGGTCATCGTATTTGAAGTCTTGTCGCCAGGACGGGAGAATCGCCGCCGCGATGAAGAGGACAAGGTCGACGAATACGAGTCGGTGCCCTCCATCCTCCGCTACGTTATCGTCGAGTCCGAAAGTCGCGGCATCCGCGTATTCTGGCGCCAGCCCGGAGAGCGCCAGTGGCGCCGGGAGGCCTTTGACAGCAAGGGGCCTCTTCAG
>Ga0335075_10006090_pt1 | contig 18644 bp, 17 predicted proteins | sample Lox_Sample_24_FD_206723 | JGI IMG/M metagenome (GOLD analysis project Ga0335075, IMG submission 206723) | Soil microbial communities from Loxahatchee National Wildlife Refuge, Florida, United States - Lox_Sample_2.4 | ecosystem: Environmental > Terrestrial > Soil > Wetlands | place: USA... | reverse complement strand
GCCGACCGGCTCTTGTGGATTCGACTGATTCCCGCGCTTAAACGCCATTCGCTGGATCGTCCTCTCGCGGGAACCTTAGAGCGGCGGGCCTCTCCGACCTCGGAAGCCGCCCAGCACTATCGCCACGATGATGACGAGAACAATGAGTCCGATGGGTCCGATCCCCCAGCCCGCACCAAAACCCCACCACAAGCCGCCACCGCCGCCGAATAGCAGCAGTAGCAGGATCAGAATCAGAAGCAGATCCATTGTGTTGCTCCTCCGCAGACGTTGAGGCCACTGTACGTTGGAAGAGCAAAGGCCGTGCCTGAGGGGTATGCAACTCCCTCCACCGGGCTCGCACAGCGGGCAGGGGACGCTCAGGTTTTGCGCAGCGACTCCCGGTGAGCACTAACCAGGTCCGCCATCGAGTCGAAGCGAAAATCCAGTTTTGGCATGGTCCCCGGAATCAACGTCGCCCCGAAACCCTTCTGTGCATGGCGGCGGTAGATCCAGCAACAGGCGAGGCCGTGCCTGTTCGCCGGAACATGGTCGTGAAAGCAACTCTCCGCCGTGTGCAATACGTCACTCGGCCCGAGACCGAGATCGCCGACGTGCTCCAGCATGTAGCGGAAGTTCCGGTCGTCCGGCTTATAGGACCCGATGTCCTCCGCCGTGTAGATGGCATCGAACTCGACCTGCAGCTTCTGGTTGCTGAGCTCGAAGCTGCGGTTGTCGACGTTCGACAGGATGATGAGCTTGTAGTACTCCTTGAGGTACTGCAGGGCGCCGGGCGAATCGGCGAAGGCCGGCCAGTCCCCCACTGATCGACCGTACGCTTCGCATTCGTCCACACTCACCGCGACGCCCCATTCTTCGGCCAGCCGCTTGTAGACGACGGCGAGAAGCTCGTCATAGCGCTTCGTCGGCGTTTGGCGCTGCTGCGCCGACTCGTGACGCGCGTGCGCCTCCAATACCGCATCGCGGCTCAGGCGCTTCGCCGCCCTGGAGACGAGGGTCCTCAGGGCCTCGGTCATGCCCGATTCCCAGTCGATCAAAGTGCCGTAGCAATCGAAGGTCAGGGCCTTGAAATCAGCCAACCGTGCTGTGCTCATCAGCCCTTCAAGCGCAGCTTGCCCATGAAGTCCCGCTTGCCGAGGGGCACACCCTTCCAGCGGAGGATGTCGTAGGCCGTGGTCGCATGGAAGTAGAAGTTCGGCTGCGAGAAGGACAACAGGAACTGCTCGGCGGTGAAATCGAGTCGGCGACTGCTGACCTCGAAGCGCATGTCGCGCCCGATGAATGATTCGACCTCCGCCGGCGCGATCGATTCCAGGGCCGATATTGTCTCGGTGATCCGCGCCTCGAGCGCCGCGAACGTCTCGGGCGGAGGCGTCCGGTCTGGAAAGAAGACGCCCTTGCGGACCCCTTCGATCGCCCCCAGGGAGTGCACGGCCGTCGACTTCACCTGGTAGGCAAAGGGCAGCATGTCGGGGGCGAGGCGCGCCTGAATGATCTCCGCAGGGTCGATTTCCTTCTCGGCGCAGAAAGCCTGGGCCTTGCGCACCAGTCCGGAAACGGCTCCGAGGATCTGGCAGTAGGAGGGAATCGTGGCGGCGTAAAGGGATAGGGTCATGGCTTGCCTCATAGCTTATCGGGACCTGGTAGTCTTACCCGCGCATTGATATAGATTATCAAATCTGATAATCTATATGTTATGGCTAAGTATCCGCTCACTCCCGAGCGTTCGGCGGATTGGGCATCCACCGCTCAGTTCCGCTTCCTGGACGCCCTGATGTCCGACTCTACCCTCGAATGCGACCTGATTGCATTTCATGGGGGTACGTCGCTGCATTTCTCGTGGCGGTCCCCGCGGAGATCGGAAGACCTCGACTTCCTGATCGCAAAGAGCGCGCGTGACACTGGCGAAGTAGTCGAGCGCGCACGCAAGAAGACCGAGGAGGCGTTTCGCGCCGATGATCCGGCGTTCAGTGTCGAGATCAAGGACAAAACGCGCCATGGCGACAGGATGATCGCCTATCAGCTGCTCGTATCCCACCCCGACTATCTCGGAAAAACGCTCGTCAAGGTCGAATTCTGGAAGGTGGACGCCGCCTATCTCGCGGGATATCCCGTGGAATTGCGCGCACCCGTTCGACCGGGCGATATCGTTTCCCGAATCTCCAGTCCGATACCGGCAGCTGCGCTTGAAACCGCATATTGCGACAAGCTCACCGCATTCGCGACGCGGCGGTATCTGAAGTGGCGAGACATCTATGATCTATGGTGGATCGGCACCCAAACGGACGCCAAGCTCGATCTCGCGGGTGTTGCGCGGCAGTTTCTCCACAACGTGCGTGCCTACGAGACGATCGACGGGCTGCCGCCAGCGCAGGCGTTGAGGCGATTTCTCGGCAGTCACGACCCAGCGGTCGTGACACCCATGGCTGACCCCGACTTGAAGCGATGGTTGCCAGCGGACATCTGGGCCCGGCTGTTTCCGAAGGCGACGAGCGAAATGGTGCGGTACACATGGTATGCGCTCGAGCGCGTGGCCGACGCCATCGAAAAGAGCGACCTCGAGCCGTCCCTGAAACGGGCACCGCCGTGAGCAGCGCCATCGATCGGCTGCGCAGCCTTCCCGAAGCATTCACGCTCGCAGGCTTTCGCAGATTGACCGGTTTTTCGGAGAACGCGGCCGCGGTCTGCCTGCATCGATGGAAGGGGAAAAATCTGATCGAGCCGGCGGGAGAACGGGCTGGGATTTATTTCAACAAGCTGAAGAATCCGCAACCCGATACGACACTCCGTGTCGCAGCGCTGCTACATGAGTATCCGTCGGCAATCTTGTGCGGCGAATCCGTGCTCCATGCCGCGGGATGGATCACTCAGATTCCGGCGCAACTCACGGTAGCCGTCCTCAGCCGTCCGACATACGTTTCCTTTCATGGATTCGAGATTCGAGGCCGTCCGCTCTCCTGGTTCAATGAGGTCCACCCCGATGTGAGCGCGCAGGGTAACGACCGGATCTACGGTATGCGCGCCCTGCCACCCGCTCTCGCACTCACCGATCTCTATGCGGATCCCGAGGCCTGGCACCCGGATCCGGACGATGTGGACGTCCCGCCCGACCAGGCACGAGATGTACTCTCCGTCAGCCAGAGACTTCGCATCCCGCTGCCCGCGCTGCTACGAGAGGCACTGGATCATCCTCGGCGGCGCTCGAAGCGAACACGAGCGAACACTTGATGCAACCGGTTGATAACAGGGACCAGTTACCCCGGCGGCACTTTTTACCGCTGACCCAGGCCGAGCTCGCCGAGCGGGCGGGCATCTCCAAGCGCACCCTCGAGCCCGTCGAGTCGGGCCGCGGCGCCGAGCTGGTTACCGTAGTCCGAATCCTACCCTGGAAGACTTCCGCACGTGCGCGGCGACCGCGGCACTCAAGCGCGGTCGGGCCGAGACGATTCTGGATGAGGTCAGTCGCCCGCTGGCCGGAGTAATCGGAGAAGGCCGGAGTCAGGCCCTCGCAACGCGACCTGATTCGCTCGGCCTTTCGGCTCGACCTCTCCCGGACCCGCGCATAGGAGCCCAGTGGAACCTTCTCTTCGCCTGTAGCGTTATTCGCAATCAGTCTCGGAAGCATGTCGCTTCGGGTGACTCCCGTGCGGATCAAAGAAGGCCTGCCCTACCCCCTCGGTGCCACCTGGGACGGCAAGGGCACGAACTTCGCGGTCTTCTCCGCGAATGCGCGCAAGATCGAGGTCTGCCTGTTCGACCGGGACGGCAGCCGCGAGCAGGCCCGGATCGAGCTCCCGGAGCACACGGATCAGATCTTCCACGGATGGGTGCCGGAAGTCGGTCCCGGCACCTGGTATGGCTATCGCGCTCACGGACCCTACGAGCCCGAGGCGGGACAGCGCTTCAATCCCCACAAGCTGCTGCTGGATCCCTACGCACGGGCCCACGCCGGCCGGCTGGAGTGGAATCCCGCCGTATTCGGCTACCAGATGGAGTCGCAGGACGACCTCACCTTCGATGAGCGCGACAGCGCGCCCTTCGTGCCGAAGAGCGTGGTGGTCGATCCCAATTTCGACTGGAAGGGCGAGCCTGCGCACAAGCACGCTCCGTGGGACGACACGATCCTCTACGAAATGCACGTGAAAGGATTCACGCAGCGGCATCCGGCGGTCGAAGAAAGGCTGCGAGGAACTTATGCGGGTCTCGGCAAGCAGGTGATCGAGTACATCCGCTCCCTCGGTGTCACCTCGGTCGAGCTGTTGCCCATCCACACCTTCGTCAACGACAGCCACCTCATGGAGCGTGGGCTGACGAACTACTGGGGCTACAACACCATCGGCTTCTTCGCGCCCGATCCCAGGTACGCCGCCGACGTGGCCAACAGCCTGCGCGAATTCAAGGAAATGGTGGCCCGCTTGCACGACGCCGGGCTCGAAGTGATCCTGGACGTGGTCTACAACCACACGGCCGAGGGCAACGAGCGCGGCCCCACTCTCTCCTTCAAAGGGCTGGACAATGCCAGTTACTACCGGCTGCTGCCCGACAAGCCGCGTTACTACATCAACGATACCGGCACGGGCAACACCGTAAACCTGAGCCATCCGCGCGTCATCCAGATGGTGCTGGACTCGCTGCGCTACTGGGTCCAGGAGATGCACGTCGACGGCTTCCGCTTCGATCTCGGGACGATCCTCGCGCGCGAGCCCAACGGCTTCGACAACCGCAGCGGCTTTCTGAAAGCCTGCAGCCAGGACCCGCTGCTGCAGACCGTGAAGCTGATCGCCGAGCCGTGGGATTGCGGGCCGGGCGGCTATCAGGTCGGTGCCTTTCCGCCCGGCTGGTCGGAGTGGAACGACCAGTATCGCGATACCACGCGCGATTTCTGGCGGGGGGAGGCCCCGGCGAGCGTGCTGGCTCCGCGTTTGTGCGCCTCGGGCGATCTCTACAATCATCAGGGCCGCAGGCCCTGGGCCAGCGTCAATTTCATCACCGCGCACGACGGCTTCACGCTCAGGGACCTCGTCTCCTACAACGACAAGCACAACGAGGCGAACCAGGAGAACAATCAGGACGGCAGCTCGAACAACCGCTCGTGGAACTGCGGCGCCGAAGGGCCGACGGAGGACGAAGGCATCAATGCGCTGCGCGGGCGGCAGATCCGCAATTTCCTCGGCACCCTGTTGCTGTCCCAGGGCACGCCGATGCTGCTCGGCGGCGACGAGTTCGGCCGTACGCAGCAAGGCAACAACAATGCCTACTGCCAGGACAATGAGATCAACTGGTTCGACTGGAACGCCGTCGAGCGCGAGCAGAGACTCGTACGCTTCGTGCAGCGCCTGACGCAGCTGCGTCATACTCACGCCATCCTGCGGCGCCGCCGATTCCTCACGGGCTCGCAGGATGCGGAGCTGGAAGTGAAGGACGTCGCCTGGATCAACGCGAACGGCGCGGAGATGAGCGAGGAGAGCTGGAAGGATCCGGGGACGCGCTGCTTCGGCATGCTGATGGACGGCCGTGCGCGCTCGACCGGCATTCCGCAGCGCGGCGGCGATGCGACGCTGCTTTGGGTCCTCAATGCGCATCACGACGTAGTCCACTTCACGCTGCCCGAGGCCGCCGGCGGCCGTCACTGGTCGCTGCTGCTCGACAGCAATCGGCCCGATGCGCCGAGCGCGCGCTTCGAGGTCGGCGCGGTCTACGAAGTCACCGCCCGCTCATTCCTGCTTTTCGAGCAGGAGCGTGAGAAATAGCGGCCGGGCGCCCTCTCCCCCACCGCTTGACCTTGGTCTGAACCGTATCCCCCGCGGAATTCGATCGGCCCCAGCCTGTCTGTAATAATCCTTTCGGGCGCGCGCAGGCGCCAGGCCGACTTCCAGGCTCAGGCAAACGGGGGAATGGGGTTCAATGTCAAGTTCGGCCGCTCTGCCGTCTCCTCAGGGGAAATCCTCGCCGCTTCCGCTTCCGTTGGGGGTGGCCACGGGCTTTCTCCTCGCCATCGCGGCGATCATCCTGATCGCCCTCTTCTCCCTGCGGGAGCTGCATGCCCGCGCGTCAGCGGGGCAGCGCGTCCTGCGCAGCTTCGATGTGGTGCAGGAGCTGCAGGCATTGGACCTGGCGGTGCGCGATGCGGAAACCGGCCAGCGCGGATTCCTGCTGACGGCCGACGAGAGCTATCTGCAGCCCTATGAAGCCGCGCGCGCGGCAATTCCCGGCGAGCTCGCGACTCTTCGCCGGCTCACCGCCACCGATCCGCGGCAGCAGCAGCTGCTCGGTGCGCTCGCGCAGTCGGCGGGAGCCAAGATGGCCGAGCTGCAACAGACCATCGCGTTGCGCCGCGCGGGCAATGCGGCGGCGGCGCTCGCGATCGTGCGGACGGATCGCGGCCGCGACGCGATGGTCCGCACTACCGGTGTGATTGCCGACATGCAGGCCGAGGAACGCAGCGTCCTCAGTGTGCGCGAAGCGGAATGGGACGCCGCCTCGCGGCAGTCGCTCTACGTGACGGGCGGGGGCTCCGTGATCCTGCTCGCGCTCATCCTGGCCGCGGCTCTGATGACGTCGCGGAATTATCGGGCGCTGGCCGCCCAAGCCTGGATCCGCGCCGGACAGGTCGCGCTCGGCGCGCGTCTCGGCGGCGAGCACCGTCTGGAGATACTCGGCGAGCGGCTGCTGCGCTTTCTGACGGAATACTTCGATGCGCCCGTCGGCGCAGTGTACGTCGCCGGGCCGGGCGCCACGTTTCAATGTGTGGCTGCCCATGCTGCGCGGCTCGGTCCCGACGAGATCAGCTTCCGTTCCGGCGAGGGTCTGGTCGGCCAGTGCGGCAAGGATGGGCGGCTGCTGCATCTCAAAAGGATCCCCGAGGACTACCTGCCGGTCGTCTCGGGGGTAGGAAAGGGCAAGCCGCGCGAGTTGGTTCTCGCGCCGGCCGCCGTGGATGATACGGTACAGGGGGTCGTGGAGCTCGGATTCTTCCGCCGCCTGGGAGCCGCCGATCTCGAGCTGCTCGCGCGCGTCTCCGAAGCGCTGGCCGTCGCGGTGCGGTCCTCCAGGGATCGCACCCGGCTCGAAGAGCTGCTGGAGGAGACTCAGCGCCAGGCGGAGGAGCTGCAGACGCAGCAGGAGGAGCTGCGTGTCGCCAACGAGGAGCTCGAGGTGCAGAGCCGCTCGTTGAAGGAATCGCAGGCACAGCTTCAGGGACAGCAGGCGGAGCTCGAGCAGAGCAACGCGCATCTCGAGGAGCAGACCCATCTCCTCGAGAGCCAGCGCGACGAGCTCACCCGGGCGCAATCCCTGCTCACGGCCAAGGCGCTCGAGCTCGAGCGCACGAACCAGTACAAGAGCGAATTCCTCGCCAACATGAGCCACGAGCTGCGCACGCCGCTCAACTCGACGCTCATTCTCGCCAAGCTCCTGGCGGACAACAAGCCGGGGAACCTCACCGAGGAACAGGTGCGCTTCGCGCAGACGATCACTTCGGCGGGCAAGGAGCTGCTGGCGGTGATCAACGATGTGCTCGATCTCTCCAAGATCGAGGCCGGCATCGTGGAAGTCGAGCCGGGCCCCGTCGTGCTGGCGAGCCTGCTGGAGACGCTGCAGGCGAATTTCGCCGGCATGGCGCAGCAAAAGGACCTCTCGCTCGAGATGCGCCTCGCACCCGGAGCGCCGGAGCGGATCGAGTCCGATCCGGGACGTCTGGGTCAGATTCTGCGCAACCTGCTGGCGAATGCATTGAAGTTCACCGAGCATGGCGCGGTCTATCTCACCGTCTCCGCCCGCGATGCGCGGTCCGTTTCGTTTGCCGTTCGTGATACCGGGATCGGCATCGCGCCCGAGCATCATGGAGTCATCTTCGAGGCCTTCCGCCAGGCCGACGGCAGCACTCACCGCAAGTACGGCGGCACCGGGCTCGGGCTGTCGATTTCCCGCGATCTGGCACGCCTGCTGGGCGGTGATATCACGGTCGAGAGCACCCTGGGAGGAGGCAGCACTTTCGAGCTGACTCTGCCCCGCGTCCTGTCTTCACGCGCGGCGGCGCAGCCTGCGGACGTCAGTCCAGACCAGACCCGGCCTGCAGTCGAGTTGCCTCTGACGACACCCTCGCCGCCAACGCCGCAGGCGCCCTCGAGCTCCTCGCCGCTGCCTCCGGCCGCCCTGGATGACGATCGCGAGTATCTGACCCCCGGTTCCCGGGTGATCCTCATCGTCGAGGACGATGTTCATTTCGCCGGCATACTGCGCGATCTCGCGCACGAGATGGGCTTCAAATGCGTGATCACGCACACGGCTCAGGACGCCCTGAGCGCCGCGATCCGCCTGAACCCGAGCGCCATCGTGCTCGACATCCGGCTGCCGGATTCGTCGGGGCTGACCGTCCTCGATCAGTTGAAGCGGGATTCCCGCGTCCGCCACGTTCCCGTGCATGTCGTCTCGATGGCTCATGCGCAGCGCGCGGCCCTGGAGCGCGGCGCTGTCGGGTATGCCGTGAAGCCCGTCGAGCGCGACCGGCTGGTCGAAGCCTTTCAGCGCCTCGAGGTGAAGCTCTCACAGGAGGTCCGCCGGGTCCTCGTGGTCGAGGATGACGACCGCCAGCGGGCCAGCATCGAGCAGCTGCTCGCGGCCGACAAAGTCGCGATCACCGCCGTGCCGAGCGCGGCGGCCGCGCTCGAGGCGCTGGGCGGCGCGACATTCGATTGCATGGTGCTCGACCTGAATCTGCCGGATCTCTCCGGCTACGAGCTGCTCAAGCAGATGGCGGCGAACGAGGGCGTCTCGTTCCCGCCGGTCATCGTTTATACGGGCCGCTCGCTGACCCGCGAGGAGGAGGAGCAGCTGCGGCGCTTTTCGAGCTCGATCATCATCAAGGACGCCCGCTCGCCGGAGCGACTGCTCGATGAGGTGACCCTCTTCCTCCATCAGGTCGAATCGGAGCTGCCGCCCGAGCGCCAGTCGATGCTGAGGAAGGCGCGGGATCGCGACGCGCTGCTCGAGGAGCGTTGCATCCTGGTGGTGGAAGACGACGTACGCAATATCTTCGCGCTGTCGCGCATACTGGAACCGAAGGGCGCGCAGGTGGAGATCGCGCGCAACGGGCGTGAGGCGCTCGATGTGCTCGCACGCAGAGCCGAGGACGGCGGCAAGGCCATCGACCTCGTCCTGATGGACATCATGATGCCGGAGATGGACGGGCTCACCGCGATCCGCGAGATCCGCAAGCGGCCGCAGTGGGAACGGCTCCCCATCATCGCTCTGACCGCCAAGGCGATGAAGGCGGATCGGGAGAAATGCCTGGCGGCCGGCGCCAGCGACTACATCGCCAAGCCTCTGGATGTCGACCGGCTGCTGTCGCTCGTCAGAGTATGGATGCCGAGATAGAGCCTGCCGCGGACGACGGGACGGGAGGCTGCGCGATCGAGCAGCGGCTCCTGCTGGAGGCCATCTACCAGAAGTATCACTACGACTTTCGCGGCTATGCGCCCGCATCGATCAGGAGGCGCCTCGAGACGGCGATGGGCCGCATGAGCTGCGGCACGCTCTCGCAGCTCCAGGATCGCATCCTGCATGATGGCAGCGCCTTTCCCTCCCTGCTCGATACCCTCACCGTGCCCGTGAGCGAGATGTTCCGTGATCCGGGCTACTTCCGCGCCGTGCGCGAGCAGATCGTCCCGCTGCTGAAAACCTATCCTTCGCTCAAAGTCTGGGTTGCGGGATGCAGCACCGGCGAGGAGGCTTACTCGCTCGCCATTCTCCTTCATGAGGAGGGCCTGCTCGAGCGCACGCTCATCTACGCCACCGACATCAATCCGCGCTGGCTCGAAGCGGCGCAGGCGGGCGTCTACGGCCTCGATCGCATCGCGCAGTTCACCGACAACCATCGCCGATCCGGTGCAGGCCGCTCGCTGTCCGAGTACTACACGGCGGCGTATGGCCGGGCGGCATTGGACCGGTCCTTCAAGCAGCACATCGTTTTCTCCGACCACAGCCTCGCGACCGACAGCGTGTTCGCCGAGGTCGAGCTCATTTCCTGCCGCAACGTGCTCATCTACTTCAAACACGAGCTGCAGAGCCGCGCCATCGGGCTCTTTCGCGAGGCGCTCTGCCGCAAGGGATTTCTCGGCATCGGGGCCAAGGAATCGCTGCGCTTCTCGACTCATGAGCCGGCCTTCACCGAGCTCTCGCGCGAGCATCGCCTGTTCCAGAAGAAGGAAGGTGCCTGATGCGGCCCGGGACGCTCCCCACTCCTCCGCACGCCATCGTCATTGGAGGATCCGCCGGCGCTCTGGAGGCGCTCGGTGCGCTGCTGCCGGCGCTGCCGTCCGGGTTTCCGGCGCCCGTCTTCATCGTGCTGCACCTGCCCCGGGACATCCCCAGCATGCTGGCGCAGATCTTCGCCGCGAAGTGCGCGCTGCCCGTCACCGAGGCCGAGGACAAGGAGCCCATCCGACCCGGTACGATCTACTTTGCGCCGCCCGACTATCATCTGCTCATCGAGCAAGGCCCTTACCTCGCGCTCTCCGTCGATGATCCGGTGAACCTGTCGCGCCCCTCGATCGATGTGCTCTTCGAGTCGGCCGCGGATGTCTACGGCCGCTCACTCCTCGGCATCATTCTGAGCGGCGCCAGCGCCGACGGGGCCGCGGGACTCGCGGCCGTGCGCTCGGCCGGCGGGTTTACAATAGTGCAGGATCCGCAGAGTGCTCCGATGCCCCTGATGACGACCTCGGCCCTCGAGCGCTGCCAGGCGGATTGCGTGCTGCCGCTCGATCAGATTGCCGCTCTCTTGAGGAGAATCGATCGATGAGTGAGGACTTCGACGTGAGATCGCGCGTGAAGTGCCTGATCGTGGACGACATGGAGGAGAATCTCGAGGTCATGAGCGCGCTGCTCGAGCGCGAGGACCTGGAGTTGCTCACCGCGCGGTCGGGCAACGAAGCGCTCGAGCTGCTCCTCGGGCACGAGGTGGCGCTGGCCCTCATCGATGTGCAGATGCCGGAGATGGACGGCTTCGAGCTTGCCGAGCTCATCCGCGGCAGCAAGCGCACCGACCAGGTGCCCATCATCTTCGTCACCGCGGGCGCGCATGATCAGCACCGGCTCTTCCGCGGCTACGACCTCGGCGCCGTGGACTTTCTCTACAAACCCGTCGAGCCGCACGTTCTCCTCAGCAAGACCGAGGTCTTCTTCCAGCTCCATCGCCAGCGCCAGCAGCTCGCCCGCGAGCTCAGGGAGCGTACCGAGAGCCTGCGCCTCAACGAGATATTCACCGCGGTCCTGGGGCATGATTTGCGCAATCCGCTGAACGCCATCGTCAATTGCGCGCAGCTGCTCGAGCGCCGCCCCGATGAGGCGACGGCGCGCGACGTGGCACGTCGTATCCTCTCGAACGGACGATGGATGAGCCGCATGATCGGCGATGTGCTCGACCTGGCGCGGTCGCATCTCGGCGGCGGACTACCGATCCGATGCGAGCCGATGGCGCTCGATGACCTCGTCCGGAGCATCGTGTCCGCCTATCAGATCACCCATCCGGCGCTTGCCATCGAAGTCACCGGCGAGGGCTCGCTCACGGGCTCGTGGGACGCGGACCGCCTGCGGCAGGTCCTGACCAATCTGATCGGCAATGCGATCGAGCACGGTGACCGGGGTGAAGCGATCCGTGTCCAACTCGACGGCGCCGCGGAGGATGCGGTCATCGTTTCCGTGGTCAACTCCGGCACCGTGCCCGGGGAGTTGCTGCCACGGCTCTTCGATCCGTTCCAGCGCGGCAAGCCGACGGACAGCCGGGGATTGGGGTTGGGACTCTATATCGTGCAGCAGATCGTGAAGGGCCACGGCGGCGACGTCGAAGTCCAATCCGGCGTTGCCGGGCGTACCGTCTTCCGGGTCACGCTGCCGCGCCAGCCGCCCGTCAGTTAGGCTCACATGTCCGACAGGAGCGTGATCTCCCGCCACACCTCGGCCGGCGACGAATGCGATTCCACGGGTGCGTGCGCCCCGAGATAGGCATCCTTCGAGAAGATCGCGCCGCCCGTGACCCTGAGGCCCTCGTAAGGACCGCTGCACTCGCGCCGGCCGTCAAAGGTCATCACGCGCAGGTAGACCGGTTCGCGGCACTCCAGCGCGGTGTGCTGCTTTCGCCCGAGCCGCCATCGTCCGGCGATGTAGCTCGCCGTGACGGCGTTGTCAGGGCCGCGGAGGGTCCCATCGGCGCAGATCCTGAAATAGGTCCCGCGCACGAGACTGATCGACTCGCCGTTCAACGCCCGGAAGGCGAGCGTGATCACTCATCGAGCTCGACTGTCGGGTCCAGCTCCACCTGTGGGACCTTGTTCGACGATGGGACGTCAGTAACGGCGTGAGCCGCCGCCGCGGTTACCGCCGCCGCCCGAGCGCTCTCTGTCCTGCGCCTCATTCACCTTGAGGGGTCGGCCATCGAAGTCGGCGCCGTTCAACGCCTGCATCGCCCGGGAAGCGTCGGCGTTCGCCATCTCGACGAAGCCGAAACCGCGCGGGCGGCCCGTCTCACGATCGGTGATCAGGGACACTTTCTCCACCGTCCCGTGTTTGGAGAAGAGGGCGCGCACGGCGTCTTCGGTGGCATTGAACGGGAGATTTCCAACGTATAACTTCGTCACTGCGGTTACTCGTAAAAGGAATGAGGTATGAGGCCGGAAGGCGGTGCAGCCGCCGACGACAGACAGGCCGAAAAGATACGAGCCTCACTGCTACACTACAGGATTCGGCGCTGGACTGCCGAACTTTATCTCCGCCACTCACGCGCCGGAGGCGCAAGATGAATCTCTCCCTGATCGATGCTTTCGGCCGATTCGGCGCCAAACCGGCCAGCCGGCTCGGCAGCTTATCTGCCATGGCGGTGGATGGCGCCCTCGTACTCAACTGCCTGCCGGCGCATTTCGGCCACCCCACTCGCGGCGTTTTGCGCTACGCGACCAGCCTTTCCGCCACCGAGGCCGAGCCCAAGGTTGTAACGACCCTGGGCGAGCATCTGGCGCAGGCGCGTGACGGGGGTCTTCCCGTCCGGATGGTCGTGAGTTTCCCGGCGGGCGATAAGCCCGGCAGCGCCGGCGGCCGCCACGTTCGGCCGGATCTGATAGGCAAGGTTGTCGAGTTCGACGGCGACCGTTTCGTCGTCGACTTCACGCGGCCGCCGCCGGCGGTTCCGGCGCCCGCCTCGGGGCGTCGCAAGTAGACCCGATCAATGGGCCAGGGTGCACACCGCCGTGAGCTTATAGTGAAGCCGCAGCGGACACGGCGGCTTCGAGGCGAGGTCACTCGCACGCACTCCGGCACACTCGAGCACGCCTTCGATCGAATGTGACGGATCCTCCACCGCCGCGTGGGCGGCGGCCGCCAGCTCGAACCGGCCGTCGCAGTCGGCGTACGGACAGGGAAAGGAAAAGTAGGCGCGCGCCGGGGGATGGAACACGCGCGATTGCGGCACCGGCGGCGTGCTCGTGCCGTTGCTCTCGAAACTCAACTCGAAGCGCAGCTGCTCGACGGCCGGGAACATGACGCGCAGCTTGGGTGCGGCCTGCTGATCGCGGTGCAGCTGGGCGGCGCGCTCCTGGCGAGTGGAGGCGCTGCGCGCGTGGCCCAGTCTCACGTTCCGCCGCTCACGGCCGGATCGGCGGGGCTCGCGGGCTGATCGGGCGGTGGCGCGACGCTCTCCGCGGAGCCGCCCGGGCGAGCGGACCGGCGCTGCAGCTTCTCCGCCTGTCGCGCCTTCCTGCTCAGCTCCTTCTGTTTCTTCGCCTGTCGATAGTTTGGTTTGGGCACGAGGTGGCTCTGTGGTAGCGACCGGCAGGTAGGCTCCGGTCCCTTCCACTCTACTCCGAATATCCCGTCAGGATCTGAAAATCGCTTCCAACTCGTGCCGCCGCTGAGGTCTCGAGACTCACGCCTGAACTGCACACTGCTCAATGGCCCCGCTTCTGCTCTACCTTGAGTAGATCGGAGAAGGTGCGTTGAATACGGCATCGCTGTCAGGGGGTCCTCACGTGCCTGCCACTCATAATGTCGCCGCGCAATTGCACGCGCTCTCCATTCACCTCGGACGTCATCGGGATGAGCTGCTTCGGCAATGGCGGGAAGCGGTTCGTCACGATCCGGAGCTCGCGGCGACCGTGGGTCTTTCACGGACCGCCTTGAACGACCACATTCCGAAGCTCCTCGAGGACTTCGAGGAAAGATTACGGGCCGAGCACGCCGTCCAGGCCATGCACGTCGATCTGCAGCAGCGCAGGGATGCGGCCGAGCACGGCACACACCGCTGGCAGCAGGGTTACGACGTCCGGGAAACCATGCGGGAGTGGGGGCACCTTCAGGCCGCCATCGCGCGCGAGCTGGATGGCTATGCGGCCGATCATCCGCAGCTCGATTTTGCGGTCATGCGGTCGGCCCGCGAGATCCTCGCGGCGCTCTGCATGGAAGGCATCTGCGAGAGCGCGTCCCGTTACGTTCGCCTGCAGCAATCCGAGGCGGCAAGCCGCGTCCGCGATCTCGAGGCATCACTCAGCGCGGTACAGGCTCTCGAGAACGATCGCGCCATGCTCCTGCGCGAAACGGCTCATGATCTACGGGGAAGCGTAAGCGTGATTGCCAGCACGACCGCCCTTCTCGCGAAGCCGACCGTGCAGCAGGCGCAGCGGGAGCACTTCAACGACCTGCTGCAGAACCGCATCCGCTCGATGGGTTCCCTGCTCTCGGATCTGGTCGAGCTCGCCCGCCTCGAGGCCGGACAGGATCCGCTGAGGATCGAAGCGTTCGACGCCGCGCAGCGCCTGCGGGAATTCTGCGAGACGCTGCGCCCGTTGGCGTCGGAGCGGAACCTATTCCTCAAGTACGCGGGACCGGAGGAGCTGCCGGTCGAGGGCGATCTGCTCAAACTGCAGCGCATCCTTCAGAATCTGATGCTCAACGCGCTGAAGGCGACCGAGCGGGGAGGAGTGGTCGTCAGCTGGGACGTGGGTCCAGAGGACGCGGCGCGGCAGTGGACGCTGACGGTCTCCGACTCCGGGCCGGGACTCGATACGGGATCCGCCGGTCCGCTGCGGCGCACCCTCAAAGACGCGACGGAAACCGCGCACGAGCCCCAGACCCACGCGGAGTCTCAACACGCCGAGACCTCCCAGCCGGGCGATGTGGATCCTCAACCCTCTGCCGGCAGCAAGCCCCCGGCCGTGCCGTCGGGCGAGGGAATCGGCCTCTCGATCGTCAAGCGACTGTGCGAGGTGCTCGATGCCACCGTGGAGATGGAAACGGCCCCCGGGCTAGGCACGACCTTCCGCATCATCCTGCCGTTGCGCTACCCGAAGACTCCCCGCGGCGAAGGCGGTTCGGCCGAGGCCCGCGGCTGACCGACATCCTGCTTCACACGGTCGGGACGCCCGGCGCCTCGACGCGCGTAGCCAGCAGAACGGCCCTCTTCTCCACTCTGGGATCGTGCGAATACAGGGGCGGCGACGCGCACATGTAGAGGGTTTTCAGGTCGGGACCGCCCAGTGCCACCGCGAAAACCGACAGCTCCGCCGTGGGCACGCGGTCCAGGATCCCGCCTCCCGGCGCCACTCGCAGCGCCCCTCTGCCTCCCGCATCCGCAATCCAGAGGGCGCCTTCGGTATCCAGCGCGATGCCATCGGGGAGAGGAGCTCCGGAGCCGAGGCATTCGCTCACGGTCGCAAAATTCCGATCGCTCAGAGCGGCCCAGGTCCGGCGTGCCGTCAGGCTCCCGTCGGCCAGGATATCGAATGCCGTCAGGCGCGCGGCGAATGTCTCCGCCACGATCAGCGTACGGCCGTCGGCGGTTCTTGCCATTCCATTGGGAAAGGTCAGGTCCCGGGCCACGACGCGCACCTCGCCGCGCGCGCAGACCATGACCAGATCGGCGGCGCGGATTTCATCGCGGTTCATGTCGAACCCGAAATTGCCGACGTAGGCGCGCCCGTGCTCATCGACCAGCATGTCGTTGCAATGGTAGCCCGCCACACCGTTGAGGTCGGCCACCTCGACCCATTCTTCGCGCCCGGCGCACCGAAGTAACTTGCGCTCCTGCACCGCCACGACGAGCAGCTCGCCGGTGGGTGTGAACCCGAGCCCGGACACCCAGTTCGCTGACTGACAGACCAACTCCACCCGGCCGTCCGACTGGAGTACGAAGACCTTGCCGGCGGCGAAATCCGAAAAATACAACCTGCCGTCATGCCAGCGCGGCGCTTCCAGGAAATGAAAGCCGCCGGCAATCTGACGGACCGTGTAGTCACCAACCGGCATATGCTCTGCGTGCCCTGGAGGCCACCCGGCCGCGCTCAGGGATCCGTACGGTCTTGCTCACGAACCGCAGCCGGCACCGGCGGCGAGGCCAGCCCCACGTTGACGTACCAGTACTGCGTGCCGGCCCCGCGGCGCCGGGCGATCACTTCCTCGTGCAGCTCGAACATGCCGGGCAGCAGGTGTTGCATCGAACGGGGCGGCGCGCGAAGCTCGAGAAACGCCCGTTCTTTCCCGTAGGTACGCCATGCCGCGTCCCCGGGGCTCGCTGGCTCGCCCGTGCGCGCAAAGCTCGTGAAGTAGCTCATCATCGACTCGCCGAGCGCCCGCTCGCGCGGGTCATCCGGCGGACGGGGCCAGAGCTGCGGCCAGCCGTCGCGCGCGCCGATCCGGCCGAACTCGTAAGGCAATTCGCTGGCATGGAAAGCCCCGAGATGCAGCTCTTCCTGTGCCGGGTAGTGATGCGAAAAGAAGTAGAGATATGCCGGCAGCCCGAGCCGCGTCTGATCTCTGGCGAGGCGTTCGGAGCTCCAGCCGTAGAAGGCATCCCGCGCTGCCGCCAGCGCACTCTCCTCGATGTCCGAGGCCGGGTAGAGCGCGAGATATGCCGGCGCGAGATCCGCGTAGATGGTCCGTACCAGACTCTCGTACTCGGCCGCGCTCGCCGGCAGAGGCGGCACGAAAATCGGGCGCAGGGAGCGGATCTCGCCTTCGTTGAAGCCTGCGATCAGGGGTACGGCGGCCTGTTCGCCGCGATCGAAGCACTCGATGATCTGCCGCGGCAGCACCCAGCCCTCGATGGTCGCCTGCGGATCGAATCCGACCGCCGCGGCGCCGCCCACCAGGGATTGCACATCCAGGGCCCGCAACGCCGCCAGATCCGCGGCGCCCAGATTCCGTGCCACCCACTCGCCGATGGCGTGCGCCGAGGGCAGGCCAAAACGGGCGCGTGTCAGCTCCGGATTGGAGACGAGATAGCCGCTCTGCACGATCGCCTTGTGGAAGAGGCCCCGCGCGAGCGGACTGGTCATGAGCTCGATGACACTCAATGCGCCCGCCGATTCTCCGAACAGGGTGATGTTGTCCGGGTCGCCGCCGAAAGCCGCGATGTTCTCGCGCACCCACCGCAGCGCCTCGATCTGATCGAGCAGCCCGTAGTTGCCCGACGAGGCATGCGGCGATTCCGCGCTCAGCTGCGGATGCGCCAGATAACCGAGCACGCCCAGCCGATAGTTGAGCGTGACGACGACCACTCCCTTGCGCGCGAGCGCGCTGCCCTCATAGAGCCAGCCGCCCCCTTCCCCGATGCGCAACGAGCCGCCATGCACCCACACCATCACGGGCGCATTGACCGCCTGCGGCGGCCGCCATACGTTGAGGAACAGGCAGTCTTCGCTCACACGCTCGAGCTCGCGCCTGTAGATGCTGCCCGGCACGGAGATCACTTGTACGCAGGCCGCCCCGAACTCGATCGCGGGCCGCACATCGTCCCACGGCGCAGCCGGGACGGGCGGCTTCCAACGCAAATCGCCAATGGGCGCCTCGGCGTAGCGGATCCCCCTGAAGACGGTGACGCCGCCGTCCAAAGCCTGCCCCGCCAGGCCGCCCCGGGCTGTCCGGACGATGGTGCCATCATTCATCGGTGCGGATCCTGTCCAGTCATTGGCTTCTGCGCTCGCTCAGCGCCTGCTTGATGATGCGGTACTTCTCCTGGTCGAGAGAGTAGATCAACAGCGGCAAGGTGCACAGCGCGGTGAGCGCCGCCGGCAGCGGGCCGGAGATCCAGCCGAGGCCGTGCACCGTGGCGGCGGGGAGCCGGGGGAAAAGACCCAGGCTGGCGATATTGGCGGGAAAATGGATGGCATCGAGCGCTACACCGGCGATCAGCGAGCCGACGCCGCTCGCCGCCTTCACCGAGAAGGTCACGCCGGAAAGGAACATCGCCTCGCGCCGCACCCCGAACAGATACTCGTGATGATCGGCGGCATCGGCCATCATGGATTGAAAGGCGATGGAGGAAACGACCAGGCCGACGGCGCTCACCGCCGCGTTCACCACCAGCAGCGGGCCGATATATCTGAAGTCGTTGGGCAGCAGACCGTAGATGCGCAGCAGCGGCGGATAGCACTGGCACACGGCGAATACCAGCGCGCCCCCGATGGAGATCGTCCGCTTCTCCACGACATTCTGCAGCAGGCGCGCGATCGGCATCCCGAGGACGGGCGAGAGGACCAGGGTCAGCAGCACCGCCTGGTTGATCCCGGCGGACAGATTCCAGAAATAGCGGTTGGCATCGAGCGCCAGGACCGCCGCGGTACCCTGGGCGACGAAGAACACGAGACAGCAGAGGAAGAGCG
>Ga0335075_10006089_pt1 | contig 18645 bp, 14 predicted proteins | sample Lox_Sample_24_FD_206723 | JGI IMG/M metagenome (GOLD analysis project Ga0335075, IMG submission 206723) | Soil microbial communities from Loxahatchee National Wildlife Refuge, Florida, United States - Lox_Sample_2.4 | ecosystem: Environmental > Terrestrial > Soil > Wetlands | place: USA... | reverse complement strand
CCCGACGAGTAAAACCAGGCTCGCGATGATGAGGGCACGGATGACCGCAGCCAAGAGAAACCCGGTGACGATCTCGCCGGCCGAGAGCGGCGCGATCAGCAACTCCTGGATCGAGTTCAGGAACCGCCCCTGGAACACCGAGCTGCTCGTCTCGTTGTAGGTGCCGTCGATGACCTGCAGCATGATGAGCCCCGGAATGAGATACGCCGCGTAGGGGACACCTTGGATGGTTTTGATGCGCGGACCGAGAGCGAGCCCAAAGACGCCGACGTAGAGGAGCGTGGTGATGACGGGGGGCCAGATGACTTGGTTGATCACCTTATAGGTTCGCACCATCTCGCGCTGCACGAGCGTCCACAGCCCCACCCAGTTTACGAACGTCATCGGCGGGTGAGATCCAAGAAGACGTCTTGCAGGCTCGCGCGGGAGACCTCGAGATCTTCGACGGCATAGCCGGCGCGTTCGAGGTCGGCGAGGAGGCGTCCAATCTCCGCCGGAGCGACGCCTTCGATCCGGAGCGTCCGCGGCGAGCCGTCGAGGTAGGCGCCGTGCGCCGCAAGAGCCGGTGGCAGCGGGCTGAGCGGACGATCGACCGTGAGGGTCAGCGAACTGCGTCCTTGCCGCGCGAGCAGGCTCTTCGTCGGCTCGTGCGCGACGATACGCCCCCCTTCGATGATCGCGAGGTTGCGGCAGAGCAGCTCGGCCTCCTCGAGATAGTGCGTCGTCAAGATAATCGTCATCCCTTCGCCGTTGAGCCGGCGCAGCAGATCCCACAGTTCCAAGCGCAACTCGACGTCCACGCCCGCGGTCGGCTCATCCAAGATGAGGAGCCGCGGCGAGTGGATCAAGGCGCGCGCGAGGGTGAGCCTGCGCTTCATCCCGCCCGAAAGCCGCGTGAAGACGTCCTTTGCTTTCGACTCCAATCCGAACCAGGCGAGCAGTTCGTCGGCGCGCGCGTTGATCTGCGGCCCGCGCAAACCGAAATAGCCGGCCTGATAGATCAGGATCTCGCGTATCGAGAGGTACCGGTCGAAGTTGTACTCTTGCGGCGCCAGCCCAACGAGCGAACGTGCCTGCCGGTACGCCGCGACGTTGTCGTGCCCGAAGATATCGATCGTCCCCGCGTCGCCGCGCGCAAGACCGACGATGGCGTTGATCGTCGTCGTCTTCCCCGCACCGTTGGGGCCGAGCAACCCAAAGAAATCGCCGGCGGCTACCTCGAACGAGAGATCGTCGACCGCGGTGAGCGCTCCGAAGCGCTTGGTGAGATGGCGTACCGCCAGCGCAGGCAGCGCGGCGTTCAGGGAATTCGTACGGTCAGCTCCTTGTACCGATGGCGGCGCAGCACTTTGATGCAACGGCGCGCATTGGGCATCCGCGCCTTCTCGATATCGCGCACGACCTTTTCGACGTCGAAGGCGACACGCCGCTGCTTGACTTCCCAGCCACCCGAACGCCGTGTGAGCAGGGCGTAGTTCGCACGCGGATCGCCGTCTTTGGGAAGCCCCGCGGAGGCCACGTTGACGAGCAGGCGGTCGCGCCAGAGCCGCACGTAGGGCAGATGCAGGTGACCGAAGACGATCGTCTTCTCCGCGACACCTTGCAACATCCGGTCCAAAAAGACGTCGTCGGCGTCGGGCCAGATGTGAACGTCGTCGCACCGGGGGTTGGCATGCACCACGAGCAGCGCCTCGTCGCCTTCCCCCAGACGAAGTGAGAAAGGCAAGTCGTGCAACCACTGCAGCCAACGCTCACCCAACTGGGCTCGCTGCCAGCCCAGCGCCGCCCCTTCTTCATCGAACTCGTGCGCATCGGCCGGTTGCTGATCATCCTCGTACTGCACGATGTACCGGTCGGTATTGCCGCGCACGCAGCGTGCGCCGATCTCTTGCAATCGTTCGAGCACCTCACGCGGCCGCGGCCCATCCATGCAAAAATCGCCGACCCCGACGATCACGTCTGCCCCGCCTTGCTCCGCCAGATCCGCCAAACATGCGTCCAGCCCCCGAATATTCCCATGAATATCCGAAAAGAAGGCTGCGCGCAGCGGTGCGCTCGCGTCGCCGGACACGAGCCGCTCTCTTACGCTCGCTTTAGGGCGAGCGCGAGCGACGACGGGGTGATCCCGACTTTTCCGAACTCCCACAGGTCGATCGCGTCGACGCTGATCTTGGCTTTGCGCAGGAGCGGCGGCACGGTACGAAAGCGGACGTTGGCGATCACACGGCGATCGCCCAGAGACAAGACGCCGGCACCGTAGTCTTCGCCCGACGGAACTTCGATCGTCTGCAACTTCTCAAAAGCGGCGCCGTCGACGAGGGCCGGTGCGTAGAGAACCGTCTCGCTTGCGACCAGCGAGACCACCGAGCGTAGGCGGCGAACCGTCGAGGACACTGGAACCTCGACCGCCTTGAGGCCGCGCAGCGCCGCGAACGACGCCAGCTGCGCGCGCCCGTACGCATTGCCATGTGCCGGACGCGCGACGCCCGAGAGCGCCCTGCGGTCTTGCGGGACGCCGACGAAGAGCGCGTTCGCGGTAATGATGACGTCGCCGCCGTCGAGGAGCCCCGGTGGTTCGATGCGGCCTAAAATCGGAACTTTTGCTTCCTTGAGAAAGGCCTCACAGGCCGCGACCTCGCGCCGGCGGCCGAGGTCGGAGGGACGCATGAGGACGGCACCGTCGGAGAAGACGACCGCGAGATCGTCCACGCACGACGAAAGCGGAAGCTCCGCCGTCGGCTCGAGCACCGTCGCCGTCACACCGAGGGAGCGCAAGCGCCCAACGAAGATCTCGTGCTGCTCCAGCGCGCGATCGGCGATCGGACTCGATTCCCCTTGAATCGGCGTCTCGTCGACCAGGACGGCCGAAGGACGAACGAGGAGCGCGGCTGCTAGCCGATCCGCATCGCTCTTCACGAAAGGAGACGTGAGGGTGCGCTGTGTTTCGGTCACTTCGGCGCCTTCAGCGAACGACGGCGAGAGCCTGCTCGTACAGTGCCTGCTGTGCCGCCGTGTAGGCCGCGGCATCCATCACCGCGCGGCGCTTGGCAAGAACGTCTGCCTCTCGCGCCAGCTCGGCCAACGCGCCGGTAGCAACGGTGTCGGCGCCCGGCCCCGACTGATCGGTGCGCGCGAGCAGCGCGAGGATCCGGCTCGCTTGCGCACTCGCTTGCTGCGGGGGAGCATCGGTGTGGACGTACGGCGTGAAGTCGGGCTTGCTGGTAAAGAGATCGCGCATATCGGTTGCCAGCGTATCCCCGAGCGAAAGCGCCGGGAGCCCGAGCAGTTCCTCTTCGGTCTTGAGGACGCTGGTCGTCGAGAGATGCTGCATGCTGACGTAGTGATGCTTCACGTACGGCGAGATGACGATGGCATACGTGCGATGTTCGCTCACGTGATCGCGCGTCGACTGCGCGTCGTCGGGCGTCACGAAGATCGCCGTATGGTGCCACTCCGGGAGGTGCGTGAGGTAGTCGACGATCTGGCCGAGCGCACGATCGCCGTCCGCGACTTCTTCGGGGAGGGGCGGAATATTTGCTCCCGAGCCGCCATGGTCGTCGGGCAACCAGATGTACGTGAACGCCGGCATGTGACCGCTGCGCACGAGCGGATCGAAGTCGCGTATGAATTCGGCGGCACGGCGTACGTCGCGAATACGCAGATTCCAACCTGGATACTCCCGATCGAGATGGCCCCGGAGGGCCCCGAGCGCGGGGACGTCGAGGCGATACGTTCCGCCAAGACCGGCCGTCGGTGCCGCCGTATCGCCATCACCCGCAAAGTTCGGATCGTCGGTGAGCGGATCGGCCGATGCGCCTTCATCGTAGCCCGAGACGCGCACGAAGTCGCCGTAATCGCGATACGATTTCCCCGCAAGCGCGAGGCTGTCGAAGATGTAGCCGGCACGTGGATAGTCTTCGGGATCTTCGTTCTCGTCTGCCAGCGGCTGGCGCCCACCCTTTACCGAAAGCGTCTTCTCGGTGTAGACGCTCGCCGTACCGGCGGCGGCGAACTGGTGTCCGGCATCAGACTCCTCGGCATCGGCATAAAAATTCCCGGCAAGCCCGTACGTGCGCGCCAGCGCGTGCAAGTTAGGCGTCACGCTTGCATCGTACGCCACCAGCGCCGGATCGCCCGGACCATAGGGATTCCCCGCGGCATCGGTGAGATCGCCGAGCATCGAGTCGTACGTCTTGTCCTCTTCGAGGATGAAGACGACGTGCTTGATCTTGGTGCTCCCCTTGGTCGAAAACATCTGCGGAACGATCCAATTGCTGACTAGCGGGCGCGTCACGTGCTGATAGGAGAGCGTCGCACGCGTCGTGAGACGCAGGTTGACCGCCGAAAGATCGATGCGCTGTAAGGTCGACCAGATGGCATTGGAGTCGGCGGCTACTTGGAGGACGCGGTCGCCGCCGCGCACCACCGGGATATCGCCGGTGAAGCCCGGGTCTTCTCCAAAGCCCTTGGCGTTGGCGACGAAGAGGAAACGGTCGTCGCTCGAGAGCGCAAGCGCGCTCGGATACCAGCCCGTGGGAAGGAGACCGACGCGGCGCAGATGGCGCGGATCGGTCGTATCGATGATGGCGACCGCATTGAGTCCGGCAAGCGCAACGTACAATCGTTTCCCATCTCGGCTGAGGGCGAGGGCGTTGGGCTGTGTGCCATATGGCCCGCGTCCGTAGAGGCGCAGCTCTGCGCCGCCGATGACGTGCGGCTCCGGCCGCAAAGCGACGGTGGCAATGCGGTCGACGTTCGCCATCGCAACGTAGGCGTAGGCTTGATTGGGAGAGGTCACGATCGCGCACGGATGCGCACCGCCGACGTGAAGCAGACCATCGGGCGCCGGGTCCATCGGCACGTTGGTCACGCCGTACGCAAGCGTTCCATCGGAAGCGATGGGAACGGCCGAGAGCGACGAGGCGTGCGCAAGGTCGGGCGTCACGTTGCGCAGCGGCGGCGCATCGGCGGACGCCGGCAACTTGGCGTAGCGCATCAAGCCCTCATTGGTAACCAGCACGCGCCCGCCGGCGATAGCGATGCCGTACGGAAAAAACCCGACGCTGGGCGAGACGCCGGCCAATTCGCGGCTTGCCATGTCGATCGTGCTGACGCTTCCGGCGAGTTCATTGACGACGTACGCATGCGCACCGTCCCGCGAGACGGCGATCGATCCCGGAAAGGCGTGGCCGTCATCGGCGAAGGCGGGGTCGGTAGCGGTCGCAGCGGCGATCACAGGGTGCGGATCGGGCGTGAGCTGTCCGTTCGCATCGATATCGAAGACGTAGATGTCGTTGCTCGCGCCGCCGGAAGCAAGCACCAGCGTAGCGGCCGGATCGGCGGGATCTGCGAGCGCAACGACGCCGACGAAGAAACGTTCCTGCGGATTTTGGTAACGGTCGACGACCGTCATCGTTCGCGTATCGACGACCGCGAGCGAGTAGCCGCCATGCGTCTCTCCGTCGAAAGTGCTGACGGTAGTTGCTTGCCGTTCGTCGTCGTTGCTCACGATCGCATACCGGCCGTCGGGCGTGAGCGCGACGCCGAGGGCGTTCATACCAACGACGGCGCTCGATCCGATCGGATTGATGATGCGCCCCGACGGCAAGATCTGCGCAAACGGGCTTGCCGGTGTGAGCGGCCCGGCCGGCCGCGTCCCCGCCGGCGCATCGAAGATGAGTGTAGGCCGTGCGGGCGTCGACGCGCCGAGCAGCGTCAAACAAAGGGCGAGAGCACAGAGGCGCCGATTCATGCGTGGCGCATACGGCGCCTTTGAACGTGCTCCTGTTCCGCGGGCGCAGTCAGCGCTCGCCTGTGCCAACTGGCGTGTCTTGCGCTCGGCTCAGGTGTGTGCCCGGCAACGCTCGAGCGCGCGAGCGAGCCGCGCGACGCCTTCGAGCGCCGTCGCTTCATCGAGATCACCGAAACTCAAGCGAATCGCCGCGGGACCGGAACGCGTGGGATACGATGGATCGGCCGGCATGACGAGCACGCCTTCGCGCGCGCACTCTTCGAATGCCGCTTTCGTCGAGATGCGCGCCGGCAGTGGAAGCCATAACGTCACGCCCGCCGCGGGTGCGCGTACCTGCGTCCATGGAAGCGCACGCTGCAGCGCGTCGACGAAGGCGTCACGCCGCTCGCGATAGAGTGCCTTGGCACTACGCAGATGTTTGGCGGCGGCAGCCGACGTCAGAAAGCGCCAAAGCGCGCGCTGCGTGAGCGTGGAGGTAAAGGAATCGGTGCGCATCTTCGCCGATTCGAGCGGCGCGCGCAGGTTGCGCGCAGCGAAGAGATACCCGATGCGAAGCGCCGGAAAGACCGATTTCGAGAGGCTTTCCAGCAACACCACGCGCCCGTCGGCATCGTGCGCGGCGAGCGGCGCCGGGGGAGCCGCATCGTAGGTGAAGACCCAGCCCGTCTGATCTTCGAGAATTACCACGTCGTAGCGGCGCGCGAGCGCGACGATCGCTTTTGCACGGCGCTCCGGGAGGAGTGCGCCGGTCGGATTCTGCGCAAACGGGTTGACATAAAAGAGACGCGGCCGGTACTCGGCAAAGACGCGCTCGACGTCATCGAGCCGCACCCCGTCTTCATCCGCAGCGATCTCGACGTAGGTTGCGCCCCGCGCATCGAAGACGCCGAGGGTCTGCGCATACGACGGGCTCTCCGCTGCCACGACCGAGCGCGACTCGAGCAACGTCGAGGCGACGATATCGGCTGCTTGTTGCGCTCCGGAGCAGACGATGATGTCGTCCGGCTCCGCTGCGACGCCGCGCGAGCGCAGGGTGCGCGCGAAGGTCGCTCGCAGGTCGGCGTCGCCGCTGCCGGAGCCGTATTGCATCATCTCCGGCGGATCGTCCAGGAGCGTCTTGTGCACGCAGCGCCCGAACTCGGCGAGCGGAAAGGTCTCAGGCGCCGGGTGCCCGGTCGCTAGCGAGATCACCCCGGGAGCATCAGCGCGCGCCAACCGTTCGAGCACGCCGTCCATCCGCGCTCCCGCGAACGCACCAACGTCCGGCGACCACCGTCGTGAAGGTGAGGCAAACGAGACCGGCTCGCGCTGCGGCTCGACGAAGGTGCCTTTCCCGGCCCGCGTCACGACGCGTCCGCGCGCGGCGAGCGATTCGTACGCAGCCGAGACGGTGACGACGCCGCAGCGCAGGTCGGCCGCGAGTTCGCGTATTCCGGGAAGCCGCTCGCCCTCGCGCAAGGTTCCGTCTTCGATTTGCGCCGCGAGGGCGTCGGCGATCTGCACGTAGAGCGGACGCTTTTCGCGCGGATCGAGGGTGAGTTTAGCCGTCGAGACGGTAGCCGATTCCCCGCACGGACGAGATCTGCGGCGAGGCGCCGATCTCCGCGAGCTTCTTGCGCAGCGCGGCGACGTGTACGTCGACGACGCGCGTCGGCACGCCCGAGACGTCGTTCCAGACGCGTTCCAAAATCTGTGCGCGGGTCAAAAGCTTCCCTTCGCCCTCGCCCAGGAACCACAGCAGACGAAACTCGAGTGCGGTGAGCGGCACCGACTTTTCGTCTTTTTCGAGCGTATGGAGATCACGAACCAGCGTCGCGTCACCAACCTGCAAACGACCCTCCCCCGAACGTGAGCGGCTGCGCTCGCGCCGGCGCAGAAACGAAGTCACCCGCGCGACGAGCTCGTTCGAAGAGAAAGGTTTGGTGATGTAGTCGTCGGCCCCTAGACCAAGCCCCGTGAGCTTGTAGTCCTCGCTCGCATGACCGCTCACCAAAAGGATGAAGGCGTCGGCACTCTCGGCGATCGCCGTGCAGACGTCCAGGCCGGACATGTCCGGCAGACCGATGTCGAGCAAGACGACTTCGGGGTGGTATTCGTCGAGGAGCGCCAGACCCGAGGCCCCCGTGGAGGCATGACGCACGTGGTATCCGGCTCTGGTCAAGACGATCTGCTCGAACTGCGCGATATCTGCGTCGTCCTCGATGATGAGGATGCGCGCCGGTTGAACCGACGTCGACGTAGCGGTCGCGCTAGACGGCTGTTGCTGCAACATCTTCTCCCTCAGGCACCGCGAGTGCGCGGCGCGCGACACCCTCCTCGGTGGCGGCTAAGCTGACGGCTTTGGCAACCGCATCGACGACGCGAGCGTCGAAGACACTGGGAATCACGTATTCCGGGCCGCGCTCGTCGTCGGTGATGATGGCCGCGATCGCGCGCGCCGCCGCCAGCTTCATCGCCTCGGTGATGCGGCTCGCACGACAGTCGAGCGCACCCCGGAAGATGCCGGGGAAGGCCAAGAGATTGTTGACTTGGTTGGGGAAATCCGAACGGCCGGTAGCCATGACGGCGACGTAGGGCGCTGCCGCGTCGGGCATGATCTCCGGGGTGGGATTGGCCATCGCAAAGACAATCGGGTCACGTGCCATACCTTGAATATCGGTCGCACTAAGAATTCCTGGAGCCGAGACCCCGATAAAGACGTCGGCGCCCCGTAGGACCTCCCGCAGCGAGCCTCGCCGATTTTCACGGTTCGTGTTCTGCGCAAGCCAGGTCCAGTGGGAGTTTTCGTAGCGTTCATCGCGGTTGAGGGCACCCGCCCGATCGACGGCGATCACGTCGCGAACCTTCGAGGCCAAGAGCATCTTGATCGTCGCGGTCCCGGCGGCACCGCTCCCGGTGACCACGATCGTGAGGTCTTCCATTCGTTTTCCGACGACTTTGGCGGCGTTGAGCAAGGCGGAGAGGATCACCACGGCCGTGCCGTGCTGATCGTCGTGCATGACCGGGATGTCGAGGCGTTCGACGAGCTTGCGCTCGACTTCGAAACAGCGCGGCGCCGAGATGTCTTCGAGATTGATTCCGCCGAAGATCGGGGAGATGCGCACCACGGTCTCGACGATCTCATCGACGTCCTTGGTGGCCAGACAAATCGGAAAGGCGTCGATCCCGGCAAACTGCTTGAAGAGCGCGGCTTTGCCTTCCATGACCGGCGCGGCACCGAGCGGGCCGATGTCGCCCAACCCGAGCACCGCCGTTCCGTCGCTCACGACGGCGACCGTGTTGCGCTTGATCGTGAGCTGAAAGGCCTTCGCCGGGTCGACGGCAATCGCCATGGAGACGCGCGCGACCCCCGGCGTATAGACCGTCGAAAGATCTTGGCGTGTCTTGATCGGCATCTTCGGATCGATTTTGATCTTGCCGCCGAGGTGGGCCAGGAAGGTCGAATCGGAGACGCTGAGGACGCGGACGCCGTCCAAACGCTCCACCGCGGCGCGCACCATGACGGCGACGGCGTCGGACGGCACGGTCACCGTGACGTCGCGCGTGATGACGTGCTTGCCGACCGAATGCATGTCGACGGCACCGATGCTGCCCCCCGCGTCGCCGATGGCCGAGGCGAGGGTACCGAAGGCGCCCGGGCTACTGGACATCTCCAGGCGCATGATGAGAGAGAACCCGATCGACGATGTAACCATGCAACCGACTTTTGGGCATGAGGGGAAAAATCCCCACGTTTCTTCGGGGCGCAAAGGCAACCGAGCCGGAAAACCAAGCGGCGACCCGTTCGCCCGTTTTTGGCGACGAATCTCACCCCCTGCGGCCTTTTATCAGAGGACAGTAGGCGGGCGAGGGTCTATCGGGAAGATAGGGAAAAAACTTGCAGGTCCCTGGACTGGCGCTGCACGGAACTGGCCTCAAGACCCGTATTCAAGCTGTCGATGAGGTTTAGGAGCAGCCGCTCGCCGTTTTTTCGTTTGACTGTGAGGAGATTCGCCACGATGCGCCTTTCACGACTCGGGTTCTTGAGCGTGTGCACCGCCGCACTGATCCTCTCTGCGTGCGGCCAAAACGGGCTCCTCGGCACGGCCCCCGCACCCAGCGGCGACATCGTGATCGCCCCGGCGGCGGGTGGGACGCCAATCGTCACCAGCGCACAAAACCCGTACCCGGTCACGCTCTCGCAGTTCTCGCTGAAAGTGACCGAGACGCACTTTAACGGCACCTTCTCGACGCAGTATACCAGCCTCGTGGCGTCACCGCCGTGTTACAGCATCACCCTCTCGCCCAGCGTCCCGAACGTCTACGTCTTCCAAGCGAACCCGGGCGTTGCGGCCCCCGCATCCACGCCGTTCCCGGTCATCGAGCCCTGCACGACAGGTGACGGCGGCACACTCGATTTCAGTGATGGACACGGTCACGCCGCCGCGTTTTACTATTACCAAGCCGTTCCGATCTACCTGAACTAGAGATCGAGAGCCATCGTCGCCGTCTTTTTGCCACTCGTGAGGAGCCTCGCCACCATGCGCCTTTCACAATTCGGGTTTTTGAGCGCCTGCATCGCCGCTACCATCCTCACCGCTTGCGGCCAGAACGGCTTCCTCGGCACCTCTCCGGCGCCGACTGGTGACATCGTGATCACGCCGGTGAACGGCGGGACGCCGATCGTCACGAGCGCGCAGAGTCCGTACCCGATCACCTTGCCGCTCTTCTCGCTCAAGGTGACCGAAGACCACTTCAACGGAGTCTTCTCGACGCAGTTCGTCGATTTGGTCTCCTCGCCGGCGTGCTATAGCGTCACCGCGTCGTCCTCGCTACCGAATGTCTACGTCTTCCAGGCGAACCCGGGGGCGGCGCCGCCGGTCTCGACGCCCTTCCCCGTCATCGAGCCGTGCACGACCGGTGACGGCGGGACCCTCGACTTCAACGACGGCCACGGGCATACGGCGCAATTTTTCTACTATCAGGCCGTCCCGGTCTACGTTACGGTCGGCGGCGCGCCGCCGACGACCGCCCCGACGCCGACGCCGGTTCCGACGCTCGTACCGACCGCCTCGCCCTCGCCGACGCCGACGGTCTCGTACAACCCGCTGCTCTAAATCCCGGCCGCTACTCGCAATCCGGCCTCGGGCCTACAAACGGGCGAGCGCGTCGAGTGCCTGGTCTTGCGCGATCGTAACGGCGTCAGCGTCGCACTCGGGGTCGTTCACGATGAAGGCGAAGGCGACTCGTCCGTGGTGCAAGGTCTGCACCGTCCCCGCCAGGGCGTTTACATTTTCGATGTGACCGCTCTTGGCACGTGCTTTCCCCAAGGCGTCGTGGAGCTGGTGATACCAAACCGTCCCCTCCATGCCGACGCGCGGCAAGCCGCGTAAGAACGCGTCGGCGACCGGCGTCTGCAGCTCCGCTGCAATGAGGCGCGCGAGCGTGAGGGCGGCGACCCGATCCCCCGGCGAGAGCCCGCTGCCGTCGAGAATACGCAGGTTTGGCGCAGGAACGCCGAGGCGCTCGAGCTCGGCACGTTCGGCGGCGGCGCCCGTGGCGACGGTGCCGACGTGCGAGGTCTGCGCGCCGACGATGCGCAGGAGTTGCTCGGCCGTGTGGTTGTTCGAGTTCACCAGCATGTCGTGCACGATATCGCCGAGCGGCTGCGAATAGTGCGCCCAGAGCGTCTGCGAGGTCAGCGGTGCGGTGTCGACGCGCACGCTTCCGTCGACGGCGATGCCGCGCGCGATCAGCGACGAGAGCAACGCAAAGCCGGCGTAGCGCACGAGGTGCGCGACGGGCTGCCAATACTTCTGCGTCGCTCCGTACTCGACGTAGCCGTCGACGTCGAAGGAGTTGTCGGGCTTGAGGTGGCCGGGTTCGTCAGGCTCACGATAGATGTGCAGCAGCGTCCCGGCTCCCGACGAGGCGGTCGTGATCGTGCCGCTGATGCGCACGTCGCGATTGGTGGGGAAGATCTGCACCTGCGCCGGCGATCCGGGCGTCGTCGGCGTCACGTCGAATTCAATTGTGCCCTGATCGAGCGAGACGGCGCTGCTTCCGGCGGCGTAGCCGTACTGCAGATCGTCCGGGTCCCAGTTCGGATTGAGTTCGGGGCCGCGGAAGTCGCTGCCGTCGACGACGACGTCGCCGGCGATATGGCGAATCCCCCGATGGTAGAGCGCGCCGACGCCCTCGCTCAAGTCGTCGCGCGAGAAGAGCGGATCGCCGCTTCCAACTAGCCAGATCGGACCGTCGACGGTATCGCCCTGCGGTTTGGACTCCGCCACGATCTCCGTCTCGAAGCGGTGCTGTGGCCCCAACAGGTTGAGCGAGGTCGAAGCGACGATCAGCTTGAGGGTCGAGGCCGGTGCCAGCCCCGTCGAGGCATTGCGCGCGAAGAGCGTCGTCCCGTCTTCGGCGACGACGACGAGCCCCGCTTCTGCCAGGATCGGGTCGGAAAAGATCGGCTCCAAAAGCGAGGTCACCAGCGCCGGATCCGGATGGGGCGGCAGCGGCGCCGCGCGCCGTACGAGCAGCGGGCGAGATACCCGGATCGTCGCCGCCCGCACCAGCTGGCTGCCTTGCGCCCCGTGCGCCGCGAAGAGCAGACGCACGACGGTCACGCACAACATCACCAGGCACGCGAAGACGCCGACGGCAGCCCAACGCCGCACGAAACGGCGCAGACGCCGGCGCCGGCCGGTCAATTTCCCGAGACGGTCATCTCCGCCACGCGAAACGACGGGGAAGCGACCGTGGAGTCGAAGTGCAAATCGTCGGCGACGGCGTCGACGGCAGCCAGCATGGTAGCCAAGTTTCCTGCGATCGTGAACTCCTCGATAGGATATGCGCGCTCGCCATTTTCAATCATGATACCACGTGCGCCCCGGCTGTACGTCCCGGTGACCGATTCGGTTGAAAAGCCAATCGTGTCGAGCACGAGCACGCCGCGCGGCGTCGCGGCGATGAGTTCTTCGAGCGTGAGATCTCCGGGCGCCAGAAAGAAGTTGTTCGGCCCGATGCCGCCGCCGGCGGCATTGGCCGTTGTCCGTGCGCCGAGCTTGCGTGCGTAGTACGTGTCGTAGAGGTACGTCTTGAGCACGCCTTCTTCGAAGACCACCGTGCGCCGCGTCGGTGTCCCCTCGGCATCGAACGGTGAGGTTCCCAAGCCTTGCGGAAGGCGTCCGTCGTCGACGATCGTCACCAGGTCGCTGCCGATCTTGGCACCGATCTTGTCGATGAGAAAAGAGTTTCCCACCGCGACGTTGCCGGCGTTGAGCGAGGCGAAGATATCCGAGAGCACCATCGCCGCCACGTCACGCTCGAAGATGACCGGGACGCGCATCGTGGCCGGCTTGCGCGCGCCGCACATCTCGATGGCACGGCGCGCCGCCGCGCGCGCGACCTGCGCTGCCGGCTCGAGCGCGGCGTAGCTGCGCGAGGCCGAACCGTAGGAACCGACGCGCTTGCTTACGCCGTCTTGGGCAACAGGGCTGCTCGAACGAGCCACCGTCGAGGAGCGGAAGGCGCCGCGAAAGCCGCGGCTGTTCGCTAAGGCGAGGGTGGCGAGGGTATCGCTGACCCGCGATCCGCTGGAGTTGGTGATGCGCGCATCGTAGGCGCGGATGTCGGCTTCCATCAAGCGGGCGTCGTCGATCTTGGCTTGCGCATCGCGCTCGCGGACGTCGCCGAAATAGATCTCCAAGCGATCGGCGCGCGCGGCATCCGGCGGTGCGGCCTCATCCGGCAGACCGGCGAGCGGATCGGGGGTGACGTAGCGCGCTGCATCGACGACCTCGCCGACGAACGCGCGCAGGCCCTCGGGGCTGAAATCGCTCGTCGTGAGCGTCGATTTGGCATGATCGACGAAGACGCGCAAGGTCAGCGTGCGGGCCGTCGACTGTTCGAGTTTGGCGATCTCGCGGTCGCGTGCTTCGGTCGCAAAGCGCTCGGCGACGACGTAGGTGGCTTCGGCCTCGTGTGCGCCCGCCTCGACGGCGAGTTGCACGGCCGAGGCGGCCAGCGCGATATCTTCGGCTTCACCCAACCGCGGAGCCTCCAACGGTAACACCCGCGATCTTGACCGTCGGCATACCGACGCCGACCGGGACGTACTGACCGCCTTTGCCACAGGTGTAGTGACGGTTCGCCAAGTGCGGGTCGTTGCCGACCGCGACGACGCGGGTCATGATATCGGGGCCGTTCCCCACGAGGGTCGCGCCGCGAATCGGCGCCGTCACCTTGCCCTCCTCGATGAGGTAGCCTTCGGCGACCATAAAAACGAAGTCGCCCTTGGTAATGTCTACCTGCCCCCCGGCGAACGACTTCGCATAGATACCGCGCTGCACCGAACCGATGATCTCCTCGACGGTCGATTCGCCGGCAGGCATGTAGGTATTGCACATCCGGGGTTGCGGCGCAACGCGGAAGGATTGGCGCCGCCCGCTCCCGGTGGAGGCCATTCCCATGAGGGACGCGTTGAGATGGTCCTGCATGTACCCTTGCAAGACGCCGTGCTCGACGAGCACCTTGTGCTGCCCCGGCGTCCCTTCGTCATCGATGGCGACGCTGCCGCGTTCGCCGACGAGATCGCCGTCGTCGTAGATGGTAACCAGCTCGCTTGCGACGCGTTCGCCGATGCGGCCGCTGTAGAGCGAGGTGCCTTGGCGGTTGAAGTCGCCTTCGAGGCCGTGACCCACCGCCTCATGCAGCAGCACGCCGCCGCCACCGGAGCCGACGACGACCGCCATCTCGCCGGCGGGCGCTTCGACGGCCTCCGCGTTGATGCAGGCGATGCGCGCCGCCTCTTGCGCCAAATCTTCCGGTGTGCGTTTCAGATAATAGTCCAAGCTCGTACGGCCGCCGTCACCGACGTAGCCGTTGCCGCGCACGAGGCCACGCGCGACACACTGCACGCCAAGGGTCACCAGCGGACGGCAATCGGTCACGTACCGCCCCTCGCTCGTCGCGACCGCAACTTCCTGGAGTTCGTCGGAGATGAACGCGTTGACCGAAGCGATCCGCGGATCGAAGGCGCGCGCGGCAGCGTCGGCACGAGAGAGCAAATCGACGTAGGTCCCGGAGCCTGGCCGCAGCTCAGCCGAATCGCTCGTATAGACGCTGGCAGCCGCAAGCGGTTGGCGTGGCAAGGCAACCGCGTGTGCTCCGCCTCCGCCGTTTCTGGCGATCAGCGACGCAATGCGGGCGGTCTTGCGTAAGGCCTCAGGCGAGAGGTCGTCGGAGTAGGCGTATCCCGCTTGCTCGCCACGCAGGACGCGGATGCCGATGCCGAGCGTCACGCTCACCCCGGCCTCGTGGATGCGTCCCTCCTGGAAGCGAAACGAACGGGTCACCTTGCGCTCGAAAAAGGCGTCGGCATAATCGCCGGCGCCGATCGCTTCCGTGAGCAGCGTTTGGAGCAGGTCCGCGTCTAAAGACATCTGGCCGCGTGGTTCGCGCGCACGCGGAAAAGTCCGCCACCGCGTCGCCCCGCCCGCCGAAGGCGACCGATCAGCCGGGAGTCTCCCAGCGAAGGATCGCAATTCCGTCCGGCACGATATCGTCACACCACGTGAAGTAAAAGTTGCGCGGCGGCGTCCCGCGGTACCCGTACGCGTGAATGCCGCCGTCCACGACGTGCGCGCACGCGAGATGCAGCCGGCGCTGGAAATCGGGACGCGTCTGCAGCGGAACTTTGTCGACGAAGAGGGCGCGGCGCGGTTGCGTCGACGACGGATACCACGAACGCGCCTCGCGCCCTTGCCAGTCGTACCCGATGACGACGGGCGTCACACCGGCGTTGAAATCGAGCACCGACGAAAGTCCGTACCCGTCGGTCATCACAATCGCACCGTCATCGGCGGTGAGGCGCCGCAGGTCTTGCGCGAGCGGACGAAAAGCGAATATCTCGAAGGGGCCCGCGTCGTGCAGTTGCACGCCGGTCGCGCGGTGGACGATCTCGTAGCTGCGCGCGGGCCAGAGCGTCACCGCAAAGAGCAGCGGCAAGAGCGTGAGTGCCGGGACGACGGCGATCGTCGCCCAGATCGAACGGGCACGCGGTTCGAGCTTCACATAGATCACGCCGAGCATCGCGCACAGCGATGCAAAGGCGCCTAATATCCAATAGATCTCGACGTCACGAAAGAAGGCCAGCACGGTCAGCAGGCTCAAGAGCGGGAGCGCCGTCCAGCCTAAGAGCGCGTTGCGCGGACGCACCGCGGCGACGAGGACGGCCACGAAGATCCCTGGGGAATACGCGGCCATCTGCGTGAGATACAACGTGGCGACGTTGCGCACGCCACCGCCTCTGAGCACCTCGCCTTGATGACGGTGCAGCAGTGCAAAGGTGAACGTCACCCACTGATGCGCTGCGTTCCAGAGCAAAAACGGCGTGTACGCGATCAGCGCAATGAGCAGTGAGAGCACCAAGCCCCCGCGCCGGAGGCGCCGCTCTCCGGGCGTGAGCGCATAGGCAATCAAGCCGAAGAGGAGGGCAAAGCCGAAGATGCGCGAGAGGAGGACGCCGCCGAGGGCAACGCCGAGCAAGAGATAGTCGAACAGCCGCCCTGCGGTGAAGGCGCGTGCGGCGAAATAAAGGGCAAGACACCAAAACATGAGATAGGGCCCGTCGGGCGAGGCCGTTCCAAAGGCAACCGACGCCATCGGTGTCACCGTGAGCGCGAGCGCGGCGATCGCACCCGCGCGCGAATCCCCGGTGAGCGTCGTTGCGCACCCCGCGAGCGCGAGCGCGGCGACGATTCCACAGAGAACGAATCCCAGCCGCACGAGGCCGGGCTCATTTCCGAATTGAGCAAACGCGGCGATCGTCCAGGCAACTGCGGGAGGATGGTCGACGTATCCGAACGCCGGATGCTTACTCCACTCCCAGTAGTACGCTTCGTCCCCGGTGAGCGGTAAGGTGAACGCGACCTCGGCGCGCGCCGCGAAGATCAGCGCGCACAGCGCCCAGATCAGCGGAATCACTCGTGCGGCTCGGCGAGGCCGCCGTTTACACCAACACAAACGCCGTTGATGAAGCTCGCCTCGTCAGCGACCAGGAAGCGCACCGCATACGCGATGTCTTCCCATGAGCCGGCATGGCCCGTTGGATTCTTCGCCGGGACGGTGCGCGCGTCCGCACGGCTCAATTCCTTTTCGCGAATATCGCCGGGCTCGATCACGTTGACCGTGATCCCCGCTTTGGCTTCTTCCAAGGCGAGGCTTCGCGCGAAGCTCACCACGGCAGCTTTGGCAGCACCGTACAGGGTCATGCCGCGAGCGGGAATCGTCGTCTGGGAACCGTTCATTCCGAAATAGACCAGCCGCCCGAAGCCGCGTTCGCGCATGCCGGGGAGGACGGCAAACGCCGCCTCCACGGCGCTCGAGAAATTTGCATCGATCATCTCACGCGTGTCGTCCATCGTCAGGCGCGCGAAGCGTTTGACGACGATCGGTCCCACCGCGTGGACGAGCACGTCGATCCGGCCGAAGTGGTGCTCAACTTCGCGGACCGCACGCAGTGTCTCGCCCGCGATCCGGGCATCGGCGGCGACCGAGAAGACGGCGCCGCCCATCGCGCGCACGGCCTGCTCGGTCTGCGCCGGCGGCGTCCCCCCGGGCCGATACGTGAACGCGACACGATAGCCGCCCTGCGCCAAGTTCGTCGCGATCCCTCGCGCAAGCCCACGCGCGGCGCCCGAAATGAGAGCGACGCGGCCGTTGTCTGCCACGTCGCTACGGTTTTCAAAGAGCGCCGCGCGCCCCTCTTAGCGTTCTTCGAGCACTATCCCACCTGCAGGCGCAGATGCTGTGCCGCGGTGGCATCCGAGGACGGATCGGTTGAGATCACGGTGAGACCGATGGTACCGCCCGAGACCCCGTTCAGGTTGATCATATCCGAGAAATGGCCCGAGCTATCCGCCCGCACGTCCGTCTGGTAACTCCCCGTTCGAACCGAGAAGGAGCCGGCGTTGATCGTGCTGCCCGCGATGATGTGCACTTGAGCGCCCGGCAGCGTCTTGCCGCGCACCGTAAAGGTCGTTCCGACGACGGTCCCTTGGCCGGGAGCGCGCAAATCCAAGAAGTTCGCGCTCGTCTGCGTTCCGGTCGTGAAGCTCCACGAGCGGCTGAAGGGTGCGCCTTGCCGATCGGTGCCGGTAATCCGGATGCGATGCTCGGTCGATTGCAACGGCGATTCGGGTGCATAGACGATGCCGGTCGGAGAGAGCGTGGTTTCATCCGTTACGTCGCGATCGTCGAGCGTCACGCGCAAACTATTGGGATCGACGGGCTGGGAGAACTCGGCACGAATCGTCGGGCGCTCCGCAGTGACGGTCGCATCGCGTCCGGGGCGTACGTCTTGAAGTTGAACCGATGATTGCGTCTGGGCCGCCGGTTGCGGCGCGTAAGCCTCACCGCCGCCGTGCCGCGTGATCGCCACGATTTGGTTGGAAGCATCGTAGTTGACGCTCGCACCCAGCGCCTGGGAAACGAAGCGGAGCGGCACGTACGTGGACGCCCCCACGATGAACGGCGCGACGTCCATGGTTTGTGTCTGTCCGTTGACCACGGCTTGGTTCGAGCCAATCTGCAACGAGACGGCATGACCGTTTCTCGCGGTGGCGTCGATCGTGCCGTTTTGGTAAACGACGCTCGCGCCGAGTTGCTCAAAGACGCCGCGCAGCGGGACGAACACCCGTCCGTCACGTTCGATCGGCCCCGGCGAAAGGTTCACGGGATTTCCGTCGACTTGAATTGAGACATCGGCGAGCGCGGGGAGCGCAAGCCCCAAGAGAAAGGCCGCAACGCAGGCCCCGCCGGTCGCGCGCCGCATAACGTGAATATCCATGTAGAAGCTCTCCTGGTAGACGGTAATATAGAGACCGTCACAGCCCTTACCCGGAAATGCG
>Ga0335075_10006088_pt1 | contig 18645 bp, 21 predicted proteins | sample Lox_Sample_24_FD_206723 | JGI IMG/M metagenome (GOLD analysis project Ga0335075, IMG submission 206723) | Soil microbial communities from Loxahatchee National Wildlife Refuge, Florida, United States - Lox_Sample_2.4 | ecosystem: Environmental > Terrestrial > Soil > Wetlands | place: USA... | reverse complement strand
GCTTGACAACAGGTAGTTCAGCGACGGGAGCGGGCGGCGCCACGGGATGTGGCGGGTCGTCTTGAGCCACTTGGCGTGCTGGTTGAACATCGAGTCGATGATGTGGATGAACGCCTCGTAGCAGTTGAACAGGCCGTGGCGACCGGTCAGCAGATAACCCTCGAGCCAGCCCTCGCACAGATGCTCGGACAGCACCTCCATCACGCGACCGTCGGGCGAGAGGTGATCGTCGGTCGGGAGTTGCTCGGCCTCCCACATGCGGTTCGTCACCTCGAACACGGCCTGGAGGCGGTTTGAGGCAGTCTCGTCGGGACCCATGAGCCTGAACCGGTCGGGGTTGGCCCTGATCACGTCGCGCAGCCAGGTGCCCAGCACGCGCGTCGCCTCGCTGTAGGTCTTGGCCGGGGCGGGCACGTCGACCGCGTAGTCGCGGAAGTCGGGCAGTTCGAGCTCGCGGGTGAGCAGCCCGCCGTTGGTGTGCGGGTTGGCGCTCATCCGCAGATCGCCCTCGGGCGCGAGCGCAGCGATCTCGGGCCGCACCGCGCCGGACTCGTCGAACAGCTCCTCCGGGCGGTATGAGCGCATCCACTCCTCGAGCTGGACGAGGTGCTGAGGGTTGGTTCGCACCTCGGCCAGCGGTACCTGATGCGCGCGCCAGGTGCCCTCGACCGGCAGACCGTCGACCTCCTTGGGCCCCGTCCACCCCTTTGGGGTCCGCAGGACGATCATCGGCCAGCGCGGCCGGGTCAAATCGTGCTCGCCCCGCGCTCGGCGCTGGATCTCGGCGATCTCGTCGAGCACCTCGTCGAGCGTCGCCGCCATCAGCTGGTGCATGGTCTCTGGCTCGGAGCCCTCGACGAAGCGCGGTGCGTACCCGTAGCCCTCGAGCAGCGTGCGCAGCTCCTCGCCCGGAATCCGCGCCAGGACGGTCGGGTTGGCGATCTTGTAGCCGTTCAGGTGCAGGACCGGCAGCACGGCGCCGTCGCGGGCGGGATTGAGGAACTTGTTCGAGTGCCAGCTTCCGGCGAGCGGACCCGTCTCCGCCTCTCCGTCTCCGATCACGCACAGCGCGAGCAGGTCGGGGTTGTCGAACACCGCTCCATATGCATGAAGCAGGCTGTAGCCGAGCTCGCCACCCTCATGGATCGATCCTGGCGTCTCCGGCGCCACGTGACTGGGGATGCCGCCTGGGAACGAGAACTGGCGAAACAGCCGGCGCAGTCCCTCCGCGTCGTGTCCGATGTGCGGGTACACCTCGCTGTAGGTGCCGTCGAGATAGGCGCTCGCCACCAGACCGGGGCCGCCGTGGCCCGGACCGGTCACGTAGATCGCGCTCAGACCCCGGGACTTGATCGCCCGGTTCATGTGCACGTAGATGAAGTTGAGGCCCGGGGTCGTCCCCCAGTGGCCGAGCAGCCTCGGCTTGATGTGCTCGGCTCGGAGCGGCTCCTTCAGAAGGGGGTTGGCGAGCAGGTAGATCTGCCCCACCGACAGGTAGTTGGCCGCCCGCCACCAGGTGTTCAGCGCGTCCCGTTCAGACTCGGTCAGCGGCGACTGGCCGGATTGCATCACAGTGGTCATTGGCCCATTTACGCACACCGCCGGCGACTCGCCTGTAATCGGCGTGTGAATGCGTCGAGGTCGAGGCCGCCACTTCGGATCTCAACGACAACCTGATCAGGTCTCGACCAGCCCATGGTCGAGGGCGTAGCGCACGAGCTCTGAGCGGGTTCCGAGGCGCAGCTTCTGTTGGATGTGGGCGCGATGTGTTTCGACGGTGCGCACCGACAGATAGAGGTGATCGGCAATCTCGCCGTTGGTATGGCCGAGTGCGATCAGCCGGAGGACTTCCACCTCGCGTTCGGACAGCCCGTCAGGGGGACCGGGTGGGGGCGCCGAGGCGACGCGGGCGCCGAGGCGTGGGTTGAGGTAGGTGTCCCCGGCCGCCGCACGGCGGATGGCCTCGACCAGTTCGGCTTCGGCCGCTTCCTTGAGGACGTAGCCGAGTGCGCCTGCGCCCAGAGCGTGGCGCGCGTAGGCGGGCTCGTCCTGCATGGTGAGCACGACGATCTGCGTTTCAGGGAACTCGGCGCGGATATCCGGGATTCCGTCGAGGGTGGATCCACCCGGCATGTTCAGATCGAGCACGAGCACGTCGGGGTGGTGGCCGCGGACGTAACGGCGGGCGCCGTCGAGGTCCGAGGCCTCGGCGACGACCTCGAAGCCGTCTTCGGCGTCGAGCACCTGGCGGAGCCCGCGCCGTACGACTGAGTGATCGTCGGCGATGACGACCCGGATCGTCTTCCCAGAGCTGGTGTTCACAGACTCCTTGGGCTCGGTCGGAGTGGGAGTGGCGGGAGGGGGAGATTCAGGCAGAGAGCTCATCGTATTGCCGTCCGATCACGAGATTCCAGATAAGGCGCGAGGTACCTCGCGGCGATCTTCGAGGCCGGAGACCAGGTGGCCGCCTCGCTGATCTCCGAGCTCGACCCGTGCCCGCCGGTCAGGTGGGCGCTCAGGTAGAGCGGCTTGTCGCCACCGAGTAGGACTCCGTGGATGATGGGTTCGAAGGGCTCGGGCTCGATCGGAACACCGGCGAGGGCGGCGATCGCTTGGGCCGCGACGTCGGCCTGCTGCGCGGCGACCCCGCCCTGCTTGACCGGGAACTCGGTCGCGTCGCCGGCGGCGTACACACGGTCCAGGGTCGGGACACGACAATGGGCGTCAACCCGGATGAAGCCGCCCGCGGCGCCGGTCGGAACGCCCGATAGGTCAGGTCCGAACAGCTGGGGGAGGGCGACGGTCCGATCGACATACAGCCGCCGAGCGCCGGGCTGAACCGACACCTGACCCACCTCCGGGGTCTCGACGTGAGCCGAAGTTAGGACGAGAATGTTGTTCTCCTCGAGCAGGCGTGTCACTGCTTGGCTCACCGGCGAGCCGAAGATGGCCAGCGGCGCATCCTCCGGCGTGGCGAGCGTGACCGACACCTCGACGTTCATGTCATAGGCGCGCCGGGCGGTCATCAGCGCGAGCTCGTAGAGCGGCAGCGGCCAGGGCATTGGCGTGGGGGCCACGAACGCGAGCTTGTGTATGTAGCCCGCCTCCACGTCTTGAATGAGCCCGTGCAGCTGCTCGTCGAGCAGGGCGTCATCGAGGGTCAGGGCGTGCTTGAAGCGCGGCCGCATGGTCGCCCCCGGCGCAAGCAGCAGCGCGTCGTACTCGATCGTCTCGCCGCCGGCCGTGTGAACCGTCCGGCCGTCGGCGTCGAGCCACTTGAACGTGTCGAGGATCAGCTCTGCGCCGATGTCACGGGCGATCTCCTCAAGCGAGTAGTGCCGCGCCAGGGCGCCACCGAACGGCTCGGTGACCCGCATCGGGCGGTAGACGAACTCGGGCTTACCCGCGAGCAAGGTGGTGGCAATCCGCTCGCCGGCGAGCTCTCGCAGTGCGAGCGCCGCCTCCAGCCCAGCGACGCCTCCACCGACGATGAGTACGCGGAAAGGTGTATGTGTTGTCGAGGTCATGCTGCAAGGCTACGGCTCACTTTCCCCCACGCCAGCCGCGCAGCTCCGAAGCCATCCTGCGGAGAACTACTTACTCGCTCAGGAACAAAGGCGTCGGATTGGTCGTATCCACGATCCGCAGCCCGGTTCGGCCGACGATCACCCCGGCCAGAAGCTCGCGGGTTATGCCTGCGGACCGACGGACGCCGTGTGAGAGTGCACGATTCGTCGGCCGGTCACGGTCCGGGCTCGGATTCGGACCCAATGCCGCTTGTTTCCCGGGGCCCAAGGCGTGACTCCAAGAGCATCCAGGCGTCGCACGTCTGACTGGTTCGTGACCTGCTCGGCGACGCCGTGGATGATCACGCTCCAGCCCGTACGCGAGCCTTCGTCCACGCCATCGATCTCGAACGCCGCCTCGCTGACCTGGAGAACCGCGTGCAGCTTTGAACCGTGCGCCGTGCGAAAGACGACAGATTGCGAGGCCTCGTCGAAGAGGTAATTGACCGGTCGGATGACCGGAGCCCCCTCAGACATGGCGACGGCCAGCCTTCCGAAGCCGTTCGCGGCGAGCAGTCGTAGGCATTCAGCGCGAGGCAGGTCGAGCAGTTCGCTGACCGGCTCCTCCGCGGCAGGCGGCAGAGCTTCGGTCGTGTTCTCGGATGCGTCAACCATCATGCGGTCACGGTACGCGCGCGCGACGGGGCGTGCACCCGCGCAAACCCGTAGCTCGCTGCCCAAAACTACGGAGGGGCGGTGTGACGGTTCCCGCGGGAGTCTCGCGGCCCAGAGCGGATGGCCAACGGTGTCGCCCAGGAGACGATTCACCCAGAAACAACCCGCAGTTTGGGAGCCAATCGTTCTAGAGGAGGAAGACCATGTCTCGGAAGGTATTCGACATAATCGCCAGCGTCGGCGGCGTCGCCGTCGTCATCGCGCTGGTCATCGCCGGTGGTTTGCTGACCTGGGGTCACAGCTTCGTGAACTCGAACGTCCACAACCAGCTGGCGCAGCAGCAGATTTACTTCCCGCCCAAGGCCGCGTTCGAGCACCCCAAGGCGGGCACCGAGATCACCCCGTCGATGATCCCGAACGTCTCGAAGTACGCGGGCCAGCAGCTGCTGACCGGCGAGCAGGCCAAGACCTACGCCGATGACTTCATCTCCGTGCACCTGTCGGAGATGCCGTACGGTGGCAAGTACTCCAAGGTGAGCGCGGCCTCGATGGCCGACCCGAAGAACACGGCGCTGGCCACTGAGGTGCAGACCGTCTTCCGCGGAACGACGCTCCGCGCCATGCTGCTCCAGGCGTACGGGTTCTCCCTGATCGGCGTCGTCATGCTCTGGGGCGCGTTCGTCTCATTCGTGCTCGCAGCGGTCATGGCGATCCTGGTCGGGCTCGGAATCTGGCACGCCCGCAAGACGACCGAGGAAGAGCAGATGTTCGCCGTCAAGCCGGCGCCCGCTGCCTCCTGATCAGCTAGTCCAGCAAGCAAAGAGAGTTACGAGGGACGCCCGCGCCGATCAATCGGCGCGGGCGTCGCGCGTTCTGCGAATACCGACTCGGGAGTAAGTGGCCATGACCATCGACGAACACCGGACAGCACTCGGCCGCAGCGAGGATCGGCAGCTGGTCGACTTGCTGGGCAGTGTGCTGGTCGATCCGAACCTGCACACGGACACCCGTCTGCGCCTGCATCACGACATCGAGCGGATCCTGCGGGGAGCACACGACGATCTCCACGGCGCGACCGGGCATGTGGTGCACCGCCAGGCACTTGAGGTCCACGGCGGCCGGCTTCCAGAAGTGCTGGAGTCCGTGCTCGTGGACCCCAACCTCCATACCGACACCCGTATGCGCCTCCACGAGCAGATCGCCGAGATCCTCGCCAACGTAGATTCGGGTTAGTGACGCGATGGGGCTAGTTGCGCGATGCGGACGCGACCGCGTGCCGGCTTCGCGAGCCGACCGGCTCCAGGAGCTCCAGGGCATCGAGCTCACGCTCGAGCTGGGTGATCACCTCGCCCGGGTCCGGGATCAGCGCGGCGTCGACCATCAGGCCGATGGTCACCTCGCGGCGGTAACTAAATAGGCTGACGCTCATGCCGATGTGGCCGGAGGTCGGCGCCCAGACGAGCACGCTGCGCACCGGGACTCCCGCGAGGTACACAGCTCTGGCCGGCCCGGGTACGTTTGTCACGATCGCGGTCCCCTTACCCGTGAACAGGTCGACGATCCTCCGCTCGACCGGCTCGGGCGCCAGTCCGGTGGCGCTCAGGACCGCGTAGGAGACAGCTCCCTCGCGCGAGGCCTTGATCTCGCCCATGCGCTTGTGCACCTCGACCAGCCGCCGATAGGTTCCGCTCACCCCGACGGGGAGCGGCACGAACACCAGACCGAACTTATTTCCCAGCTCCTGCGGGACGGGCTCGTCGAGCGGCCGCAGGTTGAACGGCACCATCGCCTGGATCTCGCGCACTGGACTTCCTCGCTCCTGCAGGTAGTGACGCAGTGCTCCGCTGAGGGCCGCCATCAACACGTCGTTGACGGTGGCGCCATGAGTGTGCGCGACGCGCTTGACCCGCGCCAGCGAGATCGGATCGCCCCATGCGACGCGCCGGCTGATCCCAGGGTCACCTTTGATCGCGCTGGCGGCGTCGGCCGGCGTGAGGAGCAGGCGGATCGCCGTGGCGCCGTCGCGGGCGACGGCACCGGCGAGGCTCGCCGCGTGCGATGGTGACGTGACAACGTCGGCTCCCTGCCTGATCGCGGCGGCGCCGAGATGTCCGGCGGTGGCGAGAACGCGCTCGGCCGGGGCGGCCAGCCCGGACAGGCGTCCCCGCGTGCGCGGGCGCTCGAGAACCGGCGCACCGATGCCGGCGTCCGACGCGTTGTCGGTCAGCGACAGCATCACGCGGGCGAGCGCGATGCCGTCCGCAATGCAGTGGTGCATGCGGTTGATGACCGCGGCGCCGGTGCCGAACCCGTCGAGGAGGTAGGTATGCCAGAGCGGCCGGTTGCGGTCCAGCGGCATGCTCATGAGGTCTCCGACCAGCTCCTGCAGCGCGGCGCGATCCCCCGGAGCAGGCAGCGCGAGGTGGTGGGTGTGGTGCTCCAGCGCGAAGTCCGGGTCGTCCTCCCACCGCGCCCCGCGCAGGGGCAGATGGCTCTCGACGACCCGCTGGCGGAAGCGCGGATAGGGGTCGACCAATCGCGTCTGCACGACCTGCTTGAAGCGCTTCCAGTCCAGCGGCCGGTCGAACAGCTCCACGGAATTGATCACCATCAGGTTGGTGGGGCGATCCATGTGCAGCCACGCGGTGTCGGCGCGGGAGAGGTGGGCACTCACCGCGTCAGCTTCTTGCCGCGAGGGTGATGAGCAGGCCCATCGCGTACGCGACCGTCAGCGTTCCGATCACCCACAGGGTGACGTCGAGGCGGCGCGCGGTCCTGGGGCCCAGATCGAGGTCGTGGAGGATGCCTCGGATGCCGAGCATCGCGTGGATCGTCACCGCGAGCACGAAGCAAGACTCGAGCACGAAGATGACTGGGTTGCCGACGTAGCCCAGGACCTCGTTGTAGGTCCGAAGGCCGCCCTTCTGGTGCACGACGAAGTGCTGGGCGACGATGTGCAGCGTGGCCAGCGCGACGAGCGCGATGCCGCTTCCGGCTGTCCAGCGCCAGACTAGTGCCGAACGCCCGCGCCGGTAGTCCGGGGCCGGAGGAGTGATCGCCGGCTCCTGCTTGGGAAGATCGACGACACTCATCACAGCGCTCCCAGGATGTGCAGCGCGGCGAACACCCCGACGGCGATCGCCAGGGCGAGCGCCGTCCACAGCATCACCCGCTCGCGTCTGACCGCGATGCCGCTGCCGACGAGCGCGACGCGGATCCCGTTGAGTCCGTGATACGCCACCGCAGCGATCAGCACGGCCTCGAACGCGAGGAAGCCTTTAGCGGTCACCAGGCTGAGGAAGCTGCTCCATGCTGATCGTCCGATCAGCAGCATCGAGAGCACACCCAGGTGCAGGTAGAGATAGAAGAGGATCACGACGCCGGTCACGCGGTGCAGTGCCAGCGCACGCCCACCATGCCCGCGGCGCCGGGGCTCGAGCCAACCGGCCTCGGCGGGTCCAGGACCCTTGTGATGGATCGGTCCCGGGAGGCTTCGCTCAGCCGTCCCCGGAAGCTCGTTCGCAGCCGGCTCGCTCATCGCTTGCTCTCCTTGTCCTTATCGCCGCCGAATGTCAGCTCGCGCCGGAGGGCCATGATGCGCTCGGCTGGGATCGCGTCGGTCGGGCACGCCTCAGTGCACTCGAACCCGACGTGGCAGCGCCAGACGCCCTCGGGCCGGCTGGCCCAGGCAAGCACGTCCTCGCGCTTGACTCCGCGTGGCTCCTCAAGCAGCCGCTCGGCGGCGGCCAGTGCCGCCGGTCCCACGTACTCTTGCGAGGTGGAGGCGACCGGGCAGGCCGACAGGCACAGGCCGCACTCGATGCAATCCTCCAGGCGCATGAAGTCGGCACCCGGAGGCGCCGCGCGATGATTGTGGTGCAGGAGTACCTCGGCGTGATGGGCCTGCATCGCATCGCCATGCTCGACGTCTGGAGCGGGTTGGCTCTCCCGGATGATCGGGTGCTCATGCGGGAAACGGGCGAAGAAGCCGCTCATCTCGACGACCAGGTCGGTCAGGACCGGCAGGTTCGCCAGCGGCTCGACGGTGATCTCCTTCCCGTGATCCTGCACCGAGGACACGCACGCGAGCTCCTCATGCCCGTCAACCTGTACCCCGCACGTGCCGCACGAGGCGTGACAACACGAATGCCGCAGAGCGAGGGACCGATCGCGGTGGAGCTGAACCCAGCGCAGCGCGTCGAGCACGGTCGAGTGCGGACCGACGGGGACGTCGAACTCGTCGAAGTGCTCGCCGCCGTCGCCGCGCTTGTAGCGGTAGACGCGCAGCCGGCGGATGTCGCTCTCGTTGGTCATGCCGCAGCGGCGCTGTAGAAGGCGGTGTGGGGGAGCAGGACCGTGTCGGCCGTTCGGCATGGCTCGTCGATCCCGAGCTTGCGGCACACGACGTCGGCGCACAGCTCGGCCATCCCGCGCAGGGTGGTGGACTTTCCGCCGGTGATGGTCACGAAGCCGTCGACGCCGTCTCGATCCCGGTGGTCGAAGGTCTGGAACGTGCGCGACAGCTCGCGCCCGCTGCCCGCGCCCGCGGATCCCACCAGTGGGCGGGCCGCGGACCATGCGGCGCGCCGCGCGGCGTGCCGGAGCGCCGGGATCAGCTTCGAGCCCTCGGTGTACATGCGCTCGACGTGATCCTCGGGAACGGTCAGATCATCGGGGTCCTCGATCACCCAGGAGGAGGTCCCGACGATCGACAGCCCGCGCTGGGGCACGACGATGTCGCCGTCGCCTGACTTGTGCATCCGGTTGATCACCATGTTGCAGAATCGGCCTTTCAAGGCGAGCAACACGCCCGGTGAGGGTGTCATCGGGACGCTCGTGCCGGCCATCGCCGCGACCTGGCCTGACCACGGCCCGGACGCGTTGACGACCAGATCCGCGTGAATCTTGCCCGTCTGGCCCGTGACGCGGTCGCGCACCGCGGCCCCCGAGACCAGCCCGCCCTGTCCGAGCAACTCCGTCACCTCCATGTACGGCCGGATGTCGGCGCCGTTGTGGCGCGCACTGGCGCAGAACCGCAGGACGAGTCGCATCGGGTCGACGGTCGCGTCGGGGACGCGCACGGCCGCCATCAGCTCAGGGTTCAGATTCGGCTCGAGGCGAAGTGCGTCCCTCGGCGTGAGTTGCTCGACGGGGATCCCCGCTCCGGTGCATCCCTCCAGGAGCGGGTCGAGGTACTCGAGGTCCTCCTCGCAGGCCGCGACGAACAGGCCGTCATTGCACTCGAACGAGCCGGGAGCGATCCGCTTGAGGATCGTGCTCTCACGGATGCACTCGATGCCGGCCTCGCGATCGCCGACCGCGTAGCGCGCGCCGCTGTGCAGCAGCCCGTGGTGGCGGCCCGTCGTCCCCGAGGTAAGCTCGCCGCGCTCCACCAGCGTGACGCGAAGCCCGCGCAGAGCGAGATCGTGGGCCAAGCCGGCGCCGGTGGCGCCGCCGCCCACGATCAACACGCGAGCGTCATGTCGCCTGAGCATGCCTCGCTCCGCTCGGCTCAAGCGCAGGGAACGGTTTGAGATCCTGACTGAGGGCAGCGCGCGTGAGCACGAGCAGGGGGCAGCGCGCAGTGCGCGCCAGTCGGCTGGAAGTGGTGCCGTGCACGAGCCGGCCGATCGGGCCGTAGCCGCGCGAGCCGACGACCAGCAGGTCGACCGACGCGCTGTAGAGCGCGAGTTCGTCGACGACGTCGCCATACACGGCGTGCGGCTCGACGCCGCCCAGTGAAGCGATTCGCTCCTGCGCCTGCTCGACCAGGTCCTCCACCACGCTGTCGATCGGGACCGGCCCGCCGAGGAAGGTGTAGACCGGCAGCGCGATCGCCTCGCACGCGGACAGCCGGGCACCGTGCTCTGCGGCTAGCTCCCTTGCCACCGACAGGGCATGATCGCTCTCGGGCGAGTCGTTGTAGGCCACGCCGATCGCATGGATCGGAGCCGGCTTTTCGGCGTAGCCAGATGGCGCGATCGCAACTGCGCACGGCGCACCGTTCAGCGCTTCTCGCGCGTCGTCTCCGAGCAGCACCCTTCCGAGCAGTCCCGTCCGGGAAGAGCCGAGCACCAGCAGATCGGCCCCGACCGCTTCGGCCAGCTCGTGCAGGCCGCGCGCGGCCGAGGAGGCCTCCAGGTAGCGGAGATCCGCGGTCACGCGCGCGCGATCGCGCGCTGCGGCCAACAGCTCGAATGCGCGGCGCTGCTCGAGCGTCTCATACTCGGCGGTGGAGGCACGCACGGGGCGAGGATCGCCCTGGTAGACGTGGACGAGCGTGAGCCTGCCGTCCGGCGCCACGAGTCGCTTGGCGAGGGTCACCGCATCGCGATCATCCAGATAGCGATCGACGCCGACCAGGACATTTCTGAACATCGCACGAGCTTGCACTCAGCGCGAACCGCGAGCATCCGCAGAAAGCCGCAGCCGACCGACGCTTTTTCCCGCTCACGGACTCCGTCTAGCCTCGCGTCGATTCGCGCCTTTCCGACGAGGACCGCGGGCCGCGCGATGCCTACCGTGACGAGCATGCCTTCGCATCTCCGTCTCGCCACCTCAACCGGCGCTGAACTCGACGCGCCACCGCGCACGCAGCCCATTCGAGTGGTGCTCGCCGATGATCACGCCATGGTTCGGCGCACCATGCGGTTGCTCCTCGACGACGAACGGGACATCGATGTGCGTGGGGAGGCCTCCGACCTTTCCACCGCCGTCCGTCACGTTCACCAGCACGCGCCTCAAGTCCTCGTCCTCGACCTGCGTCTCCCGAATGGTTCGACGATCGAGACGATTCGGCGTCTGCGAGAGCAGCTGCCACGCACCGAGATCGTCGTGCTGACGATGGAGGAAAGCCCGCAGTTCGCGCGGCAGGCGCTAGACGCCGGCGCGGTCGGATTCGTGCTCAAGGACCGGGCTGACAGCGAGCTCGTCGCAGCCATCAGGCTGGCCGCGCGCGGCGAGGAGTACGTCAGCCCGCGCGTGTCGGCGGCGCTCGACGCGCTTGAGCGAGCCGCCGGAGCGGGCGAGCTGAGTCCGCGCGAGATCGAGATTGTGCGCCTGATCGCGCTCGGCTTCACGAGTAGAGAGATCGCCACGAAGCTACATCTGTCCCGCCGTACGGTGGAGACACACCGCAGCCGAATTCACAGCAAGCTCGGACTGACCTCGCGCGCAGAGCTGGTGCGCTTTGCCTTAGCGCGTCACATGGTCCAATGAGCCGACGGCCGCTTGTGGACTGTCGGCCGGCAGCCGGACTCGCACCGATGTTCCGAGCTCACTCGACTCGACCTGCAGGTGACCGCCGGCGAGATAGGCCCGTTCGCGCATTCCGGTCACGCCGAACCCCGGCGTCTTCCTATCCGGGTCAAACCCCACACCATCGTCCTGTACCTCGATCAGCACCTCGTCGCCGAGCATGCTCACCGAGACGTGCACCGTCCGCGCGCGGGCATGCTTGGTGACGTTCGTGACCGCCTCCTGGACGATCCGATAGACCGTCGTCTCCAGGGCCGGGCTGAGCCGCCGGTCATCTGCGCCCGGGCCAGCAAGCCCAATCTCGCCGATGATCTGGAGTCCTGCTCCGCGCCGGCGGTCGAGCAGCGCCTCGAGCGCGGCCTTCAATCCCAAGTCGTCCAGGATCGAGGGCCGCAAGTCGGTGATGATCCCGCGAAGATTGCCAATCTCGAGCTCGACATCGCCGATGGCCCGGCGAATCCCCTCGTCCCGGGCGGCGGCGTCACCGCGGCCTATGATCGAGGCCAGCGCGACGCGCAGGGCGCCAAGCGATTGGAGCGTCTGATCGTGCAGCTCGCGGGCCCAGCGACCGCGCTCGAAGTCCGCCGCCGCGACCATGCCACGAAGCCGCTCCGCTTCGACGCTTCGGTTGATCGCGACCGCGTTCCCCGCCGAGGCGGCAAACGTTCGCAGAAGCTGCTCGTCCTCGGTCGTGAATGTCCCGGCTTCGGGCCCGCGGTCGAATGCGGCGAGGACCCCGAGGCCCTCTCCTCTGTGGAGCATCGGGACCAGCAAGGCGGAGTGGGCGTCCGGCACGCCGAGGTTTTCGGGGGTGATTCTGAGGCGAGTCGCGACATCCGCGATGCGCTCCGGTCGCCCCTGCCTGAGGATCTGACCCGAGGTCGAGTGGGCGATTGGGATCCGCCGTCCGATCGCGTCGGCGGCGTGGCCGGCGCTCGCCGCGACCACCAGGTGCCCGCCGTCGCGCAGCAGAATCAGGACCGTGCGCGCGGAGACGAGCGCTCGGCCTCGCTTGACGATCAACTCGAGCACTCGATCCAGATCCGGCATGCCGCTGATCGCATCGGCGATGTCGCGCGCCGCCTCGAGCGAGCGCACGGCTCGCTCGAGCAGCTCGCGGCGGTGTTCGCTGCTCTCGTACAGCCGGGCGTTCTCGATCGCGGTGGCCGCCCACTGCGCGAGCACGAGCACCGCCTCTTCATCCTCGTCGCTGAACGGCTCGCTGCCTTGCTTCTCGGCGAGATACAGGTTCCCCCAGGCCTCGCCCCGGATGATGATCGGCACGCCGAGGAAGCTCCCCATCGGCGGGTGACCCGGCGGGAACCCGTAGCTGAGCGGGTGCTCGCCCACCTCGGAGCACCGAAGCGGGTTCGGGTCCTGGATCAGTACGCCGAGGACCCCCCGCCCGCGTGGGAGATCGCCAATCGACCTATGGGTCGCCTCGTCGATGCCGAGCGTCAGAAACCGCTCGAGCTGCCGCCGCGATTCGTCCAGCACGCCAAGCGCCGCATAGCGCGCACCGGTCAGCTCGCGGGCCTGTTCGAGGACCCTTTGCAGGACGGCATCCGAATCGAGCTCGCTTGCCAGGGCGCTCCCGGCGCCAAGCAGGCGGCGCAGCTTTTCCTGTGGTTCCGGCATCGGTCGCTAGCCCAACGTGTTGGTTTGCAACCCGGCCAGAGTATCCCACCGAGGGCGTGTGTCGAACACCTGCCCGTCCGTGAAAAATACGCAATCGCCGGGAGCTCGCGATGCTCGGTGTTGGTCAGGTGACGGCGGTTCAGATCGACGGGCTCACCGTCGAGCGGGGCGGCCGGGTGGTGCTGAGTGACATCGAGGCGTCCTTCTCCGCCGGTCAGGTGACCGGGCTGTTCGGTCCGAGCGGCAGCGGCAAATCGACCCTCATCCGATCGATTGCCGGTGTCCAAGCCGGCGTTCACGGGACGATCAAGGTTTTGGGCGAGGAGCCCGGGAGCGCCGATGTCCGCCGGGCGCTCGGTTACATGACACAGGCTCCCTCTGTGTATGACGATCTGACCGTGTTAGAGAACGTCCGCTACTTCGCGGCGATGCGCGGCGGCGAGGTTGGATCGGTGCTCGAACGCGTGCAGCTCGTGCCCTGGGCGCACCAACTCGTGCGCAACCTGTCCGGAGGACAGCGCGCACGGGTCTCGCTCGCCGCCGCGCTGGTGGGCAATCCTCGGGTCCTGCTCCTCGACGAGCCCACCGTCGGGCTTGACCCCCTGCTGCGTCGCGACCTGTGGCGCCTCTTTCGCGAGCTCGTATCCGAGGGGGTGGCGCTGCTCGTCTCGAGCCATGTGCTCGACGAGGGCCGCCGCTGCGATGAGCTCATCTTGCTGCGCGAGGGGCGCATCCTGGCGCAGCTGAGCCCCGAGGAGCTCTCCAGGCGAACCGGGACCGACGACCTGGATGAGGCCTTCATCCGATTGATCGAGCGGGCATGAGTCCGGCGCGCACTCTCGCCACGGCCCGGCGCGTCCTGCTGCAGCTGCGGCACGACCCGCGGACGGTCGCGCTGATGCTGGTCGTGCCGTGTGTCCTGGAGACGCTGCTGCGGCTCATCTTCGCCCACCGCCGCGCGGCCTTCGATCAGGCGGGCGGGCCGCTCCTGGCTTTCTTCCCGCTGACCACGGTCTTCCTCGTGACCTCGATCGCGCTGCTGCGCGAGCGGGTGACAGGCACGCTCGAGCGGTTGCTGACCACACCGCTGGGACGGCTCGAGCTGCTCGGCGGATACGCGCTCTCGTTTGGCCTGCTTGCGGCCACCCAGGCCATCCTGGTGAGCGCATTGACGCTCGGGCCCCTCGGATTACATATACGCGGTCCGGTGCCCGTCCTGGTCCTGCTCGCCGTCTGCGTGGCACTGCTCGGCACCGGCCTCGGCCTGTTGGCGAGCGGCTTCGCGAGGAGCGAGTTCCAGGTCGTGCAGTTCTTCCCGGTGATAGTTCTGCCGCAGTTGCTGCTGTGCGGCCTACTCGTCGCGCGGCAACGGATGCCGGTCGCTCTGCACGCCGTCTCGGATTTCCTGCCGCTCTCCTACGCCGTCGACGGCATGCATCATCTCTCACTGCAGGGTGGCGCCGGCGTCGCCCTCTGGGGCGATATCGCGATCGTGCTGGCGTTCGCCGCCGGGGCGCTGCTGCTGGGAGCGGCCACGCTCCGGCGGCGTACCGAATGAGTCGCTAGCAGCCGATGAGCGACGGCGCCTTGGCGATCGACTCGATCACGACCGTCGGTTTGATCCCGGATTCGCGCACCTGCCGCTCACGGTACTTCCCGGTGCGCACGAGGATTGCCGCGAGGCCGGCATCGAGTGCGCCGCCGATGTCTGACTCGATGTCGTCGCCGATCATCGCGGTCTGGGCGGCGGTCGCGCCGAGATCGGATAGGGCCTCAACGAAGAACGCGCGGGCGGGCTTGCCCACGACGTACGCCTCGGTGCCCGTGGCGAACTCGAGGGCCGCGACGAACGGGCCGACGTCGAGCGAGAGCCCGTCGGCGCGCAGCCAGTAGCGGTTCTTCTGCAGCGCGATCAACTCGGCCCCGTCCATAATCTGCCGGAAGGCGTGGTTGAGCACGTCGTACCCGAACGCCGCGCCGAGATCCCCGACGATGACGGCCTCGGCGCCGGAACCGGTCTCCTCCAGCTCTGCGAAGTCGCGCTTGACCTCCTCGTTCATGACCAGTGCGACTCGCGTATGACCGCGCTCATGGCAGTGCCGGACCGCGAGCGCGGCCGGAGTGACGAGCTCGCGGTCGCCGACTGAGAAGCCGAGGCGCGTGAGCTTCGCAAGCGTCCGGTCGCGCGAGTGCGCGGTCGTATTGGTCACAAAGCGCAGCGCGAGGCCCGCGTCGCGTAGATGGTTCACCGCCTCCAGAGATCCGGGAACGCGCTCGTCCTCGACGTAGAGGACGCCGTCTAGGTCGATCAGCAGGGCGCTAATGCCCTCGAGCACGAAAGGGAAGATCGCAGATCCAGCATCGCCGATCCCCTTGTCTAGCGCTGGTCGCTGGCGATGATGTTCTCGGCGGTGCGTTCCGGGATCGCGGTGGGGACGCCGATGGCAACGCGCTGTCGCGAAAGGTCCGCAGCTCGATCAGCGGGTCCTCATCGATGAAGCTGCGCTAGCTGAAGCGCAGCTCGTCGTCCCCGAAGTTGGCCTCGGTGGCCCACGGACCCTTCTCGGGAACGAGCACGTTGAGCCCTGCGCTAGTGAGCGCGTAGGCGGCGATCCCGCCGCCGGCGCCCGACCCGACGATCACGACGTCGTAGGGGCCCGTGATGCTCATGGTCGCGACCGTCCCGAGCTCAGCTGCCGGGCCAGGGGTCGACGCTTCCGGAGCTGATGCCGAATGCGTTGACGCATCCACCGTTTGGCTGCTCGGTGGCCGCGGTGCCCGGTCCGTTCATCTCGTCGGGCGCGTAACCGCCGTAGATCGCCCACGCCCCCTGACCGGTGCTGGGATCGGTTGGCAGCCACAGCGAGGACGAGGTCCAGCTCGTGTCGACTTGCGAATACCGCACCCCATGCACGTCCCCGGCGAACCCGAACGCCTTCCAAGCCGCATAGCCCTGGTTGCCGGCGTACACCGGGTGCGAATAGGTCCCCTTCATCGTGCGGTCGAACAGCGCGCCAAAGAAGTGGGAGCCCAAGGAACTGGGGGTCAACCGGCTTTCGCCGATCCCGACCAGCTCGCCAGGGCCGGCGGACAGGGCATGCGGCGGCAAGGTCACCTTGCAGGCGTGCGGCGGCCCGTCCCCGGTCCACAGCGTGCACCAGAGCGAGCCGCAAGGCACCTCACCGGGACGCTTGAGAACCGTGTAACGGATCCATGCTCCCCGCGACGCCGGCGGGTCGGCGAGTTTCAGATAGAAGCTCTCGTAGCGCCCAGCTTGCGTCGAGAGCGAACGAAACTGTGGAGAAGAAAGGTCGCCGGTCAACCGATCGGCACCTCGGACGCGGATCATTCCGGGTTCTGGAGATGCGCTGATGCGGCGACGACGCTCAGAACATCTGTGCCGACGCGCACCACGTCGCCGGGATGGAGCTGTCGGCCGCGCCTCAGCTCAGGCTGACCGTTGACGGTCACCTGACCGCCGGCGATAAGGGCCTTGGCATCCGCCCCGCCCGAGGCAGCACCGGCAAGCTTGAGTAGCTGGCCGAGGCGGATCATGGAGCCGGCGATTTCGATCGACTGCTCCACCCGGCGAGGATCAGTCGTCCCGCGGGAGGGGCTGAAATACGATTCGTTTGAGCTCGGCGAGTGCGTGGCCGCCCAGACGAAGTGCCGTCTGGAAGCCCTCGACTCCGAGCTCGCCGGCGTCGAGCGCGCGCCGCAATTCGTCGAGTGCCGGTCGCTCGCTGTCGAGTACCTTCTCGCGAGGAGCCTCGAGCAGGATCAGGTGTCGCGGGCGGCGAAGGCCGTGCGCGAGCCGCACGTACCGTTCGCGCTCCAGAGCGTCGAATCCCTCGAGGGGCAGAACAACGCTCTGCTCGGCCTTCAGGCGCTTCAGGACAGCGCCGGCGAGCAGCTCGTCGGTGCGTTCCTCGATCTCGCTCTCTGCGACCCGACCGGCGAGGAGCGCTCGCACCCGGCTGGGGGCGAGCGTCGCCCCGCGCTCCTCCACGACTCGCTCGGCGAACCGTGCGGGCTCAGACGCCTCGGCGCCGACGATGATGAGAAGGCTCCCGGGCGAGTAGCGCAGCCGATGCGACGGAGCCAGAACCCGGCACCGGACTGAGATGTCCACCGGGCGCGGCGGGGCGCCGCTTTTGTGAGGGCGCTCCGATGACCAGCCGGTGCGCTCATCGGCGGAGATCTTGACGCTTCGGGCTGTCGGCTTCTCGGACACGAGCACAATCATCGTAGACGCGGCCGCTCGGTGCGCCGCGACCCGGCCGCGTAGGGCTCAACGGGAGCGCAGCTCCGCAGGTATGTGCGTGGCAAGGGCATCGGCCAGAGACGCCGCCTTCTCACCGGCCATGCGGACGACGTCGGGGTCGTCGGGGCACTTGCGCGCAAGGAACGTCATGCGCTCGCGCAGCAGTGCCCAGGCGGGCTCGCGCCACGGGACGAGGTTGCCCATCAGGTAGTGCATCTCGAACGCGAACCCGGTCTTGGGCCCATCGGCGGCCGACCCGACGGGAAGCTGCGTAAGCGCGTGGCCGAGCGGGCGGATGATGTCGCCCATCATCTCGAACGCGGCGCTGATCAGCAGCTCAAGCTGCTCGTCGGTCTCGTCGGTGTGAGTGAAGAACCGGAGCAGGAGGTGCAGGAGGACCTCGTAGGCGATCGTGGTGATCTCCGCGGCCCGGTGGGCCTCGGGGTTCGTAATCACCGTGACGGGATCCTTCAGGTCGAACGGCTGTCGCGTGAAGGCCGCCACTACCGGGCGTGCCGGCTCGAAACTTGGATCGGTCTCCCGGAAGGAGTGGTATTCGTCCCAGATCCCGAGGAAGCGGCCGTAGTGAGCGTCCTCCCAGAGTCCGCGCGCACCCTCGCCCTGCTCGATGATCTCGCCCACCGCCCGCAGCGCCGAGCCGAGATCGGTGACCGCAACGACCTGCGGCCAGTGGAACATCTCGGGTGTGGCCTGCGCGCGCGGCGAGCCGACGAACAGCGCCCGCTCGCCAAGGTCGTGGGTCAGCCTCCTCAACCCGTCCTCGATCCCTCGGTAGAGGTGCCCGACGGTGAGGAACTCCTGCCCGCGCGGCATTGCCTCGGACTCGCTCAGGGGCTCGCGGCCCGGTGCCGTCGGCACGAACCCCTCGGCGTCCTGGCGCTCCATTCCCTCTGGCCGCTCGAGGAACAGGAAGTGCTTCAGCGCACGCTCCCCGAACGGCATCAGGTCGAGCTGGATGCTGGCCGGGAAGTAGCCCGAGCGCTGCGGGAAGTTCGGCCGCCCGAGGTACGGTGCGGCGCCGATCGACGACATCACGTTCGCCACCAGCGCCAGGTGGAGCATCTCCTCGATCGCGATCCCGCGCAGCACGCCTCGCCAGCGCTCGACCGCCTGTGACTGCTCGTCGGTCAGACCATCGCTCTTGTCCTTGAGCGTCCACTCCGCGAACAGGTACTGGCACATGATCATGTGCTCGAGCTGGCACGCTTCCGCCAACAGCCACCACAGATCCTCGCGGTGGGCAACGACTACCTTCGGCTCGGTGGTGCCCATATTGACAGCAGG
>Ga0335075_10006087_pt1 | contig 18647 bp, 8 predicted proteins | sample Lox_Sample_24_FD_206723 | JGI IMG/M metagenome (GOLD analysis project Ga0335075, IMG submission 206723) | Soil microbial communities from Loxahatchee National Wildlife Refuge, Florida, United States - Lox_Sample_2.4 | ecosystem: Environmental > Terrestrial > Soil > Wetlands | place: USA: Florida... | reverse complement strand
ATCACCGGCACCGACGGCAAGCCCCTCACCTTCTGGCCCCACGACTTCAGAAGGGTCTTCACCACCGACGCCATCCTCAACGGCATGCCCCCGCACATCGCCCAGCTCATACTCGGACACGACGACATCAACACCACCATGGGCTACAAAGCCGTCTACCCCGAGGAAGCCATCCGCGGCCACCGCGCCTTCATCGCCCAGCGCAGGGCCGCCCGGCCCAGCGAAGAGTACCGCACACCCACCGACGCCGAGTGGGACGAGTTCCTCGGCCACTTCCAGCGCCGCCGCGTCGCACTCGGCGACTGCGGGCGCGCCTACTCAACCCCCTGCATCCACGAGCACTCCTGCATCCGATGCCCCCTCCTCAGAATCGACCCCGCCCAGCGCCGCCGCCTGGAGGAGATCCGCGACAACCTCCACGCCCGCATCACCGAAGCCGAACGCGAAGGCTGGGCCGGCGAAGCCGAAGGACTCAAGGTCAGCCTCGCCGCCGCCACCAGCAAAATCGCCCAGGCCGACGCAACCACCGCCCGCCGGGCCGAGCACGTCCACCTCGGCATCCCCGCCTACCGAGACATCGCCGCCACCACCCTCACCACCGAAGGCCCCCATGAACACTGACCACTTGGCAGCAGCCCTACGCAACTGCGCAGCCGGCCTGCTCCCGCTCGAAGCCGGCACCGAACTCCTCATCGCCAACGGCACGTTCCTCCACCGCGCCGATTTCGCCGCCCGCTTCATCGAGACCGGGACCAGCAGCAGCGACGGCCCCTCCCTGATGGCTGTCATCGACTGGTACGACGCCATCGCCGCTCTGAACGTCGGCGACCTTCCCTGCTCCGGCGGGGAACGGCGTGTCCTCCTACTATCGGCCAGCCTCGCAGGCGGCATCCCCATCGACCTCCGCGATGCCGTCACCGGCCTCGACGACCGCAACACCACCCTGCTACTCACCGCTATCCGCCACGCAACCGGAAAACGGCCAGAGAGCATCCGAGCCCGGTGACAATTCTCAGTTCAGGGACTGATCTGGAGAGCCGCCGTCGAGGACCAAGGTCCCTTTTCTTAGATTGGCCGAGCAGAATGAACCAAGGCCACCACAGCCCCAGGGGAATATCCGCGGCCATGTGATCCTATTCGGCAAAGGCTCACTGCCTTTCCCAATGCCCTTGGCTCGACGCTTCCCCTGTTTGAAGCCATTCCTCGACCACAACTGCGGCGATACTAACTTCAGGCAGATAGCGGCCTTCGATCTGGGCTTCTTGTCCTCCAATCGAGAACACATGCGCCTCTTCCGTGTTGTGGCCATGAACCACGAATTGAAGCAGCCCATCCGTGCGCTCAAGCCCGAGGAAGGCACGCGACCCATCAATGGCAACCATTAGATGCTCGCCTGATACGCCCTCCGGGGTTATAGTCATCGTGGCATTCCTGACGCCCTCGAGGTTCTGAATCGCCTTGGCGACGGCATCCGGAGATACCCCGTTCCGAGCCACCGAAATCTGACCCACGCGCTCAAGCTCGATATTCGCGTTCCGCATCATGGCGTCCGTGTAAGTCCCGTCTCTGGAGTGTATTCGCCGAACAGTCCTTCAGGTGTCTCGATTCTAAGGTAGCTCAAGCCCATCGAGCGTGCGACTGCGCTGATACTTGAGACACAGAACCCACACGGCTCCTGCGTCACGGATAGTGTTCCGGATGCTCCGGAGTAGTCCGCCCCACTGTTCACCGCTTGCGAAAAGGCGTCGCCCTCAGCGTGCTCGACAAAGAACGAGAACGTTCCCTTGATCGGGGGATTGCCGCGAGCAAGGCTTGTCCCAGAAAAGCTGTCGTCCCCGATTTTAAGGGTAGCTCGCACGGGTGCGCGGTAGGGGCCGTCGTCGAAGAGAGTGCATTGCTCATCGATGTTGTGAACGAGGACGGCAGTCGCCCCGGCAGTCACGTAGAAGTCGTGGTCGTCGTTGCCGGGGACGGTCAGGTCCCACATCCACCCGTCATGAACGGCCGGGACCGAGCCTCCAACCACCACGGCCGACTGGCCGTCCGGCGTCTTGAGATGCATGCCCGGTTTGAGATGTTTTGCCGGAATCCAACCGTAGTGCGGATAAGGGTCCCAGAAGAGGTGGTTTGTGGTGCTGTGGATAGTCTCGGTGCCGTGCGAGGTCTTAACCCGTAGGTCGTACAGGTCGGTGTCGTGGTTGACCTCGACGGCGGTAATGGTCTCAAGGCTGGTCTTGCCGGTCCGGGTGTCGGTAGCTAGAACCTCTTCGCCTTTGTGTAGGTGGCTGATCGCCTTGGTCTTGCCGTTCGCGAGGAGGACCTTGGTGCCTGCGGTGAAGCTCATGCCGCCGCACGCCACGGTGGCTGCCGCGTCGTTCGCCCCGCCTTCTTCTGCAGTGGTGCCTGCGGTGTCGGCCACCGAACCCACGATGTCGCCGAGGACGCCTCCGGCGGCCCACTGGGCTCCGCCTTTCAGGGCGGCGCCGAGAAAACCGCCCCCTGTGACGGTGCCGCTCTGGCTGGCGCCCAGGAGGTAGGACACACCACCGGAGGTGGCGCCGCCGAGGGCCGAGCAGACCGGGGTGGCGGCTCCGGCGGTCAGGCCCTCGCAGGCGGCGAGAACTCCCAGCCCGGCGAGGGCGCCGAGGATCTGCGGACCGTAGTCCTGTATCCACCCGGCAACCTCACCCGAAGCCTGCTGGAGAAGCTGGCTGCCCAGCCCGCCCGTGCTGTCCAGCGCCGATGCTGACAGCGCTGCGATCGTCGCCGCGACTGAGGCCAGGATCGCCGACTCGTTCGGTCCCGGAGTGAGCACTGGCTTGGCCGGGCCTGGCGCATGGTACGGATGCCAGGGAGGAATGACCACGGCAGGGGCGGAGCTACTGGAGCCGCCCGAGCTCACGGTCTTGATCGGGCCGTCAGACGCGTTGCCGCCTGAACCGGATCCGTCGGACACGTTTTTCGGCTGGCCGCGACCAGCTTGCTGCTGCTGGTATATCTGCTGCTGCCACTCCTGGTACATCAGCTGCGACAGCGCGTCGACAATCCCGCCGCCGGTTTGATTCTTGATTGTCGGCTGGCTGCCGGCGAAAGTCCCGGGCTTCAGGCCCACCCCGGGGTCCGGATCAGGGGTGCTTTTAGTCCGAGGATTGATAGTGGGTTGTTTGGTGGCGACACCGACCGAAACCGGGGTGCCGCCCGCGCATACAGTTCCGAATCCCGTGTTCAGAAGCAGACAGTGCCCAGTCGGATCAGTAGCGTCCAGCGGGTCGTCGCCGGCGTAGGCGAACGGGTTCCCTGCGGCCGGGTTCGGGACCGGTGGCACCTGTACCGTGTCGGCGGAGGTGAAGCTCCCGCTGGCCGTGCTGTACCAGCGGGCGCCCATCAGGTTCTTCCCGGTGCCCGGGTCGTTCCACGCAGACTGGAACCCGAGGCCGCCGAGCAAGGTCCCGGTCGCGACAGTCACCGTCCCCCACGGGTCGAAGGCCTGCGATCCCGCCATCGCCGTGCCGGTGGCGGTGAACTGGCCCAGCACGTCCCCGTGCGGATCGGTGAACGCCAGCGCGCCTGATGACCCGCCGCCCGCGGCGCCGATCCCGGTCAGCATGGTGCCCGACGGGTCCCACGTGTACGTCGAGCCGCCGTCGGAGGCGATCGCGCCGGTCGTCCCGGCGTAGGAGAAGGTGTATTCGCTGCCGCCCGCGGCCGGCACGTCGGAGACCAGCCGGCCGAGCGCGTCGTACCCGTAGGACATAGACCCGGCAGTCGCCTGATCCCCGTAGGCGTCGAACGCGACGGCCGCACTTCCCGCAGGCGTGGACTCCGAGGCCGGGGTGCCGCGCGCGGTGTAGGAGTAAGTGTTCGACCCGTCGCCGGTCAGCTCATCACGGGCGTCATAGGTGTAGGTCTTCGAGCCGTTGCTGGTCAGGTTGCCGTCACCGTCGTACCCGTACTGGGCCGTGGTGGTGCCGTTGTTCCACGACGCCAGCCGCCCCGCCTCGTCATAGGTGTACATGCTGGACGACGGACCTGCCAGGCCCGTGGTCGTCTGGGAGGTGACCTGGCCGTCCGGGTTATACCCGTAGCTGACCGACGCCACGGTCGTCCCCGAGGCGGTCTTGAGGGTGCCGGACGTCAGCTGGTGCAGGCTGTCATAGCCGAACGTCTGGGCGTCGCCGCCTGGCCCGTAGGAGATCCCGGTGACCTGCGAGTCGCTGTTGTAGCCGTAGGTGGCCATCGTGCCGGTGGCCGGGTCGCTCAGCGTGGCCAGCCGGTCGGCGTCGTCGTAGGTGTACGAGGTCGTGCCTGCCGCGTCAGCGACAGCAGTGGCCTGCCCGTCTCCGTTATAGCCGTAGGACGTGGACCCGGCTGACCCCGAGGCGGTCAGCACCAGGCCGCGGTCGTTGTAGGTGAATGTCTCACTGGTGGCGTTCGACCCGCTGCTCGCCGTGTTAGTCGTGCTCGCCGACGTCAGGTCCCCGGCCGTGTCATACCCGAACGACCGCGTCGGGGTCGCCGCGTCCGCACCGGCACCGGACTGGCCGGTCAGCTCGCCCACGTTGTTATAGCTGTCGGCGACCGTCACCCCGCCAGGCTCGGTCACCGTGGCCGGACGGCCGTCCGCGTCGTAGGCGGTCGTGACCGTGGAGTCGGCCGCCGACGAGTACTGGGCGGTGGGCGGCGCGATCCGCGACTCCTGCAGTCCCCAGCTGTTATACGTATCCCACCAGGAGTTCCCGTTCCCGTCGGTGTAGCGGGTCTGGTTCCCGGCCGCGTCGTAGCCGAACGACGTGGTGATCCCCGACGAGGCCGATACCGGCTGGACTTCCTGCGACACCAGGCCGGTCGGGTCGTAGGTGAACGTGGTCGCGTCTCCGCGGGGGTCGGTCGACGACAGCTGATCGCCCTCGCCGTCGAACGTCGCCGACGTCGTGGTCAGCGTATGACCTGAGGCGTCCATCTGCTTGACGGAGGTGGCATCGCCGACCGCGTCGTAGCCGGTCACCTGGGACGTGCTGTCGGGGTAGGTGATCGTGGTCGGCCGGCCCAGCCCGTCGTAGGTGTAGCCGGTGACGTTGCCGGCGCCGTCGGTGACCGAGGTGACCGCGCCGGCCGGGTCGTAGGCGTACTGGGTGCTCACCCCGTCCGGGCTGGTCTGCTGCGAGAGCCGCCCGTTCGTCCCGTAGCTGTAGGTGGTGGTGTAGGCAGCGGTCCCGGAATCGGTGTCCCGCTCGATCTGGGTGCTGGTCGCCTTCTGGCCCAGGTAGGTCCAGGTCGCCTGGGTCTGCGCGCCGGTCGGCCCGGTGACCGACAGCGGCTGGCGGTCGGCGTCGTACGCAGTCGTGGTGACGCTGCTGTCTGGCGCGGTGACGGTCACCTGGTCACCGAGCTGGTCATACCCGAACGCCGTGGTGTTGCCGATGCCGTCGGACGCGGAGGTGACGTTGCCGTCGCCGTCATATCCGGTGGTCTCGATGGCGGTGACCGGCGATCCGCCGGGCGGTGTGTACGGCGGCAGCGCCGTGGACACCTGGCGGCTGTCGGCGTCGTACCCGTAGGTGGTGACGTTGCCGTCGGCGTCCTCCGTCTCGGTCGTGTCGCCGAACGTGTCGTACCCGGTCGTGGTCACCGGGCGGGCGGTCACCGGGGTGAGGCCGTAGGTCTCGGTGGTGACCATCGGGTCGGTGGTGACCGCCAGGCGGCCGGCCTCGTCGTAGGAGTAGCCCGTGATCGCGCCGTCCGGGTCGGTCATGGAGGTGGGCAGGCCGCGCTGGTCCCGGGTCCAGGTGGTGACCAGCTTGCCGGTGGTCACGTCCCCGCCGCCCTGGCCCAGCCCGTACAGCGACGACACCTCAGCCGCGGACAGTGCACGGAGGTACACCTGCACGTCGGCCACCTGGCCGTCGAGGAAGTCCGCCGCCGCTCCGGCCGCCTGGTCCGCGCCGACCAGCAGCGGGCCGTGCGCCGAGATCGGGCTCGTGTCGGTCGCGGTGCTGCCGGACTTGGCGCCGTTCACGTACAGCGTCACGGTGCCGGTGTTCCCGTCGAACGTACCCGTGAGGAACGTCCATGTCCCCGTCGCCGCCGCTGACCCTGAGGCGGCCGTCACCACGGACGGGCTCGCCGTATCCGACAATGGCCGGGTGAACTGCCACCCGCCGCTGGACGCCGAGTACTTCAGCGAGAACCCGGAGGCCGTGCCGGCTGCCTGCGCCACCACGGCCTGGTCGGATGAGGTGTTCCCGGCGAGGTTGACCCACGCGGCCACGGTGAACGTGCCGGTCGTGTCGATCACCGGACCGGCTGTGGCGACTTGCTGCCCGGAGGTCCCGGTGAACTGGGCCGCGCTGCCCGTCCACGTCACGCCAGAGGCGGTAGCCGGCTGCCCGCCGGCCGCCGAGTCCGCCACAGCGGTGCCGGACGCCTGGGTCAGCGGGAACCACGCCGCCGGGCCGCCCGCGCCCGGGTCGGTGACTGTCTGGGAGAGTGTGTTCCCCGCCGGGTCATAGGTGTAGGACGTCTGCTGTGAGGTGCCGTCCGGTCCTGACTGGATGACGCTGGCCTGCCGGTCGTCCGGGGTGTAGGAGACAGTCGTGGCCCGGTCCAGGCCCGCAGGGTCCGTCACCTGCTGGGTCACCCGGTCGGCGGCGTCAACGGTGTAGGTGGTGTCGGTGGTGTCGTTATTGGTCAGGTCCTCGGTCACGTTGCCGGCGCCGTCGTAGGCGTACCAGTGCGAGCCATGCCAGTTGTCGCCGCTGGGGTCGCCGTAGCCGACGGTGGCAACCAGGCCGTTGTCGTAGTAGGTGTAGCCGGTCTGGTTGCCCATCGCGTCGGTCACGTAGGCGAGCCGGTCGGCCCCGTCGTAGGACCTGGACTCCTCCACCAGCGGCGCGGCGGGCTGGGAGCCGGGCGGTGAGCCGGTGTAGTTCTCCAGGGTGGTGGTCAGCAGGTTCCCGTCACCGTCGTACGTGTAGCCGGTGACGTTCCCGTCCGGGTCGGTCTTCGATGCGACGTTCCCGTACCCGTCGTAGGTGTAGCTGGTGGTCGCGTTCGCCGCGTCGGTTTGCGAGGCGAGCTCGTCGTAGGCGTTATAGATCTTGGTTACCGTGCGCGATGAGTCGCCGCCGGTCCGGTCGGCCACCTCCTGGGAGGTCACGTTCCCGTCCGCGTCATAGCCCGTGGTGGTCTGCGCGGTGTGCACGGCGCCGGTGACCCGGTTAGTCACTGCCGGGCCGGTCTGCGTCTGCAGCTGGCCGTCCGCGTTGTAGCTGTAAGTGGTCGCCAGGCCGGCCGGGTAGGAGTCGGAGTAGACGGTCTGGCTGGCCTTCCTGCCGAGCCCGTCGTAGGTGTAGACGGTGCGCTGCCCGTCCGGAGTCGTCACCTGGGCAGCGTCGCCGTCCGCGTAATACAACGTGGTCGTGACCGCGGCACCCGGTGTGGTCACCTGGTAGGGCAGTCCCTTCGGCGGGACCGCCCCGTTGTACCCGCCGGCCGTGGTGCTGCCGTCGGTGTAGGCGTAAGTCGTCGTCCGCCCGCTGGGGAACCCTGTCACTGGCGGGGTCGTCTCGCCGGTCAGCTCACCATTCGAGTTGTAGGCGTACTTTGTCTGGTACGTCGTGTCGGTGGCTGAGGCCGAGCGGCCGTCGGCGTAGGTGAGCACCACGTCGTTGCGCGCGTCAGGATTCAGCGAGGTCGACGTGTCGTCCGGGTAGTAGGTCCAGTAGGACGTCGAGCACTGGTTGGCGGCCTGGTCCTGGCATGTCGTCCTGGACACCATGTTGCCGCGTACGTCGTAGCCCGTCTCGGTGACGAACAGCGCGTCCTCGGTGGTCTCGTCCTGGAACCCGCCGGTGTCGTATCCATAGGTCGTGACGTATCCGTTCGCATCCTTGTGCGATAGCACCCGGCCGCCATTGAGCAGGTCATACGTCCAGCTGAGAGTGTTCGACCCTGGGTCGGTGACGTTCGTCGTCTGGACCGGGGTCAGGCCAGAGGCGTACTTCGACGTGTCCCACTGGCCGGTCACCTGAGCGGCGGTCAGCTGGGCGGGATACCACGCCACCTCCGCGATGTCCCCGGTGAACCAGCGGACCTGGACCGTTGATGACGACGTGTCCGGCCACGCCCCGCCCAGGTACCCGGCGCCCACCGCCACGTACGGCTGCGCGGCCCCGTCGAGGGTCCCGGCCAGCGTCGCCTGCAGCGCCCCGTCCACGTACAGCGACTGGCTGCTAGTGCCGGCGGCCAGCACCGCGTAGTGCCACTTCCCGTCGTTGACCGCGTTCTGCGAGCTGATCGCCCTGCTGGCCGCGCCCATCCAGAACTCGCCGTTCAGCTTGCCGTCCGCGCCCACGTACAGCACCGGAGCGAACGACGGCGAAGTCGCGCCGGAGGACACCGCGGCGCTCTGCTCGGAATACAGCACCTCGCTCGAGCCGGTGGTCTTGAACCACACCCCGACGCTGCCCGGCCCGGTCGTGTTCTCGTCGGCCGACGGCATGCTGAGGTAGGAACTCGTGCCGTTGAATGAGGCGACCGGGCTGTCGGCGAACGGGCCGCCAGTCACCCCCTCCGTCACGTTGTAGTAGTAGGCGGCCGAGTCGCAGCTGCAGTTCATCAGGTTCTGCGCTTCCGCTACCCCGGTATCGTTCAGCCGCCAGTAGTCCTTCGGGTGCGCGCCAAGCACCGACGCGACCCACACCTGGCTCGATCCCTGCGGCTGCTGCGGCTGCAGCTGCCAGGTGCCGCCCTTGTCGTCGGTCAGCTGAGTGACCCAGCCGGTCAGCGGATCGTAGGACACCTGGGCGTCCACGCTTCCGGTGGGACGGGTCACCTTGGTGACCAGCGCCGCCCGGTGCGTCCCGGCCGCGTACATCGCCGCCACCTCGGTGGTGGTCAGCGGGCGGCTCCAGGTCGCGGCGTCGGACATGTAGCCGCGGTAGTAGCTGGCGTAGCCGGTGTTAGAGCTGGTGGAGTAATGCGACTCATCCGGCCATTTGCCGCCGGTGAACCCGCCGCCCAGGTAGATCCATGACCACGTGTTCGTGCTGACCGTGCCCGACATGGTGCGGATCTGCTGGCCGTCCAGGTACAGGGCCTGGGTGTTGCCCGCCGTGGTCAGCGTCACCATGTGCCACTTCCCGTCATCGACGGCGGACGGCGACGTCATCGGGGTGAAGGTACCGGTATAGAACTGGGCGTTCAGCTTGCCGTCCGAGCCGATGTAGATCGCCGGCAGGTATCCCCCGCTGGTGGTGGAGGTAGTCAGCGGATTCGGCTGGTAGGAGAACAGCACTGTGTTGGCGGTCGTGGTCCAGAACCACAGCGACACGCTCATGTACGCGCCGTGATCAGCCAGGCTGTTCGGAATCTGGATGTCGGAGGAGGTGCCGTTGAAGTTCACCACCCTCGCCGACGACCCGGCCAGCCCACCGCCCGCCGAGGCCAGCGACACGTTCGAGTAGGTGGCGTCGTCGGTGTGCTCGTTCAGCAGCACCGAACTGGCCGCCGTGCTGCCGGACGTCTCGTCCAGCCGCCAGTACGACTGCGGCCCGGAGTCCAGCACCGACTGCGGGTAATCCGTCCCGTTCGTGTAGCTGTAGGACGTGCACGCGGTCACAGACGACGGCGGGCACGCCGTGGCCAACTCGTCGCCGGAGTAGGTGTAGGTCCAGTCCTGCGCGGTTGACGCGTTCCCCGCTGTGGCGTCGTCCGTCACCACCGATGCCACGTGCTGGTAGGCGGCACCGGACGGGCTGGCCCACGTGACGGTCAGGGTCCGGCCTGACGCCGACGTGATCGTGGTGATCTGGCTGCTGCTGTTGTAGCCGAACGTCTCGGTGCGGCCCAGCGCGTCGGCGATCGACGTGATCCCGTACACGCCCGAGCCAAGTGACTGCGTGAAGGTGTAGATCGTGTCGTTCTTGTCCGTCAGCGTGAACCCGCCCGCTGATACCGTGGCGAGGGTCGCGTACCGTCCCGGCGGCGCCGCGTACTTGACCGGGCTGCCGCTGATCACGCCGAAGGCGATGTCCTCCCCGTCCGGGTAGGTCACCACCTCTGTCGACGCCCCGGAGGAATTCCCCTGCCCGGGACTGGCCTTCATGTCCAGTACTGACGACCAGCCGCCTCCGAAGGCGCCGCTGAGCCGCGGGTCCTCGCTGTTGTAGTCCCTGGTGATCTCCAGCGCCGGCCCGGCCGTCGCGACGGACGCGTCCGTCGCCGACGTCGTCCAGTCCCCGGTCTGCGAATTGAAGCCCGGCGCCGTGCTGTTCTGCGACAGCTGCGAGGTGATCAGCGGCTGCGGTACTGGCGTGGAGAAATAGCTGACCGTCGCAGCCGGCGAGTAATCCAGCCCGTCGTAGTCCTGCACCGTCCAGTAGTAGGTCTGTCCCCACGAGAGGGCCCCGGCCGGCACTGTCCAGTCCCCGGCCGAGATCTTGTTAGCGCTGGCCACAACCGTTCCGGCGGAGTTGTAGACGGTGAACGTGTACTGCACCGACGAGTTCGGCCAGCTATCCGTGTCGTGGCCGGTTGCCATCAGCTCCGGGGTCAGCGTCGGGGAGTTGTAGTTGTCCGGCGGGTACTGGGAGTCGATCTGCGGCGGGGTGTCCGCGGAGTAGGTCAGCTGCAGGTAGGGCTCGCAGTTCCCGGTGCAGTTACCGCCCTGGGAGCTCAGGATGTTCCCGTCGTTCGCCGAGTCGAACTGCTTCCACATCTGCTCATCGGTCAGCGACGGCGCCACCGCGAAGCCGTCGTTCGGTACCGGCTGACCCAGCGTCCAGTCATTCAGCAGCGTCAGGCCCGACGAGTTGAACCCCAGGCTGATCCACGCTCCCTGGCCCGGCAGCCCCGAGGTGTTCGAACAGGCCCGCGACGACGCAGTCCCCGTCCACTGCGCGTCCTTCGTCCCGTACGACGGCCCCGGGTAGGTCAGCGACGACGACGGTGACCAGGACGACGTCACCTGGTAGGCATACACGTCCTCGCTGTAGGTGCACTGGTAGGCCCACACGTCGAACAGGTACAGCGAGGCGGCCGTCACGTGCTGGTTGGGGATCTGGTCCCCGACCTGCCCGGAGAAGTCCAGGAAATCGATGTCATCGAACGTGCCGTTGCTCGTGGTCACCGTCCCGGACGGCAGGAACTCCGAGCCGCCGTTGTTCGCGGTCTCCGCCGTCCCGTTCTTCGACTCCACATACGTCGACCCCACCGGGTTCGGCGAGAAGGTCGGATCGACCGTCACAGGGAACACCCGCCCCGGGGCGCTCAGCCACGAGCTGTCCAGGGACATCTGCAAGGCCGGGCCGCCGTTATAGGTCACCAGCTGGTACGACAGCTGCGACGAGGCCTGCGAGTCTGCCTCACCCAGGTTCACAGGACCCGACCGGGCCGTCGCCGGCGGGATCACCCACACGACGTTTCCCGCGCTGTCGGACAGATCGACCGAGTCATCGTCCAGCGTCGCGGTCAGCCCGGTCAGCTTCAGCGGGAACACCCACGACGTCGCGACGCTCGCCGAGTCCAGTGTCAGCGACTCGCTGATCCCGGTCGCGGTCGCCGTCTCCGTCACGTCAGTTCCGGGCAAGATCCCCGGGTAGGTGACCGACGACCCGCTCGCAACACCGGTCACGGCGGCCGCCCCGGCAAGCGAGAACGACACTGTCTCCGACCCGTCGGGGCTGGCCAGCGTCCCGAGCGCCTGATCGCTTCCCGCCGGGGCGAAGCTCGCGGGCACCGAGTTGGCCGCCTCCTGCCAGCGGCTCCCGGAGCCCTTCGCCAGCGTCTCGTCGATCGGCGCCCACGAACCCGAGGACGTCTGGTAGTTCACCGGGTCCTGCCAGACCTTCCGGGTATACGAACCATCCGCATTCCGGTACAGGTCCGACCTGGCGGTCGTCTGCGCTGCCACCTGCGTGCTGGTCGCCGGGTTAAACCCGTTCACCGCCGGCCCGGACGTGTAGGTTCCGCCAGGTGCACCAGACGGTGCGTGCGCCGCCCACGCCGGCAGCTGACCCGCGCCCTTGCCAGGCGCGTGGCCGGTCGCGTGCTTCAGCCCCTGCGTCACCGACACCGGGACGATGTGCTTCTTGCCCGCCGCGGTCCCGGCCTGCTGCGCCGGCACCGTCGGCGTCGGCGTGCTGTCATCCGTCACCCAGTCGGCCAGCCGCACCAGCCCCGACCGCACCGAACTCGCCGACGGGAGGTCCAGGTGCTGCCCGCCAGCCCCCGATGGCCACGCCAGCGGCACCGCCAGTGCCAGCATCCCGGCGCCCGCGCCGATCCGCGCCCGGCGCAGCCGCCCGCGCAGACCCAGCCGTCGCGGCAGGCCATCCCGCTGCCCATAACTCGCACGCCAAGCCACGCGCATGGTCGCTCCCGACCTGAGCCAGAACACCGAGTTCTGGGCATGCTAAGAAAACCTTAAGGAGAAGTTCAGAGAAGGCGAGGCAAACATTCTCACGCGCCGCGACGGCTAAGCAATGTCCCAAAACAACAAATCCGCATCAATACGCCGCGTAATCCCAAGCGGAGCAAACGTCCAGCGCAAATATACAGACCCGTTACGCACAGCAATTACCACAGGCAAAACGAGCACGGCTAACCGGGACAGAACCCCACAGGCTCAGCCGCCCGCGGCGTGCACCCCGGACTCAACCGCCGCCGCTACCGCGGCCCGCAGCCCGGACGTCGTGAAAACCAGTGCCGTCACGTTCGCCGGACCAGTCGCCGGACTCGTCACCACGAACCGCGTTCGCGGGAAACGGCCCGCGTCCGCCAGCACCGCCGCCTGCTCGGCAGCACCGGACGCCACGATCACCCGGCAGCCGCGCACCAGCAGCGACCCGACGAAAGGAACCGCCTCCGCCTCCGTGGCCGGGCCGGTCACCGCCAGGTACGACACCCGCGCCGTCGTCGCCCGCGACGCGTCCTCCATGCCCGCCCACACCTGCGCCGCCGCCGGATCCGCCACCCCCCGCGCCCCCGTCAGCAGGCACGCGTCCACGTTCTCGTACACCCGAGCCCGCGACGGCGGCAGCGAACGCCCGCCCGATCCGGGCCACCGGACGCCCGACACCACGACGCCCACGGCTGTCCCCGCAACAGCCGCCCCGGCCAGCGTCAGCCACACCCAGCGACCCGGCAACCGCATCGTTACGCTCCTTGCGTAGACGTCGCACAGAACGCGACGAGCGTGCCAGGACCAAATGTGTTCCGTCAACCGCAAACGTCGTATCGACCTCGAAACGGAGGCTGGCCTGCCCGCGGGAGAAACCGGGCCGGAAGAGTCGCGACCGTACGTTCTGGATGACCGAAAACCCCGGCCGGCGCGGACCCGGTCGCTGCGCTGACAGCTCAGCCGGACGCGGGGTCGGTGTGGTACAGGTTCTGGGCTTCGGTGAGGCCCTTGCTGATCAGGGTCTCCGTCGCGTCGGCGCAGCGGTCCAGGGCGAACGGGAGTTCCTTGCGCTCGGCCGGCGTGAAGTCGCGCAGCACGTACGTGGCCGCCTCCATCCGGCCCGGCGGGCGGCCGATGCCGAAGCGGACGCGGTAGTAGTCGCGGGTGCCGAGCGCGGCGGTGACCGACCGCAGGCCGTTGTGGCCGTTGTCACCGCCGCCCAGCTTGAGCCTGACCACGCCGAACGGGATGTCGAGCTCGTCGTGGAGCACGACGATCCGTTCCGGCGGGACCTTGTAGAAGCCCGCGATCGCGGCCACCGGGCCGCCGGACAGGTTCATGTACGCGTGCGGCCTGGCGAGCGTCACCGGCTGGCCGGCGAGGCGGCCCTCCGCGACGTCGTTGCGGGTGCGGCTCGCCTTGAACCGCGCGCCCATCCGGCCGGCCAGCTCGGCGAGCACCATCTGGCCTGCGTTGTGCCTGGTGCCCGCGTACTCCGGCCCCGGGTTGCCGAGGCCGGCGATGATCCAGCGTTCGTCGGCCATGGAGCGGCGGTCTTGCTACTCCCCTTCGGGAGCCTCGACTGGAGCGACCGGCTCCGGAACCTCGCCCTCTTCGGCGGCCTCGGCGGCGGGCGCCTCACCGAGCTCGGCCTCGAGCTGCTCCGCGGTCCGCTCGGCGATCACGTGCAGCACGAGCGCGTCCGGGTCGACCTGGAGCGTCGAGCCCTGCGGCAGCGTGAGGTCCCTGGCGTGCACCGAGGCGCCGATCTCCATGCCCTCGACGTCCACGTCGATGCCGTCGGGCAGGTGCGTGGCCTCGGCCTCGACGGCGATCTGCACCAGCTGCTGGTCGAGCACGCCGCCGGGGAAGATCTCGCCGGTCACCCGGACCGGGATCTCGACCGTGACCTTCTCGCCGCGCCGGACCTCGATGAGGTCCACGTGCTCGATGAACCCGTGCAGCGCGTCACGCTGCACCGCCTTCGGCAGCGCCAGGCCCGCGCGGCCGCCGAGGCCCTCGAGCCGGATCAGGACGTTCGGCGTCTTCAGCGCGAGCATCAGCTCGTGGCCGGGCAGCGACAGGTGGCGGACCTCCGCGCCATGCCCGTAGATGACAGCAGGCACGCGACCCGCCCGGCGGGTACGGCGGGCTGCCCCTTTGCCGAACTCGGTACGGAGCTCGGCTTCGATACGGACCTCAGGCACGGTCAGTCACTCCTCATACGGATATCTGCGATGCGCCGTTGAAGTCTAGCCGAGAAACAGCGTGCGTGCGGATGCGAGCGTTCCGCATCCGCACGCACGCACGCACGGCGGTGTGACGGCAGTGCGCTGGCCGCTTCGGGCCTAGTCCTCGTCCTCCGGGGTCACGGTCTCCGGGGTGACCGTCTCGGGAGTGACCGTCTCGGGGGTCACCGTCTCCGGAGTCACCGTCTCGGGAGTCACTGTCTCCGGGGTTACCGTCTCCGGCGTTACCGTCTCCGGCGTGACAGTTTCTGGCGTGACCGTCTCGGGAGTCACGGTCTCAGGGGTCACTGTCTCTGGACGTTCTTCGCTCATTTCCCCGCTCCTTCTCTTGCCCCCGGCCCCGGCGCGCAGGAAACCCTGGCTATCCCGGTTGCCAGGGGATACTCGGCATAAATAAATGCCCCGTCGAGTCGATTGTAGTAACGAGATTCGCCAGAAATCACCCCGTTCCTGGTAGATCGCGGGGATGTTTGCGCCGCGTTTACCTACTTAAAGGGAATCGTGAAACGTCTGCGGCGCGATTTAATCAAATGGTCACCTGAGTTATGAGCTCGGCAGCGACGTGAGCGCGGCGGTCACCTCCGCCGCCTCCGCGCGCTCGTCGATTCGCTCGAAGATCAACAGCGCCTCCGTCCACGAGTCCCGCGCCCCGGCCGGGTCCTTGACCTCCGCGCGCACGTGCCCCAGGTGCTTGAGAGCCGTCGCCTGCCCGGCCAGGTCGCCGGACGCGCGGTGCGCCGCTATCGCGTCCGTGAGGGAACTGGCCGCGTCCTCGAGACGGCTGAGGTTCAGGTAGATAAGGCCGAGGTTGTGCAGCGCCCACCCTTCGCCGTATCCCCCGATTTCCCGCCATATGTCCCGCGCCTCGGCGTAGCACTCCGCGGCCGCGTCGAAGTCGCTCAGCCCGAAATAGACCTCGCCCAGGTTGTTCAGCGCGATCGCCCGCAGGGACAGCAGGTCCGTCGGCCGCAGCAGGTCCGCGGCGAGCCGCAGGTACTTCAGCGCATCCTCGCTGGGGCCGCGCACCTTGAGGTACCCCTCGCCGAGCCCGATCGCGGTTTGTGCCTCTCCCCTCGTGTCGCCGAGTTCGCGGCGGATGGCCAGTGCCTGCTCGAGGTAGCCGAACGCCTCCGCGTCCCGCAGCCGGGCCAGCGCCCAGCCGAGGTTGTGCAGGACCCAGGCCTCGCCGAGCTTGCCGGCGGCCCCGCGCATGCTTCCCGCCGCGACCCGGTGGGTGGTCACGCAGTCCGTCCAGTTGCTCCACCTGTTGAACAGCGGGAAGAGGCTCGGCGGCAGCCGCCACGCGACGACGTGCAGTCCCGCGCCCGCCGCCTGCCTGGTCGCGGTCACGATGTTGGCCCGCTCGTCGCCGTACCAGCCCAGGGCCTCATCCACGGAGTCGAACGCGAGCGGCGGATGGCCCGGTGCCCCCGATGCCGTGGGCTCGCGAGGCACCTGGTAGCGACTCGGCGAGGCCGCGTCCGCGGCGGCCTCCCCGGTATCGAGGTACCACCAAAGCAGCCGCTGGACGGCTTCTGCGCGGTCCGCCTCCGATTCTTCGCCCTGCGCACGCTCGGTCGCGTACACGCGAAGCAGGTCGTGGAACCGGTACCAGTCCGCGGCCGGCGACTCGAGCAGGTTCGCGTCGACGAGGGTTTCCAGGGCGTCGGCCACGTCGTCTTCCGACTCGCCGAGCAGCGCGGCGGCGGCAGGCAGGCTGATCGACGCGCCCTGCCAGAGCCCGAGCAGCCGGAACACCCGCGCGGGACTGATGCCATGCCGGCCGGCCCGCAAGCTGTCGTAGCTCACCTGGAAGCTGGACCGGACGGCGAGGTCGCCGGTCTCGAGCTCGTCGAGTCGCCGCTGCTCGTTCCGCAGCCTGTTCGCCAGGGTGGCGATCCGCCATTGCCGTCGCGCGGCCAGCCGGGCCGCGCAGATCCGGATGGCGAGCGGCAGCCCGGCGCAGGCGAGCAGCACTTCTGCCGTGGCGTCCGCCTCGGCGGCCGGCCGTTCGTCGTCGACGATCCGGGAGAACAGGATCAGCGCCTCGGTGTCCTCGAGCACGTTCAGGTCGACGAACCGCGTGCTGGCCAGGTCGGGGGTCCGGTTCCTGGTGGTCACCAGGACGGCGCAGGACGCGCTGCCCGGCAGCAGCGGCCGGACTTGCGCGGCATCCTTCGCGTTGTCCAGCAGGATGAGCATGCGGCGGCCGGTGAGCCTGGTCCGGTACAGCGCGGCGCGCTCGTCGTCACCGACCGGGACCTTCTCCCCCTCCACCCCGAGGTCGCGCAGGAACCTGGCGAGCACCTCGCCGGGTGCCGCCGGCCGCGTGCTGGCCCCGAACAGGTCGACATGAAGCTGTCCGTCAGGGAACGCGGAGCTGACCTGGTGGGCGGCATGCACGGCCAGCGCCGTCTTGCCGAGGCCCGCCGCCCCGGCGACCACGGCGATCCGCACGGCGCCAGGGCTGCTCGCCGCCTCGTCCTGGACCAGCATCTCGCACAGGTGCCTGACCTGGGCCTCGCGGCCCGTGAAGTCCCCGATATCGGCCGGGAGCTGCGTCGGGCGCGGCGGCGGCGAGCCGGCCGGTTCCTCGACCGCTCCGGCGGCGGCGGCGACCGCGCCGACGGCGATCGTCCCCGGCCCCTCCCCGTGCTGTCCGCTGGTGTCTTCCGCGCCGATCAGCGACTCGACCTCGATGAGGCGGTCGGCGCCGGCACCGGGAGCACCGGGAGCGGCGGCGGCGGCCCCGGCGTCGGACGGCCGCGGGGCGCCCTGGGCGGCGGCGCCTGCCGCCGCGGCTGGCGGGCGCACCGCCGGGAGGACCGCCTTGAGCGGCCGCTTACGCGGCTGCGCCGACGACGCGTCCGCCGCGAGCAGCCGCGCGTACAGTTCCTGCAGCTCGGCACCGGGATCGACCCCAAGCTCGTCGGCGATCACCTGCCTGGCCTGGGTGTACGTCTCGAGCGCTTCGGCGTGCCGCCCGGCCTCGTCCAGGGCCCGCATCAGCAGCAGCCACAGCCCTTCGCGGATCGGGTTCTCCCCTACCAGCCTGCGCAGCTCGGGCACCAGCTGAGCGGCCCTGCCGCACGCCAGCTCCGCCCTGGCGCGCAGTTCCGCGGCGTCGAGTTGGAGCTCGTTCGCCCGCTCGGCCTGTGTGCTGATAAGCGCTGACGGCGCGACGTCGGCGAGCAGTTCGCCGCGCCACAGCGCGAGCGCTTCCGCGAGCAGGCCAGCGGCGCGCTGCGGGTCGTCCGCGGCCAGCGCGCTCCTGCCGTCGGCGACCAGCCGCTCGAACTCCTGCATGTCCACGTCGCCGGCCGCGACGCGGAGCAGGTACCCGGGTGCCCGGTACACCAGCAGCCGGCCCTCGCTGTCGCCGATCAGCCGCCGCAGCCGGTGCACATAGATGCTGACCAGGTTGTTCGCCTTCGCCGGCGGGCTGTCGCCCCACAGCTCGAGGATCAGGCTCTCCGTCGAGATGAGCTGCCCGGGCCGCACCAGCAGGCATGCCAGAAGCGAGCGCCACTTCGGGGCGCCGATGGCTGCCCAGCCTTCCTTTTCAGACCAGACCTCTAGCGGACCCATGATGCGAAAACGCATCAGGCCAGCCCGTCCGAACGCACGATCTCCTCCGCTTCCGGGGTAGCGGCAGTGTTCGGGAAGGCAGAAACCTCCCCGCCGGGTTTCTGGGGCCGCGGACTAATGACCGGGCTGTGTAGACCCACTTAATCACGACTAAAGCGCGACGTAAATCAGTGGCACGAGTATGGGGCCACAAGAGCAGACAAGAACAGAGCGGGGGTCGGGGCTCGCGCCCCGTGCCGTGACGGACGGTCACACAGGGGCACCGTCCGGCGTGGCACGGGGCGCGGGCAAGGCCGGCCCCGACGGGCGGGGACCGAGGAGTGGGCGGTCCCGGCACGTCGCACCGACCCCCGTCCCGCCAAACCGGGGAATGGCGGGACGGGGCCGCGGCTCCTGGCCCGCGAGAGCGG
>Ga0335075_10006086_pt1 | contig 18647 bp, 14 predicted proteins | sample Lox_Sample_24_FD_206723 | JGI IMG/M metagenome (GOLD analysis project Ga0335075, IMG submission 206723) | Soil microbial communities from Loxahatchee National Wildlife Refuge, Florida, United States - Lox_Sample_2.4 | ecosystem: Environmental > Terrestrial > Soil > Wetlands | place: USA... | reverse complement strand
TCGCCGCCGCGGAGCATCCGTTGTTCGACGACCGGATCCGCACGGAGCATTGGGCCAACGCACTCAAGCAGCCCGCGGTGGCGGCGGCCGGCATGCTCGGTGAAAAAGCCGAATACGACGAACTGCCCTACTTCTTCACCGACCAGTACGACCTGGGGATGGAGTATGCCGGGCACGCGCCGAAGTACGCGCGGGTCGTGTTCCGCGGCGACGTCGACGGTCGCGAATTCGTCGCCTTCTGGCTCGGCGCCGACAACCGGGTGCTGGCGGGAATGAACGTCAACATCTGGGATGTGCTCGACGACGTCAAGAGCCTGATCCGGTCAAAGCGCGCGGTGGATCCCGACAAACTGGCCGACCCGCAAGCGCCGTTGGGTGAACTGCTCAGCTGACGTCGATGACGTCGGGTAGGCGCAAGCCCTGCAACCGTTCCCGCTCGGCACGGCGGCGCTTGATACGCAGCCGGGCATCGGCAGGCATGCTGACCGCCTCGTCGCAGGTAAGGTAAAAGACCTCGCCAGGAACGTCAAGGACGTCCGCCGCGGCAAAGCGAGATCCGAGTTCGCGCAGTGTCATTCGCAATTCGTGGGTAAATCGCATCGTCGTGTCGTAGGCAAGTTCTCGAGAAGACCGGGCGTTGGCGGCCATCCGTTCGGACAGCTTCGCCGCCGATCCGTCGGCCGGCATCGGACGTGGCACCGCGGTCGCGGCCCGCCCGGCGGCGACCAGCAGCATCGACGGATCATCACCGAACATCAAGTTGGCGAGTTCGACTTCACCCGGGCCGCGGTGCGCGATCTGTGTAACCGCAGCGGTGATGGCGGCGGCGGTCGTGCGCGACAGCGCGCTGATGCCGTCTAGGTCTGCGTCCAGAGCCAGTGCGCACAATTGCGGATCGTTTCGGATCAGCGCCGCCAGCGAGGACGTTTTCGCCTCGACAACGTCGCTTTCCAGCAGCATGGCCACCCCCGACACGGTGGCGCGCAGGCCGGTGGGCTGAACCGTCGCTGCGGTGATGCCGGTGTCGATCAACCACAACGCGGTCAGAATCCAGCCCTGGTGAATCCGGTCCCGCAACAATCGGGCCCGCACCTGAAGGTCGACATCGGACAGCGAAATGAGTTGTGCGGCAGCGAGGTGTTCGGCTGTCGCGGCCTCGACGTAGGCCTGGGTATCGGCCCTCAGATGCCGTAACGACACCAACGCACGCTTGACGACAAGGGCTTTCTTGGCCTTGCTGCCCAGCGACCGTTGCGCGACCTCGCCCGCGTCCCAGCCTGGCAACTGGCCCGCGGCGATCATGTTGGCCGAAACGCCAACGTAGGGGCAGTGGCCGAAAACGGCGATGGCTCGGCTCCCCCATTCACCGGCAACCACGTCGCCCAACGCCATTACCTGGCTCATCGCCCGGTTGGCGGCGCGCAAACCGGCGAGTTGAACGTCAAGCGTCATCGGTGTCAACGGGCCGGGCAGCGTCTCGGCCAGCGGCGCCGCGCTGAATACCGGGAAGCGGGGGTCGATCCGGTCGTCGAACTCGCCCTCGAGTCCGTCCGGCGCCACAGGCAACAGCCGGGTGCCGTCGGCCGGGTCGGTCCGCGGCGCGACCTCCAGTGGTATCGGCCGGTGACCGGGCAGATCCATCGCGCCCTTGGCGTCCAGTCTGCGGCCGGCCAATCCGCGCGCCGTGTCGGCGACGGCATCGCTTGCACTCCAAGCGAACTGGAAGTCCCAAGCCTCCTGAAGTGGCGAGAGGTCCAGTGCGGGAGTCAGCTGAGGCCAGGTGGGTAGGCGGGAGGGCCGCGGGCGTTGGCCGCCCGGGCGCAGCAGCCGCTGCGCGGTGGCCAGTTCGACGGTGTCCGGGGGCGCGAGGTCGACCAGCCCGGTGCGATTGGTCGCCACCGCCAGCACCAGGAATCGGAGCAGGTCGTCGAAATGCAGTAGCCGCAATGGCTGGGTCGAATCCTTGCTGTGCAGCAGGCTGCCGACCGTGCGGCAAATCATCCAATCCAGCTGCCGGCCCATCGGCGGCGCGATCCGCACGATCAGGCTCGGCGCCCAGCCGGTCGACACCAGTCCCTCGGCCTGCCGGTAAAGCTTGGACTGCCCGGCCGATTGCGAGAGGTAGATCAGCCGGGCACCGGCACGGGCCGCCGCGTGGGCAACCTGCACCAGTCCGTTGATTCCGGAGCTGCCGGGCGCGCCGGCCTCGATCGGAGCAAGGTGGACGACCACGTCGGAGTCGTTGGCCAACTGGTGCAGGATCGGGCCGCCGAGCGGCCCGCAGACAAAGTCGACGTCGGGGTCGAGGTTGTCATGGGCGTAGCCCGCGATGCCGCTGACCGCGTATCCGGCGGCGACGAGCTGCCGGGAGACGGCACGCCCCACCACTCCGGTGACCCCGGTGAGCAGGATCCGCACGCCCGACCACCTCCAACGCTGTTCAGCTAACTAAACGACAATAGGCGCGCGAGCCGTTTCACAGGCAACTTTAAGGTAACGAAATTGGTCACTTAAAGGTGGCGATGCCGTCTGCGTGGATCGTCACTTTGGCGCCGGCGATATCGTCATGCACCGTTTGCGCGGCCGCCGCGGGGTCGGGCAGCAAAGCCAGCGTGCGACGGTCCTCGGGGGTGCGAACGGCCAGGAATGCCTTCTCCGGTCGGCCATCTCGGTCGAACGGCGTCGTCCAGGATTCGACGGTACCGACACCCTCCCATTCCACCGCCGCGTCGCGGACTGGCTCTTGGTCGACTGCGGATTGCGTGTCTTCCCAACGGAACTCGGCCGCCGGCGGTTCGGTGCCGTAGACGCCGAAGCTGTGTTTGGTCAGGTAGCCGCCGTTGGCGGTGATCAAGCCACGCCGCCCCGGGTTAGCCGTCAGCAGTTCGGCCATCGTCGCGATCGAGTGCGACACGTAATTGCTCCACGGACCGCCGGCGAACGTCAGCCCCCCGGTCACCGTCAGCGGGCGGGCTGGATCGTCGACCGGCAGCCCGAGTTCGGCCGCCGCGACCTGCACCGCCGACGGGAAACAGGAGTACAGGTCGACGTAATCCACGTCGTCGATGCCCAGACCGGCCAGCGTCAGCGCCCGCGCACCGGCGATCCGGATAGCCGGCGACCGGTGCAGTTCGGCGCGCTCACTGATCGAGTAGGTGTCGTGGGCGTCGGTGCCCGCGTACGGGTAAACCCACCGTTCAGTGGGGATCCGCAGGCGGGTCGCGGTCTCGACCGAGGTCAAGATCAGGGCGGCGGCCTGGTCGACCATGTTGTTGGAGTTCATCAGCTTGGTGTAGGGCCAGCTGATCATCCGGTTCGTCGGGCCGTCGGAGTAAATCTCCTCTGCCGTAACGGGCTTGCGAATCCAGGCGTGCGGATTTTGTACCGCGACGGCGTTGAAGCGTGCCCATAGCTCGCCGATGCGCTGGCGGTGATCGTCGATCGACTCGCCGGTGCTGATGCGCAGTGCTTGCTCGAACATCGGGTAGATGTAGGCGGGCCGGTCCAGGCCGATGCGATCCTCGGCCGGCCCGGCCATCGGCACGTTTTCGTCACTGCCCTGGGCGACAGGCACCGACTCGTCCTGATCTGTCCAGGTGAGCCGTTTGCCTTTGGCGCGCAACTGCATCCGGGTGCGCCACATTTCCGCGCCGGCCACCAACACCACGTCCGCGCGTCCGCGTTGGATGTCCATGCAGGCCCGGTTGACCAGCGACTGCGGCACGTTGCCGCCGATGCCGCTGTAGCGGGTCGCCGCGTGGTCGGCGCCGATGCGCTGGCCGAGCAGCAGGCCGGCGTCGCGATAGCGTGCCGACAACAGGTTGACCACGGAGATGGCGTCGACGGCCTCGAGTACCGGTGGGTCGGCGGCCTGGCGCGCGGCCTCGGCCATCAGGTCCACGGGTTCTTTCGCGTTGACGTCAGCCGCCGGGTCCTCACGATGGTTGAGCTGGCCGTAGCCGACCAGCACCGGTGTCCTGGGGTAGGCGGGCATTGATGAAGACCTTCCTAGGCGGGGGCGGTGAGGGCGAACAGCACGCCGTCGTTGATCAGCCGCTCGGTTTCCTCGCTGCTCATCCCGAGAATCTTGTGACAGATCTCGCGGGTGTCCTGGCCGGGCAGCGGCGCCGGGCGTTCCGGCGCAGGCGGGATGTGCCGAAACGGCGCCGGGCCGGTCTCGGCCGGCAGCGGATGATCGAACAGCGGATGCGTCATGTCGCTGAACAGCTTTCGCGCGCGCAGTTGCGGGTCTTCGAGGATGTCGGGCGGACGGTTCATCTGACCCGCGGGAACGCCTGCCGTTTGCAACGCCTCGGCGACCTGCACCGGTGTTCGGCTGCGGGTCCACTCCGACACCTGCGCCAGCAGTTCGCGCCGGTGTGTAACCCGCGCCTCTCCCGTCGCAAACCGCTCATCACCGGCCAGTTCGGGCCGCCCGAAAACCGCTGTTGCCGAGCACCAGTCAGCGTCGGTGCGGATCGAAATGACACACCACTCGTCGTCGCCTGCGCATGGGTACACGTCGTGCACGCTGGTGTCGTCGCGCACATCGGTGTCCCCGGCAGCCCGTACCGCGTCGAGGACGTACCGGACATCGAGTTGGTTGACGACCGCCTCGGTTTGGGAGATATGGACTCGGTGGCCCGCGCCGGTTCGGTCGCGGTGGATGAGCGCGGCCAGCGCACCGATCGCGGTGATCCGCGCGACAACATGATCGGGAAAGATCGTGATCGCGTCGTAGAACCGATGCCGGGAGCCGTCTTCTGGACGATCAGCATCGGCGTCTGTCCAGAGCTTGCTGACGCCCGCGGTGGCGCGCACCAGCGGTCCGTATCCCATCCGTTCGCTCCAGGGCCCGGTGTCGCCGAAGGCACTGCTTTCCGCGAGCACTACCCCACGGTTCAGGGCCTGCAACGTCTCGTACGGAAAGCCAAGGGCAGCAAAGGTTCCCGGTTTGAAGTTAGCGAACACCGCGTCGGCCTTGGCGACGAGGCGGCTGAAGATCTGTTTGCCCTCGGCGCTGCGCAAATCCAGTCCAAGGGCCAAGTTGTTGCGGTGCGTCCAGGCGAATGACTCGCTCATCGCGTCGCCGAACCGCGACTGCCGCAATCCGTCTGGATACTCCGCACTCTCGACTTTGATCACCTCGGCGCCGAGATCGCCGTAGAGGCGGCTGAGTTCGCCGCCGGCGACGATGACGCCGAGATCGATGATCCGCAGCCCGTCGAACGGCCGCCCGACCTCTCGCGGTGCCGGGTCGGCGACCGGGCCGGCGAGCCACCGGGTTTGGTCAAGGCCGGCGGGCGGCGCGGGCGTTCGGAAACCGATCTGCTCGCCGTCGACGACGAAATAGCCGACCGGGACGCAGGTGTGCACTCCGGGGACGATTTCGGCGTCGGCGATGGCGCCCACCGACTGGAAATGATCCGATGCGAAGATCTGCGCCGGGGACAGCACGGCTGCAATCGGCACACCGTGCGCCTGCCCAGCGGAAACCAAAGCCTTCATGGTCTGGTCGGCGAACAACTCCTGGACCAGCGTGCCGATCCGCGGCCAGGCGGCGAAGCGCGCACCGAGCACGTCGTACTTGGGGTCCTGAAATTCGTCGGGCTCCCCCAGCCAGCGACGCATCCCGTGCCATTGTCGCGGCGACAGCACACAGAGCCGCACGTAGCCGTCCCGGCACGGGTAGATCGGGTAGGCGTCCTGGTTTTTCGGGCGTCCGCGCCACCGGTCGGCTCCGCGCACGCCCGCGGCGGCCTGCCCGTGCGCCCCAAACACCGGGTCGAGGGCCATCACGACACCGTCGAAACGGGAGAAGTCAATGTAATCGCCTGTGCCACAACATAGTCGGTTGTAATAGGCGACCAATACGGCCCATGCGGCCTGCACGGCGGCGGTGGCCGACGCGATACCATCCGGAGGTAGCACGGGTGTTCCGGTGGTGGGCCCCGACCGAGACAGCGAGCCCGACAGGGCAAACAGCACCGGATCGGTTGCCTGCCACGACGACCGCGGTCCTGTTGTGCCGAAGTCGGTGATCGACAACGCGACCAGCCGCGGATGGCGATCGGCCAAGTCGGCGCACGAGGTCCCGTAGGCGGCGGCCTGACCCGGACTACCGCTGTCCACGACGATGTCGGCGCTGGCGGCCAGCTCGGCAAATCGGCCTCGGTCGTGTGGGTTGGATGGGTCCAACACCGTGCTGCGCTTGTTGGCGTTGTGCAGCGCGAACCGCAGGCTTGTGCCGCGCAACGTCGGCGCCTGGGTGCGCGACGGGCTGCCGCCCGGCGGCTCTACCTTCAGCACGTCGGCACCCAAGTCCGCCAGCAGTCGGGTTACCGCGTCGCCGTCGTCGCCGGACAGGTCGAGCACCCGCAGCGACGCCAACAGCCTTCGCGGGTCGTCGCCATCGAGTTCATTGTCGACCGTGTCGGGCACGACGCCAGCGTAGTGGGCGGGTTTGCCGCATCCGCTCAAAAGGACGGGAGCGGTTCGCTACGGTTCAGCCCATGGCGTTCAATCCCGCCGGCCTCGTCGACCTGGCGGAGCAGACGGTGCGCGCCTACATCAAGGCCGCGAGTTGGGGCGAGCGCCAGGTCTTCGGGCTCATCCGTTCCGGCATGCAGATACCCACCGCAGAGGCGCCGGCCTTGCCCCAGTCTGACGCCGAGAGCGCAGAGAACTCCCACGACGACGCCCAGAGACTTGACGTCAAGATGCACGACTTGCTCGATCGCGCGGTAGGACAGAACACGGCGTCGAGCCGCCAGGAGCTGTTCCACAAAATTCTCGACCAGATCGTGCCCGACGAGGCGCGCATCATCAGCGCGCTGTCCGACGGCTCCGCGTCCCCGTTGCTGAACGTGTACGCCCGCACACGTGCGGGGTTGGGAGTCGAGGTGGTGCTGGAAAACATGTCCCTGATCGGAAAAACCGCTAACCTCGCTCTTCCGCAATTGACCCCGATGTACGTCAGTCATCTACTGTCGCTCGGGCTGGTCGAGTCTGGCCCGGAGGACTCATCCATGAAGGACGAGTACGAGATCCTCGCCGCCGACACCGCCGTCCTTCAAGCCATCAAAACCGCCAGCCGCGGCCCGATCCCGGCGCGCATCGAGAAATACACGCTGCAGTTGTCCGGGCTTGGTCTGGAACTGTGGGCCGCGGCGGGCGGGTCGCAGGAACGCGAGTGACGTTCTCTGTCGTCGCCCAGAGCTGGGGCGATATCACTGCCGACGTCAAGCTGAACTGGTTCATCTACCTATCGATGCCGCTGGTGGCCGCGTTCGTCGGCTACACAACCAAACTCGTTGCGCTGCAAATGCTTTACTGGCCGATCGAGTTTGTGGGCGTCGGACCGTTCGGATGGCAGGGCGTGGTTCCGCGCCGCGCCGGCAAAACCGCGGCCCTGACCATCCAGATGCTCACAGACAAGCTGCTGCAACCGGCGGAGATCCTGGACAAGATCGACGCCAAGCAGGCGGTCGACGACCTCCGCGAGCCGCTGACCCGGACCGTCGACGAAATGGCTCGCGACTTGGCCGAGCAGGTGCGCCCCGGTCTCTGGGACTCGATCCCGGCCGCCGGTCGCAACGCCGTGCTGTCACGCGTGCACGCCGCCGCCCCCGGAGTCGTCGACAACCTCCTTACGGAAATGAAGGCCGACTTGCCGCGGTTCGTCGACCTGCAATACCTCGCGGTGACCACGCTGGTAAAAAACAAGACCCAGCTCAACGCGTTGATGAAGGGTATGGGCGGCGCGGCGATGAAGTTCATTCGCCGCAGCGGCATCTACTTCGGCTTCGCGATCGGCCTGGTGCAGATGGTTGCCTGGGGTCTGCTGCACAACCCGTGGATCATGCCCGGGTTCGGCTTCGTGACCGGTTTCGCCAGCGACTGGCTGGCCCTCAACCTGATCTTCATTCCCCGCGAGCCGAAGAAGCTGTTGGGCTTCATCCCGATACACGGCGTGCTGCACGCGCAGCGGAATAACGTGACCCGCGACTACGCCCGCATCTTGGCAAACGACCTCTTTTCCGCCGATGTGCTTCTCGACGCGATTCTGCATGGCCCCACCTCCGAGCGGCTCTTCGCGGCCATCGAGAAAGAGGTCTCAGCCGCGCTCGACGCGCAGGCCGGGGTTGCGCAACCACTGATCACGCTTGCGATCGGCACCAAGCGCTACCGTCAGGCCAAAGACGCGATCGTGCAAATGCTTATCGAGCGTCTGCCCGAGACGATGCAGGAAGCCAAGGACTACACCGCTAAAACACTCGACATCGAGAACCTCATCGTCGAAAAGATGAACAAGCTGAGCCCGGCTCAATACGAGGCCATTCTCCGACCCGTTTTCAAAGACGACGAGATGCTCATGATTACGGTTGGCGCCGTACTCGGCTTCCTGGTCGGAGAACTGCAAGTGGTCCTGGTCGAGCAATTCGCCCGCTAGGCGTGATGCGCTGTTCACCGAAGGTGCGCAGAATCGGAAGAATGAGCTCACAAACCGCCACGCACGCGACGTTGTCCGACGACGAACTTGCCGGCATCGACGCCTACTGGCGCGCAGCCAACTACCTGTCGGTCGGCCAGATCTATCTGCTGGACAACCCACTGCTGCGTAAGCCGCTGGCACCGGAGCACGTCAAGCCCCGGCTGCTGGGGCACTGGGGTACCACTCCGGGGCTCAATCTGGTCTACGCACACCTGAACCGGATCATCCGCAGCCGCGACGCCAACGTCATCTTCATCACCGGCCCCGGCCACGGCGGCCCCGGCCTGGTCGCCAACGCCTACCTGGAGGGCACCTACAGCGAGGTGTACACCGGCATCGAAGAAGACGCCGAGGGATTGCGAAAGCTGTTCAGGCAGTTCTCATTTCCCGGCGGCATCCCCAGCCACGTCGCCGCCCAGACGCCGGGCTCCATCCACGAGGGCGGCGAGTTGGGATATGCCCTGGTGCACGCCTACGGCGCGGCGTTCGACAATCCCGACCTGGTGGTCGCCTGCGTCGTCGGCGACGGCGAGGCCGAGACCGGTCCGCTGGCTGCCAGCTGGCACTCCAACAAATTCCTCAACCCGGCCAGCGACGGCGCGGTGTTGCCCATCCTCCATCTCAACGGCTACAAAATCGCCAACCCGACCGTGCTCGCCCGCATCCCGCACGACGAGCTGGAATCGCTGATGCGTGGCTACGGCTACCGACCGATCACCGTCGCCGGGGACGACCCCGCCAACGTGCACCAGCAGCTCGCCGCCGCCCTCGACGAGGCCTTCGACGAGATCGACGCCATTCAGCGGGATGCCCGCAGCGGTGGGAAAGCCGAGCGACCGGTATGGCCGATGATCGTGCTGCGCACCCCGAAGGGTTGGACGGGACCCAAAGTGGTGGACGGCAAGCGGGTGGAGGGCACTTGGCGCTCGCATCAGGTCCCCCTCGCCGAGACCCGGAACAACCCGGCCCACCGCGCTCAGCTCCAGGAGTGGCTGCGCAGCTATGCGCCCGAGGAACTGTTCGACGACAACGGCAGGCTGCGCGACCAGCTGCGGGCCCTGGCGCCCGGCGGTGGCCGGCGGATGAGCGCCAACCCGCACGCCAACGGCGGCCTGCTGCTGCATGACCTGGACCTGCCCGATTTCCGTGACTATGCGGTCGCGGTGTCGCAGCCGGCGACGCAGACCCACGAGGCCACCCGGGTGCTGGGCACCTTCCTGCGCGACGTGATCGCCCGCAACCGCGACCGGTTTCGGCTGATGGGGCCCGACGAGACCGCCTCCAACCGCCTCGACGCGGTTTACGAATCGACGGGCAAGGTGTGGCTTTCTGAGACCATGCCCGATGACGATCACCTCTCCCCGACCGGCCGGGTGATGGAGGTGCTCTCCGAGCACCTCTGCCAGGGCTGGCTGGAGGGATACCTGCTGACTGGACGCCACGGACTGTTCAACTGCTACGAAGCGTTCGTGCACATCGTCGACTCGATGCTCAACCAGCACGCCAAATGGTTGTCCACCAGCCGCGAACTGCCCTGGCGCCAGCCGATCGCGTCGCTGAATTATCTTCTTAGCTCCCATGTTTGGCGCCAGGACCACAACGGCGCATCGCATCAGGATCCCGGGTTCATCGACCTGGTCGCCAACAAGCGCGCCGAGATCGTGCGGGTCTACCTGCCGCCGGACGGCAACACCCTGCTGTCGGTGGCCGATCACTGCCTGCGCAGCCGCGACTACGTCAACGTCATCGTCGCCGGCAAGCAGCCCGCGCTGGCCTACCTCGACATGGACTCCGCTATCGCGCACTGCACCCGCGGACTGGGCATCTGGCAGTGGGCCAGCACCGCGACAGCCGAACCCGATGTGGTTTTGGCCTGCGCCGGCGACATCCCAACCCAAGAGACGTTGGCCGCCGCCGACATCTTGCGCCGCGAACTGCCCGAGCTGGCGGTGCGCGTGGTCAACATTGTCGACCTGATGCGCTTGCTGCCGGACTCCGAGCACCCGCATGGCTTGCCGGACAACGAATTCGACGCCCTGTTTACCGTCGACAAGCCGGTCATCTTCGCTTATCACGGGTATCCGTGGCTGATCCACCGGCTCACCTACAGTCGCGCGAACCACCATCACATGCACGTGCGCGGTTTCAAGGAACGCGGTACGACGACGACGCCGTTCGACATGGTGATGCTCAACGACCTGGACCGTTTCCACTTGGTGATGGATGTGATCGACCGGGTGGACGGACTGGCCAGCCGGGCCGCCGTGCTGCGTCAGCGGATGGCCGATGCGCGACTGGCCGCGCGCCGCTACACCCGGGAGCACGGCGAGGACGACCCGCAAATCAGCGGCTGGGCCTGGCAGGCGACCAAGTAGCCTGATGCGATGGCGACTGTTTTGTCGGTCAACGTGGCTCGGGTCCGGACGAATCCCGATCCGAAGGCGATGTCGAATGTGACCGGTATCGACAAAGTGGCGGTTACCGAGCCGGTCATGGTGCGGGCACCCGGGCCCATGCACGGTGGTATCGGCAGCGGGCTGGTCGGCGATTTCATCGGCAACCAGAAATTCCACGGCGGCGACGACCAGGCTGTCTACGCCTACGCGCGAGAAGACCTCGACGCGTGGGAGAACCAACTCCAGCGCGCACTCGTCAACGGCAACTTCGGCGAGAACCTGACCACGTCGGGCGTCGATGTGAATGCACTGCGGATCGGCGAACGCTGGCGCATCGGCAACGACGGCTTGGTGCTGGAGGTCTCCACACCGCGCACACCGTGCCGGACGTTTCAGGCGTTCTTGAACTTGGAGCATTGGATGAAGACCTTCATTCAGGCTGGAAAACCCGGTGCGTACTTCCGGGTGATCTCGCCGGGGGCTGTGCGCGCGGGCGACGCCATCGCAATCGATTACCGTCCAGATCACGACGTGACCATCGATCTGGTTTTTCGCGCCCGATTTTCCGAACCGGAACTGCTTCCCCGGCTGCTGGTGGCCGACGCGCTCCCCGAGGAGATCAAGGACTACGCGCGACGCCGGGTGAGCGGTTCTGCGCAGGTAAACTAGCCGAATGCTTGACGCGACGGCGGCCGCCGACACCCATCCGGTGGTATCGCAGCTGTCGGCGCTGCATCAATTCCGCATCTACGTCGACGTCGCGCTGGTCGTGGTGGTGCTGGTATGTGCGAACCTGATCGCGCACTTCACCACGCCGTGGGCGGGCGTCGCGACGGTCCCGGCGGCCGCGGTCGGGCTGGTGGCGTTGTTGCGCTTCAACGGGCTGGGCTGGGCCGAACTCGGCCTGGGCCGCGACCAGTGGAAATCCGGTGCCGCGTATGCGCTGGGCGCGATCGCGTTGGTCGCGACGGTGATCGCGGTCGGGGTGCTGCTCCCGGTGACCCGGCCGATGTTCATGAACAACCACTACGCGACCATCTCGGGCGCCGTGGTGGCGTCGATGATCATCATCCCGCTGCAAACCGTGATCCCCGAAGAGCTGGCTTTCCGCGGCGTCTTGCATGGCGCGCTGAACCGGGCCTGGGGATTCCGCGGAGTGGCGGTGGCCGGTTCGTTGCTGTTCGGTCTCTGGCATATCGCGACGTCGTTGGGACTGACGAGCAGCAACGTCGGCTTCACGCGGCTATTCGGCGGTGGCGTCGTGGGCATGCTGGCCGGCGTGGCGGTGGCGGTGATCGCGACTGCGACGGCCGGGTTCGTGTTCAGCTGGCTGCGCCGACGCAGCGGCAGCCTGATCGCGCCGATCGCCCTGCATTGGTCGCTCAACGGGCTGGGGGCGCTGGCCGCGGCGTTGGTCTGGCACCTGTCCAGCTGAGTGTTACACCAGAAGCACTGCCGCGCCGGCGATTCGGCCGGCGCTGAGATCCGACAACGCCCGATCAGCTTGACTAAGCGGGTATTCCGGCGTGGTCACCTTGATGTGATGTTCGGCCGCGAAGTCCAGGAAGGCCCGCGCGTCGGCTCGGGTGTTCGACGTCACCGAGCGAAGCTGGCGTTCTTGAAAAAGGTGGCGCTGGTAGTTGAGGACGGGAATGTCGCTGAGATGGATTCCGGCGATCGCCAAGGTGCCGCCCCGGTCGAGCGCCTCGAGCGCGGGCAGCACCAGATCGCCGACCGGGGCGAACAGGATCGCGGCGTCGAGGCGTACTGGTGGTGGGTCGGCGGCGCCCTGGGCTGACGCGGCGCCAAGCTCGAGCGCCAGTTCTTGGGCGGCGGCGCCGCGCGTCATCACGTGAACTTCGGCGCCTTGCGCCAGCGCGACCTGCGCGGTGATGTGGGCGCTGCCGCCGAAGCCATACAGCCCCAGCCGGCCGCCGGACGGTAGCGCCGCGCGCAGCAGCGACCGGTAGCCGATGATGCCAGCGCACAACAACGGCGCTAGCTCGCTGTCGCTGTATCCGCTCGGCAGATGGTGGGCGAAAGCAGCTGGGACGGTGGCGAATTCGGCGTACCCGCCGTCGGCGTCCCAACCGGTATAGCGGGACTCCGGGCACAAGTTCTCGTTGCCGCGCCGGCAGTACTTGCAGACCCCGCAGGTATGCCGCAGCCAGGCGATGCCGACCCGGTCGCCGACGCTGAACCCGTCGCCGGCGTCGGCGCCGACTTCGACGACTTCGCCGACCACCTCGTGTCCGGGCGTGACATTCTCCCGGTGTACCGGCAGGTCACCCTCGGTCACATGCAGGTCCGTGCGGCACACCCCGCACGCCCGCACGGCGACCAGCAGTTCGGAGGGCCCGGGGCGTGGCACCTGCGTGCTGACCCGCTCCAGCGGACCGGTGCTCATCGGACCGGGCCGGCGTACCCGCCACGCGCTCATCGTGGTGGTCGTTGCTGGGGTCATGCCGCTAACCGCTACGGCCGCAATGGGTTAGCGCCTGCTAGCGCTTCGCAACAGCCGCACGACGAAGAGCAGAATGACGGCGCCCAGCAGCGCGGTGAAGAAGGTGAACCAATGTCTTCCGCCTGCCACGTTGAAGCCGAGGCGCTCGAGAATAAATCCACCGAGGAATCCGCCGATCACACCGACGACGATGTCCACCAGAATGCCTGAGCCGGTGCCCTTGACGATTTTGCTCGCAAGCCAACCGGCGATGCCCCCGATGATGATGAAGCCAATCCAACCGACGGTGGTCGGCGTGGCCAATGCGAGGAATTGAGTAGCTGCCGTGACATCCATTCGGAACTCCTTGCTGTCGCTGGGCAAGCCCGCTGCTGGACTGTCATTGTGGGCTAAGTAGATACAGCGCCGGGAGCTGGCGCTCCGCCGTTCCCGCCGGTGGGCTGTCCGGGTGGTGGCGGCGGCGCCGGTGCGGGCGCAGGTGCTGCGGGCGGCGGAGGGGCCGCCGGTGGCGCGGGCGCGGGTGCGCCCGGGGCAGGAGCCGGAGCCGGGCCCGGTGCCGCCGGGGCGGGACCGGGAGCTGGAGCTGCCGGGGCGGGCGCGGGTGCCGGCGCAGCCGGTGCCAGCGGGCGCACCGACTCCGCGAGCGCCTTCGCCCCGTTGACGTCCACCGGATCGTTGGCGGTGCCCAGCCACACCACGAACCAGCGCTGGTTCGCCGATCCTTGCGGCGCGTTCGGCCCCGACGGCCCGATCACTCCCGCCCAGATCTGTCCGTTCGGCTTGGTGGCGTCGCTGAATTTCACCTCGTAATACGACGCGCCGCCCGCCATGCCGGGGGCACTGAGCGCCTCGGTCGCCTGGTTGATCCGCGTCCCGGGATACGGCATGAAGAACTCGCCCATATCCGACGCCAGCCGGGTAGCCGCCTTGGTGTTGTCGGCTTCGGCGCTCGCGTAGAGCTTTTGGTCCAACTTGCCCAGCACGACGCGGGTGTCGTTGGCGACCGGTGGTGGCTGACCGGGGGCGGGCGTCCCGGTTGTTTTGCTCAGCAATGCCGAGCCGTAGTCGAGGTGGGTGGCGTCGGACTCCACCCAGCCGGCCGGCATGACGTAGCTGAACCCGCCGACGGGGTTGTCGATGCGCGCAGGCTGGGGCGCGTTCGGGTCGGGTGGCGGCGGCGCAGGTTGGTTGGGGCCGGCTCCGGGTGGCGCAGCGAGCGGGTCGGCGGGCGGAGGTGGGGCCGGCGCGCCGACCGGGCCGGGTGCTGCCTCTCCAGGAGCGTTGGGCGGCGGGGGCGGCGGGGGTCCCGGGGTGGTCGGAGCGGGCGGTGGAACCGGGTCAGCGTTCGCTGTTGTCGCAGGTAACGCGAGCGCGATGGCGCTGGCGCCGCTTATCGCCGCGACCGCAAGCGCCGTCCAGCGGCTTTTGGGTCGTGTGGAGTGGGCCTGCACCTCGTCCATAAGCAAAAACCTACCGTGTTACACCCGTGGGAAATGTTCCTTGTGCTGACAATGGTACTGATTTGCCGCCGTTTGCGAGGACACAATTCGACGCATCAACGCAGATCAGCGGGTCAGGTCGGCGAATGTTCACGGCGAGGCCGAGCCAGTGGCATCCGGATCTTGGCCGGGCGCGTCTTTAGGGCCCGGCGAATCCGGCCTGGCTGAGCACCTTTTGACCCGTCGGCCCGGTTACCAGGTCGATGAACTTCTGCGCCAGCGCGGGTTGCGACGCATGTTTGAGGACGGCGATCGGATACGGGACCGCGGCGGCGGCCGACTCGGCGAACCTGACGGTGCTGACTTCAGTGCCGGCGTTGCGTGCGTCGGTGACATAGACCAGCCCGGCGTCGGCCTCGCCGCGGGTGACTTTGGCCAGCACATCGGCTACCGCCGGTTCTTCGCTCGCCGGGTTGAGATGCACGCCGGTGTTGTCCTCGATGCGCTCGGTCGCTGCCGCGCAGGGCACGGGTTCGCGACACACCACAACATTGATGCCGGGTTTGGCGAGGTCGGCGAACGAGTGGATCTGCTTGGGATCGCCCGGCGCCGTCACGATCACCAACGTGTTGGACGCGAAATTGACCGGATCGGTCTCCGTCAACCCCGCCTTGGCCACGGTGTCCATTTCTGCGGTGTCGGTCGAGGCGAAGACGTCGGCATCGGCGCCTGCGGTCAGTCGAGTCGCCAGCTCAGAGGAGCTGGCGAAGTCGAAATCCACTGTGCTGCCGGGATTGTCGGCCTGGAGCTTCCCGGCGAGCAGGGTGAACGCCGGCTTCAGCGGCGTGGCCGCGAACACCATGATCGACTGCGCCGACGCGTGACCCTGTGACGAGGACAAGGTGTGCGTTGCCGGCGGTGGCGCCGAACCGCACCCAGACAACGCCGTCACCACCACGAGCGGCACGAACCAGATCCGGGCCCGGCCCTGCCGCCGTGGGAGCACCCGTTTAGTTTCCCAGCCGGCGGCTCATGGTGCCAACCGTTGTCTAACGGTGACCGTGACGTGCCGGATTCAGAGTTTCTTCTCTAGCTACCGTCCAGTAACATGTCCCAGGAATGACGCCATACACGCCCTGAAATCCCAGGGACCGGCGTTGCGGTGTGCCACCATCGAAGCATCGGTCGACCGTTGCTCCAGGCGGAAGCCGCGGTGCCTATAGGTGGCCGTCACCTGGGTTCAGTGTTGAATACGAGGAGGTCATGGCGGTGGACGTGCTAGTCACCGGAGGCGATACCGAATTGGGCCGTGTCGTTGCTGAGGGGTTCCGCGACGCCGGTCACACGATCACGCTCGCCGGAGCTCGTCGAGACGATCTCGAAGTAGCCGCCAAGGAGCTCGAGGCGGACGCAATCATCTGCGACACGACCGACCCTGCCAGCCTCGCCGAGGTCCGCGGACTGTTCCCGCATCACATCGACACCATCGTCAACATCCCGGCGCCGCGTTGGAACCCGGGTGACCCCCGCGCGTATTCGCTGCCGGATGTGGCCGCCGCGTGGCACAACTCGCTGGACGCCACCGTGCTCTCGGCGGTGCTGACGGTCCAGACCGTGGGCGATCATCTGCGCTCCGGTGGGTCGATCATCAGCGTCGTGCCGGAGAATCCGCGCGCGGGTAGTGCCGAGGCAGCGATCAAGGCCGCATTGTCGAACTGGGTCGCCGGCCAGGCCACCGTCTTCGGCACCCGCGGTATCACGGTCAACGCCGTCGCCGCCGGGCGCAGTGCGCAGCCGGGCTACGACGGACTGTCCGGCACGCCGCCATCGGTTGCCGACGAGATCGCGCGGTTGGCGCTTTTCCTAACCAGTTCGGCTGCCCGTCATATCACCGGGCAGCTGCTGCACGTCAGCCATGGCGCGCTGACGCAGTTCGCCTAGAGCGGAATTCCCTTAGCCGACCTTCCCTGCTGGCGGAGGGTCATTAGGGTTGACTGCGTGACTATTCGGCTTGGCTATCAAATTCCCAACTTTTCCTACGGCACCGGCGTCGAGCAGCTCTTCCCAACCGTCATCGCGCAGGCTCGCGAGGCCGAATCCGCTGGATTCGACTCGGTTTTCGTGATGGACCACTTCTATCAACTGCCGATGTTGGGCTCGCCCGACCAACCGATGCTCGAGGCCTACACCGCGCTCGGCGCGCTGGCGACGGCCACCGAGCGGGTCCAGTTGGGCGCGTTGGTCACCGGCAACACCTACCGTAATCCGACGCTGCTGGCCAAGAACATCACCACCCTGGACGTGGTCAGCGCGGGCCGCGCGATCCTCGGTATCGGAGCCGGCTGGTTCGAACTCGAACACCAGCAACTCGGTTTCGAGTTCGGCACCTTCACCCAACGGTTCCACCGGCTGGAAGAGGCGATGCAAATCCTCGACCCGATGCTCAAGGGTGACCGATCGACGTTTTCCGGTGACTGGTACACCACCGAATCGGCGTTCGCCAACCCGCGGTATCGAGACCAGGTTCCGATCATGATCGGCGGCCAAGGCGAAAAGAAGACGTTTGCCATCGCCGCGCGCTACGCCGACCACCTCAACCTGACCGCCGCGTTCGACCAGCTGCCCGCCAAACTCAATGCGCTGGCCAAGAGGTGCGACGAGGCCGGACGCGACCGCTCGACGCTGGAAACCAGCGTCCTGCTGACTGCGCTGGTCGATGAGAACGCCTCGGCACCGGCTGAGATGAGCCAACGCATGGTCGCGGGCAGCGCCGACAGCGTCGCCGAACAGATCAAGACCAAGGTCCTGGACACAGGGATCGACGGTGTGGTCGTCAACATGCCGTTCTACACACCCGGAGTGATCGCCGCGCTTGGCGATGCGTTGCGCCCACTGGTTGGACTCGCGGCCGCGTAGCGAGGCGCGTCACGTTCCACGTCCCGGGTGGGACTGATCACAAGGGTTGGACTCGAAAATTGCAGGTCCGGGCGGCTAACGTATCAGGTGAACGCAGTCGCCGCTGAGGAGCAACCACGCCATGAGCGCCCAACCCGAAGACACTGCACCGAATCGTCGACACCGGGTCGTAATCATCGGATCCGGATTCGGTGGACTCAACGCGGCCAAGAAGCTCAAGCGGGCGGACGTCGACATCAAGTTGATCGCCCGCACCACCCATCATCTGTTTCAGCCGCTGCTGTACCAGGTGGCGACCGGCATCATCGCCGAGGGAGCGATCGGCCCCGCGACCCGCGTCATTCTGCGCAAGCAACGCAACGTGCAGGTGCTGCTGGGCGACGTCACACATATCGATCTGGCCGGTAAGTTCGTTGTGTCGGAGTTGCTCGGCCACACCTACGAGACGCCGTTCGACAGCCTGATCATCGCCGCCGGTGCCGGCCAGTCTTATTTCGGCAACGACCACTTCGCCGAGTTCGCGCCCGGGATGAAGTCCATCGACGACGCGCTGGAGCTGCGCGGTCGCATCCTGAGCGCGTTCGAGGCCGCCGAACGGTCCAACGATCCCGAACGGCGGCGAAAGCTGCTCACGTTCACCGTCGTCGGCGCCGGACCCACCGGTGTCGAGATGGCAGGCCAGATCGCAGAACTCGCCGACTTCACCCTGAAAGGTGCGTTCCGGCAAATAGATTCGACCAAGGCGCGGGTGATACTGCTGGATGCGGCCCCGGCGGTGCTGCCGCCGATGGGCGAGAAGCTGGGCAAGAAGGCGGCCGCAAGGTTGGAGAAGATGGGCGTCGAAATCCAACTCGGCGCGATGGTCACGGACGTCGACCGCGACGGCATCACGGTCAAGGACTCCGACGGCACCATCCGGCGCATCGAATCGGCCTGCA